>Ga0102936_1000023_pt1 | contig 48452 bp, 49 predicted proteins | sample SalPon2_A_H2O_MG_FD_78502 | JGI IMG/M metagenome (GOLD analysis project Ga0102936, IMG submission 78502) | Salt pond water microbial communities from South San Francisco under conditions of wetland restoration - Salt Pond MetaG R2_A_H2O_MG | ecosystem: Environmental > Aquatic > Non-marine Saline...
GTGGCGCCGTACAGGCAGGTGTTGCCGATGATGGTGGTGTCCTGGCTGGCAAAGCCGCTGCCGGACGGCGGCCGGATGATCAGCTTGCCACCGGCCATGCCCTTGCCGACGTAGTCGTTGGCATCGCCGTCGAGCACCATGTCGAGACCGCCGGCGTTCCACACGCCAAAGCTCTGGCCGGCGCTGCCGGTGAGCTTGAGCCGGATCGGCGAGCCGCTCATGCCCAGGTTGCCGTGGCGCACGGCGATCTCGCCGGACAGCCGCGCGCCGATGGAGCGATCATCGTTGCGCACCGCGTACTCGAACACCCCGCCCGATGCCGACTCGATGGCCGGCAGCGTATCGGCCACCATCCGCTCGGCCAGCTCGCCGCGGTCGAACGGCACGTTGCTCGGCGTCACGCAGTGGGTGGGCTTGCTCGGGTCCAGCCCGCCGTCGGAGAGGATCGGCGAGAGGTCGAGCCTGGACTGCCGCGAGGTCTCGGGGGCGCGCTGCTCGAGCAGATCGACCCGGCCGATCAGCTCCTCGAGCGAGCGCACCCCCAGCCGGGCCATCCACTCGCGCGTTTCCATGGCCACGAAGGTGAAGTAGTTGGCGACCCGCTCGGGCGTGCCGATGAAGTGCTTGGTGCGCAGCACCTTTTCCTGCGTGGCCACGCCGGTCGGGCAGTTGTTGAGGTGGCAGACGCGCAGGTACTTGCAGCCCATCGCGATCATCGGCGCGGTGCCAAAGCCAAAGCTCTCGGCGCCCATGATGGCCGCCTTGATGACATCGAGCCCGGTCTTGAGCCCGCCATCGGTCTGCAGCCGGATCTTGCCGCGCAGATCGTTGGCACGCAGTGTCTGGTGGGTTTCGGTCAGGCCGAGCTCCCAGGGCGTGCCGGCGTACTTGACCGAGGTCAGCGGGCTGGCCCCGGTGCCGCCGTCATGGCCGGCAATGGTGATGAGATCGGCATAGGCCTTGGCCACACCCGCCGCCACGGTGCCCACACCGGGAGCGGCCACCAGCTTGACCGAGACCAGCGCCTGCGGATTGACCTGCTTGAGGTCGTAGATCAGCTGCGCGAGGTCCTCGATGGAGTAGATGTCGTGGTGCGGCGGCGGCGAGATCAGCGCCACGCCGGGCTTGGAGTAGCGCAGCCGGGCGATCATCTCATTGACCTTGTGACCGGGCAGCTGTCCGCCCTCGCCGGGCTTCGCGCCCTGCGCGACCTTGATCTGCAGCACCTCGGCGTTGCGCAGGTAATGCGGCGTGACACCGAAACGGCCCGAGGCCACCTGCTTGATCTTGGACATCCGCTCGTTGCCGAAGCGGTGGGCATCCTCGCCCCCCTCGCCGGAGTTGGAGCGCCCGCCGAGCCGGTTCATGGCGATCGACAGCGCCTCGTGGGCCTCCGGCGAGATCGCGCCCAGCGACATCCCGGCGGAATCGAATCGCCGGATGATGTTCTCGAGCGGCTCGACCTCATCGAGCGGGATGGGCTCAGGGTCGGTGACCTGGAACAGATCGCGCATGGCGGCCACCGGGCGGGTGTTCACCGTCTCGGCATAGGCCTGATAGCGCTCGTAGTCCCCGGTATAGGCGGCTTCCTGCAGGGCCGCCACCACGTCCGGGTTGTAGGCGTGGTACTCGCCGCCGTGGACGTATTTCAGAAGCCCGCCCTGTGCGAGCGGCACGCTGGCGCGCCAGGCCTGCTCATGGAGGCTGCGCTGATCGTCCTCGAGATCGGCGAAGTCGGCGCCCTGGATGCGCGAGGTGGTGCCGGTAAAGCACAGATCGACCACGCTGTCGGCCAGTCCCACGATCTCGAAGAGCTGGGCGCCGCGATAGCTGGTGATCGTCGAGATGCCCATCTTGGAGAGGATCTTGTAGAGCCCCTTGTTGAGGCCCTTGCGGTAGTTGCGCAGCAGATCCGAAAGCTCCGCGCCCTTGATCTCGCCGGTGCGCAGCTGATCCTGGACCACCTCGAAGGCCAGATACGGGTAGACGGCCGTCGCCCCGTAACCGATGAGCACGGCGCACTCGTGGCTGTTGAGCGCGGTGCCGGTCTCTATCACCAGGTTGGCGTCGCAGCGCAGGCCGGTGCGCACCAGATGGTGATGGACGGCGCCCGTTGCGAGCAGGGCATGCACCGGGATGCGATCGCGGGCAAGCTCGCGGTCGGAGAGCACCAGCAGGGTCGCGCCGGCGCGGACCGCCTCGGCGGCCTGCTCGCGAATGGCGTGGATCGCCGCCTCGAGCGTGCCGTCGGTGGCAAAGCTCAGATCAATGGTGTGGACGCGCTCTCCCTCGCGATGGGCCTCGAGCAGGCCGAGGAACTTGCCATCGGAGAGGATCGGCGAGTCGAGGACCAGGCGCCGGGCGTGGTCCTCGATCTCCTCGAAGAGATTCTTCTCCGGGCCGAACACGGTCTCGAGCGACATCACGATCTGTTCGCGCAGCGGGTCGATCGGCGGGTTGGTGACCTGCGCGAACTGCTGACGGAAGTTGTCGTAGAGCGGACGGACCTGCTGGGAGAGCACCGGCATCGGGGTGTCGTCGCCCATGGAGCCGACCGCCTCCTGGCCGCCCTGGGCGAGGGCGCGGGTGACGATGTCGCGCTCCTCGAAGGTCACGCCGAACTGCTTCTGATAGGTGTCCAGTCGATCGCCGATGCGCGACTCGCGCGGATCGCCGGGGTTGCCCACCGAGGGTACGTCGCGGGCATGCTCGGCCAGCCAGCGCTTGTAGGGCGCGCGGTTCTTGAGCCGCTCGTCGACGTCCTCGGGCAGAATCAGCTCACCGGTCTCGGTGTCCGCGGCGAGCATCTCGCCGGGCTTGAGCCGGCCCTTCTCGACCACCTGATCGGCGTCGTAATCCCAGACGCCCACCTCGGAGGCCAGGGTGATGTGGCGGTCTTTGGTGATCACCCAGCGCGCGGGGCGCAGGCCGTTGCGGTCGAGCGCACAGGCAGCATGCCGGCCGTCGGTCAGGACGATGCCCGCGGGCCCGTCCCAGGGCTCGATGTGCTGAGAGTGGTACTCGTAGAACGCGCGCAGGTCGGCGTCCATGGTCTCGACGTTCTGCCAGGCCGGCGGCATCAGCAGACGCAGCGCGCGGAAGATGTCCATGCCGCCGGTGATCAGCACGTCGAGCATGTTGTCGAGGCTCGAGGAGTCCGAACCGCTCAGGTTGACCAGCGGCTGGATGGCCTCGATATCGGGCAGCAGCGGCGTGCTGAACCGGTAGGCACGGGCGATGGCCCAGTTGCGATTGCCCTGGATGGTGTTGATCTCGCCGTTATGGGCGAGATAGCGGAACGGCTGGGCCAGTCGCCACTGCGGCAGCGTGTTGGTGGAAAAGCGCTGGTGGAACACCGCCAGCGAGGTCTCGAGGGCGGGATCCTGCAGGTCCTTGTAGAACACCGGCAGGTTCTCCGGCATGACCAGGCCCTTGTAGGAGAGCACCCGCGCCGACAGGCTGGGGATGTAGAACACCGGATCCGTGCCGTCCAGCGCCTTCTCCGCGCGCCGGCGCGCCATGAACAGGCGCCGCTCGAACTCCGACTCCGCCATGTCGTCGGGCGTGTTGACAAAGACCTGGGCGATGTCCGGCAGCGTCGCCAGGGCCTGCTCGCCGCAGGCGTCGGTGTCGACGGGGACCTCGCGCCAGCCCGCGGCCGGCACCTCGTAGTGGGCCAGGGCGTGCTCGAGCACGCTGCGGGCGTGGCGATTGGCCTCGGCATCGCGGGACAGAAAGACACAGCCGGTGGCAAAGCGCTCGGCCAGATCGATGCCCGCGGCGGCGCCGGCCTGACGCATGAACGCCACCGGCGGTTTGATCAGCAGCCCGCAGCCGTCACCGCTTTTGCCATCGGCGGCCACCGCGCCGCGATGGGTGAGCCGCCCCAGCGCGGAGATCGCCGTCTCCAGCAACCAGTGGCTGGGTTGGCCGTCCATGTGCGCGATCAGGCCAAAGCCGCAGTTGTCTCGCTCGAATTCCGGCTGATAAAGCGTCGGTCCGTTAAAGGGGAGTTGCTCCACGCTAACTGCCTCTCTGTTTTGGGCTGGGGTTGGGCGGGATCCGGCTCACGGGGTCCCTCGGGACCCGGTGCGGTAAGCGCCTCTGGCGACGTCAGCAGTTGACGCCCTCGACCAATGCGCGACATCGATGTCGGCTGACAAATGGTTGGACAGGGTAGCGCGGGCGCCGTTTTACGGCAATGTCAGGTGAGCTTGGCGGGGTTGGTCAGACGCTCGTATTCCTCGAGGGCGAAGCGGTCGGTCATGCCGGCGATGTAGTCCGCGATCACCCGTGCCTGGCCGCGTTGGCCACTGCGCCCGGCGCGCTCGCGGGCGCTGTCGGCAAACTCCGGCGGCAGCAGCTGGATATCCGCCATAAACCGCTCGAACAGGCGGTGAACCACGTCATCCGCCTTGGTGGTCATGCGGTGTACCCGGTAGTGACGGTAGAGGTTGGCCATCAGGTGATCCTTCAGGGCGCGATGGCGGGTCTGCATGGCCGGGCTGAAGGCGATCAGTGGCTCTGCGCCGGCCCGCACCGCATCGGGGCTGTCCGGGTCGGCCCGGCCGATGCGCTCGCGGCTGGTGCCGAGCAGGTCGTTGACCTGGCCGGCGATCAGCTCGCGGACAATGCGATACACCCGGCGCCGGCCGGTCAGCGCGGGATGGTCGGCCTGCACGTGGCGGTCGAGCGCATCGATCCACTCCACCTCGCGCAGTGCGTCGATATCCAGCAGTCCCGCGCGCAGGCCGTCATCCACATCGTGACTGTTGTAGGCGATCTCGTCGGCTACATTGGTCAGCTGGGCCTCGAGCGAGGGCTGCGTGCCGTCGATAAAGCGCTGACCGACATCGCCGAGGCGCTCGGCGTGGGTGATCGGACAGCGCTTGACCAGGCCCTCACGGGTCTCGAAGGTCAGGTTGAGGCCGTCGTGATCGGGATAGCGGCCCTCGAGCTGGTCGACCACCCGCAGCGACTGCAGGTTGTGCTCGAAGCCCCCGAATTCGGCCATGCAGTCGTCGAGTGCGGCCTGTCCGGCGTGGCCGAACGGGGTGTGGCCCAGGTCGTGGGCAAGGGCGATGGCCTCGGTCAGATCCTCGTTCAGTCCCAGGGCGCGGGCGATGGTCCGCGCGATTTGCGCCACTTCGAGACTGTGGGTGAGGCGCGTGCGAAACAGATCCCCTTCGTGATTGACGAAGACCTGGGTCTTGTATTCAAGCCGCCGGAAGGCGGCGCTGTGGATGATCCGGTCGCGGTCGCGCTGAAAGGCGTTGCGAAAGTCGGGGCGGTCATCGACCCGACGCCGGCCGCGGCTGGTGGACGGCCGGCAGGCGAATGGCGCGAGCCCCGGCGGATCGATGTCCGGTTCACTCATGGCCGGCGGCCTCCAGGGTGGCGGTGAGGGCGTCGCGGTCGTAATCCGCGCTGACCGTGGCCTGGCCCAGGCCCTTCAGCAGAACGAGTCGCAGCGTGCCATCGCGGTTTTTCTTGTCGCGGCCCATGAATTCGCGAAAGCGCTCGGCGCCGATGTCGGCGGGGGCGCGGGTCGGCAGCCCGGCCCGCTCGATCAGCGCAATCGCCCGATCGCGGTCCCGGTCATCGATCCAGCCCAGTCGTGCCGACAGCCGTGCCGCCATGCACTGGCCCGCCGCGATGGCCTCGCCATGCAGCCAGTCACCGTAGCCACGGGCGGCCTCGATGGCGTGGCCGAAGGTGTGGCCGAGGTTGAGCAGGGCGCGCTGGCCGGCCTCGCGCTCGTCGGCGGCCACGATGGCGGCCTTGTTGCGGCAGCAGCGCTCGACGATGGCGGCAAGGGTGGCGGAGTCGCGGGCCATGGCCGCATCCAGGTTGGCCTCGAGCCAGGCGAGGAACTCGGCGTCACCGAGCAGGGCGTATTTGATCACCTCGGCCATGCCGGCACGCAGCTCGCGCTGGGGCAGGGTGTCGAGCACCGTCAGGTCGGCGATCACGGCGCGTGGCTGGTGGAAGGCGCCGATCATGTTCTTGCCGCGGGGATGGTTGACGCCGGTCTTGCCGCCCACCGACGAATCCACCATGGCGAGCAGCGTGGTGGGGACCTGCACGAAGCCCACGCCCCGCTGGTAGGTGGCGGCGACAAAACCGGCCAGATCGCCGATCACGCCCCCGCCCAGGGCCACCATCTGGCAGTCGCGGCTGAAGCCGTTGACCAGCAGCGTGTCGAACACCGGCAGCAGGGATTCAAGCTGTTTTTCCTGTTCGCCGTCCGGCAGGCAGGCGCTGGCAACGCGTCGGTCACTGAACGCCGCGGTCAGGCGGTCGAGGTAGAGCGGCGCGACGGTCCGGTTGCTGACCACCATGACCTCGGGGGCATCCACCAGCGCGCGCAGCCGGCTGATGTCGTCGAGCAGGCCCCGGCCGATGAGGATGGGGTAGCTGCGCTCGCCCAGGGCAACGTCGACGCGGCGGGGTTCATCGGTCATGCGAGGGCTCCGTTGACTGCAGTTGCCGGGCGAGTTGATCGGCGATGCGCTCGGGCGATCCCGCTCCGGTGTCGATGCTGATATCCGCGAGCGATTCATAGATCGGCGCCCGCGCCTCGAGGATCGCGGCCAGTCGCCCGGCCGGGTCATCGCCACGCAGCAGCGGGCGATCGCTGTGGCGGGTGCGGGCGATCTGCGTGGGCACATCGGCGCGCAGATAAACCACCTGACCGCGATCGCGCAGGCAGCGCTGATTGGCCGGATCCAGCACGGCCCCGCCGCCGGTGGCCAGCAGGATGCGGCGCTGGCGGGTCAGTGTCTCGAGTTGTTCCGACTCACGGCGTCGGAAACCCGACTCGCCTTCGATATCGAAGATGCGCGGGATATCAACGCCGGTCCGCGCCTCGATGGCGGCATCCAGATCGATGAACGACAGCGCCAGGCGCGCCGCCAGGCGGCGGCCGATGGTGCTTTTGCCGGCGCCCATGGGGCCGATGAGGAATACCCGGTCGATCCTGCTCATGACCCGGATTCTACCGCGTTTGCGCGGCGATCCGGAGCCTCGAGGATGCGGGGTGTGACAAAGATCAGCAATTCGCTGCGATCATTGACGCGGGTGCGCCGCTCGAACAGCGATCCCACCACGGGCAGATCCGAGAGCCCGGGCACCCGGCGCACGCCCTCGCGGCGGGTCTGCTCGAACACGCCGCCCAGCACCACGGTTTCGCCGTCGCCCACCAGCACATGGGTGCGCACGGCCTGGGTGTTGATGGCCGGGCCCTCGGGGGTCTCCTCGCCGCGGCTGTCCTGGTTGATCGCCAGGGCCAGCTGCACCTGGCCGTCGGGGGTGATCTGGGGGGTTGCCACCAGCCCCAGCACCGCTTCGCGAAAGGCGATACTCGTTGCGCCGCTGGAGGTCGCCTGCTCGAAGGGGATCTGCACGCCCTGCTTGATCTCGGCCTGCTGATGGCTTGCGGTGACCACCCGCGGGCTCGAGATGATCTCGCCGCGGTTTTCGTTTTCCATGGCCGAGAGTTCGAGCTCGAGCAGATAGCTGCCGATCTTGCCAATGGCTACACCGGCGCCCCCGGCAGCGTCGCCGGCGGGCAGGTCTACCATCAGACCGTCGTCGTTCAGGGTGCCGCCCGCCGTGATCGTGGTCTCGCCGGTCTGGTTACGGCGCGCGGCATTAAAGCGCACCCCGATCTCGTTGCTGAAGTCATCGCTTGCGATCACGATGCGCGCCTCGATCAGCACCTGTCGCACCGGCACATCGAGGCGCTCGACCAGCGCCCGCGCCTGACGGATGACGCGATCCGACCCGCGGATGATCAGCGTGTTGGTCCGCGAATCGACGCGCACCCGGGCATCATCCAGCAGTCCGGCCAGCTCACCGGCCTCGGCGTAGCGAATCGGCAGGAACACCGTCTCGGCCGACCCGGCGGCGGGCCGATCGCCGTCCGGGGCGGGCTCTTCGGTGATGGCGCGGACGTGTTCGCGCACCTCGGGCAGGGGCACCGAGTCGACATCCAGCCGGACCGGCTGGGCGCCGGCGGGCGCGCCGGTCATGGCAAGCGCGATCAGGGTGATCAGTACTACGAGGGGGGGTCGGACGGGGGTGATAGGCATGCGCTATTCTCCTGCCGCTGACGGTTCGGTGTAGCGCGGGATGATCCGCGTCGGGGCATCGGGGTTGCCGGCACCCGGGCCGAGCATGAGGGCATCCGCACGAATCCCCGCCAACCGCCCGAGTGTGCCGATCGCCTGCCCCTGCTGGCGCCGCATCAATGCGCCATCCGGTCGACGAATCAGCGCCCACTGCCGGTCACCGCGCAGGATCCGGCCGATATAGCGGATGTCGGTCTCGGCGATGGCCAGGCCCGGTGGCCCGGCGGCGAAGGGGCTGGCCTGCGGCGCCGGCGGCGGTCGGGGATCGGCGGCCGGGGCAATCCAGCCGCCGGCGCTGTCGACGCTGGGTGAGAGCGCTGGCGGGACGGCTTGCCAGTAGGCGTCGAGCTCAAGCTCCAGCGCGAGCCGGTCCGTCTGCGCGGCGTCATCGGGGAGGGTCTCGCGGTCGGCATCGGCCAGGGTCAGTCCCGCCAGGGCAATCCCCCGCGTGGTCCGCTCGACGTCGTTGAGAAACCGCCTCAACGCCGCCCAGTCGCCGGTGACGCGAACGCTCAGCCGGCGTCGCTGATGGCGCGGTGTCGTGCGGGTTTTGCCGGGGTCGATGTCGAGTGCCCGCAGGCCGGCATCGGCACTCAGGCTGGCGAGATGGCTGACCAGTCGCGATTCATCGGGCGTTGGCGGCAGCCGCATGGGGTGTGCGCGAAGGGCCTGGCGGCGCTGCTTGATCGCGGCGACAACGATATCGCGCTCCGTCAGCCGCTGCTGCTGGGTCTCGAGCCGCTGGGCCAGCGGCGCGCCGGTCCCGGCCAGTCGGTCGCGTTCGGCCAGGGCCGGTCGCAGGGCGATCAGCCAGCCGGCGATCAGCCCCGCCAGCAGGCCGGCGCCAGCGGTCTTGAGCGCATCAGCGCGCATTCCCGGCGTCCGTTGCAGGCGGGTGAGTGAGGACCAGCCGAAACCCCCGACCCCGATCCGGATCGGGCGCATCGGCCGGGTGGGCGAGCCGCTGCAGCTGCAACCCGGTAAAGGCGGGAGCCCGGCGCAGTGCATTGATGAGACGGGGCACCGCGTCGGCCTGCCGGGCGTGGCCCTGGATGACCCGTTCATCGGCCCGCAGGCGCAGCCGGGTCAGGGTAATGGCCGCGGGCCGGGCCTCCAGCGCCTGGGTCAGCGCATCGGTGGCACGGGTGCGCCGGGTGCTCAGATCTTCCACCACCGTGTAACGCCGCTCGAGAGCGGCGCGGACCCGGTCGAGCCGGCGGCGGGCCTCGATGGCCGGGGCGAGGGCGGTCAAGCGCGCGTCGAGATCCGCCTGCCGGGCTCGGGCCGCGGTGTTGCGCTCATCAATGCCGCCGGCGGCGAGTATCATGGCCAGCAGCCCGACAAGCGCGCTGCCAAGGCCGATCCGTGCCAGCCGCAAGCGTTGCTGACGCGCCTGCCGCGCCCGCCAGGGCAGCAGATTAACGCCAATGGGCATAGCGGTCTCCGGCATGGAGCGCCAATCCCGTCGCGGTCATTAAACGCGCGCTGTCGGCGGCAAAGGCATCCGGGTCGGCCGCGTCGGCCAGGCTGAGGCCGCGCAGCGGGTCGGGCCGGTAACAGTCACTGTCCAGGCGATCGGCAATGGCCGCCGCCCGCGCGTCACTGGCGCCGCCGCCGATCAGCGCGATGGCACCGGGGATCGGTGTGGTGGCGCTGCCGTGATGCATGGCAAGCGCCTGCTCGATGCGCCGCAGGCAGTCATCATGGCCCGCGGGATCGCTCGGGTCATGGGCCTGGCAGTAGTGCAGGCGCTGGCGATCGAAAATGCCCAGCCGCAGCCGCGTGCCCAGGTCCAGGAGCGCCACCGGTGGCCGTCCCGGGCCCAGCGGCAGGCGATCGTCGAGCAGTGCGGCGCGCACGCTGGCATGGGCATCCAGATCGATCAGCGCGCAGCGCCGTCGCGCCGATTGCAGCTGACGGCGGCGGTGGGCAATGGCCTCAGCGCGGGCGGCGACCACCAGAACGGCCTGTTGATCACTGTCGGGATCGGCGGCCAGGCGCCGAAAGTCAAAGGCGAGCGTCTGGCGCGACTGCTTGAGCGCCGCCTCGATATCGAGCTGCACCCGGGCCTCGAGCGCGCGTTCGCCGAGGCCTGCCGGCACCTGGATGACCCGGCTCACGGCCTGATCGTCGGCGAGGGCGGTGGCGGCAACCCGTGCTTCGGGAGCGGCGCGCGCGGCCGCCGCAGCGATGGCCTTGATCACTGATGCCGCCGTCGGCGCCGACGCACTGGCCCCGTCGTTGGCGGTGTAGGGCTCGATGGCGTGGCCGGTGATCATCGGCCGGTCCGCGCGTTGATGCACGGCGACGGCCTTGACCGCCGTGCTGCCGCAGTCGATCCCGACCACCCCGCCGCGCCGGTGGACACGCCGCCGCGCGGCGATCATCGAGCCACCGGTTTCGGCCGTCCGTCGGCGTGGCCGGCGGTGGTATACTCCAATCTCGTCGGGCGAGTGCGTACAAGAAGCTTCATGTCGGTCATTATTCGGCGCTCACTGCAAATCCTGGCGGGGCTGGCCTCGCTGGGGCTTCTGGCAGCCGGTGGCGTAATCGCCGCCTATATCCTGCTCGCGCCCGGACTGCCCAGCGTCGAGTCGGTGCGCAATGTCGAGTTGCAGGTGCCGCTGCGGGTCTACACCGCCGAGGGCGAACTCATCGAGGAGTTCGGCGAAGTCCGGCGCACGCCGGTCTCCCTTGCTGGCATCCCGACGACCCTGACCGAGGCGTTCATCGCCGCCGAGGATCAGCGTTTCTATCAACATCCCGGCGTTGATTATGAAGGGATTGCGCGGGCTGTCTGGTACCTGGTTCGCACCGGCGAGAAGGGGCCGGGCGGCAGCACCATCACCATGCAGCTGGCCCGTAATCTGTTCCTGAGCGCCGAGCAGACCTACCTGCGAAAGCTCCGTGAGATCTTTCTGGCGCTGCGCATCGAGCAGCAGCTCGACAAGCAGAAGATCCTCGAGCTGTATCTGAACAAGATCTATCTCGGGCAGCGTGCCTATGGCGTGGCGGCGGCCGCGGAGGCCTACTACGGCCGCCCCCTGGCGGAGTTGACGCTGCCCGAGCAGGCGATGATCGCCGGCCTGCCCAAGGCACCCTCGGCCTCCAACCCGCTGGCCGATCCGGAGGAGGCCCTGAGCCGGCGCGCCTACGTGCTGGGCCGCATGCTCGAGACCGGCGTGATCGACGAGCAACGCTACGAAAGCGCCATGGCCGCCCCCATCACCGCGGATTGGCATCGGCGCGAGCGCCGCGTGGAGGCCCCCTATGTTGCCGAAATGGCGCGTGCCCAGGTGGTTGAGCGCTTCGGCCGCACCGCGGCCTATACCGAGGGCTATTCGGTCTATACCACCGTCTCGGCGGAGCGCCAGCGCGAGGCGCGTCGCGCCCTGCGCGCCGGGCTGCATGCCTATGACGAGCGCCACGGTTATCGCGGCCCGCTGGCGCAGCTTGACCCGGCACTCATCGAGGGCCCGCGCGAGGCGCTGATCGAGCGCCTGTCCGACTTTACCCGTCCGGGCGAGCTGCGGGTGGGTGTGGTGACCACGCTCGATGCCGACGGGGCCACGCTGCGCACCGCCGATGACAAGGCGCTGGCCCTGCCCTGGGCGGGCATGCAGTGGGCACGCCCGCAACTCGGCCGCAACGCCATGGGCCCCAACCCCGAGGCCCCCGCCGATGTGCTGGCGGTGGGGGACGTGGTCCATGCCCGCGAGACGGCGGACGGCGTTCGGCTGGCCCAGTCGCCGGAGCCCCAGAGCGGGCTGGTGGCCATGAACCCCGACAACGGAGCCATTCAGGCACTGGTCGGCGGTTACGACTTCTCGGCGAGCAAGTTCAACCGCGCGACCCAGGCGGCGCGTCAGCCGGGCTCGGCGTTCAAGCCGCTGATCTACTCGGCGGCGCTTGCCAACGGCATGACCCCGGCGACGCTGATCAATGACGCCCCGGTGGTGTTTGCCGATGCGGCGCTGGAGGATGTCTGGCGTCCCGAGAACTACAGCGGCCGGGTGTTCGGCCCCACGCGCCTGCGCGAGGCCCTGACCTATTCGCGCAACCTGGTCTCGATTCGTGTGCTGCGGCGGGTCGGGATCAGCCCGGTACTCAGCCACCTCGAGCGTTTCGGCCTGCCCCGCGAGCGCCTGCCGCGCAACCTCTCGCTGGCGCTGGGCGCGGCTGAGGTGACGCCGCTGGAGCTGGCCCGTGCCTATGCGGTGTTCGCCAATGGCGGCCTTGCCGTCGACCCGCATGTGATTGCCCGGATCGTCGATAACGAGGGCGAGACCGTCCACGAGCAGGCCCCGGCCGAGTCCACTGACGCCGATCGCACTGACGCCGATCGCAACGCGGAACCGCCCCGGGCCATCAGCGCCGATAACGCCTGGCTGATGCGCTCGATGCTGCGCAATGTGGTCGAGGAGGGCACCGCCCGGCGGGCGAGTGGGCTGGGGCGCTCGGATATTGCCGGCAAGACCGGGACCACCAACGATCAGAACGACGCCTGGTTTTCAGGGTTCAACGGCGATCTGGTGGCCACGGTCTGGGTGGGCTTTGACGAGCGCCAGAGCCTGGGCCGTTACGAAACCGGGGGCCGTGCCGCGTTGCCCATCTGGATGGATTTTATGGGCGAGGCGCTCGCCGGCCGGCCGCCGTCGCCGGGCTCGCGCCCCGATGGCCTGGTGACAGTGCGCATCGACCCCGAGACCGGCGAGCGGGTCAGCGCCGATGCTCCGGAGGCCATCTACGAGACCTTTCGTGCCGATCAGCTCCCGCCGGCGCCCGATGGCGGCGGTTCGTCGGGCGATGGCGCGCGATCGGACACCCCGCTTTTCTAACCTGGAGCATGCCGACCATGGCCCGAGGAAAAGCCAATCGCGATGCCCGCATGCGCGAGCGCCTGGTGCAGGAATCCGCCCGCATCATGGCGGTGGAAGGGATCCGGGACTTCTCGATCGCCAAGCGCAAGGCGGCGTTGCAGCTCAACGCGCCGCGCACGACCAACCTGCCGCAGAACCGCGAGATTCAGGCGGCCCTGCAGGATTACCAGCGACTGTTTGGCGGCGAGCGTCAGCTCACGGCGCTGCAGTCCCTGCGCGAAGCGGCCGTCGAGGCGATGGTGTTCTTCGCTGCCTTCCGCCCGCGGCTGACGGGATCGGTGCTGGATGGCACCGCCGGCGATCAGAGCGCCGTTGATCTGCACTGCTTTGCGGAAACCCCGGAGGATGTCGTTTTCTTTCTCATGGATCACGACATCCCGTTCGATACCCAGGAGAAGCGGTTCCGCTTCGAGGATGACTACGAGACGATTCCCGTCCACCACTTCGTCGCCGGCGACACCCCGGTGACGGTGGCGGTGTTTGCCGGGCGCGGCAATCAGCAACCGCCCAAAAGCCCCGTGGACGGCGGCCCCATGAAGCGGGCCAGCCGTCGCGAGGTCGAGGCACTGATCGCCGAGGACGCGGGCGCCCTCGATTAAGACCTAACCGCGGCGGTGCAGCGGGATGTAGTCGCGGCGGGCCGGGCCGGTGTAGAGCTGGCGCGGCCGGCCGATGCGCTGCTCGGGGTCGGAGAGCATTTCCATCCACTGCGCGATCCAGCCCGGCGTGCGGCCGATGGCGAACAGCACCGTGAAGAACTCCTTGGGGATCCCCAGGGCGCGGTAGATGATGCCCGAGTAGAAGTCGACGTTGGGGTAGAGCTTGCGCTCGACGAAGTAGTCGTCGGCGAGGGCGATCTCCTCGAGGCGGATGGCCAGCTCGAGCTGCGGGTCGTTGCCCACGCCCAGTTCGTCGAGCAGTTCGTGGCAGGTCTTGCGGATGATCGTCGCCCGCGGGTCGTAGTTTTTGTAGACCCGATGGCCAAAACCCATCAACCGGAACGGATCGTTCTTGTCCTTGGCCTTTTCGATGTAGCGCGGGACCTGATCGACGCTGCCGATCTCGCCGAGCATGTTGAGCACGGCCTCGTTCGCGCCGCCGTGGGCGGGTCCCCACAGCGCCGCGCAGCCGGCTGAGATGGCGGCGAACGGGTTGGTGCCCGTGCTGCCGGCGAGGCGCACGGTCGATGTGCTCGCATTCTGCTCGTGATCGGCGTGCAGGATCAGCAGCTGATCGAGCGCCCGCTCGGCCACCGGATTGATCGAGTACTCCTCGCTCGGCCGGGCGAACAGCATGTTCAGCAGGTTGCCCGTGTAGGACAGCCGGTTAAGCGGGTGGACGAAGGGCTCGCCGACCATGTGCTTGAACGAGGCGCCGGCGATGGTCGGCATCTTGGCGATGATGCGATGGGCCGACAGCAGGCGGCTGTCGGGATCATTGATGTCCATGGCGTCGTGGTAAAACGCCGACAGCGACCCGACCACCCCGGTGAGCATGGCCATGGGGTGGGCGTCGTGGTGAAAGCCGTTAAAAAAGATCCGCAGGCTCTCGTTGACCATCGTATGGCGGGTGATGCTTTCCTCGAACGCCTCGAGTTCGCTTTTGTTGGGCAGTTCACCATGGATCAGCAGGCGCGCCACCTCGAGAAACGACCCGTGTTCGGCCAGCTGCTCGATTGGATAGCCGCGATACAGCAGGATCCCCTGGTCACCGTCGATAAAGGTGATATCGCTCTGGCAGCTGCCGCTGGTGCCGTAGCCCGGGTCGTAGGTGAAGTACCCGAGATCGCTCGGCAGCGAGCGGATATCGATCACGTCGGATCCATGAGTCCCCTCGCGCACGGGCATGTCCGCCCGCCGGCCGGACTCGTTGTCGGTAATGGTGACGGTTTTGTCGGCCATCGGGACCCCTCCTGTTCGTTCGGCGTAGTCCGTGCTCAGTCTTTGGAGCCTTTCGCCATCCCGCCGTAGCGGCGACGGAACTGATCGACACGCCCACCGCTCGAGAGCACGCGCTGCTTGCCGGTGTAGAACGGGTGGCTGGCGCTGGAGATCTCGACTTTGACCAGCGGATACTCGTTACCGTCCTCCCACTGGATGGTCTCGTCGGTTCGCACCGTGGAGCGGGTCAGAAAGGAGTAATCCGCCGAGATGTCCTGAAAGACCACCTGACGATACTCGGGATGGATGTCTTTTTTCATGCCGTTTCTCGAGAATGGGGTTAGAAGATGCGCGTATGTTAGGCGGTCGCTGCCGGCGGTACAAGGGACGCGCTCGACCGGGTCAGGCGGGGGCGGTAGGATGCCGGCTTTCAGTCATCCATCCACGGGGACCCCGTCACATGCTCTACATCGGGCTCAAGCACCTCCACACCACCGTCGCCACGCTGACGGTTCTGCTGTTCATTCTGCGCGGCGGCTGGATGGTTACCGGCTCGGCGATGCTGCAGCGCAAATGGGTGCGGATCCTGCCGCATGTCATCGATACCACGCTGCTGGTCACGGCCTTCGCGGTGGCCTGGATCGGCTGGCGCTATCCAGTGGTGCTGCACGACTGGATTACCGCCAAGGTGATCGCGCTGGTGGTCTACATCGTGCTCGGCATCATCGCGCTCAAGCGCGGTCGCACCGCAACGATCCGGGTGACGGCGTTCGTCGCCGCGCTGGCGGTGTACGGCTACATCGTCCTGGTGGCGCTGTACAAAACGCCCCTGCCCATCTGATCAGTCGTCGTCACGCTGCACGGTGAGCACCGGGCCGTCGGGGGTAACGCTCAGCCGGCACTCGATGGGCCGGCAGCACACCACGCAGTCCTCGATGTAGGCCTGATCGCCGGCGGAGCAATCGACCACGGTGGAAGACGCCTCGCCGCAGTACGGGCAATCGATGGTCACGGTCTCGATCATCACTGAAATCGCTCCAGCAGGTCGTTGAGAAAACGCTGACCCAGCGTTGTCGCCTGCACCCGCGCCGGGTCGGCCACCATCAGCCCCTGCCGCCGGGCCTCGCTGAGCCCCGGTTCGAAGGCCGCGGCCGGCAGCCCGGTCCGGGCCTGCGCCTCGGCAAGCGATGTGCCCTCGCTCAGGCGCAGCGCATTCATCAGATACTCCAGCGGGCGCTCGTCATCGCTTAGCTCGCGCGCGTCGGCGATAGCCGCGGCGCTGCCGGCAAGCTGTTGATAGAGCCGCGGCAGGTGCTGCTTTTGCAGGCGTCGGATGCGCCCGTCCGGCGTGCTCAGCTTGGCATGGCCGCCGGCGCCGATCGCCAGATAGTCCCCGAAGCGCCAGTAGTTGAGGTTGTGACGGCACTCATCACCGGCCACCGCCCAGGCGGAGACCTCGTAGCGCTGCAGACCGGCGGCCTGCAGGCGTGCCGCACAGGCGGCCTCGATGTCGGCGAGCTGATCGTCGTCCGGCAGCGCGGGCGGGCGGGCGAAAAAGGCCGTCCCGGGCTCGAGGGTCAGCTGATAGTGCGACAGGTGCCGAACGCCCAGGGCCAGCGCCCGCTCGACATCGTCCAGCGCCTCGGCGGCGGTCTGGCCGGGCAGGCCGTGCATCAGATCGACATTAATGCGCTCGAAGCCGGCGCGCTGGGCGGCGGTGATCGCGCCCACCGCCTCGTCACCCCCGTGGATGCGGCCGAGGCGCTCGAGATGCGGGCGCTGAAAGCTCTGCACGCCGATGGAAAGCCGGTTGACGCCGGCGGCCAGAAACCCCTCGAAGCGGCCCGCCTCGAGGGTGCCAGGATTGGCCTCCAGCGTAATCTCGGCGCTTGCCGAAAGGTTCAGTCGTTGGCGCAGGCCATCCAGCAGCGTGCCGATCGCCGCGGCACTGAAAAGGCTCGGCGTGCCACCGCCGATGAAAACGCTGTCGATCCGTCGGCCGTCGGCGTTGATGGCCTCGCGTTCGGCATCGCGTAACAGGGCGTCGGTGTAGTCCGCCTCGGGCAGTTCGCCGCGCAGGGCGTGCGAGTTGAAGTCGCAGTACGGGCACTTTTGCACGCACCAGGGCAGGTGCACGTAGAGCCCCAGTGGTGGCGGGATCAGGGCTGCTGCCATTCCCGCTCCAGCCGCCGGCGCAGGGCGCTCAGCGCCTGGCCGCGGTGGCTCAGCATGTTCTTGGTGTCGGCCGGCAGCTCGGCGGCGGTGCAGTCGGACTCGGGCAGATAGAAATGCGGATCGTAGCCAAAGCCCCCTTCGCCCCGGGGTGTTTCGATCAGCCGTCCGGTCCACGTCCCCTCGGCGATCAGCGGCGCGGGGTCGTCGGCGTGGCGCAGCGCCACCAGCACGCACCGATAGGCGGCGCCGCGCTCGTCCTCGCCCAGATCGATCAACGCATCGCGCAACCGGGCGTTGTTGTCCGCGTCGCTGGCCTCATCGCCGGCCCAGCGCGCCGAGCGCACCCCGGGCGCGCCATCCAGCGCCGGAATCTCCAGCCCCGAGTCATCGGCAATGGCCGGCAGCCCGGTGTGGGCGGCGGCGTTACGCGCCTTGATCAGCGCGTTTTCGACAAACGTGGGGCCGGTCTCCGCCGCCTCGGGCACATAGTAAAAGGACTGCGGGACGATCGCGGCGACGGGCCCGCTCAGCAGCTCCGTCAGCTCGGCGAGCTTGCCGGGGTTGCCGCTTGCCAGAACCAGTCGCTCGACGAGCGCCATGTCAGTCCTCCCGTGCCGTGCGCTGGGCGGTGATCAGCTCGGCGATGCCCGTGCCGGCCAGATCCAGCATGGCATCGAGCTCGGGGCGGCGGAAGGCGTGCCCCTCGGCGGTGCCCTGGACTTCGATGAAGTGGCCGGCATCGTTCATGATCACGTTCATGTCGGTTTCGGCCTCGGAGTCCTCGGCGTAGTCGAGATCGAGCACCGGCGTGCCCTGGTGGATACCCACCGAGACGGCCGCCACCTGACCGTGCAGCGGGTTGCGCCGCAGCTTGCGACGCCGGACCAGGCTCTGCACCGCGTCCGCCAGGGCCACATAGCCGCCGGTGATGGCCGCCGTGCGGGTGCCGCCATCGGCCTGCAGGACATCGCAGTCCACCACGACCCGGCGCTCGCCCAGGGCCTCCAGATCAACCACGGCGCGCAGGCTGCGGCCGATCAGGCGCTGGATCTCGATGGTGCGGCCCTGCTGCCGGCCCCGTGCCGCCTCGCGGTCGGTGCGGCTGCCGGTGGCCCGCGGCAACATGCCGTATTCGGCGGTGACCCAGCCGCGGCCCTTGTTGCGCAGCCACGGTGGGACCCGCTCTTCGACCGAGGCGGTGCAGAGCACCCGGGTGTCGCCGAACTCCACCAGCACCGAGCCCTCGGCGTGGCGGGTGAAGTCACGGGTCAGGCGAACGGTGCGGAGTTGGTCAGGGCTTCGGCCGCTGGGGCGCATGCGGATCTCCCGGTGGTTGGCAAGATGCGAAAAGAAAGCGCGCAGGGTAACATTCCCCCCATGCAATCGGGCACAACAGGCACTCTGTACATCGTTTCGGCGGCATCCGGTGCCGGCAAGACCTCGCTGCTGCGCGCGCTCATGGACCGCGATCCGCGGCTGGTGTTTTCGGTGTCGCACACCACCCGCACCCCCCGTCCCGGCGAGCGGGACGGCCACGACTATCACTTCGTTGACGAGGCGGAGTTCCGGCGCCTGATCGAGGCCGACGCGTTCCTCGAGCATGCCCGGGTTTTCGATCGTCGGTACGGGACCTCGTGGGCGGCGGTGGAAGACGACCTGGCGAGTGGCCGTGACGTGCTGGTGGAAATCGACTGGCAGGGCGCGCGCCAGATCCGCCAGCGCCTGCCGCAGTGTGTGTCGATCTTCATCCTGCCGCCGTCCCGGGATGCGCTCGAGGCCCGCCTGCGCGGCCGCGGCCAGGACAGTGACGCGGTCATCGCGGCACGCATGGGCGAGGCGGTGAGCGAGATGAGCCATTGCCGCGAGTACGACTATCTGGTCTGGAATGACGACTTTGCGCTCGCCCTTGCCGACCTCGAGGCGATCATCCGCGCCCGGCGGCTTGCCACGGGCCATCAGGCCGGTGCCCATGCCGAGGCGCTGGCGCGGCTGACCGATGTCGGGGCGCCTGGCTGAGTCCGCCCCAACGCACCGGTTCTGTCTGCACAATCAAGCCTTTATTGCAACCCGGCTTTCGGGCTAAACTGTCAGTTATTCCACATCGTATTCATTCTGGAGATTGCCGCGATGGCACGCGTTACCGTCGAGGATTGCCTCGACAACATCGATAACCGCTTCGAACTGGTGCTGGCCGGCACGCGCCGCGCCCGGCAGGTGGCCCATGGCGCCCAGCCGCTGGTGGACTGGGAAAACGACAAGCCCACCGTGGTCGCCCTGCGTGAAATCGCCGGGGGCCACGTCACCGCCGATATTCTCAATGTCGAGGCTGAGGCCGCCGAGGCGCTGGGTGCGCTGGAACAGGCAAGCCCCGAGGTCGAGCCGGAATCGCTCGACATGGCGGCGCCGCCGGCGGCAGACGACGAGGCGGAGACCGGCGACTGACCGGGGTGCTATGGCCAGCAGCGAGGCAGTAGTCAGCCCCGAGACATCGGGATACGACTCCGCGGCCCGGGCGGCCGATCTGTGCTCGCTGCTCGAAAACTACCTCGACCCGCATAACGTCCAGAAGGTCTACCGGGCCTACCAGTTCGGCGCCCAGGCCCACCACGGCCAGCGTCGGCTCTCCGGCGAGCCCTACATCACCCATCCGCTTGCCGTGGCCCGCACGCTGGGAGAGATGGGGCTGGACGCGGAAAGCCTCTGCGCCGCCATCCTTCACGACGTCATCGAGGATACGCCCACCGCCAAGGCGGAGATCGCCGAGGCCTTCGGCGCCGAGGTGGCCCAGCTGGTCGATGGCGTCTCCAAGCTCACCCAGATCAACTTCCGCAGCAAGGCGGAGGCCCAGGCGGAAAACTTCCGCAAGATGATCCTGGCCATGTCGAAGGACATCCGGGTGATTCTGATCAAGCTGGCCGATCGTCTGCACAACATGCGGACCCTGTTTGTGATGCCGCCCAGCAAGCGCGCGCGCATCGCCCGCGAAACCCTCGAGATCTATGCACCGATCGCCCAGCGCCTGGGCATCAACAGCATCCGCGTGGAGCTCGAGGATCTGGGATTTGCCGCTCTCCACCCCATGCGCTACCGGGTGCTCAAGGAGCGGGTCCGCCAGCAGCGCGGCTCGCGACGGGAGCTGCTCGACAATGTCCGCGAGGAGATCCAGGCAAGCGTGGCCGAAGCGGGCATCGACGCCCAGATCAGCGCCCGGGAAAAGCACCTGTGGAGCATCTACCAGAAGATGCGCAGCAAGCAGGCGGGCTTCGAGGACATTTTCGATGTGTACGGCTTTCGCGTGGTGGTGTCCGATGTGGATACCTGCTACCGGGTGCTGGGTCACTGCCATGGCCGCTACAAACCCCTGCCGGGGCGGATCAAGGACTACATCGCCATCCCCAAGGTCAATGGCTATCAGAGCCTGCACACGACACTGCTCGGCCCGCGCCGGGTCCAGCTCGAGGTGCAGATCCGCACCGCCGAGATGGATCGCGTGGCCGAGGCCGGCATCGCCGCGCACTGGTTGTACAAAGACCCCGGCCAGCCCAGCAACGTGGCCCAGACCCGCGCCCGGGAGTGGGTACACGGGCTGCTCGAGATCCAGGAGAACGTGGGCAACTCGCTGGAATTCATCGAAAACGTCAAGATCGATCTGCTGCCCGACGAGGTCTATGTGTTCACCCCCGGGGGCGACATCATGGAGCTGCCCAAGGGGGCAACGGTGGTGGACTTTGCCTACGCCGTCCACTCCGAGATCGGTGATGCCTGCATTGCCGCGAACATCGATAACCGGCTCGCGCCCCTGCGCACCCCGGTGAAAACCGGCGAAACCGTGGAGATCATCGCCGCGCCGGTGGCCCGTCCCAATCCGGCGTGGCTCGACTTCGTGGTCACGGCGAAGGCGCGTTCGGCCATCCGCCAGAGCCTCAAGCGCCTGCAGGGCGCGGAGGCCACCGATCTGGGCCGGCGGCTGGTCGAGCGGGGGCTCAACGCCATGGATCTCAGCCTGAGTGATCTCGGCGACGAGTCGATCAACGCGGCCCTCGCGTCGTTCGGCGTCGACACGGTCGATGCGATCTTCGAGGAAGTGGGCCTGGGCCGTCGACTGCCGTGGTTTGTGGCCCGCTATCTGGCCGGCGGCGACGACGCCGAAGACCGGCCCGAGGCCCCGGGCGGTGGCGGTGCGCTGACCCTGCAGGGCACCGAAGGGGCGGTGGTGACGTTTGCGCGCTGTTGCCGGCCGATCCCCGGCGACCCCATTGTCGGCTTTGCCAGCGCCGGGCGCGGGGTGGTGGTGCACCATGAGGGCTGCAATAACATCCGCGAATACCGCAAGCACCCCGAGAAGTGGGTGGACGTTCGCTGGGGGGCCATCGCCGAGGGGGACTACCCGGTGGCCCTGGACATGGACGTCATGAACAACCGCGGTGTGCTGGCGAGTGTGGCCGCCGTCATCTCCGATCTCGACTCCAACATCGATGCGGTGGAGATCGACGAGAAGGCCGACATGATCGCTACGCTGCGGCTGGTGGTGGGCGTGCGCGACCGCGCCCATCTTGCCCGCATCATGCGCCGGCTCCGCGGCCTCTCCGCGGTGCAGCGCCTTACCCGGCGGCGCGGCTGAGCGCCCCGAGTCATCACGCAACGGAGCACGCCATGACACGCCGTATCATCCAGACCGATCAGGCGCCGGCGGCGATCGGTCCCTACTCGCAGGCCGTACAGGTGGGGGATCTGGCCTTCATTTCCGGGCAGATTCCCCTCGACCCGGCCACCATGACGCTGGTCGAGGGGGATATCGCGGCCCAGACCCGGCAGGTATTCGCCAACCTGCGCCATGTCTGCATCGCCACCGGCGGAGAGCTGGCCTCGATCTGCAAGCTGACGATCTTTTTGACCGACCTCTGCCACTTCGCGACGGTCAACGACATCATGGCGGAGACCTTTGCCGAGCCCTACCCGGCGCGGGCCGCCGTGGGCGTGCGCGAGCTGCCCCGGGGCGCGATGGTTGAGGTCGAGGCGATCCTGAGTCTGGCCGAAGACACCTGATCCATGACCGAAGGCGCCGCCGCGTCGGGCACGCCGGTGGCCCGCTTGCCGGGGATCGGTCCACGGCTCGCCGAAAAACTCGCACGGCTGGGGCTTGAGCGGGCCGAGGACATGCCCTTTCATCTGCCCCACCGCTACGAGGATCGCACCCGGGTGCGGGCCATCGGCGAGCTGGTGCCGGGTGTGGCGGCCCTGGTGGATGGCACCGTCACCGCCGTGGAAGTCATCGGTGGGCAACGCCGGCGCCTGGTCTGTCGCATCAGCGACGGCACGGGCAGTCTCGAGCTGGTGTTCTTTCACTTCTACGCCAGCCAGCAGCGCCAGATGGCCCGGGGTGTCTCGCTGCGGGTGTTCGGCGAGGCGCGCGCCGGGCCGGTTGTGCTGCAGATGGTCCATCCCGACTGGCAGCGCGTCGACGCCGGGGCCGGGCCGGCGGCGGGTGAGTTCAAGCCGGTCTATCCCGCCACCGAGGGCGTCAGTCAGGCGGCATTGCGCCGGGCCATCGGTGCCGCACTGGCGCGGCCCGGCGCGGTGACCGAGTGGCTGCCGGCGCCGCTGCGGGCGTCGCTGGATCTGCCCTCACTCGACACCGCGCTGGCGCATGTCCACGCGCCGGCGCCGGACAGTGACATCGACGCCCTGCTCGAGGGGCGAGATCCGAATGTCCGGCGGCTGGCCTTTGAGGAGCTGCTCGCCCATCGGCTCAGTCTGCTGCGGCTGCGCGCCGCCCATCAGCAGGTCATGCCGGCACCGGCGATCCCCCCGGACAGCGCCGGCGTGGACCGATTCCTGGACGGACTGGGCTTTGCGCTGACCGCGGCGCAGCAGCGGGTGCATGCCGAGGTGGCGGGCGATCTGGCCCGGGCGGTGCCCATGCTGCGTCTGGTGCAGGGCGATGTCGGCTCGGGCAAGACGGTGGTCGCCGCGCTGGCGGCCTTGCATGCCATCGCCGTGGGCTGGCAGGTGGCCATCATGGCGCCCACCGAACTGCTCGCCGAGCAACACGAGCGCAGCTTTCGCGACTGGCTCGAGCCCCTCGGGTGGCGGGTCGGCTGGCTGAGTGGACGCGCCGCGGCCGCCCGGCGCCGGGCCACGCTGGCCGGGCTGGCCGCTGGCGAGATTCAGGTGGTGGTCGGCACCCATGCGCTTTTCCAGGCCGATGTGGCGTTTCAGGCGCTGGGACTGGTCGTGATCGACGAGCAGCACCGCTTTGGCGTCCATCAGCGCCTGGCACTGCGCGACAAGGGCAGCACCCGCCATCAGCCCCATCAGCTGGTGATGACCGCCACGCCCATCCCGCGAACCCTGGCAATGACCGCCTATGCCGATCTGGATACCTCGGTGATCGATGAGCTGCCGCCGGGCCGGCTGCCGGTCCAGACCGTCGCCCTGCCGGATACCCGCCGCGAGGCCGTCATTGAGCGCATTCGGGCGGTGGGCGCCGAGGGTCGGCAGGCCTACTGGGTGTGCACGCTGGTCGAGGACTCGGACCAGCTCGAGGCCGAGGCGGCCGAGGCCACCGCCGAACGGCTTCGCGAGCAGCTGCCCGGTCTTGCCGTTGGTCTGGTCCACGGGCGGCTGTCGGCGGCGGCCAAGGAGTCGGTCATGGCGGCGTTCGAGGCCGGTGAGATCGATCTGCTCGTCGCCACCACGGTGATCGAGGTGGGCGTCAACGTGCCCAATGCCTCGCTCATGATCATCGAGAACGCCGAGCGGCTGGGGCTCTCGCAACTCCACCAGCTGCGCGGCCGGGTGGGACGCGGCCATGCCCGAAGCAGCTGCGTGCTGCTGTATCATGGCCCGCTTGGCGAGACCGCCCGGGCGCGGCTGGGCGTGCTGCGGGAGAGCAATGACGGCTTTCGCATCGCCCGGCGCGATCTCGAGATCCGCGGCCCGGGCGAGGTGCTGGGCACCCGCCAGACCGGGGCGCTCACCTACCGCATCGCCGACCTGAACCGCGATGGCGATCTGCTTGATGCGGTGCAGGTGGCCGCGCGCCGGTTACTCGACGACGACCCGGTGGCGGTGTCCGAGCTGATCCGTCGCTGGGTGGGTGGTGGCGAGCGTTACGCGCAGGTATGAGGGGATTCGAGGATGGCTGAGCCGGGACTGCGTCACTGGCGACCGCGGGGCGTGCCCGGGGCCCGTCCGCGGCCGGGCCCGGTGCGCGACTGGCTGGATGAGCCCGGCTCGCTGACCCGCCGGCTGCGGGCGCAGGCGGGGGCGGCCTTCCGCGTGCAGGTGCTGCACGAGTACTGGGGCCGGCCGTGGCCGGACGAGCGTCGCCGGCTGGGCGTCCCGTCGTCGGCCTGGCTGTGGATCCGCGAGGTCCGGCTGGGGGCCGGCGACCGGCCCTGGATCCATGCCCGCAGTGTCATCCCGCGCGACAGCCTGGAGGGGCCGCTGCGCCGTCTACGCCGTCTGGGGCGACAGCCGCTGGGGGCGTTGCTGTTCGGCCGCTATCCGGTGGTACGCGGTGCCATCGAGGTGGCGCCCGTGGACGGTGCATCGCGGCTTGGCGCCCGGGCCCGCTCGCCGGGTGCGGAGCCACGCTGGGCGCGGCGCTCGGTGTTTACCATCGCCGGCCGCCCGCTGCTGGTCACCGAGGTTTTCCTGCAACCGCTGATCGAGGAGCTGCACGCATGACGCCATCCGTGACCGACTGGGGGCACCGCCTGTCGCTGTACGCCCGGCTGGCGCGTTTGAATCGGCCCATCGGCAACTTCCTGCTGCTCTGGCCGACGCTCTGGGCGCTGTGGCTCGCCGCCGCCGGCATGCCGCGTGTCAAGGTCCTCGTGGTGTTCGTGCTGGGCGTCGTGGTGATGCGCGCCGCGGGCTGCGTGATCAACGACTACGCCGATCGCGACTTTGATCGTCACGTCAAGCGCACCCGCACGCGCCCGTTGACCACCGGTGAGGTCAGCGAGCGCGAGGCGCTGGGGCTTTTCGTACTGCTGTGCCTGATCGCCTTTGGCCTGGTCACGCTCATGAACGCGCTCACGATCGCACTGTCGCTGGGCGGTGTCGTCCTCGCCGCTATCTATCCGTTCATGAAGCGCCACACCCATCTGCCGCAGGTCCATCTGGGCGCGGCCTTCGGCTGGGCCGCGCCCATGGCGTTTGCCGCTCAGACGGGCGGCGTGCCGGTGCTTGCCTGGCTGGTGTTTGCGGCCTCGGTGGTCTGGGCGACCATCTATGACACCGAATACGCCATGGTCGATCGCGACGACGACCTGAAAGTGGGCATCAAGTCGACGGCGGTGCTGTTCGGGCGTTACGACCGGGCCATGATCGGCCTGCTGCAGGGGCTGCTGACGCTGCTGCTGGCGGTGATCGGCTGGCGCGCCGGGCTCGAGCCGGTGTTCTACGGGGCGCTGGCGCTGGCGACGGCGTTGTTCCTGCGCCAGCAGTGGCTGATCCGTGATCGCAGCCGCGACGGCAGCTTTCGGGCGTTCCTCAACAATAACTACTACGGCGGCGTGGTCTTTGCCGGCATTGCGCTGTCTTATCTGATAACCGGCTAGATGGCGCGGGCGAGGGTGATCACCTCGATATGCCTCACGCCGCTGCGGCGCAGACACCCGGCCACGGCGCTCAGGCTGGCGCCGGTGGTCAGGACATCATCCACCAGCGTGAGCGCGGATGGCGGCCGGCCCCGCACGCGGAATGCGTCGTGCAGGTTGGCGTGCCGGTCGGCGGCCGTCTGACCGCGCTGCGGCGGCGTGGCGCGGTGGCGTTCAACCAGCGATGCGGCCACCGGCGGCCCCAGCCAGCGGGCGATCAGCGCCGATTGGTTGAAGCCGCGGTGGCGATAGCGGCGCGCATGCAGCGGCATGGGAACGAGCGGCCCGCGACAGCGGATGCGACGCTGCTGCAGGGCTTCGGCGGCAAGCCCCGCGAGCAGGCGACCGGCGGCGAGATCCTCATGCAGCTTGAATGAACGGATCAGCGCATCCACGCCATCGCCGTAGGTCCAGAGGGCATGGGTGCGCTGGAACGGGGGCGGGGCGGCCCGGCAGCCGGCGCACAGGGGCTCGCCCGATGCCAGCGGCAGACCGCAGCGCCGGCAGGCTGCGCTGATCCAGGGCAGGTCCTCGCGGCAACCGGCGCACAGGGGCTGGTGCAGACTGCGCGCCTGACACAGCCGGCAGCGCCCGCTGAACAGGTTGTGCAAAAAGGCCGCGCCGGCACCGGGCGGCCGCCAGTCCGTCGCAGCCTGCGGGGGTCGGCTCGAGCATCGCATGGCGCCAGCCTGCCGGGCGTGCCGGTGGGCTGTCAGCAGCGCGGCGGACGCTGCCGACGGACGGCGGATTATGTCAGGATAAGCGCATGGCTGATGCTTCCTCCGACCCCCTGCAGCTTGACGCCCGGGTGCTCCGCCGCCGGCTCGAGCACGCCGCCGGCCGCTTCGACGACGCCGCCGTCCTGCACCGCGAGGTGGGTCGTCGGCTGGTCGAGCGGCTCGACTATATCCGGCTTCAGCCCGCGGCGATGCTCGATCTGGGCTGTGCCAGCGGGCTCAATACTCAGGCGCTGCGCAAGCGCTATCCCCGGGCCGATTACCACGCCATGGATCTGGCGGCGCCGCTGGTCGCGCAGGCCCGCCAGCGGGCCGGGCGCTGGCGCCGTCCCCCGGGGGTGTGCGCGGAGCTGGACCGGTTGCCGTTTCGCAACGACAGCTTTGATCTGGTGGTCTCGAGTCTGGCCCTGCATCGGGTGCCGGATCTGGCGCCCACCGCACGCGAGCTCCAGCGGGTGCTGCGTCCCGACGGCGTACTGCTGTTCGCGACCTTCGGGCCGGATACCCTCGACGAGCTGCGAAGCGCCTGGCAGGCGGCGGACTCTCAGCCCCACGTCCACGGGTTTGTGGACATGCACGATATCGGCGACGCCCTGGTCAATGCGCGGCTCGCGGATCCGGTCATGGATACCGAGCACTTCACGCTGACCTACACCGATGTGGCGGCGCTGGTGCGCGATCTGGACGCGCTGGGACTGCGCAATGCGCTGACCGCCCGTCAGCGCGGCCTGACCTCGCGGGCCCGCTGGCAGGCCATGGAAAGCGCCTATCAGGCGCGGGCCGACGCCGATGGCCGCCTGCCGGCCACCTGGGAAATCGCCTACGGGCATGCCTGGGGGACCGACGCGCAACCGCAGATGACCGGTGATGACGGCGCCGTGCGTGTCCCGCTGGATACGCTTTCCATGCCGCGTCGTCAGCGCTAGCCCATCCGCCGCGCGGGGCTGCTTTTCTCCGCGCGCGGAATTGACTAAACTCAACCCTAAGATGGTTAATCCGAGCAGGGCGGGCCTATGAGTACCCGGACGGAAAGCGAGCCGAACCACGGCCGGCGTTTTGTTCTGGCGCCCAACATTGCTCCCGACTGGCGGCAGACAATGCTGATCTTTGCCGGCATAAGCACGGTGTGCCTGGGCATAGCGCTGGTCTGTACCTGGTACGGGCTCTGGCCGGTCCTGCCCTTTGCCGGCATCGAAGTGACGGCGCTGGGATGGGCGTTGTACAAGTCGGCGCGTCGATCGCTCGACCGCGAGGTCATCCACGTGGTGGACAATGCCGTGGTGGTGGAGAAGGGCTGCGGTCGCGTTGAGGAGCGGTTCGAGATGGATCGCACCTGGACGGATGTGCAGCTGCGCCGGCGCTCACGCCGCTGGGACGAAACGCAGCTGGTGCTGCGCTCAAGCGAGCAGTCGCTGATCATTGGTGCGTTCCTCGACGCCGACGAGCGCCGCAGCCTCGAGCGGGCGCTGCGGGCCTGCATCGGGCCAATGGCCCGGTGGGGTGACGAGGCGCCGGTGGCGCGCACTGAAACGAACGAGCCGGGCAGGCCCTGGGTGCCGGGGCTGACCGCCAACGTGGGAGAGAAATCCTGATGACTGCAGCAACCGCGATGCCGCTTGGCGGTCGACTGGCGGCGCTGGCCGCCGCACTGTTCGCCGCGCCGGCCAGTGCCGATTTTGGCCTGCTCAACATGACGCAGGGCGTCACCGAATCAAGCCGCGAGATCTACGGCCTGCACATGACCATCTTTGCCATCACGGTGGTCATCGGAGTGGGCGTGTTCGGGGCGATGGTCTATTCGATCTTCCGACATCGCAAGTCGCGCGGCGTCACGCCCTCGAAGTTCCATCACAGTACCGCGATGGAGATCGTCTGGACGGTCATCCCGCTGGTCATCCTGGTGGCCATGGCGGTGCCAGCCACCCGGGTGCTCATCGATCTGGACGACACCAGCGGCTCGGAGATGACCGTCAAGATCACCGGCTATCAGTGGTTCTGGGGCTACGATTACCGGGGCGAGGACGTGCAGTTCTTAAGCCGCCTGTCCACCGACAGCGACCGCGCCCGCCGCCTGGACTCGGGCGTCAGGCCGGCCTCGGTGGATAACTACTTGCAGAATGTCGATCAGCGCCTGGTCCTGCCGGTGGATACCCGCATCCGATTCCAGATCACCGGCGCGGACGTGATCCATTCGTGGTGGATGCCGGATCTGGGCTGGAAAAAGGATGCCATCCCGGGCTATGTCAACGAGATGTGGACCGAGATCGAAGAGCCGGGCGTCTATCGCGGGCGATGCGCCGAACTGTGCGGACGTGACCACGGGTTCATGCCCATTGTGGTCGAGGCCCTGCCCAAGGCCGAGTTCGAGACCTGGCTGGCCAATCGGCAGGCCAGCGGCGAAGGCATGACGGCGCAGGCCGAGGCGGCGCCGGAGACGGACGGCGAGCTGGCCGCCCGCTAAACGGAATCAGACAGGGGAGACGGTTGAGATGACGGCAACGACCTACAACGACGCTTCGCACGAGGGCGAGCCCACCGGCTTTACCCGTTGGCTGGTGACCACCAATCACAAGGACATCGGCTCGATGTACCTGCTGTTCTCGCTGGCCATGTTTCTGGTCGGCGGGGCGATGGCGCTGGTGATCCGGGCCGAGCTGTTCCAGCCGGGTCTGCAGCTCGTGGATCCCTACTTCTTCAACCAGATGACCACGATGCACGCGCTGGTGATGATCTTTGGCGCGGTCATGCCGGCGTTTACCGGGCTCGCCAACTGGATGATCCCGTTGATGGTCGGCGCGCCGGACATGGCCCTGCCGCGCATGAACAACTGGAGTTTCTGGCTGCTGCCATTCGGCTTTGCGGTGCTGCTCTCGACGCTGTTCATGCCCGGTGGCGGTCCGGCCGGCGGCTGGACCATGTATCCGCCGCTCATGCTGCAGACGGGCACGGCGTTCCCGTTCGTCATCTTCGCGATTCACGTGCTGGGCATCAGCTCGATCATGGGGTCGATTAACGTCATCGCCACCATCCTCAACATGCGCGCGCCGGGCATGACCCTGATGAAGATGCCGCTGTTCGTGTGGACGTGGCTGATCACCGCCTACCTGATGATCGCGGTGATGCCCGTGCTCGCCGGCGCGGTGACGATGCTGCTGACCGATCAGTACTTTGGTACCACGTTCTTCAGTGCCGCCGGTGGCGGTGACCCGGTGCTCTACCAGCATATCTTCTGGTTCTTCGGGCATCCCGAGGTCTACATCCTGATCCTGCCGGCCTTCGGCATCATTTCGACGATCATCCCCACGTTTGCGCGCAAGCCGCTGTTCGGCTACAGCTCGATGGTCTACGCCACGGCCTCCATCGCGTTCCTGTCGTTCATCGTCTGGGCGCATCACATGTTCACGGTGGGGATGCCGCTCGCCGGTGAGCTCTTTTTCATGTACTCGACCATGCTGATCGCGGTGCCCACCGGCGTGAAGGTGTTCAACTGGGTCTCGACCATGTGGCGTGGAGCGATGACCTTCGAGACGCCCATGCTGTTTGCGCTGGCGTTCGTGTTCCTGTTCACCATTGGCGGGTTCTCGGGCCTGATGCTGGCCATCGCGCCGGCCGACTTCCAGTACCACGACACCTATTTCGTGGTGGCGCATTTCCATTACGTGCTGGTCACCGGCGCGGTGTTCGCCATCCTGGCCGCGGCCTACTACTGGCTGCCCAAGTGGACCGGGCACATGTACAGCGAGCGGCTGGGTCAGTGGCATTTCTGGCTGTCCGTGGTGTTCGTCAACGTGCTGTTCTTCCCGCAGCACTTCCTGGGTCTGGCCGGCATGCCGCGCCGCATCCCGGACTACTCGGTGCAGTTCGCGGACTGGAACATGGTCTCGAGCATTGGCGGATTCGGCTTCGGCTTCGCCCAGCTCCTGTTCGTCTGGCTGCTCTACAAGTGCATCCGCGGCGGTCAGCAGGCGGAGGCCAAGGCCTGGGAAGGCGCCGATGGCCTGGAGTGGGACGTGCCCTCGCCGGCACCGCACCACACCTTTGATACGCCGCCGGTCGTTCGCTAGGGAATGATCAACCGCGAGGTCGATCGACGCACACGACGCAGGATCCGCTGGACTGTGGTCCTGCTCGTGCTGCTCGTTCTGGGCATCTACATGGGGGTTTTCCTCGATCGTCTCTAGCGATCCGACCGGGGGAGAGGGAGAACAGCAAATGGCACAGGCACAGGGCGACTACTACGTCCCGCATCAGAGTTACTGGCCGATCATCGGCACCATTGGCGTGACCGCGCTGGTGGTGGGGATCGCGATGTACCTCGAGGGCATGGCCCTGGGGACCTGGACGATGGGCGCCGGCGGGCTGATTACCGCCTGGTTCGTGTTTGGCTGGTTCAGCGACGTCGTCAGGGAAGGCGTCAAGGGACTGTACAGCGATCAGGTCGACCGCTCGCTGCGCTGGGGCATGATCTGGTTCATCTTCTCCGAGATCATGTTCTTTGCCGCCTTCTTCGGGGCGCTGTTCTATGCCCGGACGCTGTCCGTGCCGTGGCTGTCCGGCGAAGATCCGGCCACCAGCCGTCTGCTCTGGGACTCGATGGCGCTGAGCTGGCCTACCGCCGGGCCGGCCAATGCGGCGATGGAGTGGCGGCCGATGGCCGCCTGGCCGCTGCCCACCATCAATACGCTCATCCTGCTCACCTCGGGCATGACACTGACCGTGGCCCATCACGCTTTAAAGGATGACAATCGGCGCAAGCTGATCGGGTTCATGTGGGCGACGGTAATGCTGGGGACGCTGTTCATCGGCCTGCAGGGCTATGAGTACTACGAGGCCTACGTCCATCTGAATCTGCGCATGGAAACGGGCATCTACGGATCGACGTTCTTCATGCTGACGGGCTTTCACGGCATGCATGTGGTCATCGGCACGCTGATGCTGCTGGTGATCACGCTGCGCTGCATGAAAGGCCATTTCAGCCCCGACGCGCACTTCGGCTTCGAGGGCGCGGCCTGGTACTGGCATTTCGTCGATGTGGTGTGGCTGGGCCTCTACATTTTCGTCTACATCCTGTAACGCGCCTACAGCGGGCTCGAGTTCGGGGCGATCACCCCGGTCAGAAAGCCCACCAGGATCAGCACGAACAGGATGATCGACAGTGTAATGCGCACCGTCAGGGCATTCAGCGTGCGGCGCGATTCGCCGCGGTCGCGGATCAGGTAGAAAAGCCCCGAGCCGAGGCTCGCGACGATGACGAACAGTGTGATCAGGATGGTAATGCGAATTGCGAAGTCCATTGGCTATTCCCTGTCGCTTTGCGGGCATTATAAAGGAAGACACGGGCGGTCGCTGACTTGAGTCGGGACCATCGCGGGATTTTGTTCGGCGGCTGGGTGTTCGCGCCGCGCCTGCTGCCCACCCTGGTTTACGTTGTGCTGCTGGTGCTGTTGATCGGTCTCGGCCAGTGGCAGCTGGATCGGGCGTCGCAAAAGCGTGCGGCCCTTGCCGACCGGGCCGCCGCCACCGATGCCCCGGTGCTGCGCCTCAACGAGCGCCCGGCAAGCCTGGCGCGCCACGAATACCGCCGTGCCACCGCCACCGGGCGCTATGACACGGCGCATCAGTTTCTGCTGGACAATCAGGTGCAGGACGGTCGCATCGGTTACCGCGTGCTGACCCCGCTGCGATTGCCCGAGCGCGAGGCCGCGGTGCTGGTCCAGCGCGGGTTCGTGCCCATTGATGGCAGCCGCCAGACACTGCCGACGCTGCCCCCGGCGCCATCCCCCGCCCAGGTCAGCGGTCGCATCGACTCGGGCCCGTCAGTGGGCATGCGCCTGGGCGAGGCGGCGGATGGCAGCGGGCGCTGGCCGCGGCGGCTTCAGTACATTGATTTCAAGGCCATGGATGCAATGCTCGATTATCCGCTCAGTGATTACGTCCTGGTGCCGGGCGCGCTGGCCACCGACGCCGTCGCCCGACGGAGCGAGCGGGATGCCTGGCGGTTCGGCCCCGAGCGCCACGAAGGCTATGCCGTGCAGTGGTTCTCGCTGGCCATTGCCCTGACGCTGATCTGGCTGGTGGTCAACACGCGCCGTGCAAAACGAGGAGAAACCGGTTGATCGAACGACTCAAGGGCCGCTGGCAGCCATTCGCATTGCTTGCGGTATTCACCCTGCCGACGGCCGCCGCCATGATGATGGTGTTCAGTGACTGGCGCCCGGATTCATTTACCAACAACGGCGATCTGGTCCAGCCCGCCGAAGCGATCAATCCCGGGCAGTGGCAGGGCGTGGTCGAGCCGGCCCCGGTACTTGCCGGCGACTGGCTGATCGTCACGCCCCAGCGCGGCGACTGCGCGGCGGCATGCCGCGAGCGCGTCGATCAGCTGAACCGCGCGCAGATCGCCCTCGATCGTGACATCGAGCGCGTGCGTCTGGTGGTGCTGCAGCCGGAAAGCCGCCAGACGCCGGTGTTCGAGCCGGTGCCGGGCATTCTCAACCTGGCCGCGGCTGATGCGCAGTTCGAGCGCCTGGCACGCCACGACGGTGAACCCATGGCTGCGCATATTGTCGATTATCGCGGTTATCACGTGATGCGCTATCCCCAGCCGCTGGACGCGTCCGGACTGCTGGATGATCTGGAAAACCTCCTCAGTCTGGCCAAAGAGGAGGCCGAGCGTCGTGCCCTTGAGGAGGCTGTCGAGCAATGAACGCCCACCCCTGGTTATATCGTCTGAGTCTGGTGGCCACCGCCACGGCGCTTTGCGTTGTGGTGCTAGGGGCCTGGGTGCGCCTGACCGATGCGGGGCTGGGTTGCCCGGACTGGCCGGGTTGCTATGGCCAGTGGGATGTGCCCAACACGCCCGAGGCCATTGCCGCGGCCAATGAGGCCTTTCCCGATACGCCGGTGCACGTGGGCAAGGGCTGGCGCGAGATGGTGCATCGCTATCTGGCCACGGGGCTGGGCGCGCTGATCGTGGGGCTGGGGGCGTTTGCCTGGCGCCAGCGCCACCGCCCCGGCCAGCCCTGGCGGGTGCCGTTGGTGCTGATCGCACTGGTCTGCTTTCAGGGCCTGCTGGGTGCCTGGACCGTGACCTGGCAGCTCAAGCCGGCGGTGGTCACCGCCCACCTGCTGGGTGGGCTGGCAACCCTCTCGCTGCTGTGGTGGGTGACGCTGCGCAGCAATCGGCTGGGCGCGGGCCGGCTGGCCCGGGTGCCGGGCCTGGGCGTGTTCCTTGCCGTGGGCACGCTGGTTGCGGTGGGGCAGATCACGCTGGGCGGCTGGACGAGCACCAACTATGCCGCGCTTGCCTGCAACGAGTTCCCGGCCTGCAGCCTGGGCGAATACTGGCCGGATAATGCCGACTTCGGCGAAGGCTTTGTGCTGTGGCGGGGGCTGGGCGTGAACTACGAGTTCGGCGTGCTCGATCACCCCGCCCGCATGGCCATTCATCTGGTCCATCGACTGGGGGCCATCGTTGTCACCCTGGTGCTGGGCGGGCTGGCCTTCTGGCTGTGGCGGGCTGGCGGCCTGGGGCGTTTCATGGGCGTGGCGGTGGCCGGCGCGCTCGGCCTGCAGGTGCTGATCGGCATCGGCAATGTCGTCTACAGCTTGCCGCTGACACTGGCGGTCGCGCACAATGCCGGGGCAGCGTTGTTAATGCTGGTATTGGTGACCGCCATTCACGTCCGGCGACCCATTGCGTGATCATGAGCCGATATATCGACGCCACCTCCAATCCCGCCACGGGCGCCACGGCTGTCCTGCAGCATGCCGTCCAGCACTGGCGTGACTACTACGAGCTGACCAAGCCCGGGGTGGTGGCGCTGATGGTGTTCACCGCCCTGGTCGGCGAGCTGCTCGCCAGTCCCGGGGCCATTCCGTGGACGGCGCTGACGCTGGGCAATGCCGGGATCGCCCTGGCGGCCGGCTCGGCGGCGGCCATCAACCATTTGGTCGACCGGCGCATCGATGCGCGCATGAAGCGCACCGAGGGACGCCCGCTGCCCACCGGCGGGCTTCGCACCCGCGACGCCAGTCTGTTCGCCGGCGTGCTGGGCCTGGCCGGGCTGTCCATCCTGTACTTTCTGGTTAATCCGCTGACCGCCTGGCTGACCTTTGGCTCGCTGATTGGCTATGCCTTCATCTATACCCTGTTTCTCAAGCGGGCAACGCCGCAGAACATCGTCATCGGCGGTGCGGCGGGCGCGGCTCCGCCGGTGCTGGGCTGGGTGGCGGTCACCGGCAGCATTGATGCGCACGCCCTGCTGCTCTTTTTGATCATCTTCACCTGGACGCCGCCGCACTTCTGGGCGCTTGCCATCCATCGGCGCGAAGAATACGCAAGCGTCAATATCCCGATGCTGCCGGTAACCCATGGCGATCGGTTCACGCGCTGGCAGATCCTTTTCTACACCGTGCTGCTGGTGGGCGTGACGCTGATGCCGTTCGCCACGGGCATGAGTGGCTGGGTCTATCTGGCCGGGGCGCTGGTGCTGGGCGCGCGTTATCTGTGGTTTGGCTACGCGATGCTCGCCCGGCCCAATGATCCGTCACTGCCGATGAAATCATTCGGCTTTAGCATCGTCTATCTGATGGCGCTGTTCGCGGTGCTGCTGCTCGATGCGTATCTGCCGCTCATCCTCGCGCCGCTCGCGGGATAACGGCGCTCAGACGATCAGCAGATCGGTGGGCGAGTCGTTGAGCAATCGCCGCGTCACGCTGTAGCGGAGCAGCTTTTCGCTCGCGGTGCGCTCCCGCGGGCAGGTCACCAGCAGATCACCCCCCTCGCGCTCGGCGAGTGCCACCAGGGCAACGGCGACCGGCCGGGTGTCCACCTCGACGTGCTCGCCGACGGCCCCCAGCGCCGAGTGCCGTACCAGCTGCTGCAGGGCCGCGGCGGCGTGGGCCTTTTCATCGGCCCAGGTGCGATCGCGGCCGCCATCACTCATGCGATTGCCGGTCAGCGCGGCCTGATCGGTCGAACCGATGACATGGACGAGGTCCATCGCTGCGTCGTCGAACAGCCGGCAGGCCGCCAGCGCCTCCAGGCCCGACTGGGCCGGGGCGCTCAGATCGGTCCCCACCACAAGCCGGTGGTAGGCCTCGATGGGCGCGGCCTGGGCGACCAGGACCGGGCAGGGGGCGTGGGCGATGATGCGCTCCGATGTCCCGCCGAGGAACAGATCACGCAGCAGCCGCGGGCGATGCCGCCCCACCACCAGCGCGCGGGTATCGGTTGTGACGGCGTTGCGGATCCCCTCGTCAATCCCGCGGGCGTGACGGATCGTGGCGGTACAGGCGACACCGTCGTCGGTCTCGATCGTGTCGGCAAGGCGCTGTAATATCGATTGAGCGTGCTGGTGATGTGCGTCGATCAGGGCGGCTGGCTGATCGGCATCAATGACATGCACCAGGCGCAGGGCCAGGTCGTTACGGCGGGCAAGCAGGGTCGCGCGGCGCTGGGCGCGCTCGGCCCGAGGGCTCAGGTCCGTTGCCACCAACAGTTCGCTCATGAGTGCCTCCGAGTCGGGACGATCGGCGGGGGTGGTCGTGTCAGGAGCCTTCGATCATGGACATCATGCTGCATTCCGCCTTCGCCGAAGTGGCCACGCTGCTGATGCTCGCCGCGGTGGTCGGCTTTGCCGGACTGTTGCTGCGCCAGCCGCTGATCGTCAGCTTTATCGCAGTGGGCATCATTGCCGGGCCCTCGGTGCTGGATATTGTTCATGCCGAGGCCCAGATCGAGCTGCTCTCCGAACTCGGCATCGCCGTGCTGCTCTTTCTGGTGGGCATCAAGCTCGACATCAAATTGATCCGCTCCCTGGGGTCGGTAGCCGTCATGACCGGGCTGGGCCAGGTGGCCTTCACGGCCGGGCTGGGGTTCGTGATCGGGCTGGCGATGGGCATGGATGCGGTCACATCGGTCTACGTTGCCGTGGCACTTACATTCTCCAGCACCATCATCATTGTCAAGCTGCTCTCGGACAAGCGCGAGATCGACTCGCTGCACGGTCAGATCGCGCTGGGCTTTCTGATCGTCCAGGACCTGGTGGTGGTGCTGGCCATGATCGTGCTATCGACGCTGGGGATCGGCAGCGATGGCGGCGGTGGTGCCGGCGACATCGCCGTCGTGCTGATGGCCGGCGTGGTGTTGGTGGCGCTGGTGATCGCGTTCGTGCGCTACGTGGCGGACCCGCTCAGCGCGCGGCTCGCGCATGCCCCCGAGCTGCTCGTGATCTTTGCCATCGCCCAGGCGACGGTGTTTGCTACGGTGGCCGATGTGATCGGGCTGGGCAAGGAGCTGGGCGGGCTGCTGGCCGGGGTGTCGCTGGCCTCCACGCCCTACCGCGAGACGATTTCGGCGCGGCTCGCCCCGCTGCGCGACTTTCTGCTGCTGTTTTTCTTTATCTCGCTGGGTGCCACGCTTGATATGAACCTGCTCGGTCAGCGCCTGGGGGATGCGTTGATCTTTTCGGCGTTTGTGCTGATCGGCAACCCGCTGATCGTGCTGGCGATCATGGGGGTGCTCGGCTACCGGCGGCGGACGGGTTTTCTGGCGGGGCTCACCGTCGCGCAGATCTCGGAGTTCTCGCTGATCTTTATCAGCATGGGGCTGGCACTGGGGCATGTGAACGAGGAAGCACTGGGACTGGTGACCCTGGTGGGGCTGATCACCATTGGCCTGTCGGTGTACATGATCACCTATTCCCACCGGCTCTATGACTGGCTCGGCCCCTATCTGGGCGGCTTCGAGCGGGCCAATCCGGTGCGCGAGCCCCACTCGGCGGCAGCCCGCGGCGCGGGGCGCGGCGAGGTGATCATCTTTGGCATGGGCCGCTTCGGGGCGGCCATCGCCCTGCGGCTGCAAAAGCAGGGCGTGGCGGTGATGGGCGTTGATGCCAACCCGCGGGCCGTGCAGCGCGCCCAGCGCCTTGGCCTGCAGGCCGAGTATGGCGATGCCACGGACGCGGAGTTCGTCGCCTCGTTACCCATCGAACACGCCCGCTGGGTGGTCAGCACGCTGCCGCGCCATCCCACCGGACTGAGTCACGAGGACAGCCGCCATACCCTGGCGCAGCTGGTGCGTGGGCATCCGTTTGGCGGGCGCATCGCCATTGCCTCGCACAACGATCGGGATACCCGGGAGCTGCGCGATCGGGACGCCGATGTGGTGCTGGAGCCCTTCCAGGACGCCGCCGACCGCGCGGTGGAGATGATCCAGGGGGCGGCGCCGGAGGAGCGCACGCCCATTCCGGCGATCCCCGAGGACTGATCGCCGCGGCCCGGCTCAGCCCTCGCCGGCGGCCTTGTCGAGGCCGACGTTGTTTTTCTCGAGCACGCGATCGGCCCGATAGCTCGAGCGCACCAGCGGGCCCGAGACCACCTCGAGAAAGCCCTTGCCCAGGCCGATCTCGCGGTAGCGCTCGAACTGCTCGGGGGTCACGTAGCGATCCACCGGCAGGTGATTGACCGTGGGGCGCAGGTACTGGCCAAAGGTGACGATATCAACGCCGATGGCGCGCAGATCGTCCATGGTCTCGATGATTTCCTCGTCGGTCTCGCCCAGTCCCAGCATCAGGCTGGTCTTGGTCAGAACGCCGGGACGCCGCTTTTTGGCGTAGGCGAGCACGTCCAGCGTCTGCTGATAGCCGGCCCGCGGGTCGCGCACCGGGTGGGTCAGGCGCTTGACCGTCTCGACATTCTGGGCGAACACCTCGAGACCGGTGTCGACCACGGTGTCGATGGCCTCGTGGCGGCCGTTGAAGTCGGGGGTCAGCGCTTCGACTGCCGTATTGGGGTTGCGGCGCTGGATCTCGCGGATGCAGTCAGCGTAATGCTGCGCGCCACCGTCGGGCAGATCATCGCGATCCACCGAGGTGAGCACCACGTACTTAAGGCCCATCAGCTCGACGGTGGTGGCGGCGCCATCCGGCTCGTTATCGTCGAGCCACCCCCTGGGGTTGCCCGTATCCACCGCGCAGAACCGGCAGGCCCGCGTGCAGACATCGCCCATGAGCATGATGGTGGCCGTGCCGGCGCTCCAGCACTCGCCCATGTTGGGGCACATGGACTCCTCGCAGACCGTGGCCAGCTTGTGCTCGCGCACCGTGTTGCGCACCTTCTGGTAGGTCTCGCCCGTGGGTACCTTGACGCGCAGCCACTCGGGCTTGTCGCCGCGCCCCACGGGGGCGGTGTCACGCTGGGCCTTGACGCCATTCTTGATCGCGCGGATGCCGTTGTCCTTGTCGACCTTCTGGCCGCTGACCACAACGGGAATGCCTTTGAGTTCGGGCATATCCGACTCCTTGCCTCGTTCAGTCCTTGCCGTAGGGGTTGTTCATGACCGAAAACCAGTTGGCGTGCGCCTTGTCGGCGTCCTCCCGGTAGGCCTCAACCTCCTCGCGGCTCATTTCCTCGCGCAGCCGGCCATCGCTGACCGGTCGCGGATCGTCGCCCTCGGTCGACGCCGTCTCCGCGTCGTCGGACGAGCGGTCGGTGTTGTGCGGTTCCTGCCGCGGGTCACTCATGGCGGCACCCTCCGAATCCTGACTGTGTGATGTAAAATTCAGTATACGTTCGAAACCGGACCGTCTCCATGGCCACTGCTTCACACCCCCATGCCCATCGCGAACTGGACCTGTGCGGGCTGAACTGCCCGCTGCCCATCCTGCGCACCAAGCAGGCGCTGCGCGACATGGCGGTGGGCGAGTGCATCGCCGTGCAGGCCACCGATCCCCATGCCGTCATCGATTTCCGTGCCCTGTGTGACACCACAACCCACTCGCTGTTGCATGAGACGCAGTCCGGCGATGTCCTTACATTCTGGCTTGAGAAGGGCCCCTGAGGCGCGTCAGCAGCGATTCGGCAACAATCGACAGACGCCGGCTGAATGACGGCGCCTGGTGCCAGCTCAGGCTGATCAGCTCCATGCGCTCGCGGCGTTCGAGCAGCAGGTCGTCGCTGGTGCCCAGATCGTCCACCAGCCCCAGCTCAAGGGCGCGCTCGCCCATCCAGTGCTCGCCGGTGGCAACCCGGTCGATATCCAGACGCGGGCGGTAGCGCGCGATGTGGCCCCGGAACAGGTCGTGCACCGCCTGCAGCGACTCGCGGAAATGCTCCCGGCCTTCGTCGGTGTTCTCGCCAAACACGGTCAGATCGCGCTTGTGCTCGCCGGCGGTGTGGAGCTCAAAGTCGATGTCGTAGCGCTTGAGCAGGCCGTTGAAGTTGGGCAGCTGGCCAACCACACCGATGGAGCCGATGATCGAAAACGGCGCGGCGACGATGCGGTCGGCCACACAGGCCATTAGATAGCCACCACTGGCCGCCACCCGGTCCACGGCCACGGTCAGGCGGATGTTGGCCTCGCGCAGACGCGCCAGCTGGCTGGCGGCCAGGCCGTAACCGGGCACCATGCCGCCGGGGCTTTCAAGGCGCAGCAGCACCTCGTCGTCGCGCCTGGCGCTGGCCAGGATGGCGCTGACCTCCTGGCGCAGCGACTCCACCGCAGTGGCGCGGATGTCCCCATCGAAATCGAGCACGAAAAGCCGCGGCAGGCGACCCTCGCCATCCTGGCCGCGACGCGCCTGCCGGCGCTGGCGAAAACCCTGGATAAGGTTGCGGCGGCGCGGTTCGACACCCCGCTGGATGCGCCGGGACATGGCCTCGTAGCGCCGGTTGAGGGGCTCGACCTCAAGCTGCTCGCGGTGGCGGCCGCGACGGCGGCTCGCCATGCCCCCGATCATGCCCAGCACCACCGCGAAGGCCGCCACAAGGGTCAGCACGCGGGCCAGAAAAAGGGCATAATCCTGCAGGATTTCCATCGCATTCTCCTTTCATGAATGCCGATCACGACTGACTGATCAGTCTACGCGAGCCAACCGCTGAAAGAAGCCACCCGACGCAGGGGAGGGGCATGGAGACACTCGACGACGCAGGCTATCGGCATCGCGGCGTGGCGGTGGTGACGCTGCGCCAGCTCGACCGCTGGGCGGACCGGCCCAAGGGCACCGCGTTTCGGGCGTTCAAACGGGCGCGGCCGGCGCTGATCGAGGGGCGCGATTTCTTTGTCGAGCCCATCGCTGAGCCGGTTGACGCGGACACCGCGGCGCTCATCGAGCGGCTGCGCGCCGACGCCGCCCTCTATGCGAGCAGCCAGGTGGCGATTCTGCTCGCCCGCGAGGCCTGCGCGCGGCTCGACCCCGACGGTGGGGGCGCCGGCGCATGAATACCCTTGTCACCTGGTTGCAGCCGTGGGAGCCCTCGCTGCCGGTCTTTGCCGCCTGTGCGCTGGCCATCGGGTTGTATGCGGTCGGCCTGATGCGCGGGGCCACGCCGGGCGTCTGGCCGGCGCTGTCGTACTTCGTTGGCGTAGCGCTTATCTACGCGGTCACCCAGACCCACTATGATTACTACTCGCAGTATCTGTTCTCGGCGCACCGCCTGCAGCATCTGGTGCTGCATCACCTCGGCCCGTTCCTGATCGCGCTGGCGATGCCGGCGGGTGTGCTGGCGACGGCCCTGCCGGCGCGGGTCCGGGCCTGGCCGCAGGGGCGGGCGGCGCCGTTGTTCGGCCTCCTGCGCCGGGTCTATCGGCTGCTCCAGCAGCCGTTCATCGCGGGGTTCCTGTTCGTGGGCATCATCTACTTCTGGTTGACGCCAGAGATCCACTTCGATGCGATGCTGAGTATCGACCGGTACTGGTTCATGAACTGGACGATGCTGCTCGACGGGTTGCTGTTCTGGTGGCTCATTTTTGAGCGCAACGATCAGGGCGTGACCCCGCGCCTGAGCCCGGGGCGGCGGATTCTGCTGCTGGCGCTGATCATGCCGCCGCAGATCGCGCTGGGCGCCTACATTACGTTCAGCAGCCAGAATCTGTTCGAGATCTACGATGTCTGCGGCCGGGCCTTTCCCATCGATCCGCTGCTTGATCAGCAGATCGGCGGGCTGATTACCTGGATACCGGCGTCGATGATGAGCGTGCTGGCCGCCGTCATCGTGCTGGCGTTTCGTCTCAGAGGGAGGGAGTCCGATGCCTGAACACTGCATCAAACGGCGGCTGCGCGCGGGCCTGGTGCTGGCGCTGGCACTGCTGCTCGGTGCCTGTGGGGGCGGTGACTACCAGACCAAGGGCATCGAAGGGCTGTTGCCGGATCTGGCGTTTCGGCTGACCAGCGAGAGCGGCGAGTCGCTGACCGCCGCTGATCTGCGTGGCGCGCCGACGGTGGTGTTCTTCGGCTTTACCCACTGCCCGGATGTCTGTCCCACGGCGATGGCGCGGATCGCGGCGGCCACCGAGGCGGCCGGCAAGGATCTGGACGGCGAGCTGCAGGTGCTGTTCGTGTCCGTGGACCCGGGGCGCGACACGCCCCAGCGGCTGGCCGACTACACCGACTTTTTCAGTGACCGGGTAACCGGGGCCACCGCCCCGGTGGAGCGGCTGCGCGAGCTGACCAAGCGCTATCGCGCCACCTTTGGCTATGACGAACCCAACGAGTTCGGTGACTACAACGTCTCGCACTCCAGCGCGATGTACGTCTTTGACGCCGAGGGCCACGCCCGGGCGCTGTTCCGCCCCAGCGACAGTGTGGCGGCGATGGCCGCCGATCTGCGGCGCATCGCCCGGAGCTAGCGCGGGGATCAGTCCTCGAACAGATCCTTGTCGGTGACCGCGCCATAGGACGCCGAACTGACCAGGCGGGCGAACTTGCCCAGCACGCCACGGCGGTAATTCGGGGGGTGCGGGGTCCAGCGGGATCGCCGCTCGGCGAGGGTGGCCTCGTCAATACCGATCTCGAGCAGGTTCTGGTCGGCGTCGATGACCACCGGGTCGCCCTCCTCGACCAGGGCGATATTGCCGCCGGCCGCCGCCTCGGGCGCGACGTGGCCCACCACCATGCCGTAGGTGCCGCCGGAGAACCGCCCGTCGGTGATCAGGCCCACGGCATCGCCCAGTCCGCGGCCGATGATCGCCGAGGTGGGGGCGAGCATTTCGCGCATGCCGGGGCCGCCGCGGGGGCCTTCGTAGCGGATGATCACCACATCGCCGGCCTGGATGCGGTCGGCAAGGATCGCGTCCATGGCCAGTTCCTCGGAGTCGAACACCCGCGCCGGGCCCTCGATGCGGCGCTTTTTGATGCCGCTGACCTTGGCCACGGCGCCCTCGCGGGCCAGATTGCCGCGCAGAACGGCCAGATGGCCCTCGGCGTACATGGGGTTGTCGAAGTCGCGGATGATCGACTGGCCGGCCGGCGCCTCGGCGGGCACGTCGGCGAGCAATTCATCGAGGGTCTGTCCGGTAATGGTCATGCAATCGCCATGCAGCAGCCCGCGGGCGAGCAGCATTTTCATGACCTGCGGCGTGCCGCCGACGGCATGGAATTCGCTGGTCACATAACGCCCCGAGGGCTTGAGGTCGCAGAGCACCGGTACGCGCTGGCGGATGCGCTCGATGTCGTCGATGGAGAATTCCACCTCGCAGGCGCTGGCAATGCCCAGCAGGTGGAGGACCGCGTTGGTCGAGCCGCCCAGCGCCATCACCACGCTGGCGGCGTTCTCGAACGCCCTGCGCGTCATCAGATCGCGGGGCAGGCGCTGGTGGTGGATGGCGTCCATCAGCACCTCGGCGGCACGCGCCGCCATGGTCCGCGCCTCGTCGTCCTCGGCGGACACGGTGCTCGAGCCCATCAGGCTCATGCCCATCGCCTCGAAGGCGCTCGACATGGTGTTGGCGGTGAACATGCCGCCACACGAGCCGGCCCCCGGGCAGGCGTTCATTTCCACGCCCTTGAGGTCTTCGTCCGACAGATTGCCGGCGGCCGACTGGCCCACCGCCTCGAAGGCACTGACAATGGTCAGGTCCTGACCCTTGTAGTGGCCCGGCTTGATGGTGCCGCCATAGACAAAGATCGCCGGGATGTTCAGCCGCGCGATGCCGATCATGGCGCCGGGCATGTTCTTGTCGCAGCCGCCGGTGGCCAGGATGCCGTCAAGGCTCTGGCCGTTGCAGACCGTCTCGATGGAATCGGCGATCACCTCGCGCGAGACCAGCGAGTATTTCATCCCCTCGGTGCCCATGGAGATGCCATCGGAAATGGTGATGGTGCCAAAGCTCACGGGCATGGCCCCGGCGGCGCGCAGGGCATCGCTGGCGCGCTCGGCCTGCGCGCCGATGCCCATGTTGCAGGGCGTGATGGTGCTGTGGGCGTTGCCCACGCCGACGATGGGCTTTTCAAAGTCCTCGTCGCGAAAGCCGGCGGCGCGCATCATCGCGCGGTTGGGGGTGCGGGCGCGTCCCTCGGTGACGACGCGGCTGCGGCGATTGTCGGCCATGGCCATTCCTTGATGGTGGGAAGTGATCGGTCAAGTGACAAAATACGAAACTCCGGGGCCACTGGCAATCGTCGCCGTGCCCGGCAATTGGCATACTGCGCTGACCCAGGCAAGCGACAGGGCAGGCACAGGCGGTGACAACCCCGAGCATGCGTTACCAGGACGATCTGGCCGCCGGCGATTTCGTTGACGATCCGGCCCAGCGCGCCGCGGTGGAGGCGCTCGACGCGCTGCAGGCGGCCCTGCAGAACCGGCCCACACCGGCCACTGGCCTGCGCGGCTGGTGGCAGCGCCGACGCGGCAATGCGCCCGAGCCGGTACGGGGGCTCTACCTGTGGGGTGGGGTGGGCCGCGGCAAGACCTATCTGATGGATACCTTCTACGAATGCCTGCCGGCCGCCGTCGGCAAGCGCCGCGTGCATTTTCACCGCTTCATGCAGTCGGCGCACTACCGGCTGCGCTGGCTGCGCGAGCAACCCGACCCGCTGCGCGTGCTGGCCGCGGAATGGGCGGCGGATCTGCGCGTGCTCTGCTTTGACGAATTCTTTGTCAGTGACATCGCCGATGCCATGATCCTCTCGGGGCTGCTGCATGGGCTGATCGACGAGGGCGTCACGCTGGTGGCCACCTCCAACCTGCCGCCGGACGGGCTCTACGCCGACGGCCTGCAGCGCGAGCGCTTTCTGCCGGCCATTGATCTGCTGGAGCGCCACCTGCAGGTGCTGAACGTCGATGGCGGCACCGACTATCGCCTGCGCCTGCTCAGTCGCGCGCCGGTCTATCATGTCCCCGCCGACGAGCGGGCTCGGGCGGCGCTGGCCGAGACCTTCGAGCGGCTCTGCCCCGATCGCGAGCACGAGGCGGCGGAGCTGGTCATCAACCAGCGCGACATCCCGGTGCTCGCGCTCGGCGATGGCGTGCTGTGGCTGCGCTTTGATGCGCTGTGCGAAGGGCCGCGCAGTGCCGATGACTACGTCGAGATCGCGCGGGCGTTCCATACCGTGCTGGTGGCGGATGTGCCGGTCCTCGATCGCGATCGTGAGGACGCCGCGCGGCGCTTCGCGGCGCTGGTCGACGAGTTCTACGACCGGGGGGTCAAACTGATCGTCTCGGCCACCGCCGAACCCGAGTGGCTGTACCGCGGCCGGCATCTGCATTTCGAGTTCCGGCGCATCGTCTCGCGGTTGCGCGAGATGCAGTCGCGGGAGTATCTGGCCCTGCCCCACCGGCCCTAGGGTTGTCCCCAGACCCTGTGGACAAGTATGTGGAGGAACCCGGGGATGAATGGCGGATAGGCCCGCGTGAGGCGGCTTCTCTCAGACTGGCGAATTCTTGATCATTTTAAAATAGACAGCAAAAACAGGTAGTTATGGTTTATCCGCGGGGTTCAATGAGTTAGCGCTGTCCGAGCGCCACCGCGCCGTGCCGCATGTGCACAACCGCCGTTGTCAAGCCCTATTTCATCAGTCCGGCGACGTGGGCGGCCACGCCCCGGGCCAGCGCGTCCAGGTCATAGCCGCCCTCGAGGACCGAGCAGATGTGCCCGCCGCAGCAGTAGTTGGCCACCGCCACCAGCTCGTCGGTCACCCAGGCAAAATCGTCGGTGGTCAGCGCCATGCCGGCCAGCGGGTCCTCGACGGCGGCATCGAATCCCGCCGAGATGATCAGCAGCTCGGGGTCGAAGTCGATCAGCGCGGCGATGGCCTCGCGGTGGAACTGCTCACGGTAGTCGGCCGAGCCGGTGCCCTCGGGCATGGGGATGTTGAGGATGTTGCCCGGTCGATTGTCCCGGCGGCTGCCCGTCCCCGGAAACAGCGGGTACTGGTGCGTGGACAGGTAGAAAAGCCCCTCGCATCCGGCCACCACCGCCTCGGTGCCGTTACCATGATGGACATCGAAATCGGCGATGGCCACGCGCTGGACCCCGTGCACGGCCTGGGCATGCAGCGCGGCAATGGCGGCGTTGCTGAACAGGCAAAAGCCCATGGACTCGCCGGTTTCGGCGTGATGGCCCGGCGGGCGCACCGCGCAGAACACCCGCCGGGCATCACCCGCCTGAATGGCGTCCACCGCCTGGGTTGCCGCCCCCGCTGCGCGCAGGGCCGCCTCGCCGGAGCCCGCCGACAGCGTGGTGTCGGCGTTGAGCTGGGCCCGCCCGCTGGCCGGCACCGCCGCCATGACCGCATCGATGTACTCGCGGCTGTGGGCGCGCTCGAGGGCGGTCCGCGACGCCGACTCGGCGCTGTGGCGCTGCAGCCCGGCAAACGCCGGGGTGTCGAGTGCGGCAAGGATGGCCTCGAGCCGCTCAATGCGCTCGGGATGAGCGCTGCCGGTGTCGTGCCCCAGGCAAGCGTCGTGGGTGATCAGCCATGTCGACACAACGCCTACTCCCCGGGGTGGAAGGTTTGCCGAAAGGCCACCGAGTAGACCTCGCCCCCGGCATGGGGATTGACGTCGATCTCAAAGATCCGGGCCGCACCCGCTTCGATGGGGAAGGTGCCCACGTAGGAGATCCAGCCGTCCTCTCGGACCCGCTCGGCGGGGATTTCGGTGAGCTCGTCATTGTCGTCCCGGGCGATGATGTCCACCTGCCCGGGCACCGCCTGCCCGTCGCGCAGGATGGTGATCATCACTATGCCGCGGGTGCGACTGCGCATCAGTCCGTACTCGCGCGCCACCTCGGCATTGAGCATGCCGGTGGGGATGGCGCTGTAGTGGATCTCGTAGTCGCCGAAGCGCTCGGATTGCTGGGCCGTGGCCAGCAGCGGCAGGGCGACCAGCAGGGCGGCCACCCAGCGGGTCAGCCGATGTCCGGGATTGCTCATGTCATTCTCCTCTACGCCCGACAGATCCGGTACAGCGCGACCTCGCCGAACAGGTTGGGCATCCAGCGCGCCAGGCGTGGACTCTTGTAGTCATGAGATAACACGCGGCGCTCGATAATGTGAATACTCAGCTGCTCGCAAAGCGCCTCGAAATCGTCGATGGTGCAGAAATGGATGTTGGGCGTCTCGTACCAGGCGTAGGAAAGCGCGTGACTCATGGGCATGCGGCCCTTGACCGCCAGATGCCAGCGCAGCCGGTAATAGGCAAAGTTGGGGAAGGTCACGATGCCGGTACGCCCCACCCGGAGCATTTCCCAGAGCAGCTGATCGGGGCGCTGCACGGCCTGCAGCGTCTGGGTGAGGATGACCTGATCGAAGGCATGGGTGTCGAAATCGGACAGCCCCTCGTCGATATCGCTTTCGATCACGTTAATGCCGTTGGCCAGGCTCTGGGTAATGCCGTCGGGGTCAATCTCCAGGCCATAGCCGGTGGCCTGGCGGCGGTCGAACAGATAGCGCAGCAGCCGGCCGTCGCCGCAGCCCAGATCGAGCACCCGGTCGCCCCGGTCCACCCAGTTGGCCACGATTTCCAGATCCGAGCGCAGTGGACTCATACCCCGACCTCCTCGGCGACACGCTGCATGTAGGTGGCAAACACCTCGCGGTACCGCGGCACCGGCATGAGAAAGGCATCGTGGCCCTGGTTGGCGCGGATCTCGGCGTAGCTGACGCGCTTGTCGGTATCCAGCAGGGCCCGAACGATCTCGTGGCTTGCCGCCGGCGGGAAGCGCCAGTCGCTGGTGAACGAGGCGACAAAAAACGGCGCGGTCACCCCGCTCAGCGCCGCGGCCAGATCGCCGTCGGCGCTGGCGGCGGGGTCAAAGTAGTCCAGCGCGCGGGTCATGAGCAGGTAGGTGTTGGCATCAAAATGCTCGACAAACGACTCGCCCTGATAGCGCAGGTAGCTTTCCACCTCGAATTCGACATCGTAGTTGTAGCGATAGCCGGCGCGGGTGTCGCGCCGGTCGCGGCCGAATTTCTCGCCCATGGCCGCCTCCGAGAGATAGGTGATGTGCCCGAGCATGCGGGCAAGCATCAGTCCGGTCCGTGGGCGATCGCCGGTGGCGGCGTAGCGGCCTTCCTGAAACCCCGGGTCGGAGCGGATCGCCTGGCGGGCGACCTCGTTGAAGGCGATGTTCTGCGCCGATAGGCGCGGGGCGGCGGCGATGACCACCGCGTGGCGCAGTCGGTCGGGCTGATCGATCGCCCACTGCATGGCCTGCATGCCGCCCAGACTGCCGCCGGCGACGGCCGCCCAGCATTGCACGCCAAGGTGATCGGCGAGACGCGCCTGACTGCGCACCCAGTCGCGCACCGTGACCAGCGGAAAGCCGGCGCCGTAGGGCGAGCCGGTCTCGGGATCAATGGAGGTGGGCCCCGTGGAGCCGTGGCAGCCGCCCAGGTTGTTACTGCACACGACAAAAAAGCGGTTGGTGTCGAGGGGTTTGCCGGGACCGATGCAGGCGTCCCACCAGCCGGGCTTGCGCTCGTCGGCGTGGTGGTAGCCGGCGGCATGGTGATTGCCCGAGAGCGCATGGCAGACAAGGATGGCGTTGCTCGCATCGGCATTGAGCGTGCCGTAGGTCTCGTAGGCCAGGGTATAGCCGGGCAGCACCCGCCCCGAATCCAGCGCCAGGGGATCGTCGAACTGCACGGTCTGCGGGGTGACCACCCCGACCGATGTCGCGTTGACAGAACCGGTCATGGCTACATCATCAGACCGGGTGCGATCCGGTCGAGGGGCGGTAGCACGAGCATCTTGACTACCTGCAGCGCCAGGATCGCCGCCAGCGGCGAGAGATCGATCCCGCCCATGTCCGGCA
>Ga0102936_1000025_pt1 | contig 47500 bp, 51 predicted proteins | sample SalPon2_A_H2O_MG_FD_78502 | JGI IMG/M metagenome (GOLD analysis project Ga0102936, IMG submission 78502) | Salt pond water microbial communities from South San Francisco under conditions of wetland restoration - Salt Pond MetaG R2_A_H2O_MG | ecosystem: Environmental > Aquatic > Non-marine Saline...
GACGCTCTATCTCGTCACCGGCGTCACCCACGTCGACGGCCTCGCGGACTGTGGCGACGCCGCGGCGGCCCACGGGGTCGACGACCGGCACTCGGCCCTGAAGGACTCCCGGATCGGCGTCGGCGGCCTGCTGACGGTCGGCCTCGCCCTCCTCGCCCTCGCGTTCGGCGCCCTCGGCGTCGCCGGCGCCGGCCCCCGGGTCGCCGCCCGGCTGATCCTCGCGAGCGAGGTGAGCGCCAAGGTGGGCATGGCGACGCTCGCCGCCCTCGGGACGCCGGGCCACGAGGGCCTCGGCTCGGCCGTCGTGGGCGAGGCGGACGGCGCCGCCCTCCTGCCCGTCGTCGTCGCCGCCGTCCCAGCCGCACTCCTCGCACCGGTTGGGGCCACGCCGGCGCTCGTCGTCACGCTCCTGGCCGGCCCGGCCGTCACGCTCCCCGTCGGCCGCTGGGCGACGGCCCACCTCGGCGGCGTCACCGGCGACGCGCTCGGCGCCGCGAACGAACTCGCCCGGGTCGTCGCGCTCCACGCGGGGGTGGTCGTGTGGACGCTCTGGTGATGTGTGGTGGGCGGGGGACGCGGCTGGACAGGGTCGAAAAACCGCTCGTCGAGGTGGGCGGGACGGCGATGATCGACCGGGTGTGTGACGCCCTCCTCGCGAGCCGTGGCGACGACGTGTACGCCGCCGTCTCGCCGCATACGCCGGGGACGCGCGCGCACCTCGACGCGTCGGCCGTGACCGTCATCGAGACGCCCGGCGAGGGGTACGTCGCCGACCTGACCGCGGCGCTGGAGCGGATCGGTCGCCCGGCGCTGACCGTCGCCGCCGACCTCCCTCTGCTCGCGCCCGGCGCGGTGAACCGCGTCCTCGACGCGGCGGCCGATGCGGACGGATCGCTCACCGTCGCCGTCCCCGTCGCCCTGAAGCGCAGACTGGGCGTGAGCGTCGATTCGACCGTCGGGGACGGCTCGCTCGCCCCCACCGGCGTCAACGTCGTCGCCGGAACCGACGACGACATATACGCCTGCGACGACACGCGACTCGCCGTGAACGTGAACCGACCGCGGGACCTGTGGGTTGCGGAGGCGCTGTCGTGACCAGGTTCGTCCTCGTCGCGGGAACGACGGAGACGGCGCGGATAGAGGGGATCAGCGCCGCGGGCGCCGACCCCGACCTGGTGGCCCACACCCCGAGCGCCGACGCCGAACTGATCGAGTACGGCCACCTCGTGCGCGCGCCTACCGTCCCCGTGAGTCCGACGGGCTGTCCGACGCCCGCGGCCGTCACGCGCGCCGTCCGCGAGCAGGTTGGGTTCGAGACGCTCGTCGTCGACGCCGGCCTCGCCGAACCGACCGGCGCGCCGACCGTCGAGGTGGGGGCGAAGCCCGGCCGGGACATCAGGGAAGCCGATCCGGTGCCGACCGCGCCGGGTGCCTGGGTCGCCGCTCGCGAACTGGGGCGGGCGCTCCCCGACGACGAACTCGTGGTCGGCGAGACGATTCCCGGCGGCACCACGACGGCACTCGGCGTCTGTCGGGCGCTCGGCGGCGAGGGATCGCAGCCCCCTCGTGAAGACGGCGACGCCGGCGAGTTTCCCGTCTCCTCGTCGCTCCCGGAGAACCCGATCGACTTGAAACGGCGGGTGATCGACGACGCGTTCGAGGCGAGCGACCTCGACCCGGGCGCCGCCGCCTACCGCCCGAAACTCGCCGTACGCTTTCTCGGCGACCCGGCACTCGCCGTCGTCGCCGGCCTCGTCGCCGGGGCGCTGGAGTCGGGGACCGACGTGATCCTCGGCGGCGGGACGCAGATGTTCGCCGCCGCCGCGCTGGTCCGGCACGCGGGCGTCGCGGACCCGCTGACCGTCGCCACGACGACGTACGTCGCCGCCGACACCGATCTGGATTCCGCCGCGGCCGCCCTCGACTGCGAACTCGTCGTCACCGACCCCGGCTTCGCGGGGCGGGACGACCCGCTCGCCCGCTACGCGGCGGGCGAGGCGAAGGAGGGGGCGGGCATGGGCGGCGCGCTCTCTCTGGCCGAGCGGTCCGGGTCGCTCGGCTCCGTCGCGGACGGAACCCTTGAGGTTGTGGAGCGTGTGAACGGTTCGTATGGACCCTGACGCCGTGGCCGGCGTGACACGCGTGCCACACGGGGGGGCGTCGGATGCAACCCTGTTGGACTTCAGTGCCAACACCAACCCGGAACGACCGCAGGGGGTGGTGAGCGTCTACGAATCGGCGTACGCCGCCGCGACGCGATATCCGGAGGACGACTACTGCGAGTATCGGACCGCAGCGGGGGAGTATCTGGGCTGCGAACCGCTAAACGTCGTGCCGACGGCCGGCGGCATCGAGGCGCTTCGACTCGCCTTCGGCGTGACGCTCGACACCGGCGACGACGCCCTCCTCCCCGAACCGAGCTTCGGCGAGTACGACCGTGAGGTGCGACTCCAAGGCGCCACGCCGGAGTTCGTCGCCCACGACCGCATCCTCGAAACCGATCCGACGCCGTACGACGCCGTCGTCGTCTGCAACCCGAACAACCCGACCGGGACCGGCTATCGCCGCGCGGACCTCGTGGCCTACGCCCAGGAGTGCCGGCGCGCCGAAACGACGCTGATCGTCGACGAGGCGTTCCTCGATTTCACCGACTATCGAACGCTGGCGGGCGAACCCGGCGTCGTCGTCGTGCGGTCGTTGACCAAGATGTTCGGCCTGCCGGGACTTCGAATGGGACTGGCCGTCGCGACTGATAGCCTGCACGACCGCCTCGAAATCGCCCGGCCGGCGTGGGGGCTCTCGACGCCTGCGGCCGACGTGGGCGCCTACTGTCTGCGGCAGACGAAGTTCGTCGCCAAGACGCGCGACCGGGTTCGCACGGAGCGCGCCCGCGTCGCCGACCGCCTGCGCGAATCGTTCGACGTGTACCCCTCCGAGGCGCCGTTTCTCCTCCTCGGCGTCCGTGATCGGTCGGTGAGCGACGTGGTGGACGAGGCCCGGCGCGACGGCATCGTCGTCCGCGACGCGACGACGTTCCGTACCCTCGACGCCCACGTCCGCGTCGCCATCCGCCGCCGCCACGAGAACGACCGCCTCCTCGACGCCCTGCTGTGACCGCCGTGTTCGACGCGACGGACAGGGACGGCGTCTGTCGCCTCGCCCGCCCCGACACTCGCTGGCTCTCGACCGGCCACGCGGGCGGGGAACACCGCGCCCCTGTGGCCTACAACTGTACCGTCCCCGAGGGATGGACGCGGACCGACCTCGACGCCTACGTCGCCGAACGGCTCGACTCAGCGGGCTTCGAGGCGCGCGGACCCACGCTTCTGACCGGCGTCGACCAGCGGCACGCCCGCCGGGCGCGCCTCGGCCCCGTCGAAGCCGTCGCCACGGCTGGCGTGTCGAACCCGGCTTCGCTCCCGGTCGACGGGGCGGCGCGGACGGACGGCGGGCATCACGCCGGCACCGTCAACGTCGTCGTGGGCACCACCCGCTCGCTCGCGCCGGGGGCGCTCCCGAACCTCCTGACCGTCGCGGCCGAGGCGAAGGCGGCGACGCTGCTCGAACTCGTCGGCGTCCCCGGAACGACGACGGACGCCGTCGTCGCCGCCTGTGACCCCGAAGGCGACCCCGCTCGCTTTTCGGGGAGCGCGACGGCCGTCGGCGGGGCCACCCGCGCCTGCGTCCGCGACGCCGTCGCCGCCAGCCTCCGCTCCCGACATCCCGACGGCGAGTACGTCGCCGAGTCGGGCGTCGTCACCGACGAGCGGGCGACGGTGTCACGGCTTCCCACATCGGATGGTTGAAGCCCGTGCCGGGCCGAAGCGGGAGTATGAGCGAGGATAGCGAGCCGCGACGGTTCCCCGTCGGTGGGGATGGGGAGCCCAACCCGCAGGCACCGCCCGAATTCGGCCGCGTGCAGGTGTGGTGGGGGGACGGGAAGGGCAAGACCACCGCCGCCCTCGGCATGGGCTTTCGCGCCGCCGGCCACGGCTACCGGGTCCACTGCCTGCAGTTCATGAAAGGCGGCGCCGCGAGCGTCGAGGACGTGCGTGGCGAGTACGCGGCCATCGCGCAGGTCGACGGCTTCAGCTACGAGCACAGCGGCCACTACGGCTGGCACGGCTTCGCCGACGGGAGCGACGACGCCGACCACGCGGCGAAGGCCCGGGGCGGTCTGGAGCGCGCCCGCGACCTGATCGAGGGGGCACGGGACGCGGACCTCTCGGCGTCGCTCCCCCTCGACGGCGACCCCGCGGACGGCGTCCACATGCTGATCCTCGACGAAATCCTGTACGCCGCCAACCGCGGGCTCGTCGACCCCGACGACGTGGTGGGGCTCGTGGAGTCGAAGCCGGAGGGACTGGAACTCGTCTGCACCGGTGGCCACGACCGCCCGGACTACATCACCGACCGTGCCGACTTGGTGAGCGAGGTCCGAAAGGAGCGACACCCGATCGACGCGGGGCAGCGGGCGCGGAAGGGAACCGAGTTCTGACCCCGTCGCGGCACTCGTGGGCCGACGGTCAGTCGGGCCAAGGGTTTTGCCGACCGCTCCCTAGCCCCGGGTATGGCGCGCACGCCCGGCGAGACGGTCCGTGACTGCCTCGCCGGCCTCGACGCGGCGGCGCTGACGGAGTTCGTCGCGGCGGTGTACGCGGCTCGCGGGTGGACGGTCGAGCGCGAGGGCGACGGTGACCTGCTTGCGACGCCGCCCGGCGCCGACCCGCCGCGACGGCTCGCGGTCAGTTGCGACGACGCCGTCGCCGTCTCCGTCCGTCACGAGGGCGAGGTGACGACCCTCGACGCCGACGACGTCGGCCGGATGGCGTGGTACGCCCTCGACTCGACGGCCCGGGAGCGGCTGTTCCGGGACTTCTTCGACGCCGACCCCGACGCCTTCGACGCGCCGTCGACGGCGGACGTGTCGACCGACACCGACCCCGGCGGCGACGCGCCGTCGACGGCGGACGTATCGCGCGACGCCGACGAGGAAGTGGCGCGTGCGGCCGGCGACCCGTCGGGAAATCGGAAACGCGACCCGCGGGGGAGCGACGAGGCGGACGCGAACGGTGACGGAGGCGGAGACGAGGACGGGGTCCCGGCGCGCCGGGCGTTCGCCGCCGGACTGGCGATCGTCCTGGTCGTCGCCGTCGTCGCCGCGACCGGGCCGGCGCTCACGTCGTCGGGGATGGACGGAAGCGAGGTTGACGGTGCGGACGACACGAACAGCACGGCCAGCGACTACTCGGCGGCGGAAGCGGCGACGCGTCGTCTCGACACCGGATGGAACGCGACGGGCGACGGCGACGAGCCCCCCCGGCCGGGCGTGATCGCGGTGTCGTCGGCACCCGAGCCGCGGCCACCGGGCGTCACCGCCGTGGGAATCGCGAACGCCTCGGCGCTGATCGACGGCCACGTGGCCACGCTCGACGGGCGCTCGTACCGACTGACCGTCCACCACCGCGAGTTCGTCGACGGCGCGCCGACGGGCTTCGTCGCGGAGCGGACGGTCGTCGAGAACGCCACCCGCTACCGCACGGACCTGCGGTGGGTCGGGACCGTCCGGCAGGACCCGCAGGCCATCGGCAACACCTCGGCGTTCGCCGACGGACAGGTGCGGTACGTCCGCCTGGCCGGCGAGGCGGGGGCGACCGTCGAAACCGAACTCCGGCCGGAGGACCGAATCGCCAGTCGGAGCGAGCGGTATCTCCGGGGGGTGTTGAGGGGAAGCGACACGAGGGTGGTCGGCGCCTTCGAGCGCGACGGAACCAAGCGGTTCTGGATCGCCGTCAGCCGCGACGAGGAGGCGGGCACCGAGACGACTGGGAGCCTCCTCGTCGACGAGCGCGGCCTCGTCCACGAGCTCCACCACGAGTACGTCTACCGACCGTCGGACGGCCCGCCGGTTCGGGTCGTCGTCACGATGCGTCTCGCGCCCGGAAACGTCTCCGCGTCGCCGCCGCCGTGGCTCGACGACGCGCGGTGAGCCGCGGCAGAAGCGTTTTGCGCGTCAAGGCGTAGGAACGGGTATGACTTCGGTGCCGGGGGCGGCGTTCCGGGCCTACCTCGCGACGCTGGATCGCGAGACTGCAGTGGCGTTCACCGCGGCGGTGTACGACGCGCGCGGGTGGGCGGTCGAACGCGATAGCGACGACCCCGCCGACCTGCTGGCGACGCCGCCGGGCGCCGACCGATCACGACGCCTCGTCGTCCGGGTCGGGGACGAGGCGGCGGCCCCGCCGGACGCGGACCGCCTCGTCGATGCCGCGGCGCTCCACGAGTTGGTGGCGTATGCCCTCCCGGCGACCGAGCGGACGCGCCTGTTCCGGGAGTTCTTCGACCGCGACCCGGGGTCGTTCGGGGCCGCCGAGGAGGGGGGAAGCGACGGCTCGGGCGCGACGGTGACCGCGAGCGGGTCGAAGGACGGCGGGAGCGACGATTCGGGCACAGCGGAGGGACGGGACGGGGAGTCGACCCGGTCGGTCGCGTCGGCGAGCGACGACGCGGTGGGGGAGGCGGCGCCGGACGGCGAGCGGTCGGCCACCCGATCGGCCGACGTGAGCGACGACGAGCGGTCGGCCGCGGCGCCGGATCGGGAGCCGGATCGATCGGAGTGGCTCGGCCGCGTCGCGGTGGTTGGCCTAGCGCTCTCGCTCGCTCTCGGCGGCATCGTGACCGCGACGGGATCGAGCGGCGTGGACATCGGCTCGCCGGCGGCGGCCGTCTTCGGGGGAAACGGGACGGAAACGCCGACCGACGAGTCGACGGCCGCGTTCCCGCGGGGCGTCGACGAAACGGGCGTCACGAACGCGGCGGCGCTCGCGAACGCCCACGAAGCCACGCTGTCGAACCGGTCGTATCGTCTCACAGTTACGTACCGGGAGTTCGAAGACGGTGAACTGCGGGGCGTCGCCCACGAACGAGCGCTCGTCGAGTCGCCGGATCGCTACCGGTCGCGCGTGCGGCGCCTCGGCTCGCTCGGCCACGAGGCGACCGTCGTCGCGTCGGGGTCGATGTACGGGAACGGCTCGGTTGGCTACATCCAGACTGACGACGGCGTGCGAAAGCGGACGGCGGTCCGGTCGACGCTCGGCTCGTCGGCCGAGGCCGTGAGCTTCGTCGACCGAACCGAGCGAACCATCCAGTGGTATCTCAGCGCCAACGAGACCCGGGTCGTCGGGCGGACGGAACGCAACGGGACGACGACGTACCGCATCGCCTTCGAGGGCGATCCGTGGCCCGAATCGCGGAACGTGACGGGGTGGGCGCGCGTCGACGAGACCGGGCTGGTACGCGAGCTCTACCGGTCGTACTCGCCCGCGATAGAGCCGGGCGTCCGGGTCGAGGTGAGGATTCGGATCGTTTCCGGCCCGGTGACGGTGACGCGGCCGGCGTGGATGGCGGCGGCGAACACCACCGACGACGAGCGAGCGCCGGATCACGTCCGCGTCACTCCCTGACTGAGGGGAACTACCCCGCGTCGAGCCACGGCGGCGGCGACGCGGTCACGTTCGCGGGTTCGGTCCGGACCGTGACGACGGTGCGGACCGTCGACGCCTCGGGCGGGAGGTAGGCGTACTCGTGGCGAAGCTCGTGGACGAGGCCGTGCTCGTCGACGAGGATGCTGTCTATCGCGTCGGTGCCCCCCGGCGGCCGGCGGCGAAGGTCGATCCAGACGTAGGTCGTCCCCTCGCGCTCGAACGAGCCGACGACGGCCGCGTCGTCGACGTCGAGCACCCCCCGGAGATGCGTCGCGGTGCGGTTCGCGAACGGGTCGACCGCGGGGTCGACGGCGACGCTGCGCCACCCCGGACCACCCGCCGTTCCGGACTCGCGGCCGCGCTCGGTGAACCTGATCGTCCCGTCGGCCTCGGTGTCGGTGGTTAGCCGGACGAACCGCATCGTGCCGTCGGCGTACGCCGAGGTGGTGCCGACGACCCGCGGCTGCTGCCGGAACGTCCCGATCACGGACACGTCGGATCGATACCGGGTCGGCGCCTCGACGACCGTCCGCTCCCGCGCGAGAGCGGTCGGCCGCCCGCCGACGAACTCCCGGGCGACGACCGAGAGCCGGTACGAACGCCCGTCGAGCGCCGCTTCGTGGGCGTCGGCCAGCGCCGAGGCGTTCGCGATTCCCGTCGCGTCGACGCTGGGTGGAAGCGGGCCGTCGACCGCCACCACGCCGGCGTGTGTCGACGGGACGGTGCGGTTGGCGGCCACCGCGACGCCCGGCGCGTCGGTGTCGGCCGTCACGTTCCCGCCGGTCGGGTCAGCATCGGCGTCGCCGGCGTCCTCGCCCGACGGGACGAGCGTCGGTCCGACCGCGACGGCGACGCCGCCGACCACGAGCAGGACGATTACGGCGACGGCGAGTCGGGGGGCAACGGGTGACGCGTCGGCGCCGGAGTCGGAGTCGGAGTCGACGTCCGGTGACACGTCGGGCTGTTCGGGCGCCGTCGGCGTCTCGTCGGGGGCGGCCGTCGAGGGCGTCGGCCCGGTCGAATCGGCTTCGGCCGACGGGTCGGTCGCGGACCACGCGTCGGCGCCCCGGTCGGCCGCCGTCACGAAGTCGTCGGAGTCGCGGTCGAAGAAGTCCCGAAACAGGCGCGTCCGGGCCGCGTCGTCGACGGCGTAGCGCAGCAGTTCGAGGAGGTCGGCGGCGTCTATCAGTCGCTCGTCGGGGATGTCGGCGTCGACGTCGGCCGCGAGCGTCGGGACGACGACGCGGTCGGCGTCGGTGTCGGTCGGACCGTCGGCGGAACCGAGGGCGACGGCGAGCCGAAGCCAGTCCCGTTCGCCGGCGGCCCGGACCCGCAGGTCGTCGCCGGACCGGTCGACTGCCCATCCGCGAGCCGCGTACACCGCCGCGACGAACTCCCGCAGGCCCGCGGCGTCGAGGTTCAGAAGGAGGTCCCGAAACGCCGTGGGAGCAGGAGACATACCCGCCGAAAGAGGCAGACCGGCAAAACGCTTTGGCCGGCGGCAGCGGGTCGCCATCACGCTGTGCGGCCGTCGGTTCGGAGCCCCCTACCGGCCGGCGTCGGCCGAGCGATACCACGGCGGTGGGGTGACCGTCACGTTCCCGGGCGTGAGCCGAAGTACGACGGTGCGCCTGATCGGCGTCGAATCGAGAGCGACGACGGTACGAGTGTAGCGCGCCTCGTGGACGAGACCACGCTCGTCGACGAGGAGGGTCCCGCCGTCGACGTCGGCCACCGGCGACTCGCTCCGAATCTCGATCCAGAAATGCATCGTGCCGTCGTCCTCGAAGGAGCCGGTGACGTTGGTTTCCGTCCGATCGAGCGTACTGCGGAGCATCGACGCGGTTCGGGGAGCGAACGGATCGGCGTCCGGTGCGGGCCCGACGACGCGGTGACCGCGGGCGGTCGACTCGTTGCCCGTCGGGGAGTCCTCGAACCGGACCCGACCGTCGGGATCGGTGCCCGAACTCACACGGACGACTCGCGTCGTTCCGTTGGCGTACGTCGAGGCGTTCGCGATGGCGTCGGGAGGCCAGCGAAACGTACCGGCGACCCGGACGCGGGAGCGGTGACGAGCCGGTCCCTCGACGACGGTCCGCTCCCACGCGACGGCGGTTGGTCGCCCGTCGGCGAACTCGCGAGTCGAGACCGAGAGCCGGTACGACCGTCCGGAGAGCGCCGCGACGTGGGCGGCCGCCAGCGCCGACGCGTTCTCGACGCCGTCGACCCCGACGCCGGGCGGGTACGACTGCTCGAGGACGGCCTGTCGTCCGGGGGCGGAGGCCTCTATCGACTCCTGAGGCGCAGCCGACGCGGTTCCGCGTTCGCCTGCGGGCGCCGTGGTCGCGGCCGCCGGCGCGTCCGAAGCGTTCGGGGCGTCGGAGACGGGTGCCGACCCGCCGGAGCCGGAGTCACCGACCGGAACGGCGGATGACGCCACGAACAGGGAGAGGGCAACGACGCACGCGAGGGCGACGGCGGCGACGGGGACGGGTCGCGACGCGACGAGCGTTCGGCGGGCACTCGCCGCGTCGCCGGCGTCGTCGGGGGCGGCCCCGGACGCCGGGTCGCCGGCGTCGCCCTCGGTCGGACGGGCGACATCGGGACGCACGCCGCCGTCGACCGGGGCCGCGGCGGTGTCCGGGCGGTCGTCGCTCGGGTCGTCGCCCGCGGTGGCACGCGTCCCGAGAGCCGCCTGTGCCAGCCCGACGGCATCGGGCGGCCGGTCGAAGAAGCGACGACAGAGACGGGTTCGATCGTCGGACGACGCGGCGTACCGCAGCATCTCCCGGAGTTCGGCGAGGCCAAGTTCGGTCGCGTCGTCGGTCGCCTCGACGCCGGGTGGGACGAGGCGTCGACCGTCGGTCGCGTCGCCGGGTGGGCAGGCGAAGACGACGGTCCCGGTCCGCTCGCTCTCCCAGCCGCGAACGGCGTACACCGCCGCGACGAACGACGCGCGTTCCTCGGGGTCGAGGCTTTCGAGCGCCGCCTCGAACTCGTCGGCAGGCCGGGACACGTCACGACGTAGGAACCGTCGGACTAAACAGTTCGCTCCCGTGGTCCGAACGTTTAATTCCGGGCCCGCAAAATCGGACACCGATGGTCGAGGCGTTCGCCGTGGCGAGCGGCAAAGGGGGGACGGGGAAGACGACGAGCACGCTCGCGCTGGGCATGGCGCTCGCCGAGAAGCACGACGTAACGGTCGTCGACGCCGACACCGGGATGGCGAACCTGCTCTTTCACGCTGGCCTCGACGACGCGGCGGTGACGCTCCACGACCTGCTGGTCGAGGGGGCCGACGCCGCCGTCTCCGACGCCGTCTACGACCGCTTCGGAATGAAGGTCGTCCCCTGCGGGACGAGTCTGGCGGCGTTTCGGGCCGCCGACCCCGAACGGCTGCGGGACGTGGTGGCGGAACTCGCCGCCGACACGGACGTACTCCTGCTGGACTCGCCGGCCGCGTTGGGGTCGAAAAGCGCCGTCCTCCCCATCGTGCTCGCCGATCGGACGGTGATCGTCCTCCAGCCGACGATACCGGCGCTCTCGGACGGCCTCAAGGTCCAGGAGTACGCCCGATCGTACGGGACGGAGACGGCGGGAACGCTGTTCAACCGCGTCCGCGACGACGAGGGGATCGACCGCGTCGCCGAGCAGGCGGACCGCTACTTCGGCGGCGAGACGCTGGGCGTGATTCCGGAGAGCGACGCCGCGCGCGCGGCCAGGGGGGCGGGCGAACCGTTGCTCGCGCACGCCCCGGACGCACCCGCGTCCGAGGCGTTCCGGGAGGCGGGGAGACGACTCGACGTGCGCGACGGGGCAAGCGGGGACGTAGCCGACCGCTTCCGGAGCGCGGTCGTACCGGACGAAGTATGAGAATCCCACGCGGCGATCTGGTCCGGTCGCGCGTCGTCGACGACCCCGGGGAGATGCTGTCGACCGCCCTCGACCGGGGGGTGACGGGCTACGCCGTCTTCGAACCGCAGGACGCCGTCCTGCTCGGCGACGAGACGCGCGGCGTCGTCACCTTCGAGGACGGAGTGCCGGTGCTCGCGTACTGCACCGACACCGACCGGGGCGGCGCGGACGCACTCGCCGACGTGGCGGGGCCGGGACCCTACAGCGTCGAACTGTACGAACTCGACCGGGGGGCGTTGGCGGAGGCCCACGAAGCCGACGACCTGCGGGTGTCGCCCAGCCTGCCGGCGGAGCGTCTCGCGGCCGACCGGGAACTGGTGACACGCACCCGCGACGCGGCGCCCGACGACCGACTCGGCGCCGACGACGCCGACGCGGTCGAGGCGTTTCTGGCCGACGAATCACAGATCGAAGCCATCCGCGAACAGGCGCGCGAGGAGGCCCGCGCCCGCGCCGAGGAGTGGGGACTGACGGACGCGCTCGACGACTGAGACCGTTTGGGACAGGTCGTTGCCGACGAAATACCGGGAGACGGTACGGGACGGGCCGGTCGCCATCGGTACCGGTCGTCAGCCGCGTTCGCGACGCCCGGTGCCCCCCAACGATCCGCACGATCCGACACATGCTGTCATTTAATCAACATTCTTGACTCGGTGACCGGACGGCCGAAACACACCCATCTTTAATATTGGTTGAAATGAATGATGGGGTAGACAGAGCCGTATCAACATGCAACATTCACACACAGATTCGGACCGCCACGCGACGAACGGCGGGTCCGAAGACGACGTATACGTCGTCAACTACTACGAGACCAGCGACATCGAACTGAGCGTCACTGTCGTCCACGCGGTTCTCGAAGTGACGGGCAAGGAGCCGACTGACGTGAATCTCAATGCAGTCGTGCAGCCGGACGCGCTGAACCGCATCTTCAGCCCCAAACGCGACGGCACGCCCCGCGAGGGCGGACTCCTCGAATTCGAACTCGCCGGCTGCCGGGTGACTATCCACGGGAGCGGCGAGGTTCGCGTCGATCCGATGCCGGAGTAATCACCGTCACTCGTCGTCGAGTGAGGTGGGCAGATACCGCTGGAGCCGGTCGGCCGACCAATCGCCGTCGGTGAGGCGCACCCGTTCAGCCGTGCGGTCGAACGTCACCAGGCCCGCCTCGACCAGCCGCGGGACGTGGATGGACGCCAGGGCGGTGTACGCCCTGTCACGCTCGGATCGGGTCGGGTCGTCGGTATCGTTCTCCCAGCAGGCGAGTCGCGTCGCCAGCCGGTCGAGCCCGATCGTCGACTGCTCGAGGAGCAACTGGAGGACGAACCGTCGCCGGCGGTTCCCGAACAGATCACGGAGTTCGTCCTCGTCGAACTCCGCCGTCGCCGTGGTGTCGATCACCCGGTCGAACAGGGGTCGGAACGTGTTGAGCGTGCGGTCGGCGGTCGTCGACGGGTCGACACAGACGATCACGTCGGCGTCCAACTGGGCGGCGGTCTGTACCAGAAGATGGAGGAACTGGAACGTCGACTCGGCGTCGTTCGCGTCGATGAACGGCGCGAGGGCGTCGACGTAGACGAGCGTCTCACGATCGGTGTCGACCCAGTCGTCGAGATAGAGCGTGACGGCCGTTCCGAGTCGGCGCAGGTCGCCCGGGTCGGACATCGACGTAACCGTCAGATTCCCGCCGGGGAGCGGCTTGCGCGACGGCTGCCCGGTCGCACTGGCCGACGCCGACCGTTCGAACTCGGCGTACGTGATCAACCCGAACGCGTCGGGCAGGGCGCCGGCGCGGCGTCGCCACTCCTCGACGACGTCCCGTGTCGACCGCGCTGCCGAGACGACGAGGAGGTTCGTCGACTCGGGGGGAACGTCGAGAACCTCGTCGTCGCCGTTGGGGTCGGCACCCAACAGCAGCGTCGCAGTCGGTCGGCTGTCGTCGCTACTCTCCCTCGACTCACCGCTGTTCGCTCCCCCCATGCTAACTACTACTCACCCGTTGTCACGGCGCCGATATAAAGATACGGTGGACGGAGCCGACGGGTTAGGATCCCTCACGATGACGGTCGAGCGGCGTGCCGTCACGCGGACAGTAGTCGAACTCCGGGTCGCGCGTGCTGAATCCGCAGGTCGGGCACTCCCGGACCGCCGGGGTGTCCCGCTCCGGTCGCCACAGGAGCGGGAGAAAGGGGAGCAGGAGGAACGCGAACAGGGTGTCGAAGTAGTACCACGCGGCGGCGCTGACGAGGAGGCTCACGAGGAGTCCGGCGACGGCCGTGGCCGTCCGCGATCCGACCATGTGCGGCGTTGGCGCGTCGGTGGGAAGTGTGTGGTGGTCGCCGTCCGGGCGACGACGGCTGGGAGTCGTCGATCCGGGGGCGGGCTAGTCGTCGGCCGGGACCTGCTCGCGGGCGGTGTCGGCGTCGCCCGGCGGTTCGTCGAGCACGTCGATCCGAGAGACCCACTTCACGCGCTCCCAGCAGTCCGCGTCGTCGACGAGGAGGCGGACGGGACCGCCTCGCTCGGTCGGGATCGGGTCGCCATCGAGTGAGACGGCGAGGAGGGCGTCCCGGAGGCGATCGAGGGTGAATCCGCAGGCGAAATCGGAGTCGGCCGAGCGAACCAGCGCGTGCGAGGCGTCGGTGCGGGGGCGTGCCCGGTCGAGAACCGTCCCGACGCGGACGCCGCGCCATCGGTCGGGGGCGGTCGTCTCCCCCTCACAGCCGGTCGCCGCCTCGACGGACACCGTCTCCAGCGCCGCGAGGTCGCTCGCACGTACCGTCCGCGGGGTGGCGACGGCGCCGGTGAGCGTCACCGTCCAGCGGGCCGGATCGGGGTCGTCCGGCGGGTTCGAATGTGCCATGACGACACACGGGCGGCGAACGGTCAAAACCCTTCGCCCGAGCACGTTCGAGGGCGAACGTGTTCGGGCCAACCGACTCCCGGGTGGGGACGCTCCGTACGGCTATGGACCGACTCGACATCCGCGACCTGCCGCCGAGCCAGCGTCACACGACCATCCACGACGCCTTCGACGAACTCGACGCCGGCGAGAAACTGGTCATCGTCAACGACCACGATCCCCAACCCCTCTTCTACGAGTTCCGGGCCGAACGCGACGCCTTCGACGAGAAGGGGTACGAGGTCGAACGCCACGGTCCCGAGGAGTTCGTGGCAACGCTCCCCAAGAAATGACGGCGTGCCGAAAGATACACCCGTTCCTAATTAGATGTAATTACCACGATGACCGATTCGCGCGTTCGCTCGACGCCGAAGATGCCACGGCGCGTCGACTACCTGCTCGGGGCGATGGGGCTCGCGCTGTTCGGGGGCGTCGCCGTGGGCACCGCCTCGTCCGCGCCGATGGAGCTGGCGACGGGGGTCGGCGCCGCGCTCGCGGCCGGCCTGCTCGCCGTCGGACTGGTTCGGTATCCACGGTAGCGTCTCATCCGGCCCGTCGCCGCACGGCGAGGGCGACGACGGCGGCGAGCGGCACGCCCACGGCCAGCAACGGAATCTCGATGGGCCCAACGAACGGGACGGGGAGGGAGACGCTCGCCGAGAGCACGCCGCCCACGTCCGGGGTCGGCACGACAACGCCGACGACCGGAACCCGGAGGCCGCCGTCGCTCTCGTTCCCCGCGTCCTCGACCGCCGGGTCGACGCCGGCCCCGGTCGAGTCGTCGCGTCCCCCGTCCGCCCCGCCTCCGTCGTTCTCCGCGGGCACCGCGGTCGGTTCGAGCGGAGCGGCGACGGTGACGTTCGTCAGGTGTTCGGCGCCGCTGGCGTCGCGAACCCGCACCCTGAGCAGCGTCTCGTCGTCGGCGCCCCCGAGGCGGGTGTCGAAGGCGCCGTCCGGCCCGAGGTCGACCGGTCGGATGTCGACGATGCGGCCGGTCACGGGGTCGACCGTCTCGACGCTGACCTCGCGGACCTGACCGTCGACGACGCGGCCGCCGACGGCGACGGTCCGGTCGTCGACGTAGCCGGTCCGCCCGTCCGCGACGGTCACGGTGGGTGCGAGAAACGTCGAGAGCGAGTAGTTCCACGTCCGCTCGTTGCCGGCGGTGTCGTTCGCCCCGAGAACGACGTAGTCGTCGCCGCGTGGGTGATAGACGGTCGTATCGAGGCGAACCGACCGCCGGTCGGCGTCCGGAGCGGTCGATTTCGGGAAGACGAGGGGGTGGCGGCCGGGAGTCTCGTCTTCCGAAGTGACGAGGGGCTCGTCGGACGTGTTCCCGGACGCCAGCCAGACGGACTGCACCTGCACGCGGTCGGTCACTCGGCCCTCGACGTGCAGGCGGGTCGGCGACACCCACTCCACGTCGGTGACCGTCAGATTCGGCGCCGTCTCGTCGTCGACGGCGACCGTGAACTCGTGGGTGCGGCGGTTCCCGACCGCGTCCTCGGCGGACACCGTGATCCGGTTCGATCCGGGGACGAGGTGGAGCGACTGGCGGAAGTCGACGCCCGGCGTGGGGAGGAGATACGACCGCCGGCCTTGGCGTTCCGTGCCGTTGGGCAACTCGTAGTCGTAGGAGTGGTTGACCCGGACGGCGTCGACCAGCGAGAAGTCGTCGAGGCGGCCGTCGATGGAGACGTTGCCCCGGTTTACCGTCAGTTCGGTCGCCGGCGGGAGCGTGGGGTCGTCGCTCGATTCGTCGGGGGCGAACGGCGCCGTGTAGGTCACCGTCGGCGCCGCGTCGTCTTTGATTATCGTCGCCGCGTACGTGGCGACGCCGCCGGCCTCAGCGACGACCGTGAGCCGGTGGGGACCGGTCTCCAGATCGAGAAAGACGCTCCGGTCGACGGCGTCGCTCGACGGCTCGAAGCTCCGCCGGGTGGTGCCGTTGATCCGAATCTCGACCAGCGAGACGGGGGCGTCGGCCGACACCTGCACCCGGACGAGCGGGTCAGTCGGGGTGTGGTACGTGTCGCCGTCGTCGAGTGGTTTGGCGTCGACGCCGACGGTGATGGTCGGCGCATCGGCCGACTGCGCGGCGGCCGGAAGCGCGGCGCCGGCCCACGCGACCAGCACCGCGACGGCGAGAGCGACGACACGGTCGTCCATGAATCGGGGGATGACAGGGCGGTTTATCAGTTATCCGGCCCGATTATCAGCGAGCGTAGCGGCGGCGCGCCGCGAGTCAGGGTCGGCAGGCGGTCCGGGCTAAGACGGCGGCGACAGCGGCGACGGCTGCGTCGGTCGCGTGCCGAGTTCCAGTTCGACCGTCTGCTCGCTCCCGTCGCGTAGGATCGTCAGCGACACCGTATCCCCGGGGCGCGTCTCCAGTGCGAGGTAGCTCCCGAGTGCCTCCGTCGTGTCCGTCGGCGTCCCGTCGATGGCGAGCAACACGTCGCCGCCGACGGGGACGCTTTCGCCGTCGACCGTCTCCGCGCTGTCGGCCGGTTGCAGCACGTCGGCGGCCGGGCCGTTCGGCGCCAGGTCGGTCACGAGCAGGCCCCGTGGCTCGGCGAGGCCGTTCGCCTCGGCGACGGCCGGCGTAACCGGCTCGATGGCGACGCCCATGAACGAGTGTTCGTAGGAGCCCGACTCGATGAGTTCGGGGAGCACCCGGCGCGCCAGCGCCGCCGAGATGCCGAAGGCGATGTTGTCGCCACCGCCGGAGTTGATGACGGCGATTACCGAGCCGTCGAGGTCCATCAGCGGCCCGCCGCTGTTGCCGGGGTTGACCGCCGCGTCCGTCTGGATGGCGTCGGGGATGCTGAACCCCGTCGGCGCCGGGATGGCACGATTCGTCCCGCTGACGATGCCCGTCGTGACCGAGCCGTCGAGGTCGAACGGGTTACCGATGGCGACGACTTCCTGGCCGATGGTCGCCGGCGACTCCGAGAGCGGGAGCGGCGTCGCTGCGTCCGGCAGGTCGGCAGCCTCGATGGCCGCCAAATCGCTGTTTCGGTCGGTGCCAATCACCTCGCCAGTGTACCACCGCCCGTCGCGGGTTCGGAGGTCGACCGTCGTCGCCGAGCCGACGACGTGAGCGTTGGTCACGACGATGGCGTCGTCGTACACCCACCCCGTGCCGCTCCCTTGGTCGGTCCGGACGAGCATCACGGAGTCGATGGCGTCGGTGTAGACGCGAGTGTAGGGGCTCGGCCCGGTCGTCGTCTCGTCCGCGGCGGCCGACGTATCGGTCGCGTCCACGGCAGCCGACGTATCCGTCCCGTCGGCAGTCGGCGCCGCCGATCCACAGCCCGCGAGTCCCGCCGTCAGCGCGAGCGCGCCGGCGCGGAGGAATCCCCGCCGACTCGGTCCCTGATCGGTCATCGACGGAGGTGAGGGTCGCGGCGGGGAATAGGTTGGGGTGGCGTCGAATCGACACCGCTCACCACCCGAATATTTTTTCGACGACCGACACTATCGAGGGCCAATCGTCGCCGAACTCGACCCGCCGTATCGGACGCCGGCCGTCATCGGCGAGACGGTCGACTACCTTCGCGGACGGTACTGATCGGTGCTCGCCGCCGTTTCGGACTGATCGTCGTCCGTCTCAGGCCCCCTCGATCAGACGCCGTAACTGCGCCGGCGGCACCGCGCCCCGCGCCGCGTGGCCGTCGTACGCGAACGTGGGGACGCCCGTGACGCCCTCGCGCCGCGCCGCGTCGAACAGGTCGTCGATCCGGGCGTGCAGCGCCTCGTCGTCGAGGGCCGCGTCGACGACATCCGGATCGAGCCCCGCCGCCTCGGCGCAGTCGGCGAGGACTTCGGGGTCGCCGATGTCGTTGCCATCGACCCACAGCGCCTCGAAGACCGCCTCGTCGAACGCTAGCCACGTGGCGTACGGCTCCGTCTCGTTCACGTGTAGGGAGACCACCTGCGCCGGCCGCGAGTCCACGTCGGTCGCGATTTCCTGGGCCATCTCGGCGTCGTACTGCTCGCGGAGACGGCGGACGTTCTCGCGGGCCTGTTCGTAGTAGTCCTCGTCTTTCCCGTCGTCGACCGAGTGGTCGATGTCGCCATCCGGACCACGTTTCCCCGCCCGGAGGTCGAACGGGTGCCAGTCGATCTCCAGCATCTCGTCGCGTTCGTCCTGATACCGGTCGAGGGCCTGGCGCCCGAGATAGCAGAACGGGCAGACGTAGTCGGAGTAGACGGTGAGTCGCTCGCCGGTCTGGGTGTCGCTCATGACGGCTACAGTACCGCGCCGGGGTAAAAGAGTCCGACTCGGCCGTGGCGTGCGAGCGCACGACCACGTCGGTCGTCACTCCACGACGACGACGCCTTTCATCCCGAGGGTCTGGTGGGGCGTGCAGACGTACTCGAACGTCCCCGCCTCGGAGAACGTCTGCTCGAAGGTGAACCCCTCTTCCGAGGACATGTCGCTCTCGAAGCCACCGCCCTCCGCGGCGACGTTGTGCTGGGCGCCTTTTCCGGTCCACTCCCAGACGACGGTCGTCCCGGTCGACACCCGGACGGCCGGCGGGGCGAACGCGAACGCCCCGCCGTTGCCCTCGGCACCGACGGCGACGGTCACCGCCCCGCTCCCCGTCTCGTCGGCGACGCCGTCGTAGTTGCCGACGTTCTCCATCCAGCCGTCGAAGCTGGCAGCCTCGCCGCTACCGCCGCCATCACTGCCGTTCTCGGTGCGAGCCTCGCTCTCCGTCTCCGTGGCGGTGCCCCCGCCGTCGCTACCGCCCTCGCTGCCGCCACCGCCGCCGCTACAGCCGGCGAGGGCGGTGAGCGCCAGCGTACTCGTAGACAGAACGACCGACCGACGTGTGACCGCGTCCGATTCGAACATCTTCCCACGTCGATGTTCGGACCGGTCCGAAAGGAGCGTTCGTTCGAACGTGTTCGGGTCGCTGCCCGGGTCGTGGGAGCGTCGACGACGCCCCCGTACGCAGTTCCGCGATCATTCCTCGTCGAGGAGACCCATGTCCTCGGCCACGAGGTCGGCGAGGCTGTCGACGATGGCCGGGTCGATCTCCGCGATGTCCTCGCCGTCGTGAACGTTCTCGTTGTGTCGGTCGACCGCCTCGGCCACGTCCGCGAGGGGAACCCGCGTCGTCGTGTCACAGGCCGTGCAGACGATCGGGACGGTAGGCTCGTCGTCGGTGGTCATTGGTGTGCAACGCGCACACCTCCGTATAAAACGCTCGGTGAGCCGGCGGGTGTCGTACGGATCGATCTCCCGGGGTTCCGGTGATTCGCCGGGACGATCCGTCGAACCACCGGGCGGTCTCGTAGTGATTAGCGCGAGTCATTCCCTACTACCTCGGAGTGGTGAGGACCCGGTAACCAGCCGCACTGATCAGTATCAGTCCTCGTCCTCTCCCCGCGCCCGTTCGAACATGGCCAGCGCCTGCTCCCGGCGCTCGCTGTGGTCGACGATCGGTGCGGGATACTCCGGCGCCGTCCGCCGTCGCTGGGTCGGCGAGAGTTCGTGCCACCCGTGGATCAGGTCGGGGGCCACGTCACGGAGTTCGGGGACGTACCGCTTGATGTACTCGGCGTCGGGGTCGTGGCGCTCTCCCTGTGTCATCGGGTTGAATATCCGGAAGTACGGTTGGGCGTCGGTGCCCGTCGACGCCGCCCACTGCCAGCCGCCGTTGTTGTTCGCGGGGTTGTGGTCGACGAGTTTCCGCCGGAACCAGTCGTACCCATCGCGCCAGTCGAGCAGGAGGTCCTTGGTGAGAAAGGAGGCGACGATCATCCGCACGCGGTTGTGCATGTACGCCTCCGCACGCAACTGGCGCATCCCCGCGTCGACGATGGGGTAGCCCGTCTCGCCGTCCTTCCAAGCCTGCAGGGCCTCGGGGTCGTCGCGCCACTCGATCGGGTTCTCGTAGTCGCGGTAGTTCTCCGTCACCACCTCGGGGTTGAAATAGAGGACGTGATGGTAGAACTCCCGCCACGCGAGTTCGCCGCGAAACGTCTCGACGGCCTCGCGGGCGGCGTCGTCGGGCGCCGTCTCGCGGGCACGCACCACCCGGTCGTGGAGCGTCCGCACCCCGACCGTGCCGTGGGCGAGATGCGCCGAGAGCCGGGAGGTGGCGGCGGCGGACGGGTCGTCGCGGGCGTCCTCGTAGTCGTAGATCGGTCCGGAGCAGAAGTCGTTGAGGCGGTGACGGGCCGCCATGTAGCCGCCGGGCGGAATCTCCGCCTCGGGCCGGTCGAATCCCAGGTCGTCGAGCGTGGGGATAGGGGTGTCCGACTCCGGCGAGGCGAGGCGGTCGGCGCCCGGCGCCTGGACCGAGCCCTGCTTCTCGCGGTCCTTCCACTTCTTCCAGAAGTAGCTGTAGACGGAGTACGGTTCGCCCTGATTCGTCGTGATCGACCCCGGTTCGTGGTGGAGGTGGTCGTGGACGACGTGGGTGTCGACGCCCATCCCGTCGAGGCGCTCGCGCACCCGGTCGTCGCGCCGGCGACCGAGCCCGGAGTACGCCTGCGCCCACGAGACGCTGTCGGCGTCGTACGCCTCGGCGAGACGTGCGAGTTCGTCGGGCGCCCGGCCGCGGACGACGACCAGGTCGCTCTCGCGCTGACGATACCAGTCACGGAGCGCGGCGAGACTGTCGAGGACGAACGCCACCCGCGGCGGCGCGGCGTGGGAGAGAATCCGGGGATCGAAGACGTACACCGGGAGGATCGGGTCGTCGCCGGTGCGTCGCGCCACGCCGTCGTCGGGGCGCACCAGCGACAGGTTGTCCGACGGCCGGAGATCAGTCCGGTGCCAGTGAAGGCGCATACCGAGCGGTAGGAACGGGACGATATAAAGGCTCGATCCGCCCTATCGGCGGGCGTCGACTTCGCGGGCCATCGCTCGACAGTGTTCGGCGGCGACGGCCGGGTCGTCGTCGAGGGTCGACAGCGCCCGGTCACAGCCGTGAAGCAAGCGTGACCGGAACTCCCCGTCCGGGAGCTTGTTCGTCGCCACCGTCTCGGCGCTCGTGAGGATCCGTCGAGCGGTGTCGGTCGGTGATCTCTCGTCCGACACCGCATCGCCGTCGACCGCCCGCGCCCCGGCCTCGAACAGCTGTTCGAGAACGTCCATCACGTCGCCGGAGAACTCTTCGTCGGTCACGGTGGGGGGTACGGGCCCGCCCACAAAGACGCCGTCGGTGGGTCGTCCCGTCGGCGGACAGCCCACAGCATCAGAAGTCGTTAAGGCGGCGCTGTCCCGGCACGTCCGTCCCGCCGTCCGCGTCCGTCTCCCGGCCGTGCCGTTGGGACAGGCTGGCGCGACGGCGGATCTCCGGGTCCGACAGCGCCTCGCGGGCACGGTCGGCGAGTCGCGCGAAGCGTCGCCGGGCCGCCTCGCGCCGCGCCTCGAAGTCGACGACCGGCCGCGGGTAGTCCTCGCCGATCCGGACGCCCGCCGACTCCTGAACCGCGAGCGGCGTCCGCTCCGGGCGGTCGAGATGGTCGGTCGGCAGGTCCCCGAGTTCGGGGACGTACCGGCGGACGAAGGTGCCATCGGGGTCGTGCTCGCGAACCTGCTTGCGCGGGTTGTAGATCCGCACGGGGTGGACGCCGGTGAGGTTGGACTGGGACTGCCACTGCGTGTAGTTGATGGCGGCGTCGCCGTCGATCAGGTGGCGGTAGAAGTGGTCGGCGGCGGGCTTCCACCAGCACTGGAGGACGTAGGTATAAAAGGAGGCGCACATGGCTCGCATCCGGAAGTTCAGCCACCCCGTCTCGCGGAGGGCGCGCATGCTCGCGTCGACCAGCGGGAACCCCGTCTCGCCGGCTTTCCACGCCGCCACCAGGTCTGGGTCGTGGCTGTCGCGAAAGAGGCCCCGGAAGACGGGGTTGACCGCCCGGTCGGTCCAGCCCGGCCAGTCGACGAGTTTCTGGCTGTAGTGGCGGTTCCAGTAACACCGCTCCGCGAACAGGCGCGCGCCCCGTGGGTCCGTCCCCTCGCGGTCGACGTATCGCTTCGCCCCCCGGACCGAGAGGCAACCGAACTGGAGATACGGCGAGAGGTGGCTCGTCCGCTCCTCGGCCGCCGCGGGGTCGGCGATACCGCCGGGGTAGCGGTCCAGGTCGGCGGCAAACTGGCGGAGGCGCTCCCACGCCGCGTGGAGGCCGCCGGTCGGCACCCCGCGCTTGGAAGGGGACACGCCGTATCGTCGCTCCACGTCGTCGACCGTCGGTCCGCCGTCGAGGGGGTTCGGGGGAAGGGCGTCCGGCGCGGGGATGGGTTCGCCATCAAAGTACGCTTCGGCCCCCGCCTGCCAGTCGTACTCGTCGCGTCCGCGGTCGGTCCGGTCGAGGCCGTCGGCGGCGAACGTCGTCACGTCGTCGCGGCCGAACAGCGCCCCGTCCCGCTCCCGGCCGTAGCGGGCGGTGACGCTCCGGTTGACGTAGAGGCGGTCGACCGGCAGGTCGTCGAGAACGGTCGCCGGGTCGCCGTGACGGAGCGCGAGGCCGCTCCCCAGCGACGCGTAGCGGTCGTCGAGCGCAGTCAGCGACTCGTGGAGGAAGCGCAGGCGGGCGTCGGCGGCCATCCCGCTCCGGTAGAAGGTCGGATCGACGACGAAGACGGGCGCGGGGTGACCGTCGGCGGCGGCCGCGTCGAGGGCGGCGTTGTCCCGGACGCGGAGGTCGTCGCGGTGCCAGACGGCGATCGTCGGCGAGTCGACCATCGGCGTCGCTCGGGCCGGGAGCGACAAAACCGCGTCGGTGAGGGCGTCACTCGATACAGACGGGGTCGCAGGCCTCCTCGTCGTCGACGGGCGGGCCGGGCGGTCGGACGGTGTCGCGAAGCGAGGCGACGAGCGACCCCTCGCTGAAGAAGTCGACGCCGACATCGACGGCGTCGTAGACCTCGGAGTCCGGAACCGGCAACGGTACCGTCGGCATCACCGTGATCCGGTGGCGGTCGTCGCTCCCGCCGATCGTCTCGGTCTCGACGGTGTAGTCGCCGTCGGGGAACCACTGTTTCGGCCAGCAGGCCACCTCGTCGAATGAACCGGCTGCGACGCCGGTCGCGAGGAAGACGATCCGTTTGGGCATCAGCGGTCCCGCCCGTTCGCGGTCGCCGCCGTCGCCGCCCAGTAGCCCCGCATCGCCGACGCGTCGAGCGAGGGGTCGGTCGGTCGTTCGGCGGCGGCGACCGACGCGAACCGGCCGACCGCGCCGGCAGTCATCGTCGTCCCGACCAGTCCGAGCATCGTCCGCCGTCGCAGGTGTCGTCGCATGATGATCGACGTGCCGACGCGCGCAGACGAAATGAACGTATCGGCGGAAATCGCCCGACTGTACGGGGACGCCGGCGTCTCGGGAGGGCCGGACGGGGCTCACTCCGCCGGGAAAAAGCGCCCGTGGAACCCGAAGGGAACGGCGTGGGGAAGCGGCGCCCGCGCCAGCAACGACAGGGTTTCAGCGTCGAAGACGAGGAGGACGGACCGCTCCGCGTCGGTGTCGAGGGCGGGCGCGAGGACGACGCCGTCGTCTTCGGCGTCGGCGCCCGGTCGTCCGACCATCCGTGGCTCCTCGATATACATCCCCTGCCCCCACCACTCGGTCGCCCGCCCCCGGTCGAGGTCGACTTTCACGAGGCCGTTCGCGCCCCGCCGGTCCGTCGCCTGCGCGTAGGCGTAGCGGTACGGGCGCGTACGCACCGCCCGCGGCACCGTCGGGAGTTCGAGGCCACCGTCGTAGCGGCGGGTGCGTGATACGTCGGGATCGGTCGCCGTCGGGTCGAATCGGAAGCGGTCGAGTCTCCCCTCCGGCGCCGCCGCGAACGCGTCCTCGGCCAGCGTCTCGAAGGAGAGCGCGTCGACGATGCTCGCGTCCTCGAAGGCGACGAGGTCCATGACGAGACGGTCGTCGCGCTGGAACGCGTTGACGTGGTGGAAGGTGAAGAAGGGGGCGACGGTCGGATCGGCGACGAGGGCGCCGGACTCGCGGTCGACGACGAGCAGGCGCGTCCCCCGGTCGTCGTCGTAGCGAAGCATGTCGAGGAGGCCGTCGCCCCACGGCACGAGCGCCCGCCACACGTCGATTCGGAGCGGCGTCTCGACGAGGACGACGTAGTCTCGGGTGAGCGCGCAGTCGTGGACGTAGCCCGGGCCCTCGGCACGGACCGACCCGATCCGCCGTCGCGCCGCCGTCTCGGGGTCGACGGCGTAGACGTGGTAGCGATGCGGACGCCCGAACTCGAGGCCGAAGCCGACCGTCTCGCCGGTCCGGGGGTCGATGGAGGTATGCGCCGTCGTCAGGTGAAGGGTGAGGTCGTCGGTCCAGCGGAACTCGCCGCGGGTCGCCAGCGTCTCGGGGTCGAACGCGACCCAGCGGGGCGCCTCTGTCTGGGCGACGTAGTGGTCGCCGAAGCGGGCGACGTGGACGTTGGCGTTGTCGGTCGGTTCGGGCGGGCCGAGCGCCCGGAGCCACCGGATCGCTTCGCGGAGCGGGCCCGGTCCGCCGGCGAACTCGCTCGTTCGCTCGCCGCGGGTCGCCGCGTCGTACGCCTCGGTCCGAAGGAAGCGGTTCGTGTAGCGCACCGCGCCGTCGGCGAAGTCGTAGCGCCGGAGCATCGCGAGGCCGTCGAACCAGTGGGTCGCCCGCTCGCCACCGACCTCGAACCGGCCGGGGCCGTTGCGGAGCAGGCGGCCCGAGAGCCAGTCGGGGATGGTCCCCTCGACGGGGAGCGAGTGGTCGTCGAACTCGCGGTCGACCGACCGAAACCCCAGTTCGTACGCGTTCGGCGTCGACACGGCGGCCGTTGGGCGGCGAGCAATATGAATCCCCGAGACGGCCCGTCACCCTTAGGCCGACCGCGCCCCGTGTGACGGTATGACGGTGGAATCCGTGTCCGTCGGCGGCGTCGACGTGCCCGCGGTCGGTCTGGGAACGTGGCGCCTCCGCGGCGACGACTGTCGGCGGGCGGTCGAGACGGCGCTCGACCTGGGGTATCGACACGTCGACACCGCACAGGCCTACGGTAACGAACGGCAGGTCGGTGCGGCCATCGAATCGAGCGCGGTCGACCGCGACGCCCTCTTTCTCACGACGAAACTCGACGGAAGCGCCAGACGCCACGAGGCGGTGGGTCGGTCGGTCCGGGAGAGCCTCGACCGCCTCGGGACCGACTACCTCGACTGCCTGCTCATCCACTGGCCGAACGACAAGCCGCCGTTCTCGCCGGTGCGACTGCCCGGCGGGCCACCGCTCGCGGAGACGCTGGACGCGATGAACGAACTGGTCGAGGCGGGGTTGGTCCGCCATATCGGCGTCTCGAACTTCGACGTTCGCCTGCTTGACGAGGCCCGGCGGCTGTCGGACGCCCCCATCGTCACGAACCAGGTGCAGTTGCACCCGTACTGGGACCAGCGCCGACTCCTCGGGTACTGTCGGCGCAACGACGTGCTTCTGACGGCGTACAGCCCGCTGTGTCACGGCGGGGTGCTCGACGACGACCGTCTCGCTCGAATCGGCCGTCGCTACGACAAGACGCCCGCACAGGTGGCGATTCGCTGGGCGATCCAGCACGAAGGGGTCTGTGCCATCCCGAAGGCAACGAGTCGGGCCCACCTCGCCGCGAACGTCGACGTGTTCGACTTCGAACTCACGGACGCGGAGATGGAGCGGATTCGACGGCCGTCGAAACTCCGGACGCTCGCCGGCTTCGCGCGGTCGCGCCTCCCGCTCGGCGTGTGACGGTCGGGGGGCCGACGCCTACACCGGGCAGACGTCGAACCGGATGTCGATTCGTGTCTCGTGCACGTCGGTGACGACGCCGTCGATGGGCGCGTGGTGGGCGTTGCTGATGCCGTCGCCGGGCGCCGCGATCCGCTCCCGGCGCCGAACACGGTCGCCGGGTGACACCAGCGGTTCGCCCGGCGAGACGGGACCGATCGACGGGTTGGAGACGAGGGGGACGCCGACCGCGTCCGGATCGACCGTCGTCGGCGTCATCTCGTGGCCGTCGCCGGCCCAGTCACACGCGTCGAGCACGTCGATCCGGCCGCCGCCGTAGGTGTTGGCCGCAACCGTCTCCGCATCCAACACCATGAGGGCGTTCGTCCGCTTCGACACCCGGAACTCGGCGGGCGTGCCGTCCGTTCGGAACGACCACCCCGGCCCGCCGTGCAGGAGCACCTCGGCGTCCGAGAGCGATCCGAGGGGTCGGCCGGCCGCGTCGAGGAGGTCGGCGGCGGGCGTGCCGATCGGCACGTCGAGAAACCGGTGTCGGGGGACGTTGCCGGCGACGTGGACGAACGTGCGCGTCGTCGGCTCGGCCCGGTCGAGCGCCCCGTAGACGTTTCGGAGCGTCTCGGTGTTCTGGACGATCCAGCCGCGATCCATCGGGAGGTCGTCGCCCCCGACGACCGTCCCCGTCACGACGTTCAGGAGGACGCTCTCCATGCCGTACTTGTACCGGTCCTCGGTGTAGGCGAACACGACGCCGGACTCGTCGGCGGCGTCGACCGGGAGGTCCTCGGGGAGATAGACCGTCGCGTCCGTCACCGCCTCCAGCGGCCGCGTCCAGTCGCGATCCTTCAGTTTCGGCGCCACGACGACCGTCTCGACCGCCGAATCGAGCAACGCCTCGAACAGGGCGGCGAAGGCGCCCGCGCGCTCCCGCCCCAGCCATCGATCCATGTAGTAGATCGGTTCGCTCTCCTGATGATTGACGAGTAAGTGATCGACATCGTCGAGGCGCCGCCACTTCGCGTGTGTCGGGAACCCAGCCCCGCCCGCGCCCGCAATGCCGGCGTCCCGAATCGTCGTGGCGAACTCCGGAGTCGACAACCGACCGAGTTGTGCGAGTGACATGAGCCACTACCGTGTGTTATGTTACCAAGCTACTATATCATATTGTCGATTGACAGTTCGTCGTTCGACGAATGTAACGCGTCGATCCACGGCGGCCGAACCGTTATCACCGCCGCCGCCCCAGCGAGCGCATGGGAGTGACTGACATCTTCGTCGCGGACGCGGGGTCGGCGCCGATGCGGTCGGTGGAGCGCGTCCGGGCCGTCGAGGGTGGCCTCCGCGGCGACCGGTACTGCGAGGGGCGGGGGCACTACACGCCGTTCGACGTCTGTGAAGTGACGCTGATCGCGAGCGAGGACATCGCGTACATCGACGACGAACTCGGGCTTTCGCTCGCGGCCGGCCAGCACCGCCGCAACCTCGTCACCGAAGGCGTCGACCTTCACGACCTGCTCGACCACCGCTTCCGGGTCGGCGACGCGACGTTGAAGGGAACTCGGCCGCGCCCACCGTGTGCCCACGTCGAGGAACTCGCCGAGCAGAAAGGGGTCGCCCGCGCCCTCGGCGACGGGCGGGGCGGCATCTGTGCGGACGTGCTCAACCCCGGCGACATCGCGGTGGGCGACGCAGTGGTGGATCTGGGGTCGACCGACCGGACCGACGAAATCGTGGCGCGCCTGCGCTCGGAGGATTAACAGACCGGCGCCGGATCGACGCCCATCCCGCGGAGCCGGTCGGCGTACTCGTCGTAGGCGATGGTAATCGCCTCGGCCGCGGCGTCGACGGCGCGGTCCCAGTCGTCCTCGTCCGCACAGCAGTCCTCGAGGAGGGCCGCCCCGTCGTCGACGAGGGCGTCCGTCTCCGATCGGAACTCGCGGATCGTGTCGGCGGCCGACTCGTCGGCCTCGTTGACGAAGAAGTTGATCACCTGGAGGAGCGAGCGCGAACTCACCAGGGGACGGGCGACGAGTCCCGCGGCGACGCGTTCCGGCGTCCCCTCCAAGTCGCGGAGGTGCGCGTGCAGTGCGTCCGGGTCGGCGTCGACGGCGTCCGGGTCGTCTAACAGCGCCGCCACGTGGTCGGCGTGGTCGCGTTCCAGCGCCGCCACCCGCTCGAACGCCGCGCGGGCGTCGGCGTCGTCCTCGTCGTCGGCCCACGCCTCGAACGTCTCGGCGGCGCGGCGCTCGGCGGCGAGGGTCGATTCGAGTACCCGTTCGCGGTCGAGTTGCGCATCGGTCGCCGCCACGAGCGCCTTCTCCGAGCCGAGGCGGTCGAGTTCCGTCGCCGTTCGATCCCGAACCGTCTCGACGAACGTGTCGCCGTTCATACGCCGTCTTTGATCGGGGCGATCCTTATACTGCCGGCTGTGACCGTTTCGGGAGCGTCGCCATCCGGGGATGACAAACATGTAATCGACGGACGGCCGGGAGTAGTAGCCCGTGGTCGCCCCCACCCTTAACGCCGACGCGGGCGTAGGGGGCGTATGGCGACCGACACCGACAACGAAACCGTCACCCCGGCCGCCCTCCGGCGCCGCCTCGCCGACGGCGACCCGCTGACGCTCCTCGACGTGCGCGACCGCAGCGAAATCGAGCGCTGGCGGATCGAGGCGCCGTCCACCGTCAACGTCCCGTACATGAAGTTCGTCGCGGCGGGCGTCACCGGCGGCGTGGCCGACCTCCTGCCCGACGACGTGCCGGAACCCGTGATCGCCGTCTGCCCCCGCGGCGAGGCGAGCGCCGAGGTGGCCGCCCAACTCGTCGACGCCGGGGTGGACGCCCGGAACCTCGCCGGGGGGATGGAGGCGTGGGCGCGGCTGTACGACCGGATCGAAATCGCGACGGTCGACGGCGCTACCCTCTACCAGTACCGTCGCCCGGCGAGCGGCTGTCTCGGCTACGCCGTCGTTGCCGACGGCGAGATGGCGGTGATCGACCCCCTGCGGGCGTTCGCCGACCGCTACCGTGAGGACGCCGCCGAGTCGGACGCGACGCTCACCCACGCGGTCGATACGCACGTCCACGCCGACCACGTGAGCGGCGTGCGGGCGCTCGCGAAATCGGGCGCGACGCCGATCCTGCCGGCCGCGGCGGTGACCGACCGCGGCGTGGCCGACGGGGACGACTTCGAGAGGATAGCGGACGGCGACGAACTCGCCGTCGGGGACGCGACGCTTTCCGCCGTGGCACTCCCCGGCCACACGACGGAGATGACGGGGATTCAGGTGAACGGGACGCTCCTCACGGGCGACAGCCTCTTTCTCGACGGCGTTGCCCGGCCCGATCTGCAGGAAGACGCCGACGCCGCCGCGCAGGCGCGGACGCTGTACGCGACGCTGACCGAACGGCTTCGCGAGTTCCCCGACGACACGCTCGTCGCGCCGGGACACACCGACGCGGGCGTCGAGGAAGGCCCCGAGGTGGCCCGTCTCGGCGACCTCCGGGAGCGACTGCCGGTCTTCGGGATGGAGGAAGCCGAGTTCGTCGAACACGTGACCCACGTGGGCGCCGAACCGGCCAACGCCGAGCGTATCGTCGCCATCAACTGCGGGCGGGAGACGGTCGACGACGAAGAGGCGTTCGAACTGGAGTTGGGGCCGAACAACTGCGCGGCGGGCGGGTGACCCCGGTTCGTCAAAGCGTCGGTTGACCGACCTGAAGACACTTATCAGGCGGCGCCGAAGCGCCGACGATGCACCGACGCGCGTTTCTCACGAGCGCCGGCGGGGCGCTCGCGGCCCTGACCGGCTGTCTCGGGGGCGGAGGGGCCGACGAGTCGACACCGACGGCGGCGTCGTCGCCGACGGCGGCGGCGACGCCGACGACGCCCGTCACGAGCGGCGACCCGGCGGCCGGCGTAACCGTCGAGTCCCTCCACCTCCAGTACGGCGTCGTGACGCCGACGACGCCGGATTCCATCGGCGTCTCGAACCCGGACGCACCGTATCTCGTCGCCTCGGTACGCGTCGACGGCCCCCTCTCGTGGGAGGCGTTCGGCCTCCGGATGGGTGACGTGCGGTACGGGCCGACCCGGATCGACCGGCTGTACCGAACGTCGTGGGGTGACGACCGCTGGTACGAGCGGGGGCGAACCGACGGACTCGTGCTGTTCGACGCGCCGGCGGGGGCGACCGAACACCTCCGGCTGACGTGGCCCGGCGGCGAGCAACCGGTCGACGACGGCATCGTGACGCGTCTCAACGCGTCCGAGCCACAGCTGTCGGCCTCGCTGGACGTGCCGGATCGCCACGAGGGGGCGACGGCGCCGCCGGTCACCGTGGAGGTGACGAACGAGGGGGCGACGGCGAGCCGCTTTCTGGGGGCACTCAACCGTGGCGGGCCGCTGGTCGCCTCCACACCGGTCGCCCGGCTGAGCGAACTGGTGCCGGCCGGCGGGCGGACGACGGTTTCGGTCGCCGACTCGTGGAGCGGACTGCCCGACGACGACCGCCTCGGCGACGACGAACCGGACGTGACCTACCGTCTGGACTTCGTCGGCGGCGAGGACTCGGCCGAAATCCGGCTCGTCGAGGGTGCGTAAGCCCGTACCCTTTATCATCGGCCCCCGACACCCACGCCCATGTACGACATCGCGGTGATTCCGGGCGACGGAATCGGGAACGAGGTCGTGGAGGCGGTCGAACCCCTGCTGATCGACGTGGCCGACGCCTACGGCGTGAGCGTGGCGACGACGTGGTTCGACTGGGGGAGCCAGCGCTACCTCGACGAGGGGGCGCTCATGCCCGACGACGGCCTGGACCAGCTGGAGGAGTTCGACGCCATCCTCCTCGGCGCCGTTGGGCACCCCGACGTGCCGGACCACGTCACCCTGCGTGGCCTCCGTCTTCCGATCACCAAAGGGTTCCAGCAGCACGTCTGTAAGCGGCCCGCGTACCTCTTCGAGGGCGTGCAGAGCCCCCTGCGAGGGTACGAGGGCGGCGACATCGACTTCGTGGTCTACCGGCAGAACACGGAAGGGGAGTACGCCGACGTGGGCGGGCGCGAACACCAGGGGTTCGACAACGAACTGGCGGTGCAGGCGTCGGTGTTCACCCGCGAGGGGACGGAGAAGCTCCTGCGCCCGGCGTTCGAGGCGGCGAGCGAGCGCTCGGGCCACCTGACGAACGTCACCAAATCCAACGCACAGGCCCACGGCATGGTTTTCTGGGACGACATGGTCGCGGAGGTGAGCGAGGACTACCCCGACGTGGAGGTGGAACGCCTCCTCGTCGACGCCGCGAGCATGGACATGGTGCGCCGGCCGGACGAGTTCGACGTGCTGGTGGCGTCGAACCTCTTCGGCGACATCCTCACCGACATCGGCGGCGGCATCATGGGCAGTCTCGGCCTCGCGCCGTCGACGAACATCGACCCCGACGGCACCTATCCGTCGATGTTCGAACCCGTCCACGGCAGCGCGTTCGACATCATGGGTGAGGGTATCGCCAACCCCCTCGGGACCGTCCTCTCGGGATCGCTCATGTTCGAGCACCTCGGCGAGGGCGCCGTGGCCGAGGCGCTGTGGGAGGGCGTCGCCGCGCAGTTGGCCGACGCCGACGCGCCCCGGACGGCCGATATCGGCGGCGGCGCGACGACGGAGACGGTGACGGCCGACCTGCGCGACCGGCTCGTCTAGTCGGCGACGACGGCGGCGACGATGCCCACAGTTTGGCCGACGCCGACGAGGGCGAGGCCGGCGAGCGTCGCCGCCGACCCGTTCGGGCCGACGACGTAGACGACGGCGCCGAGCGCGGAAAGTGCGCCGCCAGCGAGGTAGGCGCGGGCGGGTCGGGCGCCGCGCCGGCCGGTGTCCCACAGCCCCGCAGCGGGGAGGAGCATCCAGCCGACCACGGCGGTCCACAGGAGTCGGTCGGCGGCGAGGACGAGGCCGGCGGCGCCGGCGACGGTGAAGACGAACCCGGCGACGATGATTCGCCGCCAGACGAGCAGTGCGCCGGCGCGCATGTCGGTCCACGAGAGGACGGCGAAAGCGAGGAGGAGCGTCGCCATCACGCCGTGGGCGATGAGGAGCGTCCGCCGGGCGACGAACCCGAGGTGGGCGGCGGTGACGAACGACCAGGCGAGGGGGACGAGGACGACGGGGCCGTTTTCGCGGAGCCGACGGAGCATGCCGGCGAATGGGCGGCGGCGGTGAAAAAGTCACGTGGGCGAGGGAGTGGCGGCGGCCGACGGTACCGGCCCGGCGACGAAGCCGGCCGAATATAAATGTCGACGGGGCGAAGCGCACGTATGCTGTTGCGCACCCGCCGAACCGTCTACTATCTCGCGTTAGTCGTGGCGACGACGCTGCTGTTCACGCTCGTCTACAACGCCGGCATGGCGGTCTGGGAGGGCCGCCCGCAACCCCTGTATCGCTCGCTCGAAGTCGTGATTCAGAGTTTCACCACAACCGGCTACGGCGAGGACGCGCCGTGGCGGACGCCCCAGATGAACCTGCTGACGATCACGATGCAACTCACCGGCATCGGCCTCATCCTCACCGCCGTCGACGTGTTCGCGGTGCCGTGGCTCCGCGACGCGCTCACCCCGAGCGCGCCGGCGTCGGCCGACGACCTCCGGGACCACGTCATCATCTGCGAGCACACCCCGCGGACGGAGGCGTTCGTCACGGAACTCGACGCCCGGGGGCAGGCGTACGTGCTCGTCGAGGCGGACGAAGAGCGGGCGGGACGCCTCCACGAGGACGGTTATCGCGTCGTCCACGGCGACCCCGAGTCGACGGAGACGCTCCGGGCGGCAGGTATCGAGTGGGCGCGGGCCGTCGTCGCCGACGCGGCCGACGACACCAACGCGAGCATCGCGCTCTCGGCGCGGGACGCTCGGGCGGACGTGCGCGTGATCACGCTGGTCGACGACGCGTCGCTCGCCCGGTATCACCGGGCCGCAGGGGCGGACGAGGTGCTCTCGCCCCGACAGCTCCTCGGGTCGAGTCTGGCGCGTCAGGTGCCGACGACGGTGACGACTGACGTGGTAGGCGGCGCCGGGAGTAAGAACGAGGAGGGGTCGAAAATCTCCCTGCCGAACGGCGACGACTTCGAACTCGTCGAACTCACCGTGGCCGAAAACAGCGACCTCCAGGGGAAGACGTTCGGCGAGGCGCACCTGTACGAGCGGTTCGGCGTGAACGTGATCGGGGCGTGGTTCGACGGCGACTTCGAGACGCCGGTTCGGATGGACGAGCGACTGGCGGCGCGGACGCGACTCCTCGTCGCCGGCGAGTCGGCACAGGTCGAGGCGTTACAGGAGGCGACGGCCTCGACCGTCCGCCAGTTCGGCCCACAGCGCATCGTCGTCGCGGGATTCGGCGACTCCGGGCACGCGGCGGCCGACACCCTCGCCGACTCGCGCGCCGAGTTGACCGTCCTCGACGTGGAGGCGGCGGACGACGTGGACGTTGTGGGGGACGCGCGGGACCCCGAGACGCTCGACGCCGCGGGCATCGGCGACGCGTCGGCGCTGATCGTCGCCGTCGGCGACGACACGACAGCCATCTTCGTGACGCTCATCGCCCGCGAGTTGAACCCGGACCTCTACATCATCGTCCGGGCGAACGAGGAGGTGGACGTTCAGAAACTGTACCGCGCCGGCGGCGACTACGTGCAGTCGCTGGCGACGGTCAGCGGTCGAATGCTCGCCTCCACCGTCTTCGAGGACGAGGAAGTGCTCGCGTACGACAAGCAGATCAACGTCGTCCGCCTCCCCGCGGGGTCGTTGGTCGGGAGCACTATCGTCGACGAACGGGTGCGGACGGAAACCGGCTGTACCGTCGTCGCCGTCGTCAGAGACGACGAGACGATCACCGACTTCGACCCCGAGCGGTTCACCTTCGAGGCGGGCGACGGGGTGATTATCGCCGGCACCGACGAAGCCACCACGGAGTTCGAGCGGACGTTCGGGGCCTGATAGTAATCGTCGTCCGTCAGTTCCGGAGCGTCGCCGGGATGGGTATCGCGTGTCGCCATCGGCCCGGCGACACGAGCGCCCACCCAGGGTGGGACAATTTAAGTCACGAACGCCCCGAGAGAGGGGTATGTCGGGGCGGCGGCACGTACTGTACGTCGACGGCAACGGGGACGGGACGCCGCCGGCTCACCTCCAGGAGGCCGATTTCGAGGTCCACACGACGGCGAGGATAGCGGACGCGCTCGACCGGCTAGCGACGGAGTCGGTCGACTGCGTCGTCGTGTCGCCGCCACTGGCCGAGGGGGATGGACTCGACTTCCTGCGGCGCGTGCGGGCGCTTCACCCGTGCCTGCCCGTCGTCCTCTATCCCGCGGATGGGTCGGAGGCGTTCGCGGGCGAGGCGATCGGTGCCGGCGTCACCGATTACGTGCCGCGGTCGGGCGAGAACGGAAGTCGTCTGGTCAGCGCCGTCGCGAGCGCCATCGCCACGGGGCCGAACCGCCGGGCCGAACGGGTCGTCGACCTCGTCAGGACGATCCAGTCGGCGCTCGTCAGCGCGCGGGCAGTCGACGACATCGACGACGGGGTGTGCGAGGCAATCGTCGACACGGAGCCCTACGCGTTCGCCTGGATCGGCGAGTACGACGAGCACGACGGACAGGTGCGGCCCCGGGCGTCCGCGGGGTTCGAAGCGGGCTATCTCGAAACGATCGACATCACAACCGACGGCAGTCGGACGAGCCAGGGGCCGACGGCCCGAGCGATCGGCAGTCGTGCCGTCGAGGTGGTGCAGGACATCCCGGAGGAACCGGCGTACGAGCCGTGGCGGGCGGAAGCCCTCGAACGGTCGTATCGCGCCAGCGCCGCGGTCCCGTTCGTTCACGACGACACGCTCTACGGCGTGTTGAACGTCTACGCCGACCGGACGGGGGCGTTCGATCAGGACGAGCGGGAGTTACTGGCCGACCTCGGCGAGACCATCGGGAACGCGCACCACCGCGTCCGGATGCAGGAACTGTACGAGTCGCAGTACCGACAGCTGTTCGAGGAGGCACCGGTGATGATCGCGCTGACGCGCGATACGGACGACGGACCGGTCATCGAGGACTGCAACCAGCAGTTCGCAGCCAAGCTGGACGCGTCTCGTGAGGCTCTGCGCGAGCGACCCCTGACGGACATCTACACCGAGGAAGCGGCGCGAAAACTCCTCGACGGGGACGGGTATCGGCGGGCACTGGCCGGCGAGTTCGTCACGACCGAGCGGACGCTTCGCACGCGGGACGGCGACCGACTGGAGACGCTGTTACAGGCGACGCCCCGGCGGAACACGGACGGCGACATCGTGGGGACGAACGCGCTCTACGTCGATCTGACGGAGCGCAAGCGGGCGCGGAAAGTGCTCGACCAAGTCGAGGCGATGGAGGCGTCCATCGACGGCATCGGCATCCTCGACGAGGACGGCGAGTTCATCTACGCCAATCAGGCACACGCGGACATCTACGGCTACGACAGCCCGGACGCGTTCGTCGGCAACACGTGGCGGATGCTCTACGGCGACGACGAGCGTGCCCGGTTCGAGTCCGAGGTTATGCCGACCGTCGAGGCGGACGAGGAGTGGCGGGGCGAGGCGACGGGTCGCCGCGCCGACGGGAGCCCCTTCCCGCAGGACCTCTCGCTCACCCCGCTCTCCGACGGCGGCTACATCTGCGTCGTTCGGGATATCACCGATCAAAAACAGTACGAACGGCGGCTGGAAGGGCAGCGCGACAACCTCGAAATCCTCAATCAGGTGGTGCGCCACGACATCCGCAACGACCTGCAGGTCGTCGTCGGCTACGCCACGATTCTCCGCGAGTTCGTCGACGAGGAGGGGCGCGACCACGTCGAACGCGTGGTGTCGAGTGGCCGTGACGCCATCGAGACCACGAAGACGGCCGGCGACGTGGCCAAGGTGATGCTCAGCGCCACGGCGGAGACGAAGCCGGTCGGGCTCAGATACGTCATCACCGACCGGATCGACGAAGTCGACGCCGCGTACACGGACGCGATTCTGACGACCGAAGGGACCCTCCCCGACGTGTCGGTCCTCGCCGACGACATGCTGGGCTCGGTGTTCAAGAACCTCCTCACGAACGCCGTCGTCCACAACGACGGTCCGGTTCGGGAGGTGACCGTCTCGGCGGCCGTATCGGACGGCATCGTGGCCGTTCGGGTCGCCGACAACGGGCCCGGCATCCCCGACGACCGCAAGGACGCCATCTTCGAGGACGGCGAGAAAGGCCTCGACAGCGAGGGGACCGGCCTCGGCCTCTACCTCGTCGAGACGCTGGTCGACCGCTACGGCGGCGACGTTCGCGTCGAGGACAACGAACCCGAGGGCTCGGTGTTCGTCGTGGAACTCCCCGTTGTCGGGTGAGCGGACGAGCGGTCGCCGCCCGGTAACACCGATGCAACCAGATAACACTCGTGTCATGATAAATATATATTCGTCGCGCCCCTCCGGTCGAGCGTGGGGGATTCATCTATCGACACCGGGAGGCACCACGTGAGCGGACCCCATCAGGGGCAGCCGCTCGTGACGGCGGGGACGCCCCTCGACGAGGCCGAGGCGGCCGTCGTCCTCGTTCACGGCCGCGGCGCGACGGCGCGAAGCATCGTCCGGATGGCGGAGTCGTTCCACCATCCCGGCGTCGCCTACCTCGCGCCGCAGGCGAGCGACAACACGTGGTATCCCAACCCGTTCACCGCGCCGGTCGAGTCGAACGAACCGGGCCGCACGTCGGGACTCCGGGCCATCGCGGACGCCGTCGGGCGGGCGACCGACGCGGGGATTCCGACCGAGCGCGTCATGCTCCTCGGCTTCTCGCAGGGCGCGTGTCTCGGCAGCGAATTCGTCGCCCGCGACCCCACCCGGTACGGCGGGCTAGCGGCGCTCTCCGGGGGCCTGATCGGTGAGGCGATCGATCCCGACGACTACGAGGGCGACCTCGACCGCACGCCGGTCTTCCTCGGCTGTAGCGACGTGGACCCCCACATCCCCGAGGAGCGGGTCCACGCGTCGACCGACGTGTTCGAGCGACTGAACGCCGACGTGACGACGCGGCTCTATCCGGGCATGGGGCATACGATCAACGAGGACGAGGCGGAGCGCGTGTCGGCGATGGTGGCGGCGCTCGTGGCGGAGTGACCGGGGTCAGGTCGTCATGCGGGCGTGGACCGCCTCGCCGACCCGCCAGACGAAGGCCGTACAGACCACGCCCACGCCGAGAGGGATCGTCAGCCCGGCAAGCACGAAGGCGGCGAAGGAGTTGAGGACGAATCCCGCGAGACCGACCAGAAAGCCGAGGAGGATGACCGCCCCGCCGAGCAGTAGGAAGCGTTTCTGTCCGCGGCTCAGCCCGTCACCGCCGTCGACGCCGAGAAGCGCCGGGAGCGCGGCCCCGAGGCCCGCGATGCCGACGGCGACGACGGCGACGCCGGTCCAGACTAGCCACGCGAGACCGGTGACGAACCCGTCACCCTGGGCGGGGGTCGTCGCGTTCTGCAGGAGGGCGTAGCCGGCGACGCCGAGGAGGCCGAGGCCGACGAGGACGAGCGAGCCACGGGCGGTCAGGAGGACGTACCGCCGGACGGGGAAGGACATCGAGCGGTAGTCCGGGGCGGCCGCCGATACCTGTTGGGGTCGTCGTCAGGCGGTCGCCGACGCGTCCTCTTTCAGGTTCTCGTCGAGGAACCGCAGCGTCTTCGACCACGCGTCACGCGTGGCGTCCGGGCGGAAACTCTCGCCGCTCGGATTGGCGAAGGCGTGGCCCGCGCCCTCGTAGACGTGGATGTCGCGTTCGACGCCGAGTTCGCCGAGCGTCCGGTTGAACTCGCGGACGTTCTCGATGCCGACGACCTGGTCCTCGGAGCCGAAGACGCCGAGGACGGGCGCGTCGATACGCTGGAGCGTCGACGCGTTGGTCGTGAGCGTGCCGTAGTAGATGACCGTCGCGTTCAGGTCGGCGTCACTGAGGCTCAACTGGAGGCTCTGGCCGCCGCCGAAACACCAGCCGAGGCTCGCGACCCGATCCGTGGTGTCGGCACGGTCGCGCAGCCCCGAGACGGCGCGGCTCATCTTCGACACCGCTACGTTGGGGTTCTCGCGGACCTGTCCGGAGAGGCGGGCGGCCTCCGAGGAGTTCGCCGCCACCTCGCCATCGTAGAGGTCGACGGCGAAGACGACGTAGCCGTGCCCGGCGAGGATGTCGGCCATGTGCTCGATGTTCTCGTTGAGCCCCCACCACTCGTGGATCATGACGACCGAGGGGTACTCGCCCTCGGCGGCCGGGCGGGCGAGATAGCCCGACGTGCCGTTGATCGTCGTCCGCTCGGTGGTGATGGCCGAGAGGTTCTCCGCGCCGAAGATGTCGGCGTTGCCGCCGGACGTGACGGGCTGGCAGGTCCCGTCCTTCCGGATAGCGCCGGGCTGACAGCCCATGTGTTCGGTTGGGGTGTACGAGGCTTCGGCAGTCGGGGTCGCCGTCCCCGTCGTCGTCGGCGTGTCGGTCGGCGCCGCCGTCGGCGTCGCCGTGTCGCCGCCGAGGACCCCCGAGCACCCGCTCAGGAGCACCAGCGCGGCGACGAGGACGGGGGCGAGTCGCGAGAGTGGCATTTCGTGTTGGGAACGGAACGGGTGGGTAAAACCGTTCCGCCGGGGTGGAATGCCGTCGCGGCGTCGACGTCGGCAGGCGTCAGCACTTCTACTGCCAGTTCGTGTAGAACAGGACGGCAATACCGACCGTCTCCAACACCTGAAGCACCATCATGACCTCAACGGCGAGGGGTGGCATCGCCGGCGCGTTGAAGTAGAACGCGAGGGCGACGGCGTTCTCCGCCAAGAGCAGGACGGCAAAGAGGATGAGCCCACGCATGACCGATCCCGGAACCTCCCGGTAGTTACGAATCCAGATGCTCAGCAGGCCGAGCAACAGGACGATGTTGATACCGGCGGCGACGCGGGCCGCGTCGACCATCAGGCTCATCGGCACCCCTCGGCGGTCGGCGAGTCGGTGGGTTCACGGGTCATCCTTGGAGTTTGGTGAAGATGTCTTCGACGGTCTCCCAGTGGTTCCGGGTTCGTTCGCTCGGCAGGTAGACAGTGCCGTAGCTCTCGTCGCCACTCGTGACGATGTCGTGTTCTTCGAGGACGTCGAGGTGGTGACGGACGGTGTTGTACGCCAAGTCGAGGTCGTCAGCGAGGCGGTTGGCGTTGCGGGGACGGTCGTCGAGTTCGCGGAGGATGCGGGCACGGTTCGGCCCCCCACGGGTCGCCGCGAGGACCTGCCAGAGCACCACCTCCATGCCTCCGAGGATTCCGCGGCAGCCACAAATAACGCACCGGTCTCCATCGACGCCCGGCGAGGGGGGTCACGACGATGTCGCGACCAACTGCATCGTGGGGCGGTCTCGACCGACCGGGCGTCTCGTCTCACACCGACCTATTCGGCCATGACCCGTTTAATGATTGTGTACCGTTGACTGCAAATTCAACCAGTATAGATGATGAAATGAGCGTGGCGTGATCGGGTGACTGCGGCGCGATGTATCGAGTCGTCGAGCCGACTTGCGCCGGAGTGACGAGAGATTCTAGTCCGAGTTGCGAAAGTAGTTAACTGTCCGTCACACCGCCATCAAACCGTACGATGACGGACACCGCCGACACGACACGACGCCGCGTACTTCTCGGACTCGGAACCGCTGCGACTGCTGGCCTCGCGGGCTGTGGGGGGCAAGGTGGTGGCGACGCCACGGCCACGCCGACGGCGACGGCCACCGAGACGGCGACGGCCACCGAGACACCGACCGAGACTGCAACCACGACCCCGAGCGGATCGGCCACCCTCCGGGTGGCGCACATGTCCCCGAACGCCCCGAACGTCGACGTCTACGCCGACGGCAGCGCCGTCCTCGAAGACGTGGCCTTCGGCGCAGTCAGCGACTACCTGGAGGTACCCGCCGGCGAGCGCCAATTCCGCATCACGCCGGCCGGCCAGTCCGGAACGACCGTCTTCGAGGGCGCCGTCCCCGTCGAGGACGGGAACGCCTACACCGTCGCCGCCATCGGTGAGGTGGGCGATATGGCCGACCAGCCCTTCGAACCGTTGATTCTGGCGGACGACAACTCCGATCCGGGCAGCGACATGGCTCGCGTGCGCCTGGTCCACGCCGCCCCCGACGCCCCCGCCGTCGACGTGACGCTGGCCGCCGACGGGAGCGCCCTCTTCGACGGCGTAGCCTTCGGCGAGTCGGGCACTGTCACCGTCCCCGCCGGCGACTACACCCTCCAGGTCCGAGGCGACACCGAGAGCAACGACGGCGACGTGGTCGCCGAGTTCGACGTGAGCCTCTCCGGCGGACAGGTGTACACCGGGTTCGCCGCCGGCTACCTCTCGCCCGACGACGACCCCGGCGACGCCGCCTTCGACCTGCTCGTCGCCAACGACACTGGCGGCGAGATGATGGAGAGCCCGGACCCGGCGAGCCTCCGGGTGGCGCACATGTCCCCCAACGCACCGAACGTCGACGTCTACGCCGACGGTAGCGCCGTCCTCGAAGACGTTGCCTTCGGCGCCGTCAGCGACTATCTGGAGGTGCCCGCCGGCGAGCGACAGGTTCGGATCACGCCGGCCGGCCAGTCCGGAACGACCGTCTTCGAGGGCGCCGTCCCCGTCGAGTCCGGGACCGCCTACACCGTCGCCGCCGTCGGCGAAGTGGGCGACATGGCCGACCAACCCTTCGAACCGCTCGTGTTGACGGACGACAACAGTAATCCGGGAAGCGACATGGCTCGCGTGCGCCTGGTCCATGCCGCCCCCGACGCCCCCGCCGTCGACGTGACTCTCGCGTCGAACGGCAACACGCTCTTCGACGGCGTCGCCTTCGGCGAGTCGGGCACCGTCACCGTCCCCGCCGGCGACTACACCCTCCAGGTCCGGGGCGACACCGAGAGCAACGACGGCGACGTAGTCGCCGAGTTCGACGTGAGCGTGGGTGGTGGTGGCGTCTACACCGGCTTCGCCGCGGGCTACCTCTCGCCCGACGACGATCCGTCCGACACCGCCTTCGATCTGCTGGTGAGTCAGGACGCCGGCGGATCAATGGACGGTAACGGGATGTCGATGGACGCCCCGAGCGCGGGACTGTTCGGACGCTAACCCGCCGTTCGGTGGGCCCGGCGCCCGACGGCCTCACTCGTCGACGAGTTCGATCCCCGCGTCGCCGTTCGGCACCATACAGACGAACGCGCTCTCGGCCTCGCTCTCGTTGCGGAACCAGTGGACGGTACCGGCGGGGATGAGCAGGGAGTCCCCCTCGCGGACCGTATGCTCCTCGTCTTCCAGACCGACGACGTACTCGCCGTCGACGGTGTGGACCTCGTGTTCGACCGCGTTGGTGTGTTTGGGCACCTCGGCGCCGGGGTCGAGGCGGTAGCGACGCATCCGGAAGTTGGGCGCGCCGTCGGACTCGTCGAGGATGACCGCCTTGCGCACGCCGTCGGCTTTCGATAGCTCCGCGTAGTCGGCGTCGGCGGCGCGTTTGAGGGTCGGTTCGGGGGACTGCTGTGTGTCGCTCATGCATCCGACTCGCCCGCCGAGCCACATAATCCTACAGGTCCGGCGCTCGCTCCCCCGCCGGCACCGTCGTCTCCAGCCAGTTCTCCTCGGGCGGGAGGGGACACGAGAAGGCGTCGCTGAAGGCACAGAACGGCGTGTACGCCAGATTGAAATCGAGCGTGACGCGGTCGCCGTCCGCGAGTTCGCGGTCGGGTGTGAGCTCCATGTAGCGGCCGCCACGGTAGGTTTGCTGCCCGGTCGTCTTGTCGCGGAACGGAACGAAGACGGCGTCGTCGCCACCCTCTTGGCGGTAGCCCTGAAGGGAGTACGTCTCGCCGCCGAGGTCGAACGAGAACGTGACGACCCGCAGGTAGCGGACGGTCCGGTCGTCGCTGGTGTCCATATCGACCGGTTCGGGGTCGTCGTGGACGGTCACGGTCGCCGTGACGCGGTAGTCCGGATCGGGGTCGAAGTAGTCGAGTCCGTCGAAGTCCTCGCGTCGCTCGGGCGGCACGGGCGAGCCGCGCTCCTCGGCGAACAGCCGGTCCTTCTCGGCGCGGTTCTCGCGTACCCGGTCGGCGTAGTCGGGGGGCGTCTCGGTCACGAGGCGACTACGACGGCGACGGGTTTCAGTCCGACGGTGTCGGGGGAAAAATCACGGCTGATAATCCAATCAATCCGTTTATGTGAACGGTCGATGACGATGGAGACGAATGGTGTCGAAGGGCGAACTCGGCGTGAGCTACCTCGTCGCCGTCGGCGTCGTGCTGTTCGGCGTCTTCAGCGTCGGGATGCTGTTCCCGACCGAAGTCACCCGATCGCGCTCGATCCTCGGGCTGAGCATGGGGATCATGATCGCCGGCAGCTTTCTCGTGACCGGCATCGGGCTGGCACGGAGTACGCTCGACGACGAGCGCGTGTGGCGAGTCGCCGGCTGGTCGACGCTCGGCCTGGGCGTTCCCACCCTGATCGCGGTTTTCGTGCTCCTGCTGGTCCCGTCGCTGCTCAAGGGAATCGGGTGGCGAAGCCTCATTCTCGTCAACATCGCCGCGGGCGGTGTCGTCGGCGTGCTCGTCGGCTCGCTCCTCGAACTCCGCGCCGAGCACGAACGAACACGGACACTCAACCAGCGCAACACGGTCTTCCTGCGGCTCTTTCGACACGACATCCGAACCAGCGTCAACCTCATCCGCGGCCACCTCGAACTCGTGGTGAACGGCGGGGAGACGCCGCTCAAATCCGCCGACGTGATCCACGACCACCTCGCACACATCGAGCGTCTGAGCGACGCGGCAAACCGACTCGACGACCTCGAATCGATGGTCGAGACGGAACCCGTGAACCTCGGCGTGCTCGTTCGTGACCGGATCGACGGAATCCAGCACTCGACCGACGCGGCGACCGTCGAGACCGACATCGACGAGACGTACGTGGCGGCGAACGACCTCCTCTCGTCGGTCGTCGACAACTTGCTCAGAAACGCCGTCGAGCACGGCTCGACGGGCAACGAGCCGGAGGCCGACGGCGGCCCCTGGCTTCGGGTGACGGTCGAGCCGACCGATCGCGGCGACGCCGTCCGGCTCCGAATCGAGGACGACGGGCCGGGCTTTACCGACGCCGAACTCGCCGTCCACGCCGACAGCGGGGCGACCGAGACGGCCCTCCAGCACAGCGACGGCGTCGGCCTCTGGCTCGTCCGGTGGATCGTCGACGCCTACGACGGGCGGGTCGACATCGAGAACGCCGACGACGGCGGCGCCGTCGTGACCGTGACCCTGCCGCGGGCGGACGGCCCGCCCCCGAGTGCGTCGGCCGCCGAGTCGACACCACCGGCGGCCGAGAACGCGGAACTCGCGCAATCACGGTGATACGGATTACTGTAACTGTGTTCCGGTGGTTCGTCGAGACGGGCGGGCGAATCACCGGAACCGACTTACAATGAACCGTATGAGACGGGCGGAACTCGCGGCGGCCCGAACTCGGATCGTCACGCGAGTGATCGAGTCCGTTCGGTAGGGTCGTCCTCGTCGTAGCCGAGCGGCGGCCACCCTCCACCCGAAACCGTGCCCTTTGTGGGGCCCCTGAGTATGGATCCCACAGTATCGGAAGGGGTCGAATACGCGGTGAGAAGCGTCGAAAACACGAGACTTGACATCCTCCTCCACCTGAAGGCGGAGGAATCCCGAGCGTTGGGATATTAGGGTTTGCAGTCTCCCTGCTCTCTCGGTGTGAACCGTCCGCTCTCGCGATCGAACAGGAAGACTCCGGGCTGTGCCAACCAGCCGTTACTCATCCCGCGCCTAAAGACGCGGGTACTCTCCTCGCTCTCTTTAACTCCGTCCCGTCCTGTGGTGGGATCGATGGCGCTGGCTCTCGACCTCGATTCGCGGGTGCTGACCCTGGCATTGGCGCGGATGGTCGACTCGGTCGCCAACTCCTTTCTGGTCGTCGTGCTCCCCCTGTACATCGGGCGGGCCGTCGCGCTGCCGGGCTTCATCGGGAGCGCCGTCGCCGTCGGTCCCGTCTCGTTTCGGTTGACCGAGGCACTCCTGATCGGCGTCGTGCTCTCCCTGTTCGGCTTCCTGAACAGTCTCGGCCAGCCGTTCACCGGTCGGCTCTCCGACCGGACCGGCAGGCGGAAGCCGTATCTCCTACTCGGTCTGGCGCTCGTGGCCCTCGGCAGCCTCGGCTTCCTGTTTCTGGCGGACTACGTCTCGGTGCTCGTGTTGCGCGGACTGCAGGGAGTCGGCGCCGCCTTCACCGTCCCGATGACCGTCGCACTGGTCAACGAATACTCCGCCGCGGAGGAACGGGGCGGGAACTTCGGGCTATTCAACACGTTTCGGTTGCTGGGGTTCGCGACCGGCCCCCTCGTCGCCGGGGTGGTCGTCGAGTTCGGCCCCTACGCCGTCCGCGGCGTGACCCTCTCCGGATTCGACGCGGCCTTTCTGGTGGCCGTCGTGGCTGCCGCCGTCAGCTTCGGGCTGGTTACGCTACTCATCGACGACCCCGAGCAACTCGCGGCGCAGGCGGGCGACGACCTGTCGGTGGCCATCCGGAACCGCGACGGCCCGGGGCTCGACTCGGTGTTCGCGCTCGCGCTCGTGACCGTCGTGATGGCGATGAGCTTCGCTATCTTCGCCCCGCTGGCCAACACGATCAACGAACGACTCGGACAGGGCGACCTCCTCTTTTCCGTGCAGTTCGGCGCCGCGGTCCTGGCGAACGTCGTCTTACAGCTCCCGATCGGCCGTCTCAGCGACCGCTTCGGCCGCCGACCGTTCCTGCTCGGCGGCTTCGTGCTCCTGCTCCCGACGACGCTCCTCCAGGGGTTCGTGACCACCTCGCTGTCGATGGTCGCCCTCCGATTCCTGCAGGGTGCCGCCGTCGCCGCCGTCTTCGCCCCGTCGCTCGCGCTGGCGGGCGACCTCGCGACGGAGGGCCAGTCCGGCTCCACCCTCTCCCTGCTGACGATGGGGTTCGGACTCGGCATCGCCTTCGGGACGCTCCTCTCCGGAATTCTGGTCGGGTTCGGCTTCGCCGTCCCCTTCGTCGTGGCGACGGCCGGCGGCGCAGTCGGGCTCGCGCTGGTCTACACGCAGGTGCGCGAGCCGTCGGCCAAACCCGCGCCGGCGACGGCGACGACGGACTGAAGCCGGTGGCGTGACGCCCATCCGAACACTACTCGGTCACATGGGCCGGGGGGTGACCGTCGTCGCGACCCGGGTTTCGACCGCGGCGAATCAGTCGGGAGGGGCCCATTCGAATCCGTCACGCGGGCGATACGTTACGGAGCGCCCTCACGTCGTCGCTCACAGCCTCGCCAACTGCTCGGCGTTCATCGCGAAGTTCGTGTTGTTCCCGCCGCCCGGCACGATGGGATAGACGTCCTCCTCGGAGTCGACGTATGCGTCTACAACCGCCGGACCGTCGTAATCGAGGGCAGCCCGGAGCGTCTCCTCGACCTCGTCGTACGTCTCGAGGCGGAACCCGCGGGCACCGAACGCTTCGGCGAGTACGTCGAACTCGGGCACCCACGGATACTCCGACGCCATCCGGCGCCCATCGAAGAAGGCATCCTGCCACTGCCGGACCATGCCGACGCCAGCGTTGTTCAGAACCACCACCGTGATGTCGAGTTCCTCTCGGACCGCGACTGCGAGTTCCGGGAGTGTCATCAGGAACGAGCCGTCGCCGTCGAAACACACTACCGACTGGGCGTCGTCGGCCGCGAAGCGCGCTCCGATGGCGGCGGGCAGCCCGTATCCCATCGTCCCGAGACCGTGCGAGGACACCCAGGTCCGGGGGTGTCGGTACGTCCAGTACTGCATCGCCCACATCTGGTGCTGGCCCACTCCCGTCGTCACGACCGTCTCGTCGGGCGTCAGCGCGTCAGTCACCTCGACGACGAACTGTGGTTTCAGGGGTTCGTCCTCTGGTGTCGAGTAGTCCATGGCGTAGGTGTCCTTCCACCGGTGGCACTGTTCGCGCCACGCGTCGGCGTCCGGCGCCCGGAACAGGGCGTCGGTGAGTTGGTCGAGCACCGCCGCCGCATCGCCCACAAGCGGATACTCGGCGTGAACGTTTTTCGAGATCTCCGATGGATCGACATCGACGTGGATTATCTCGGCATGGGGTGCAAACGACTCCACGTTGCCCGTGAGGCGGTCGTCGAATCGGGTCCCAACCGCGAGCATCACGTCGCAGTGCTGGAGGGCCATGTTCGCGTATCCGGTGCCGTGCATGCCCGCGACCGCCATCGCGAGGTCGTGGTCTTCCGGGAACGAGCCGATACCGGGCATCGTCGTCACGACAGGAACGCCGTACGTGTCGGCGAACTGCCGGAGCCCGTCACAGGCGCCACTTTTGACGACGCCGCCACCGGCGAGGACGACGGGTCGCTCGGCGTTCGCGAGTGCATCTGCGGCCGCCGTGACGGCTCCGCGGTCGGCAGTGTTGGAATTCTCGACGCTACCCGCTCGTCGGCCGTCGTCGGGCGCGCCATCGGCGTCGGCCAAGGTGATGTCCTTGGGCAAGTCCACCACGGTCGGCCCCGGCCGGCAATCGCGTGCGACCGCAAACGCCTCACCGACAGTGTCTCCGACCGTGTCCGGATCGGTCGCGAGGTAGTTCGTCTTCGTCACGGGCGCCGTCATCCCTCTCGTATCCACCTCCTGGAAGGCATCCTTGCCGATGAGGTCGGAGGGTGCCTGTCCGGTCAGGGCCACTACCGGGTCGGAGTCCATGTCCGCATCGGCCAGTCCCGTGACGAGGTTGGTCGCGCCGGGGCCTGACGTGGCCAGACAGACGCCCGGCTCGCCAGCGACGATGCCGTACGCGTCGGCAGCGTGAGCGGCTCCTTGTTCGTGAGCCATCGTGACGTGGCGGATGTCGGAGTAATACAGGGCGTCGTAGACGGGCATGATCGCCCCGCCCTGCACGCCGAAGGCGTGCTGAACGTTCGCGGCTTCTAGCGCCGCGACGACGGCCTCAGCGCCGGTTGTAACTGTTCGTGTGGGCGATTCCTCGGAGACTGTCGTGTGTTTTGCCATCGTGAGTCGGAAGCGGTCGTCTCGTCGTCGGACGGACCGGCGACACCGCAGGTTGGTGAGTGGTGTGGACGAGTGAAATCGGCGGAGGAGTATTGAATGGGGCTACTGGAGGGCCCCGATAATGGCGACGGACGCACCGCTGCCGACGAGAGAACGCCAGCGTACGGTGCGTCGATGCATCTATTGGATCCACACTGGCCGCATGTATCAAGTTATCGATTAGATGGGTGCGGGGGAGCGGGGGAATCGTGTTGCTGCGACAGCGTGTCGGTCCGCCACCGCCCCACGAACCCCGCGGATCACGAGCGTCGCAGTGACCGTCCCGTCCGGATTGCGTAAACGCAGA
>Ga0102936_1000026_pt1 | contig 47490 bp, 50 predicted proteins | sample SalPon2_A_H2O_MG_FD_78502 | JGI IMG/M metagenome (GOLD analysis project Ga0102936, IMG submission 78502) | Salt pond water microbial communities from South San Francisco under conditions of wetland restoration - Salt Pond MetaG R2_A_H2O_MG | ecosystem: Environmental > Aquatic > Non-marine Saline...
AGCGGCAGCCATTGGCGCGGACCTGCAGTCCGATGCCGCGGTATAGCCGCGCGGCCACCCGAATTGCCAGGCGATTGCGCCAGGGGATCAGCCTGAAACCGGACTCGGCATGCGCGTATTCCTGCTCGGCGCGCTCGATGACCCGGGCGATGGCGTTCTGAATTGGTGCCCGATCGGGATCGTGAGCCGCGCTGATGCGCGCCGGGCCGCGACCCTCCACCCACTCGGCGGGCAGATAACGCCGTCCGCGCTGGGCATCCTCGAGGACATCCCGGGCGATGTTGGTGAGCTGCATGCCGATGCCAAGCGCAACGGCGGCCTCGCGGCCGCGGGCCGGATCCGCCCCGAGCAGTGGACACATGAGCTCGCCCACGGTCCCGGCCACGCCGTAGCAGTAATCGATCAGCTCGGCCTCGGTCTCGATCAGTCGGCCTTCGCGAGCCTCTTTGGCGGCGGTGCGGGCGAGGGTGACCAGCGGCTCAAGCGCCATCTGCCGGCGCTCGACCAGTGCCTCGAAGCCATCGACCGGCACCTCGCCGGCCCGGCCATGAGCCAGCGCATCGACAAAGCCATCGATGCGCCCGGCGCCACCAGCGGATTCGTCGGCGATGTCATCAATCAATCGGCATACCGCATACAGTGTGGCGACGTCGTCGGCATCGCCGCGGCGCAGCAGGCGGCTTGCCAGATGAAAGCTGCTGCCGTGGCGGGCGAGGACCTCGCGCGGCTTCACGCCGCCTCCGATCCCTCGGGGAACAGGCGCTCGAGGACCTTGGCGCTGGAGAGCACGCCGGGCATCCCGGCGCCTGGATGGGTACCGGCACCCACCAGGTAGAGGTTGTCGAGCCCCTCGGCCTGGTTGTGGAACCGGAACCAGGCCGACTGCCGGAACAACGGCGCCAGGCTGAAGCCGCTGCCGTGAACGCTCTGATACTGCTGGCGGAAGTCATCCGGAGTCATGGCGAAGGCCGAGCGCAGGTGCGCGCTCAAGCCCGGCATGAGCGTTGCCTCCAGCGCCTCGACGATGCGCTGCTGCAACCTTGGCCCCTCGACGTCCCAGTCGATGTTGCCGAGCTGGTTGGGCACCGGAGCGAGCACGTAAAAGCTGTCATGTCCGGCGGGCGCAAAGCTCGGGTCAGTGGCGGTCGGGCGATGCAGATACAGCGAGAAGTCCTCGGAGAGGATCTTGCGATCGAAGATATCGCGCAGCAGTTCCCGGTACCGATCCCCCAGCCAGATCGTGTGGTGGGCCACGTCGGGGTAGGTGCAGTCGGTGCCGAAATACAACACGAAAAGGCCCATCGAGGTCTGCGCCAGGCGCCGCTTGACACGGGTGGCGACGGGCGCGGGCTGCATCAGTTCGCCGTACAGATGCATGGGATCGAGGTTGGAGACGAAATGATCCGCTTTCAGCGTGCGGCCATCGTCGACGCTTGCGCCGGTGATACGTCGACCGTTCCGGTGCACCGCCGTGATGCTGCGGCCGTTTTCGACACGAACGCCCTGCCGCTCAAGCAGGTTGGCGAGTTCGGCGACCAGTGCGCCCGTCCCGCCCATGGCAAAGTGCACTCCCCATTCGCGCTCGAGGTAGTGGATCAGTCCGTAGATGCAGGTGGTGTCGAATGGGTTCCCGCCCACCAGCAGTGGCTGCAGGGACAGGGCTCGGCGCAGGTAGGGGTGCTTGATGTGGCGCGCAACCATGGTCCAGACACTGCGATCGAAGCGCAGCCGCAGCAGCCGCGGGATCTGGCGGGCCATGAACGAGGCACGATGGAAGGGCTGGTAACCCAGCTCGCGAAAGCCAATCTCGAACAGTTCGCGGGATTCGGCAAGCAGGCCGTGATAGCCCGCGACATCCGCTGGATTGAAGCGCGCGATTTCCGATTCCATGCGCTCCAGCCCGGGGCCGTAGTCGAACAGCGAATCATCCGGAAACCGGAATCGGTACCACGGATCCAGCGGACGCAGTTCGAGATGATCATGCAGCGATTCGCCGAAGAGTTCGAACAGCTCGGCAAACAGAAACGGGGCGGTAATGACGGTTGGCCCGGCATCGTGGCGATAGCCGTCGCGCTCGAACACCTGAGCGCGGCCTCCCAGACGGGAGCAGCGGTCGACGAGCGTTACCTCGTGACCGCGCGCCCGAAGGCGCAGCGCCGCCGCGATGCCGCCGAATCCGCCGCCCATCACCAGGGAATGCATAGGGCTGTACCCCTTAGTTGTGTGTCAGAACGCGCCGCGCGACGATCCGTGACTGACCGTCGAGGCGCTGGAGCAGTTCCCGGACATCCCGCGCCAGCGGGGCGGCCAGATAGCCGCTCAGCCGTTCCGCCCGCGCCAGCGCGGCCCGGACGTGGCGGAGGCAGCGCTCGAGGGTTGCCGGGCGGTTATCATCCGAACCACCGCCCGGCGGCTGATGATGGCGCCAGGCATGCAGGGGGTGGAGCCGGTCAACATCGCTGGCGGTCTGCAGGTCATCGAGGTCGTCGAGGATCTGGTAGGCAAGCCCGATGGCCGCGGCCAATGCCCGACCGCAGGCGGCGCTATGCCCGACCGCCCCCTCATTGTGCCCCCCGACGTTGAGGGCCAGTTCAATCAACGGCGCGGTCTTCTCGCGGGTCGCTGCCAGGTAGTCGGCGCGACTCACGGCCTGGTGCCGTTCGCGCCCGGCCAGCTCGACGCTCTGTCCGCCAATGACTCGGGCGGTGCAGTCAGCCATTGCCGCCATCATCCGCTGGGTGGTGCCACTGTCGCGGATCCCGGCCGCTATCTGATAGGCCACGGTCAACAGCAGGTCGCCGGCGCACAGGGCGACATCATCGCCGTACACCGATCGTACCGAGGCCTGGCCGCGGCGGTACAGATCGTCGTCACTGATGTCGTCATGGATCAGTGACGCGTTGTGGAGCAGCTCACACGCGGCAGCCGCCGCGGTGCTGTCGTGTGGGTCCAGTTGGCCGGCTGCGCTCGCGAGTGCGAGGCGTGCCCGCATTCGGTGGCCACCGGTCTGGAGGTGATAGATCGCCGCTTCGCGCGCCGGCGTGGGGCGCAGGAGGGCGAGGGCATCGATCATGCGCTGATCGACGGTGGTGAGAAGCGAAGGATGGGACGCGGACGCCGAACCGTCCGACAGGGGGGTTTGCCCTGCGCCGGTGCGTTGCGGTTGGCTGACGTCGACTGCGGCCACGGAGTTGATCCTCGCGCTTAATCCGGGGAAGTGGATGCCGGACGGCGTCCGGCATCCACAGGCTCAGCAATTGCAATGCCGGCCAATCGGATGGCTCCGATCAGGCGGTGGCGTTGCCCTCGGCTTCCGACTTGCGCATGGCAATCATCAGAATGAGGATGCCGAACACGGCCTTGGCCACGATGTCCGCAATCGTGTAGCCCACTTCGACGGCCGTAATGGCCGCACCACCGGTCAGACCGATCAGCGGGAACAGGAACACGATCGGGTAGAACAGCCAGGACACGACCACGAGCGTGGCGGCGCCATTGATCAGACCCCGGACGTTTTCCGGCTGCTTGCTGATCGAGCCCTTCAGGCCCACCACCAGCTGGTAGACGATGTAGACGAACGGAATCATCGACAGCACCCAGAACAGGAAGCGCGTTGCGCCGCCCTCGGCGACTTCGCCCGGATAGCCGAGAATGATCATCAGAGCGGCTGCGCCACCCAGGGTCACGCTCTTGGACACCGTCTCGCTCCGCGCCAGACGCATGACGAGAATCAGCTCGATGAGCAGAAGCGGCACGGTGAGCAGCCAGTCGACGTAGCGGTACGCCTGGTTGAACGCATAGCCGGTCGTCTCGATGTTGCCGTTGACCACCGAGAAGGCGGCCTCCCACGAGAGCATGATCTGGAGATAGTGATAACCCGCAATCGCGGTCACGAGCCCGGAGATGGTGATTGCCATCTTGTAGGCCGGTGCAACCTGACTACGTGCAAACCACAAGAAAAGGGTGGCGGCTGCCATCACCGCGAAGCCGAATGAGAACGCCCCCGCAATGAAGTCATACTGCCCTACGCTGACACTTGAAAGATCCATCGTTGATTTCCTCCTGTTAGAATCATGGCGAAACATACTCCCGGCTGTGATACAGGTCAATCGGGCATTTGCACCATTTTGGTGCCCCTATTCCGCCCGCTTGACGAAGAACAACAAAACCCGTCGCCCGTTCTGTCCGGGGATTAATTCAAGTCAAAAATTGCCGGGCTCCTGCGCCAGTGAAAAGCGGATCGGCACATTGATGGTGCGAGCGCCGATCACGGCGGTCTCCGTGGGCATGGGCAGTGGCTGCGCGCGCTCGAGCATGACCTGCAAAGCCTCGTCGAGCACCCGCGCACCGGTTGGCTCGGTGACCTCGCTGCGAAGGAGCTCACCGTCGCTGTCAAAATGCAGCGTGATCACGGCTTCGCCTTCCAGACCTCGCAGCCGTGCGCGGCGGGGGTAGACCTGGTGACGTGACAGCCACGTCCGCAACCGCTGCAGGTAGTCCGCACGGGCCGCCTCGTGCCCCTCGCCGCGGAGGGGTTCACCGGCCTCGGCGCGGGACTCGGCGGCGGATTGCGTGGATTGCTCGGATTGCTTGGATTGCCTGGATTGTTCGGGGGGTGGCGGATCGCGCGGGACATCGGGCTCGGGTGCCGGCTCCGGAACGGGTGCCCGTTCCGGATTGGGCTCGGACTCAGGCTCGAGCTCCGATGCCGAATCGGTGCGTGCATCGGCCATCGACTTCGCGGCCGGCTCGGGTCGGGGCAACGGCGTGGACGGATTCGGCGCCGGTGCCGGCGAAGGGGCCGCGCCCAGATCGATCCGCACTGCATCGGTCCCGGTGCCCGCATCCCGCGACGGCGGGGGTGCGGTGGGCAGGACGCGGGCGAGCAGGGCGGCGTGGATAAGCAAAGCCGCGCCAAAACCCGCCACCCACAGCGCGCGGTCCCCCCGATTCATGGCTGCCGGGTGACCAGATGCGCCGCCTCGATGCCGCGCTCGCGCAGCCGTTCGAGCAGCGCGATCACCCGGCTGGCGTCCGTTTCGGCGTCGGCCACGACTCGGATATCCGTGCCGGCGGGCGCTTCAAGCGCGTCGATGGCCGGACCAATCGCGCCAGGTTGTATGCGCGCGCCATTAATGGCGAGGGCACCGTCTCGGGCGATATGAATGATGGCGGGCGCGGACCGCTCCACGGGTGCGCCGGTCTGCTCCGGCGGCGTAACGGCGAATGGCGCGGCCGGGGTGAGCTGCCCGGCAATCAGAAAGAATGCGAGCAAAAGAAACACCATGTTGATCAGCGGCAGGAGGCCGGCCTCGCCATCCATGCGTCGCCCGCGCGAGGAAGGGGTCACTCCGATCATGGCTGAGCCTCGTCGGGCCGCAGCAAAACCTCGGCGTCAAGGCGACGCAGCGCGTCGAGCGCTTCGACCGTGGCCTGCATCGACACGCCGCGCCGAGGCTGGAGATGAACGACCGAGGCCGACTTTTCGCGCACCGCCATCATCACCGGATCCGTCATCCGCTCGACCGGCACCCGACGCCCTTCAATCACAACCGCCTCCGGCTCGAGTTGCACCCGCACAATCGCCTCGACGTTCGCCGCGGCGCCTTCGGCAGGGGCGACGCCCACGGCCAGTTGCTGACGCGGGCCGAGCGTTGACGCCAGCATGAAAAAGATCAGCAGGATGAAGATGACATCAATCAGCGGCGTAAGACGAATCAGGCCGTGGCGCGGCGGCGGGGGCAGGGCAATGCGCGGGGCGGAGGTCATTCGGACGCCTGCCGCTCGAGTGGCGCCGGACGCCGGGTGAACAGCTCGGTCGCAAGGCTGTCCAGCTCCTCGCCGAGGTGCTGGACGCGCGCCTCGAGCCAGGTCGACGCCGCCACTGCCGGGATGGCGACGGCAAGGCCAACCGCTGTGGTGGACAGCGCCTGCCAGATCCCCGCCGAAAGGACCGCCGGATCACTGGTGTTGCCGGTTCGCTCGAGCGCCTGGAATGCATCGATCATGCCCAGCACGGTACCGAGCAGACCCAGCAGGGGGGCGAGGCTTGCGATCAACTCAAGCGGGCGGAGGCCGCGACGCAGACGCCGCAGCTGGTCCTGGCCCTGACGCGCGATTTCCTCGCGCAATCGGGCCTCGTCGGTCTCATGCTCCCGGAGACCCGCGATGGCACGGCCGATCAGATCGGCCGCGGGGCGGCGCGCCGAGCTGGCCCATGCCTCGGCCGCATCAAGATCACCCGCGGTGAAGGCACGCACGGCGGCGCGGGCTTCACGCAGGCGATGACTGCCGCTGAACAACGACTGAGCAATCTTGACGATCACGATGGCCAGCGCCGTCACAGACATCGCGAGCAGCAGCGCAATCACCGGGCCACCGGTGTGGTAGAGGGAGACGAGACGATCAATGCCGGTCATGGCCAGAGGATACGACACGGCGGCGATGCCGCGAAATTGGCTCTGTTAGACTGGCGGCTTGGCCAAAGGAGGCTGCATGAGCCTGATTCGCGTTGATCAAATCGAGTTTTCCGTCGGGGGGCCGCCCTTGCTCAAGGACGCGTCGCTGACGATTGAGGATCGTGAACGTGTCTGTCTGGTGGGGCGCAACGGCGTTGGCAAATCGACGCTGCTGCGCATCATCGAGGGCGCGATCGAGCCGGATGCCGGCCATGTACGGCACGGCGAGGCCGTCACCGTGTCACGGCTCGAGCAGGCCGTGCCGGATCATCTCGACGGACGCGTTTTTGATGTGGTCACGGAGGGGCTCGGGTCGCTCGGCGCATTGCTCGCCCGTCACCACGACCTGGCCATGGCCATCGGCGCGGGCGAGGGGGACGTCGACGAGCTCACTGATCTGCAGGCCCGCATCGAGGCAGCTGGTGGCTGGCAGATCGAGCAGCGCGTTGATGCCGTACTGAGCCGTTTCGGGCTGCCGGCGGACAGTCTGTTCTCGGGGCTGTCGGGCGGGCTCAAACGTCGCGTGCTGCTCGCCCGGGCCGTGGTGCCGGGTCCTGATGTGCTGCTGCTCGACGAGCCGACCAACCACCTCGACATCGACGCCATCCGCTGGTTGGAGCAGTTCATGCGCGAGTTCGACGGGGCGGTGGTCTTTGTCACCCATGATCGTGCCTTTCTGCAGGCGGTCGCGACCTGCATCGTGGAAATCGATCGCGGGCAGCTGACCAGTTGGCCGGGTGATTATGCGAATTACCTGCGCCGGCGCGAGGAACGCGATCATGCCGAGGCCGAGGAGCAGGCGCGCTTTGATAAAAAGCTCAAGCAGGAAGAGGCGTGGATCCGTCAGGGCATCAAGGCACGCCGCACCCGCAACGAGGGTCGTGTGCGTGCGCTCAAGGCCATGCGCAAGGCCCGGGCCGAGCGCCGCGAGCGACCGGGTGAAGCGCGTCTGACCATGGCCGAGGGCGAGCGCTCCGGCAAGCGGGTGATCGAGGCCGAGCATCTGAGCTACGCCATTGACGGCAAGCCACTGGTTACCGATTTCAGCACCCGGATCATCCGCGGGGACCGGATTGGCATCCTCGGCCCCAATGGGGTGGGCAAGACCACCCTCATTCGGCTGCTCATCGGGGAGCTAGCCCCGGACCGTGGATCGGTCAAGCTGGGGACGGGCCTGCAGATCGCGTATTTCGATCAACACCGCGCGTCGCTGGACGATCGTCGCTCGGCGCGGGAAAACGTCGCCGGCGGCGAGGATTTCATCGATCTGGGCGATGGCAAGCGGCGCCACGTCATGGGTTATCTGCAGGACTTTCTGTTCTCGCCCGACCGCGCCAATGCCCCGATCAGCCGTCTGTCGGGCGGTGAGCGCAACCGCCTGCTTCTGGCCCAGGGCTTCGCACGCCCCTCCAATCTGCTGATTCTCGACGAGCCCACCAATGATCTCGACATCGAAACCCTCGAGCTGCTCGAGGAGCGACTGGCGGAGTATACCGGCACATTACTGCTGGTCTCCCACGATCGCGCGTTTCTGGACAATGTCGTGACCAGCGTTCTGGTGCCCGAGTCGGGCGGACACATCGGCGAGTACGTCGGCGGCTACGAGGATTGGCTGCGCCAGAGCGCGGCCAGGGCCTCGCCGGCGGAACCGACGAAGCGCAGTGGCGGCAAGCCGGCGTCGTCGCCCAAAAAGCCGCGCAAGCTAAGCTATGGCGAGGCCCTGGAACTCGACGAACTGCCCGCTCGCATCGAAACGCTGGAGACCGCCGCCGAGGCCGCTCGTGAAAAGGCCAACGACCCCGCGCTCTATCAATCGGACGCGGCAACCGTTCAGGCCACCCTCGACGCCCTCGAGCAGGCCGAGTCCGAGCTGGCGGCGGCCTACGAGCGCTGGGAGTCGCTCGAGGCACAGCGCGCCCGCCTGGGCTAGGCCCTGGCCGTTGGCACCGCATCCAGCGGGATGACCGGACCGCCGGCTGCCTCGGCATCGGCGGGATCGTGGGTGACCAGCAGGGCCGGGATCGAGCGGGCGCGGATGTGTTCGAGGACAAACGCCCGAATGTCATCGCGCAGCGTCTGATCGAGCCCCGAAAACGGTTCATCGAGCAGAATGGCCTCGGGCTCGGCCAGCAGGCTCTGCATGAGTGCCGCGCGCGCCCGCTGCCCCCCGGAGAGCGTGGCCGGATCGCGGTCGGCCATGCCCGTCAGCCCCGCTGTTGCCAGCGCCTGGTCAACGGCCCGGGCACGCGCGCTTCGACCCCGCACGCCGGCCCGCAGGCCAAAGGCCAGGTTCTCGCCCACACTCAGGTGCGGGAAAAGGCCTGCTTCCTGGAACATGATGCCGATGCGTCGCTTTTCGGCGGGGACGCCGTTGAGGCGGCGGCCGTTGAGCGCCAGCCCCCCGCTCAGCGTGAAATCGCCCGGCAGGTGGCCGGCGATCGCCTGGAGCAGAGTGGTTTTGCCCACGCCGGACGGCCCCATCACGGTGGTCACATGGCCGGGCTGGATCTCAAGCGTCAGCGGGCCGAACAGCGCGCTTTCGCCGGCGGCTCGTATGGTAAGCGAGTCAATGACAAGCGGCATCCCGCTACTCCCTGAGAAACCGACGGTGACGGGCGCGCCGCATTGGCGTGATGATCGCAATGCCATAGGCCGTAACCGGAATCAGCATCTGCAGCATGGCATAGACCGCAGTAATGCGGCGATCCGCGCCGCTGGCAAGACTGACGGCTTCGGTGGTGAGGGTATTGATGCGCCCGCCGCCCATAATCAGTGTCGGTAAATACTGCGCGATCGAGACGGCGACACCGATGGCGCCCGCCGCCAGGACCGGGGCCAGCAGGACGGGCAGCTTGACCCGAAGGAGCCGCCGCAGCGGCCCGGCCCCCAGGCTTGCCGCCTGACGCGTGATCTGCGCATCGAATCCCCGCCACGGGCCGACCAGCACCAGCAGGACGTAGGGGAACACGAAAAGCAGCTGCGCCCAGCCCACCGCCAGCAGCCCGGGGCCGAGACCGACCTGCAGAAAGCCGAACTGCAGCCCGGGCAGAAAGCCGATCTGCGGCAGCAGCAACGGCAGATAGAGGATCGCCGCGAGCGCCGTGGCGCCCCGGCGCCGCTCGGTCTCGAGCCAGGCAATCGCGAGGGCGAGTGCGATCGCGGTGGTGGCGGCCGCCAGAATCAGGCTATGCCCCAGCGGCTGCGTCAGGGCGTTGGCGGACTGCTGCCAGGCGGCGATGGACAGTGACCCCGGCAGCGCCTGCGGCCAGGGCCATCGCCAGGTCACCGACCAGATCACCAAAGCCGCGATGGCGCCGGCGGCCATGGTTATCAGCAAGGCACTGCCCCCTTGCGAGAGGCCCAGCGCAAGGCCGCTCAACCGCTCCCGGCGGCCGCGGCGAATGCCGGCCCGCGAGAGCCTGGCAATCAGGCGCTCTGTCAGCCAGACGCCGGCGAAGGTCACGATCACTGCGATCGCCTGCAGCACGGCGCCGGCGCCAGCGGCCAGCAGGCTCGAGAGTTCGGGCGCGGTGTAGGCCCGCAATACGCTGACGGCAAGAACCGGCGGATTGCTCGGGCCCAGAATCAGGGCCATATCGACGTTCGAAAGCGCATAGCTGAGCACGATCAGCGTTGGTAGACGGATCTGGGGCCACATTATTGGCAGGACGACGCGGATCCAGGCGCTGGCCGGCGTATAACCCAGTGACCGGGCGCGGATCAGCCAGCGTCGGACCGGCAGATGCCCGAGTGATGCGGTCATGATCAGCGCCAGAAAGGGCACCTCCTTGACCAGCAACCCTAGAATGAGCCCGATCCCCATTGGATCGCCGACCAGCGCCCAGTCCGGCGGCCGGGCCAGATCCAATGGCCCCGCGACAAGCCGGAGCAGCCAGCCCGACGGCGCCAGGATGAAGGCAAGCCCGATGGCCATGGCGGCGTGGGGGGCGGCGAGAAAGGGCGCAAGCCAGGGGGTGAGCGAGCGACCGCCCGCTCGACCGTAGAGGCCGGCAACCAGCGCGAAGGCCAGAACGAAACCAATGAGTGTGGCACTCAGACCCGTCCAGAATGTCAGCTGCACCGAGGTGGCGAGCCCCGGCTGCTTGAGCAGCGCCTGCCAGGGCGCCAGTCCGATGCTGCGCTCGCCGAGTGCCGGTAACCAGCCAAAGGCCGCCCCCAGCGTCTGGGCAATGCCAAGCAGGACCGGTCCGATCAGTATCGCAAGTATCAGTACCCGCAGGCCCGTTCGCAAGAGCGCCGCCATGCAGTGTCTAGCGGGTATATCGCTGTGACCAGGCCTCGATGAGCCGTGTCATCCAGCTGGGATGCGGCTCGGGCAGGGTTTTGCCCAGCGCTTCCCGGCTCGGCAGCGCCGGTGCGTCGGGCAGGGCCTCGAAGCGGGCGCGCTGCTCGCCGTCCAAACGATCAAAGTCGAGCACGGAAAACGCGCCGAGCACCTCGATATTCTGCATGTGCGCCTGCGCCCGGGGCGAGAGCAGGAAGTTGGCGACCACCCGGGCGCCGGCCGTGTGCCGGGCGTTGTAGGGGATGGCCACAAAGCTGACATTGCCGATGCTGCCAGCGGCGGGGACCAGCACGCGCGCACTCGGCGGTAGCAGCCCCTCGCGAATGGCGGCCGCGGTGGAGGCCGGGTCGAACGACAGTCCAATATCCACCGCGCCATCATTGACCAGGCGCTGCTGCTCGGACTCGTTGGCGGGATAGGTGGTGCCATCGCGCCACAGGTGTGCTTGAAGCGCGTCGTACCACGCCCAGAGTGGAGCCGTGGCGGCGTCGAAGTCGGCGTCCTCCACCGGCTGCTGCAAAACCGCCGGCTCCGGGGTTAATTCGATCAATGCCTGCTTGAGGAACGTCGCGCCCATGAAGTTATCCGGGTGCGGATGCGTGAACCGCCCGGGGTTATCCCGCGCCCACTCAAGCAGTGCCGGCATGGTGCGTGGCGGGTCATCGACACGCGCGGCATCGTAGTTGAAGACAAACCGCGCCAGCCGCCAGGGGCTTTCGAGACCATCGGTGGGGACGGTGAAGTCGGTGGTATTCGCCGATCCGGGGCTGAGGTCCAGGTAGCGGCTGTTGGGCAGGTCGCGCACGAATGGCCCATCCAGAAGATCCTGGGTTTTCATCGACAGAAAGTTGGGGCCATTGATCCAGAGCAGATCCACCGACCCCGACTGGTCGCGCCCCGCCGCCTTTTCGGTGACCACGCGGGTGACCGCCTCGGCGGTATTGGAGAGTTTGACGTGCCGAATCTCGACACCGAACCGTGCCTCGGTCTGCTCCCCCACCCACTGGATGAAAGCGTTGGTGCGCTGATCCCCCGCCCAGGCATTCCAGTATACCGTCTGGCCGCGCGCTTCGCGCAGCGTCTGCGCCCAGTCGCCTTCGCCGTTATCGCTCGGTGGCGCATCGGCGGCGGCGACGTGACCGGGGCCGGGCGCCAGCATCAGGGCGAGGATGCCGGCAAGGAGTCGCGCACGTGTTGTATTCATGAGACAGGATCCGGGTCGCGGAACATCTGCATCCCCTGGATCCAGCGTGTGAATGTGGTGACCAGACAGGCCAGTGCAAAGCCGATGGAAATCTCGCCGAAGTACGCCGGAAACAGGCAGATCGCCATGAAAAAGGCGATGGTTTCGGCTCCCTCGGTCAATCCGCTCAGGTAGTGGATACCCTTGCCCGTAAACGCGGATGCAGGCAGACCGCGCTGTGCCGCGATGACGGCAAAGGCGAGGAACGACGACCCGGTGCCGACAAACGCGGTGATGACGATCGCCGCAGGCAGGGCATTCGCGCCCGGATCAGCCACCGCAAAAGCGAGGGGGACCGTGGCATAGAAGAAAAAATCGAGCGCGATGTCCAGAAAGGCGCCCCGGTCGGTTGGCCGGGTCAGGCGGGCAATGGCCCCGTCCAGCCCATCGAGCAGACGATTGAGCAGGATGAACGCAAGCGCTGGCAGGTAGGCCTGATTGATAATGAAAAGCAGTGCCATGAGGCCCATGGCAAAACCGGTCAGCGTCGCCGTATCCGCACCGACGCCCCGGGCCACCAGCACTCGGGCCATGGGGGTCAGGGCCCGGCGTTGCAGGGGTTGGAGGGCAGCGTCGAGCATCGCCTATTCCACGCGGTTCGGGCTTGCGATCAGCTCGAGGATCATGTGCGGAACCGTCAGGGCTGCCAGGCCGATGAAGATGACCTGCATGAGAATCGCATCACTGGGCAGGTCCATGAGAAACGGCACCGCCGCCGCGGCCAGTGCATAGGTGGCAAGCGTGGTGGGTGCGACGGCGCGCAGTCTTGCTCCCCAGCTATGCAGATCGAGATCCCGCGCCGCCAGGGTCAGATGCCGCGGGCTGTGCAAAAAGCACCAGTAGGCGATGAAGTAGGCCAGCGGATGCAGCACCGCAGCGCCCAGGGCAAGCAATAGCGGATCGCGCCAGTCACTCAGCGCCCGCGCCGGATGCAGGGCGAGGGCGGCCAGCAGGATGACGCCGCCCAGTGCCAGCGCCCAGGGGGCCGCCGCAAGGATCAGCCCGGTCTGGTCGGCGCCCAGCATGGCGAACAGCGGCTCGACCACGCCGGGGTGGAAGGTGACCGGCAGCCCGAGGATCCACAACCCGTAGCCGATACCGCCGATCCGCCCGAGGCGATGGGCGACGTCGTCGCCGAAATGCACCGCGGAGTAGAGCAGAAATACCGCCAGGGCCACGTTCGGGACCTGCAGCCAGATGGCGATGACCACCGCACTCAATGCAATGTAGCCGCCCAGAAATCCGATCATCCGCGGCACGCTGTGGAGGTGCAGATAGCGCTTGGCCACGGCGGTATCCAGGCTACCGTGGGGCAGACCGAGTATCGCCGTGCTGATCGCCAGCACGGCGTAGAGGGGCCATTGGCCCGGCAGCAGCGAGATCCCCAGCGAGAGGAGGAGCCCCGCCGGGAACAGCCAGAACGCCGGTGGCCGATGTGATGTGTCCATGATTGCCTCCGCAGCGCGATCGGGTGATGCCATGCACCAGACTACCAAGCTGGAACGGGAGCGGATACGACGCCGATCAAGTCATGCTCCAGAGACGCCGCCTGACGCCCGGTTCGATGGCCGTTATCCTGTCGGGTTCCGCCCGCGGCGCGAGCCACCGACAGGATCCGTTTTCATGCGATGCTCAATTGACTATCTCCAATCACTGGGGCAGACCGCGCTCGAGCGTAGTGGCGTGGGTCCGGACAATGCTCGATCGGTGGTTCGCGCACTGATTGCCGCGGAGCTTGATGATTTGCCCTCGCACGGACTCTCGCGGGTGGCCTATTACGCCGATCAGGCCGCCGCGGGCAAGGTCGATGGCCAGGCGATCCCCGAGGTCAGTGAGTCGGGATCCGTGGTGGGGGTGGACGCGCGGACCGGGTTTGCCTATCCCGCCATCGAGGCCGGCATACCGCCCGTGCTCGCCGCTGCCCAGCGCCAGGGCATTGCCGCGCTGGGGATCCGGCAATCGCATCATTTCGGTGTTGCCGGCCATCACGTCGAGGCGATGGCCCGGCGCGGCCTGATCGCGCTTGGATTTGGCAATGCGCCGGCGGCCATCGCGCCGTGGGGCGGTAAGCGGCCGGTGTTCGGGACCAATCCCATCGCTTTCGCCGCCCCCCGGGCGGAATCGGAGGACCCGCTGGTCATCGATCTTTCGGTCAGTCGTGTCGCCCGGGGCAAGGTGATGATGGCTCAACGCACCGGCGAGCCGATCCCTGACGATTGGGCGCTGGATCGGGATGGCAAGCCCACAACCGATCCCGCCGCGGCCATGGCGGGCAGTGTCCGACCCATGGGCGATGCAAAGGGAGCGGCGCTGGCGTTGATGGTGGAAGTGCTGGCGGCGGGCGTGAGTGGGGCGTCATTCGCCTACGAGGCTTCGTCTCTTTTCGATGCCGAGGGCGAGCCACCACGGTTGGGGCAGCTGTTCGTTGTGCTGCATCCGGAGTTTTTCGCCGGCGGGGGTGATTTTTGCCATCGCGTTGACGCCATACTGGCGACAATGGCCGCCGAACCCGGCGTGCGTCTGCCCGGAGAACGGCGGCTCGCAGCCCGCCACCGCCAGGACACCAGCCTTGAGCTGGATGCCACGATCCTGGCCGATCTGGCCCGTCGCGCCGGGGATTCAGCGCGGAACTGAGGCGAGATGGCTGCAGTCGTTGAACCGGTTGATGCGGCAGCGATAGGGGCTCAACCCGGCCGGGGAGTCGCGGCACTCCTGCCGGGCCGCCGCCGTGAGGGTGAACTCGAATCGGGCGGTGTTTGCCGGCCGGAACCCCCAGATGCGGTCTGTCCCCAGCAATGCCGCGACCAGATATTGCAGGAAACCACCATGGGTGACGCCGATGATCGTCTGCCCGTCGGTGTGATCATCCAGCAGCCCGTTGATCACCGTCTCGGCCCGCCGGGCCCGAGCCGCCACGGGCTCGGCCTGCGGGACATCGTCCCAGTGGCCGTCGCGCCGAAACGTGGCGATGACCTGCGGGTAGGCACGCTCGAGCTCCTCGGCCGTATGCCCCGAGAAAACGCCAACATCGTACTCGCGCAGGGCATCACGGGCCGTGACGGGCAGTGACAGCGCATGGCCGACGGCCTGTGCCGTTGCAAGGGCGCGTCCCAGCGAGGAGCTGTAGACAACCGGATCGACCCATTCATCGGGCTGTTCGGCTCGTTCCCGCGCCAGGCTGTGGGCAAGGGCATCAGCCTGCGCGGCCCCGGTGGCGCTCAGCGGGTAGTCCCAATGGCCTTGCCATCGCCCCGTCTCGTTGGCAACGGTCTGGGCGTGGCGGATAAAGATCAGGCGCATCACTCGATTGTCTCATGGGAAATTCAAAAATGAACGCAACATCTGATTGGGCGGTGATTACCGGGGCGGGCTCGGGGATGGGTGCGGCGCTTGCCGTCGAGCTTGCCGGACGGGGCGTGGATCTGGCGCTGATTGGACGTCGGCGATCGGCACTCGAGCACACCCGCGCGGCGCTGCCCGGCACTGTGACGAGCCTTGTCATTCCCGCCGATATCGCACGATCTAAGGACCGCCGGTCTGTCGTGGAGAGGATTGATGAGTGGGTTGCAGCCGAGGCGGGGCGTCTGCGTTATCTGGTCCACAACGCTGGCGTGGGCGAGCCCGCGAGCGGTATTGAGTGCATGCATCCCGACGATCTGGAGACGGCGCTCGCAGTCAACGTGACAGCGCCGCTTGCGCTTACTCAGGGGTTACTGCCGCTGCTGCGGGCGGCGCTGCCGTCGCGGGTGCTCATGGTCGGCGCGGGGGTCGCGGATCACGCCCAGCCGGGTACCGGAAGTTACGGCATCAGCAAAAAGGCGCTGACCCGTCTGTTTGAACAGATGCAGGTGGATTTTGCCCACTCGGCGACGAGAGAACCCGACATCGCCCTGTTCCAGCCAGGACTGGTGGATACGCCGGGCATTCGCATGCATCTCGAGGCGGCTCGTCGATGCGGCCTGCCGCACGTCGATTATCTCGATCAGGCGCTGTCGGCTGGTCGGTGTCGGTCGCCCCGGGCCGTAGGCCGGGCGATGGCCGAGGCGCTGACCGACACGTCGTCAGAGGAGTTTGCGGGCGCGACCCTGCGGCCCTGAGCGGGTCGCCGGGCGATGTTCAGCCGGTCGCACCTTCGGTCTCGCCGGCCTGCACGGCCTGCGCGCGGTTGCGTACCTGTTTGACCATCGCGACAAAGCCGTCACGGCGGTTGGCGGTCAGCTGCTGCGACAGCCCCAGGTCATCGAACAGCGACTCGATGTCGGTATCGAGGATTTCCTGCGCCGTCTTCCCCGAATAGGCCTTGAGCAGGATGGCGACCAGTCCTTTGACGATGAAGGCATCGCTGTCGGCGCTGAAAAACATCCGCGGCGGATGCTCGTCACTGACCGTGGTTTCGAGCCAGACATTGCTGGTGCAGCCATCCACCCGATTGGCCTCGGTTCGCGCCTCATCGGGCAGCGCTGGCAGTTCGCGGCCCATATCGATGAGCAACCGATAGCGATCTTCCCAGTTGTCGAGGAAGTTGAAGGTATCAATCAAGCGTTGAAGATCCATAGCGTGCTCCAAAGGCTCCGGGTGTCAATTCTGGCCTTACGATGACGGCTCGGACAACAAGAATGGACAGTCAGCCCATGAAAGAGCATGCGGTCCAGATCGAAGGCAAGGATGCTGACCATGGAGCGCCTCGGGGTCGACACCATTGCCGGGGGTAGCAAGACCGAGGCTCCGATGATCCCCGCCGCTTACCAATTCTCGGCAAATGGCCGGGCCTCCACCTCGAAGGACCAGGCCGAGCGTGGCTGTTGAGTCAGCCAGTAGGCGGTCTCGGCAATAGCATTCGGGTCGAGGAAAAACGTATCAGGCTTGTCCGGCAGGCGTTCACGCGTGCGGGGCAGATCGACGACGCCGTCGATCATGATCGTGGATACGTGGATCCCGTCGGGCCAAAGCTGCTTGGCCAGTGATTCGGTCAGATTGCGCTGGGCGCCCTTGGCACTGGCAAACGCCGCGGTCTTGGCGGCGCCCCGGCGTGATGCGGTGGCGCCGGTGACCACGATACTGCCGTGACCGGCACGGCGCATATCCGGTGCCACGGCCCGTGCGGCCGCCACCAGTCCCAGTGTATTGACCCGCCAGGACTGCTCGAAGGCGGAGAGCTCGAGGGATTCAAAGTCACCCCAGATGCCCGCGCCCGCGTTGTGCAGTAGTACATCCACGGGGCCGAGGGCTTCGCGGATGCGCCCAAAGGTGTCGCTGACCGCGTCCGGATCGCCGATATCGCACTGATAGGCGTGCGCGGCGTCGCCGATCTCCGCGGCCAGCGAGTCACAGAAACCCGCTGACCGGGCGATCAGGGCGACGCGGTAGCCGGCGGCGGCGAAACGGCGGGCAAAGGCGGCGCCGTTACCGGGGCCGACGCCATTGACGACGCAGACGGGCTGAAGATTTGCCATGACTGACTCCTCGTGTGGTTAGGAGCCATCACCGTATCAGGCTTGGCGAGGGGATCTGGATTAGAACCGTAGGGCGTTTCTATATGCAAAAAGAGTCTACGAAATCATTTGCAGGTAACAAAAGGTTTTATTCAGACTGGTGGCCTTAGTTAAATACGGAGTTAAAACATGGCAATCCGTCTGACGACCCTGGGAATCGCAGTGGCTACGGTACTGGCCGCGCCGCTCGCAAGCGCCAGTGTGCCACCGCTCGTTGACAACGAATGGCTTGGTGATCGCTTACAGGACGATAGCGTCGCCATTATCGACGTCAGGAGCCCCATCGATAATGGCGACGAAATCGCGTTTTCCGACGGTCATATTCCGGGTGCCGCTGACGGTGGGTATGCCGACACCGCCTGGCGGGCCGAGCGCGACGGGGTGATCGGCCAGCTGCCGCCGATCGAATCGCTCGAGGACCTGATCGGCGCGCTGGGTGTCGATAATGCTGATACGGTGGTGGTCGTACCGGCGGGGACCGGACCGACGGATTTCGGCAGTGCGGCGCGCGTCTACTGGACATTCAAGGCGCTCGGGCATGATGCCGTGACGATTCTCAACGGCGGCTACCGGGGCTGGGTAGCCGCGGATCAGCCAATCGCCACCGGTCAGCCCCGCGTCGAGCCGGCCTCGTTCGAGGCCGATCTCCAGTCCCGGATGCTCGTCTCGACGAGCGACGTCGAAAATGCCGAGGCGCGCGGTCTTCAGCTGGTCGATGCGCGGCCCTCGGCGTTTTTCGAGGGTGAGCGCAAGCATCCCGCGGCACGCGTCGCCGGGACTCTTGCCACGGCCATTAACCTACCGCACTCGGCGTTCGGCGCTGACGGCGATGTGTGGCGCTTCGATTCCTCCCGCGTGCAGACAGCCATCGATGGCGTATCACTCGGGTCGAATCGCCGGCCGGTCTCGTTCTGCAATACCGGCCACTGGGCGACAACCACCTGGTTCGCTCTCTCCGAAGTCCGGGGCATCGATAATGTCGGGCTCTATGACGGCTCGATGGTTGCCTGGACTGCCGATGAATCACGCCCGGTCGAGGTGGCCAAGCGTGGATTGGCCCGCATCCTCGAGTTCTTTGGCGGCTGATCATGGCAACCGCGGCATCGACCATCGCGGCCCAAGCGCCGCGCACCGATCGCTTTATCGTGATCACGGCCGGCGTTGGCCTCGCGCTAATGGCGGGCCTGATCAGTCTTGAGGCACCCCTCGACCGCGTCTGGCTGCTGTTGATCGGTACGGGACTGGGTATTGCCCTGTACCACGCGGCGTTTGGCTTTACGGCTGGATGGCGCAACCTGGTGACCGAGCGGCGCAGCGGTGGGTTGCGCGCCCAGATGGTGTTGCTGGCGATTGCGTCGGTCCTGTTCATTCCGGTTCTCGGGTTTGCCGACTCCCTGGGTCTTGCCGGCATTAGCGGGACGCTGGCCCCGGTGGGCATCTCGCTGGTGGTGGGGTCGTTTTTGTTCGGATTCGGCATGCAGCTGGGCGGTGGTTGCGGGTCGGGGACCCTGTTTACCGTTGGCGCCGGCAATCTGCGGATGATGATCACGCTGGTCACTTTTATCACCGGATCCGTGCTCGGGACGATGCATCTGCCGGCATGGTTGGCGTTGCCTGGGGTTGATCCGGTCAATCTCATCGAATCCCTCGGCGTGGGTGTCACGCTGGCGCTGCAGCTGGCAGCGCTCGGCCTGCTCAGCGCGGGCTTTGCGGCGCTGGAGCGACGCCGGCATGGTCATGTGGCGCGAGCCCTGAACGCTCGGCCTGAAAACGGGCTCTGGTCGACGCTGATCCAGGGGCGCTGGCCGCTGCTCTGGGGGGCGATCGCGCTCGCGCTACTCAATCTGGCTACACTGCTGGTCTCGGGCCATCCGTGGGGCATTACCTTTGCGTTCGGATTGTGGGGCGCGAAGATCCTTCAGGCGATGGGTGTGGACATGGCGCAGTGGTCGTTCTGGACGTGGGACTATCCCTCGCTCGCCCTGAAAGACAGTCTTCTGGTCAATGTGGTCTCGGTCATGAACTTCGGCCTGCTGCTGGGCGCAATGCTTGCAGCCGGCCTGGCCGGGCGCTTTAACCAGGCGAGTCGGCGAACACTGGGGACTCGGTCGGTGATCGCCGCCATCATTGGCGGGCTTTCCATGGGTTATGGCGCGAGGCTCGGGTTTGGCTGCAACATCGGCGCCATGTTCAGTGGCATCGCCTCGGCCAGTCTGCACGGCTGGATCTGGTTTGCGTGCGCGTTTGCCGGCTCGCTGGTTGGTGTCCGGGCGCGTCCCTGGTTTGGACTGGCCGGGTAGCGGGCGGTATGGCAATCCAACGGGATTACTCACGCACACGGGTGATCGCGGTACTGTTCGCGCTGCTGGCCCTCATTCTCGTGGACCATTTCCACTCCGCCACTTTTGCGCGCAACAGTGGTCAGCCGGGTGTGACGACCAGCTACTCCCAGCTCGACAGTGGTGCCTGTGCTCCGTGCGGGGCGCCGTGCCGTCCTGACGAATAAGCCCCCGCCGCTGGGCGACGGGGGCGTTGATGGCGTCAGCGCCCCAGGTTGCTTAACCGGGCGGGCTCTACCACTTCGATCCAGTAGCCATCCGGGTCACGGATGAAGGCCACATCCGTGAGCTTGCCCTGATCGGGCCGCTTGATGAATTCGACTCCGTTGTCATCGAACCACCGCTCGGCGGCGTCGAGATCGGGCACCGAGATGCAGATATGACCAAAGCCCTGGGGCTCCGAGTTGCCATCATGGAACTGGACATCGGGATCGTTCTCGCTCCCCCAGTTGTGAGTCAGCTCGAGCAGTCCGCGCTGCGAAAAGGTCCACACGGTCCGCTCACCGACGTCAGCGGGCGGTGTCGACTGCCCCTCGGTGGGGCAGTCTAGGAAGTACAGCGAGAAGTTGAGTGCCTCAAAGTCCAGCCGCCTCAGCACGCGCATCCCGAGGACACCCGTGTAGAACGCCAGGGAACGTTCCGGGTCTTTGATGCGCATCATGCTGTGATTGAGCGCGAACCCCCGGGTCGATTCGGGCCTTGCCTCGACCACGCCGGGATACTGCTCAGTGGTAAAGCTCATGATCATGACTCCTTGTTGCTAGATCGCACCGTCGGCCATTTGCCGCGCGATGTAATCGGCCTGCCGGATCGCCAGACTGACGATGGTCAGCGTCGGGTTTTCGGCGGCACTGGTTGTGAATTGACTGCCGTCGGAGATGAACAGGTTATCGATGTCGTGGGTCTGGCCATAGCCATTGCACACCCCATCGCGCGCACGGGTGCTCATGCGGCAGGTGCCGAGGTTGTGAGTGGAGGGGTAGGGCGGGGTGCGATAGGCCTTGTTGGCGCCCGCCGCCTCGTAGATCGCGGTTCCCTGCTGGAAAGCGTGCTGACGCATGGCGACATCGTTGGGGTGATCGTCGTAGTGCACGTTGGGGACTGGCAGTCCGTAGGCGTCCTTGACGTCGGTATTGAGCGTGACGCGGTTACGCTGCTGCGGCATATCCTCGCCAACCAGCCACATCCCCGCCATGTGGGCGTACTGATCCATCGCTTCGGTAAAATCGCGGCCCCAGGCGCCCGGGTCGAAGAACGCCGCCATGAACGGCAGGCCGAGTGACACCGTCTCGATCTCGTAGCCCCCGGCAAATCCGCGGGACGGGTCATGGTGGGCCTCGTCCTGGACAATGCCGGCCATGGTCGTGCCGCGGTACATGTGCACCGGCTCGTCAAAGCTTGCATAGACCGAACCGGTCATGTGGCGCATGTAATTGCGGCCCACCTGTCCGGAGGAGTTCGCGAGTCCGTCCGGGAACCGGCTGGTCGCCGAGTTGAGCAGCATGCGCGGGGTTTCGATGGAATTACCCGCCACGGCCACCGCCCGGGCCCGCTGGCGCTGCTCGCGGCCGTCGGCATCGAAGTACACCACGGCATGGACGCGCCCCTGCTCGTTGTGCTCGATGGAGGCCACCTGGGATTCGGGCCGCAGCTCGACGTGGCCCGTGGCGAGCGCCCGCGGAATCTCGGTATACAGGGTCGACCACTTCGCCCCGGTGGTGCAGCCCTGAAAACAGAAACCGCGCTGAACGCAGCTGGCCCGGCCATCCCGCGGGACGCTATTGATGGCCATATTGCCGGTATGACAATTCTTGTAGCCGATGGCAGTGGCCCCGGCGTGCATCACCTTGAAGTTGTTATTGCCGGGAAGGCCCGGAATGCCGTTCGTGCGGGTGACGCCCATTTTGTCCTCGGCGCGGTCGTAGTAGGGCGCGAGATCGTCATAGTCGATGGGCCAGTCCAGCAGGTTGGCGCCGGGGATGTCCCCATACTCGCTCGCGGCACGGAATTCGTGGGGCTGAAAGCGCAGGCTCGCGCCCGCCCAGTGCACGGTGCTACCGCCAACCGCCTTGACGATCCAGGAGGGGAGGTTGGGGAAGTCCCTTGCGACCCGCCACGTCCCGCTGGTGGTGCGGTTGTCCAGCCAGGCCAGTTGGCCGAACGAGGCCCACTCATCGGCGATGAATTCACCACGGGTGTGCAGTTTGCCGGCCTCGAGTACGACGGCATCAATGCCTTTCTGGGCCAGTTCGTTGGCCAGTGTGCCGCCGCCGGCACCGGATCCGATGATCACCACAACGCTGTCATCATCGCGGGCAAAGGTTGTCTGGTTATCGTAGTTATCCATCGTTCAATCTCCTCAGCCGTTCGTCCCGGGGACGGGTCCACTTGCGCTCGCCGGCAGGTCGGGCAGCCATGTCAGGTCGTTGAAGCCGCGCGACAGATAGCCCGCATCACCTCGTTCGCCGCCGTAGCCGAAGTGGCGGAACGCCATTTCGTTGTTATAGAGCGATACAACCGCGGTGGATTGGACCTTTTTGAACAGGTCGGATCCGGCAATAGCGCGGACGTGCATGGCCTGCTGTTCCTCATCGAGCGCCAGCCAGTCGCCGCCGGCACGGTTATCCAGTGCGGCGATGCCCGAGCGCATCGTCTCCGCGACGTCGGGATCCGAAGCCGCGGCGTCAAGATCCTTGACGACAAGGGCGTAGACCGCGTCCTCAAGCGTCGGATGGGGGAAGATATGCCGGGTCAGCGTGAGTAGAACCTCGCCCTGATGGGCGTCAAGCTGCTGTAGCTCGAGCGCCCAGGCCCGGGACGGGGCAAGAATGGCAATGGGCATGCTGGTCATCGCCAGCGTGCCCGTCAGCGTCGAGCCGCTCGCCTTGAGAAAGCGGCGGCGATTCATTGACTGCTCCAACATGATGGGGCTCTCCTCCGGTATAAGCCGTATGCACGGGCATTGGCGCTTTTTGTCGAGCGCCTGGTTTAATTGTGTGCTGCGCGTTTGCTCAACGGGTAGTAGCGTGGTACTACAAAACAAAAAAACCGGATCAATCATGAGGAGAGAGCGATGTGCGAGGTTTACGCGTCGACGCCGCGGGAGCGGTACGACTCCAGTACCCGATCCGTGCGGCTCAGTGGTTTTGTCACCAGCCTTCGGCTTGAAAACGAGTTCTGGTCGATCCTCGAGACGCTCAGCGCCGAACAGGGCCTGAGTGTGCCGCAGTTCATCACCGAGATTCATGACGAGGTGCTCGAGCGTCAGGGCGAGGTGAGAAACCTCGCTTCGCTGCTGCGGGTGTGTTGCGCGCGTTATCTGGAGCGCCAGGTCCCGGCTGAGGCCGCCTCCGTTACAGCCATGGCCGCGGGTCGGTGATCAGTCCATAAAAAAGAGCGCCGTCGTGATGGCGCCAATCATGACAATCCCGGCGCGCAGGATGGCCGGCGGCAGCCGGCGTCCGATCCTTGCGCCGGCGATTCCGCCGATGCCCGCGGCGATGGCCATTGGCGCGACGTGGCTCCAGCCAATGGCGCCACCCAGCGCGTAGACGCTCACGGCGATTGTGGTCAGAACCGCCGAGAGCAGGTTCTTGAGCGCATTGGCCACATTCAGATCATCCACTCCAAGCAGGCGGAAAGCGGCCAGCATCACGATCCCCATGCCACCGGCAAAATAGCCGCCGTAAATGCTGACGGCCAGCACGCCCAGACGACCCGGCAACCCCGCGCCGCGGGCAAGGTGACCGGTCAGTGCGCGATGCACGCGTGGCCCCAGTGCAAACAGGCCGGTAGCCAGTAAGAGCAGCCATGGGACGATGGCGCGGAACGCTTCGTTGGACGTGAGCAAAAGCAGGCCCGCGCCCGCGCTGCCTCCCAGAACCCCCAGCAGGATCACCGCCACCAGTGTCATGCCGCGCGGGGCGCGGATCAGGTCGCGGCATCCCCAGACACTGGCGATGTAGCCCGGCAGAAGCGTCGTCGTGCCGGTCGCGTTTGCCATTACGGGTGGCATCCCGGTAAAGACCAGCGCCGGCAGGGTGAGAAAGCTGCCGCCGCCCGCAAGGGCGTTAATGACGCCGCCACCGAGGGCGGCGGCGATGACGATCAGTAGATCCATTGGTACACGCGGTGTGTCAAGGAGTGCGCTGGATCGGCCTTGTCGGCCGATATCACGTCACGGGGGCAATGCATGGCTTCAAGCGTCATCCCCGGACTGTAGCGGCCGGACGACGCGATGGGAATCGGGCGGTATCGGCCGGGGTGAGTTGTACGGATCAAAAATATTGGTCTAGAGTTAAACAGGGCTGGATGCCTTGACTGGCAACTTTCCTCCCGTTGGACCGCGATGACACCGTCCCTTGCCCTGAAGGCCCAGCCCGAGTACTGAACGCTGGAACGGTGCGGTCGAACGCAAGGAATAAGGAGCAAAAGTATGAACAAAGGTTCACTGTATGCACTGGCACTGACCGGCGCGCTGGCCCCGATGGCCGCAAGCGCGGAGTGCGGTGAGGTATCGGTTGGCGAGATGAACTGGACCTCGGGTGGCATCATCACGGGGATCACGGAGTTTCTGTTGACCCAGGGCTATGGATGCGACGTGACCGTTGTCCCATCGGCCACGACGACCGCCATCACATCACTGGCCGAGAATAACGAACCGGATGTCGTCCCCGAGTTCTGGCCGAACGGCGCACCGGCCTATTACGACCTGGCCGACCAGGGGAAGGTTGTGAAAGCCGCTGACGCGTTCAGCAAGGGCGGGACCGAGCACTGGCTCGTGCCGGCCGATCTCGTTGAGGAACATCCGGAACTGGCGACGATTGAAGGGGTGCTCAACAATCCGGAGCTCGTCGGTGGCCGGTTTCACAACTGCCCGGACGGCTGGGGCTGCCGAATCAATAATGACTCCCTCATTGAAGCCTTCGACTTCGAGGGCCATGGCATCGAGGTGTTCAATCATGGCTCCGGGGAGACGCTGAAGGCAGCGCTGGTCTCGGCGATGGAGAACGATGAGCCCTATTTCGGCTATTACTGGGGGCCCACCGCGCCGCTCGGTCAGTATGACCTCGTCAGTGTTGATATGGGTCCGGTGAATCAGTCGGTCTACGAGTGCAACATCGACCCCGAGTGCAACCAGGTCGGCAAGAGCGCCTTCCCGGCGGCGCCGGTGTTCAACGTCGTCACAACCGATCTCGCCGAGCGCGAACCGGGCGTCCATGAGCTCATGCAGAACATGACCTTCAGTAACGAGGCCATGAATCAGCTCCTCGCCTGGCATGCCGAGAATGACGCGACGCTCGATGAGGCAGCCGTGCATTACCTCCAGAACAATCAGGCAGAGTGGTCGAACTGGGTCAGCGACGAGGCCCGCGCCAACCTTGAGGGCATGTTCTAGCGCTCATACTGGCCTCAGGCAGGTCGGCATCGGGGGCGTGCCCCGACGCCGGTCTGGCTATTCGGATGGGTTCCGCAGGGTGGCCATGTCGATCACGAAGCGGTATTTCACATCGCCCTGCTTGACCCGCTCGTAGGCGGCGTTGATGTCATGGATATCGAGCATCTCGACATCGCAGGTGATGTCGTTGTCGGCACAGAAATCAAGGACTTCCTGTGTTTCGGGCATCCCGCCGATGAGGGACCCCGCCAGTACGCGGCGGCCGAAGACCAGGTTGCCGGCATGCAGAGTCGGTTCGATCGGCTCAACCAGGCCCACCAGGATATGCGTGCCGTCATAACGTAGTAGCGATAGATAGGGATTGAGGTCATGCTGGACTGGCACGGTATCGAGCATGAAGTCGAAGTAACCCGCCGCAGCCTGCATCTGCGCCTCGTCCGACGAGACGATCACGTGATGGGCGCCCTGGGCCTGTGCTTCGGCCACCTTTGATTCACTGCGCGTGAAAACGGTCACCTCGGCGCCGATGGCGCGTGCGAATTTGATCCCCATATGACCGAGGCCGCCCATGCCGATGACGCCGACCTTATGCCCCGCCTGGACACCATAGTGACGGAGCGGAGAGTACGTGGTGATCCCCGCGCAGAGCAGCGGGGCCGCCGCCGCGGGATCGAGCTCCTCGGGGATACGAACCACGAAGCGGTCGCTGACCACCACCGATTCCGAGTAACCGCCGAACGTCACGGAGCCATCGTGGCGATCCTGACCGTTATAGGTCAGCGTGGGGCCTTCCAGGCAATACTGCTCGAGCCCCTGCTGGCAGGGATCGCACTCGCGGCAGGCATCCACCATGCAGCCGACGCCCACCACATCACCTACGCTGAAACCGCGCACCTCATCACCAAGCGCGGTGACCCGTCCGACGATTTCGTGGCCCGGCACCAGCGGGTACTGCGTCATCCCCCAGTCGTTCTGGGCGAAATGGATGTCCGTGTGGCAGACGCCGCAGTAGTCGATCCGGATCGCGATATCGTCCGGTCGCAGATCACGGCGTTCAATATCAATGGGTGCCAGTCCGGATTGTTCCGAACGGGCGCCGTAGGCTTTCGCTGGCGTCATGTCGTGCCCCTTGCTGATGACTGGAATGATCGCCCCGTCAGGCCTTGAGCGATGGCGGTTGGTTCCCTCAGCGTGACGGATCCGTCGCCGGGTGCTTGCGGAAGACGCGGGCATCCCCCTCCTTGTTGATCAACAGCGTGGCGTCAGCGTCCTGGCGCGCGCCTATTGCCATGCCCTTCGATGAAGTAGCCATCCACCACGGCGGTGTGACAGGAGGCCTGATCGGGCGTGATGTCCAGATTATTTTTGATGGCGTTCAACGGGCGATGGCTGACGTTGTGGGCCGTGACCTCGAAGGCGTTGTTCTCGAGATGCTCCACCCAGGCCGCGCAGCAACCGCAGGTCGGCGTCTTCGCCACCCCGAGGGCCGGGTCGCCCGCGGCAGCGGGGCTCAGGGCAATCAGCCCAAGGGTGATGAGGCGTCCGACGAGTGATCGGAGCGGCCAACGCACAATGGGATCTCCGCGGAAAGGGGCAATCAGCATAACGCGGATCGGTTGTCGGTGTGTTGACACGCCTCGGTGAGGGCTGCCATGTTTGCGCTAACATCAGGTCGCAGGACCTGATATGCGGCATGCCGGCCTCCTGCTGAAAGGATTGAGCCGGATCGTTGGTGCTCTAGATTGTTAGCGCTAACACCGCGATGAATAACCAGTGCGAAAAGCACGGAACACAACAGGAGGAGATCCCATGGGCGCTGAATCGTCCACGCCCCGCCCGTCGTCTTGGCCCCTTGGCCGATCTGGCGCGATCGTCCGGCGCATCGCCCATTTTCTGGGGCCCTGGGCATTGATTCTGGCGCTCTGGTACGGCGTGCGCTATTCGGGCTTTTTCGAGGCATCGCTGATCCCGAGCCCTGTGCAGGTCGCCTCGCGGCTCTGGGAGATGCTGATCGGCGGGCAATTGGCTCTGGATATGTACATGTCCACGCAGCGGGTCTTTCTGGGCGTCGTCCTGGGGACCGCATGCGCCGTCCCGGTGGGCTTTCTGCTCGGTTGGTACAAGGGGCTGAGATCGTTCATGGACCCGTTGATCAACTTCTTTCGTGCTCTCCCGCCCATCGCCCTGATTCCGCTGGTGATCGTGTACTTCGGGATCGGCGAATCCGCCAAGGTGATCATCCTGTTCTATGCGGCGTTTTTCGCCAGCGTCATTGTCATGTACGAGGGCATCAGCCAGATTTCGCCGCTCTACATCCGGGTTGCCCAGACGTTGGGGGCGAGCGACGCGGAAATCTTCCGCAAGGTGATCATTCCCCTGGCAATCCCGCATGCACTCACGGCGCTGCGCGTGGCCCTGGGCGTTGCGTGGGCAACGCTGGTCGCCGCCGAGCTGGTGGCCGCTCAGCAGGGCCTTGGCGCCGTCATCCAGGACGCCTCCGCCTACTTCCAGCTCGACACCATTTACATGGGCATTATCTGCATCGGATTCATCGCGCTGGCGATGGACGTCGCGCTGCGACGTCTGACCCGCCGCGCGCTCGTCTGGCAGGAACGCAATGACTGAGGGAATGGCAATGACTCAGCGCAACGAAAGAATCCGTTTCGAGAATGTGAGCAAGGTTTTCGATACCGATGACGGCTCCATTCAGGTCGCCGAGGATGTCTCCTTTGGCGTTGCCGATGGCGAATTCGTCTCGCTGGTCGGTCCGTCGGGCTGTGGTAAAACCACGATGCTCAACATGGTGGCCGGTTTTACGCAGCCGACCACCGGCACGGTTGAGCTCGATGGCGCGCCGATCGATGGACCGGGCTCGGAGCGCGGGATGATGTTCCAGGACTATGGTGTATTCCCGTGGCTGAGCGTGGAGGACAACATCGCCTTCGGGCTGCGGCTGCGGGCCAACCGCGTGAGCGACGCGGAGCGCCGCCGCATTGTCGATCATTTCATTGAACTCATGGGGCTGAGCGAATTTCGCCGCGCCTACCCCAAGACACTGTCCGGCGGGATGCGCCAGAGATTGGCGCTGGCCCGCTCCTACGCGGTCAATCCCGAATTCCTTTTGATGGATGAGCCCTTTGGCGCGCTGGATGCCCAGACCCGCACGGCGATGCAGGACCTGCTGCTGAGCGTGATGGGCGAGGTGCGCAAGACCGTCATGCTCATTACCCATTCCGTGGAAGAGGCGCTGTATCTGTCCTCGCGGATCCTGGTGATCAGCGCCCGTCCGTCACGCATCCGTCGGGTCATCGAGGTGCCGTTCGGGTTTCCGCGAACCGCCGAACTGCGCGACTCCGCCGCCTTCGCCGATCTGCGCAGCGAAGTCCGTGAACATGTGATGCGCGAATACGCGGCGCAGGAGAGTCAGGCGCGTCACCAGCAGACAACAGGACAGGCGTAGCAAACGCCTCATTACCGCAAGAGGAGTAGAGAGATGAGCTATTCAAGCAGTCGCAGAAACTTCATGAAGGGCGTCGGCGCGGGAGCCGGCCTGTATGCCATGGGCGGCGTCCCGAGCCTGTTCGCCCAGAGCGAGCAGACCGTTCGGGTCGGCTACCTGCATACCCTCGCCGTCGACGGCCATATCTGGTTGGCCGACCACATGGGGAGCTGGGCGGATCAGGGACTCAATATGGAGTACATCCAGTTCACCACCGGACTGGAGCTTTTCCAGGCACTGGTCGGCGGCAGTCTGGATGTGCTTGCCACGGGTGCCGTGATTTCCAACTTCCCGGCACGCGGTCAGGGCGAGGCCTTTCTGATCAACAACGTCGAGGAGGGCACGGCCCAGCTTTGGGCCGATCCCGAGTCCGGGATCAACGAAATCGCCGATCTCAAGGGCAAGCAGATCTCCACCACTACCGGGACGACGGCGCATGTGTTCCTGCACCGCGCACTGGTCGAGGCGGGGCTTGATCCTGATCGCGATGTCGAGCTGGTCAATCAGCGCATGAGCGATGCGGTGACTTCGTTCATCTCCGGCGCGGTGCCGGCGGTCGCGCTGTGGGTGCCCTTCAACGTTCAGGTGGCCCAGCAGCGGCCGTCGGCAACAATGCTCGTCGACGCCTCAGCCTACTATCCCGAGGCCGCCATCGTGGGAGGCTGGGCCGCCCGCGGCGATTTCTACCAGCAGAATCCAGCGGTGATCGACAAGATCATCCGCGGCTGGCTGCCGGCCAACGAAATGCTGGTCAATAATCCCGACGAGGCACTGGGGATCCTGCAGTCGAACTACTATCCCAATGTCAGCCTCGATCAGCTCCAGGCCCAGTATCAGGCGCAACGGGTGTTCTCCCGCGATCAGTGGCTGACGCGCTATGAGAACGGCACGGTCAACGAATGGCTCGATCAGGTGACGGACTTTTTCGTCGAGCAGGGCGGTATCACCAACCCCCGGCGAGCCAGCGATTACTTCCATCCCCAGCACTACATCAACATCGTGAGTTGATCGCGCGCCGCCACCCCTCGTTGGCAGGGGTGGCGGTCCCCATCCTGCGCTTGTTCAAGGAGACAGCAATGGCCGCGAGCGTCGGTTTTATTGGTATCGGGACCATGGGTGGTCCGATGGCCCGCAATCTGTTGCGGGCCGGCTACCCGGTCCGCGTTTTCGATCTGGATGCACAGGCGGCGGAGGCGCTCGAAAAAGCGGGCGCAACGCTCGCCGCGAGCCCGGCGGCAGCCGCCTCGGGCGCCGATTGCGTCATCACCATGCTGCCACAGGGCGAGCATGTGGAGACCGCGCTGTTCGGTGAGCAGGGCGCCGCCGGCGCGGTGAAGGAGGGCGGGCTCTACATCGACATGAGCACGATTCTGCCAAGCCATTCACTGCGGTTCGCCCAACGCCTTCAGGCCGCCGGCGTGGCGGTGGTAGATGCCCCGGTCGGGCGGTCGTCGCAGCATGCCGTCGACGGCAAACTGCTGATCATGACCGGCGGCGAGGCCGGCGATGTCGAGCGGGCACGGGCCTTTCTCGAGCCACTGGGCGACACGATTGTCCACTGCGGCCCCATCGGTGCCGGCCAGAAGATGAAGCTCGTCAACAATTACATGTCCATTGCCCTCAACGCACTGACCGCCGAAGCGCTGGTAATGGCCGAGACGGCCGGACTCGATCCGGAGCAGGCGCGTGAGGTGATGCTGGGTACCGTCGCTGGGCAGGGTCACATGGCGACGACTTATCCGGCGAAGGTCCTCAAGGGTGATCTGACGCCCGGGTTCATGGTCGATCTGGCGCACAAGGACATGGGCCTGGCCCTATCCATGGCCGGCGAGCTTGATGCACCGGCCTGGCTGGGCGCCGCCGCGTATCAGACCTAAGGGCTGGCGCGTCGTCACGGGCGTGGCGCCGAGGACTGGACCGCGCTGTATGAGGCCTTGCGCCGGACGACGATCGGCCATGATTGAGCCGGGCGCGTCCGGTCCGCATGCCGCCCGGCCGGGGAGCTCACTCGATGCCGCCGGCGGGTGTGGTGTCGCGCTCAATGATCTCAAAGCCCAGATCGGTCCGGGCCGGCGGCGGAGGATCGCCGTTCAGTCGCTCGATGATCCGGTGCGCCGCCTGTCGGCCGATTTCGTAGCGGTGGATCCGCACGGTGGTCAGTGCCGGGGCCACACTCGCGGCCAGTTCAACGTCGTCAAAACCGGCGATCGCCAGATCGTGCGGGACACGGATCCCCTGGCGCTGACACTCGAAAAGCGCACCCAGGGCGAGGATGTCGTTGCCAAAGAAGATCGCCTCGACATCCGGGCGATTCACCAGCAGGTCACGAAGCCGTTCCGCGCCGGCGGCGAACGAGAACTTGCCTTCGTAGATCAGCGTATCCGAGCACTCGCAGCCCAGCGCCGCCACCGCCGCGCGATAGCCGGCGAGCCGCTGTGCGGCCCGATCATTGGCCACCGTCGGGGCACCGACATAGCCGATGCAGCGGGCGCCCCGGGCGGCGAGTCGCTCCACCATGGCGTGGCAGGCATCGAAATTGGAAAAACCCACCGTCATGTCGATCGGCTGACCGTCCACGTTCCAGGTTTCCACCACCGGGATACCGGCGGCCCGCAGCAGCGTCTCCGCCGCCGCCTCGTGCTGCAGCCCGGTGACAACGATGCCGGCGGGACGCTGCGCCAGAATCGCGTTGATCAGCCGGGTTTCTTCGGCCAGCGAATAGCCCGTCGCCCCCAGCAGCAATTGATAGCCGCGGGCGCTCAGCGCATCGCTCAGGCCGTCGATGGTGTCGGCGAAGATCGAGTTGGTGACGGTGGGGACGAGCGCACCGATGATGCGGGTCTGGCTCGAGGCGAGGCTTCCGGCAATCCGGTTGGGTACGTAGCCCGTGGTGCTGATTGCCTCGAGGACGCGCTCGCGGGTGGCATCGGCGACCTTGTCGGGCTGGTGAATGACCCGCGAGACAGTGATCGCGGAGACGCCGGCCACCTGTGCGACATCCTCCATGCGAACGGGCGAGTGTTGATCCATGGCGCGGCGCTTCCCTGACAGTCTTTTTCTCTCGGGCGCGATGTTAGCGCTTTCAACCGCTTATTTGAAAATCACAGGAGACCCGTGATGTATAGCTTTGGATCATTCATCAACGGCGAGTGGCAGATGGGTGACGGCGAGGGCTTCGAGACCTTCGACCCCAGTGCCCCGCAAACGGCCATTGGGCGCTATTCGGCCACCTCGCCCGAACTGCTCGCCGAGGCCTTTGACAGTGCAGGACGCGGTCAGGCCGAGTGGGCCGGGTTGCCGTCGGCCGAGCGGGGTCGGCGCGTGAACTTGCTGCTTGAGGCCATTGAGGCACGCACCGAGGCAATTGCGCGCGCCGTGACCCTCGAGCAAGGCAAGCCCATTGCCGAATCCCGCGGCGAGACCGGTAAGGCGTTGCGCGAGGCGCAGTTCATGGCCGGCGAGGCGGTGCGCGCGCACAGTGCCGTGATGCCGGCGCAGAAGCCGGATTGCCGCAACCTGATTCTGCGCCGCCCGCGGGGCATCATCGCGGCCATTACCCCGTGGAACTTTCCCATCCTCACACCGATGCGAAAGATCGCGCCCGCGCTTGCCCACGGCAATGCCATTGTGCTGAAGCCCTCCGAGTTGACGCCGGCGCCGGCATGCCTGATCGCGCAGGCGGCCGAGGGGCTTTTGCCCGCCGGCGTGTTGCAGGTTGTCCAGGGCGGCGGGCAAGTGGGCGGGGAGCTTGTCGGTGATCCCGCCGTGGACGGCGTGACCTTCACCGGCTCGGTGGCAACCGGCCGGAGGATCTATTCGGCCGCGGCCCGAAATCTTGCCGAGTTATCGCTGGAGCTGGGTGGCAAGAACGCCGTGATCATCAACGACACCAATGATCTTGAACGCTGTCTTGATCAGGTCTTTGGCGCGGCCTGCCAGTGCGCCGGACAACGATGCACCGCCATCAGTCGCGTGATTGTGGCCGACGGGCTTCACGACGCGGTGATCGACGGGCTCCGGGCCCGCGCGCAGGCCCAGGTCATGGGCGCCGGCATCGAGCCGTCAACCACGCTGGGCCCGCTCATCAATCGCGCGCAGCTCGAGCGGGTGAGCGGCTTTGTTGATCGGGCGGTGGCGGCCGGCGCGGTGCTGGTGACCGGCGGCGCGCCGATGACGGCCAGCGAGGCGCCTGACGGGTTTTTCTATCCGACAACGATTCTGCGCGACGTCGCCCCCTCAATGGAGGTGGCCCGCGAGGAAGTCTTCGGGCCGGTGCTCAGCGTGATGCGCTACGCCAATTTTGACACCGCCATGCGGCTGCTCAATGATGTCGACTATGGCCTTACCTCGTCGCTTTTCTCCAACGACTCGGCGCTGATCCAGCGCTTTCTCGACGAAAGCCAGAACGGCATGCTGCACGTCAATCACGGCACGATTCCCGACGACCACATGCCGTTTGGCGGGATCCGGCACTCCGGCGTCGGCGCCTATTCGGTGGGCCCATCGGCGGTCAATTTCTACACCACCGAGCATTCGGCCTATCTGCAGTCCCTGGGCCACAGCGGATGAATGATTCCGCGCCAAGCACCGGGCGTATCGAGCGGGTCTCGCTGCATGTCCTGCGGGCTCCCATCGCCGAGCCGGTTCGCACCTCGTTCGGGGTCATGGTCGATCGGCCCTGCGTGCTGGTGGCGATCGGGGATGCCGAGGGCACTTGGGGCTGGGGCGAGATCTGGTGCAACTACCCGGTGTGCGGCGCCGAGCACCGGGCCCGGCTGGCCGCCGAAGCGGTGGCCCCGCCTCTGGTGGGCCAGTCGTTCGCGGATCCCTCCGCCGCCCAGCGGTCTCTGGCCCGCACCCTCCGGGTGCTGGCCCTGCAAACCCGTGAGTTCGGAGCGCTTGATCAGATCCGGGCAGGCTTTGACATCGCACTCTGGGATCTGATGGCCCGGCGCCAGGATCGCCCGCTTGCCAATCTCCTGGCCGATGGGCCGGTTCCCCCCCGAGTGCCGGTCTACGCCAGCGGTATCAATCCCCGTGGCGCGGTGGACACCGTGCGGCGGGCGAGGGCATCGGGGTTTGATGCGTTCAAGGTCAAAATCGGGTTCGATCCTGTCGCCGATCGCCGCACGATTGCGGCGCTGGTTGCCGAGCGTGCCGGGCACGAACGTCTGATGGCCGATGCCAATCAGGCCTGGTCGATTGACCAGGCTCGGTCCATGGTTACCGACCTGCACGACAGTGGACTGGAATGGCTGGAGGAGCCGATGCCGGCGGACACACCCACATCGCAGTGGCAAACGCTGGCCGCCGCCTCAACGATCCCGCTGGCGGGCGGCGAGAACCTGGCCTCGACGGCGGCATTCGACACCGCGATCGATGCCGGCTGGCTGGCGGTTGTCCAGCCGGACCTGGCGAAGTGGGGTGGGTTCACCGGGTGTCTGCCCATCGCCCGGCGAGTGCTGCGGGCGGGGCGGCGTTACTGTCCGCACTATCTGGGCGGCGGGATCGGATTGATCGCCTCCGCGCAGGCGCTCGCGGCCGTCGGCGGGGACGGGCGACTGGAGGTGGACTGCAATCCCAATCCCCTGCGCGAGGAATTGCTGACACCCGCCCCGGCCATTGCCGACGGGGCGCTGACCCTGCCGCCGGGGCCGGGTCTCGGGGTGCGCCCCGACGCATCGATGATCCGTCATTGGGAGACGCTGTGTCTGAGCGTTTGAAGCGTCTGCTGCCTTTTCTCAGTTTAAGACCGGCGCTGGGCCGGCAACAGATGCTCGCCGACCTGCGGGCCGGGCTGACCGGCGCAATCATCGTGCTGCCCCAGGGGGTCGCCTATGCGCTGATCGCCGGTCTGCCCGCTCAGTACGGGCTCTATACGGCAATCATTCCGCCGGTGATCGCCGGGCTGTTCGGCTCGTCCCGGCATCTGGTCTCGGGGCCCACGGCGGCGATCTCCATTGTGGTTTTCAGCGTTGTCAGCGGTATTGTTCCGCCGGAGCATCCCGCGTTTGTGTCCTACGTGCTGACGCTGACCTTCATGGTGGGTGTCATCCAGCTGCTGCTGGGCGCGGCGCGGGTGGGCACCCTCGTCAACTTCATCCCGCACACCGTGGTGGTGGGCTTTACCGCCGGGGCGGCCGTGGTGATTGCGGTCAGTCAGCTGCATCACTTCCTCGGCGTCCGCCTCGAGGCGGGCTACGGGCTGGTGGATCGCCTGCAGGCGCTGATCGGGGCCCTGCCAGCGGTGGACCCGCGTGCCGTCGCCATTGGTGCCGCCACGCTGGTCACGGCATGGGCGGTGCGAACGCTTCGCCCGCACTGGCCGGTACTGCTCAGCGCCATGGCCGTGGGCACCGGCGCCGGTGCACTGGCCGGCGGAAGCGCTGCCGGCGTGCAGATGGTGGGCGCAACCCCGGGGGCGGTGCCGCCGCTGTCTCTGGGGTTGATCGACGTCGAGCGGATGCCCGAGCTGGCGTCTGGAGCGCTCGCCGTCGCCATGATCGCGCTGATTGAGGCGGTGGCGATTGCCAAGGCGGTGGGCATGCGCTCGCATCAGCGCATTGACGGCAATCAGGAGTTCATCGGGCAGGGGCTTTCGAACCTCATCGGCAGCCTTTTCTCTTGCTACGCCGCGTCGGGGTCGTTCACCCGCACCGGCGCCAACTACGACGCCGGGGCGAGAACGCCGATCGCCGGGGTTTTCGCGGCGCTGTTCGTGCTGGCTGTCATCGTTGGATTGCCGGGTGTGACCGGCTATCTGCCGATGCCGGCGATGGCCGCCGTGGTGTTTGTGATTGCCTGGAACCTGATCGACTGGCACCGGCTGCGCGATATCCTGCGGGCGAGCCGCGAGGAGTCCGCCATTCTCGCCGTCACGGTACTGGCCACGCTGTTTCTGGGTCTGGAATTCGCGATCTATGTCGGTGTTTTCCTGTCGCTGTTGCTATTCCTCAAGCACAGCGCGCGTCCGCGGCTTGTCAGCGTTGTACCGCTGCCCGATCGTGCGGGACGGCCGTTACGCAATGCCCACAAGCGCGGCCTTGCGGAGTGCCCGCAGGTATTGATCCTGAGAGTGGATGGCCCGCTTTTCTTCGGCTCGCTCGATCATGTGCGCGAGGGCCTGTGGGCGGCCGACGAGCGGGGTTACGAGCATGTGATCATTGATGGCAGTGCCGTGGAGCGCGTCGACCTGGCGGCCGCTGAAATGCTTGCTCAGGAAAGCGAGCGGATGCGCGAGCGTGGTGGCTCGCTTTTGCTGTGCGGTTTCAAGGATGATGCCCGGGTGCTGCTGCGACACCCGGTGCTGCGCGACCGGGTGGGCGACGAGAACGTGTACAGCCGCGCCGACGAGGCCATTGCGGCGGTCTTCGAGCAGGCCCCCCTGTGTGACGCCTGCCGGCGCGAGGGGGCCGCCGTGTGCCGTTTGCTGCGCTGACGCCCATCCCCCGCCTCGTGAATTCCTGCCAGGCGCTGATGTCTCATGCGATGATGATCCAACGCCCTGTAGGCCGGATGAGAAGGAAAGCCATGACAATGTATTCAACACGGGCCGCGCGGCTTGCCGGTATTTTGCTGATTCTGTGGTCGGGTAGCGGTCTGCAGGCCAGCGAATCCGGGTTTGCGCCGGATGATCCGGAACTGGCCGTGGCGACGTTTGCAGGGGGCTGCTTCTGGTGCGTCGAGGCGTATTACGAGAAAAACGTCCCCGGCGTGGTTGAGGCGGTCTCCGGGTACAGCGGCGGCGAAGTGGCCAACCCCACTTATGAGGCCGTCTCCGGCGGTCGCACCGATCACACCGAAGCCGTCCAGGTCTACTACGACCCCAGCGAGATCACCTATGAGGGTCTGCTCGCCGGGCTCTGGCGGACGGCCGATCCCACTGACACCGAGGGTCAGTACGTTGATCGTGGCCAGCAGTATCGCCCGGCGATCTTCTACCACGACGCGGCGCAGAGACGGGCCGCCGAGGCATCGATCGAGGCCCTCGAGGCCTCCGGTCGCTATGACGAGCCGGTGGCAATCGAAGTGGTGCCACTGGATGCCTTCTACGAAGCCGAGGCGCGGCATCAGGACTATTACAAGGAAAAGCCGGTGCGTTACGAGTTCTACACCTTCAACTCGGGCCGGTATCAGTTCATCGAATCGGTGTGGGGCGAGGATCAGACGGTCGACTTCTCGCAGTACCAGCCGCGTCAGTCGTCTCCGGCCGCGGCGGTGGAAGCGTTCGATCCGGCAACCTTCGAAAAGCCCCCGGCCGAACTCCTGCGCTCGCAGCTCAGCGAACGGCAGTACCACGTCACCCAGAAGGACGGCACGGAACCGGCCTACGACAACCCTTACTACGATGAGAAACGCCCGGGGATTTATGTGGATGTGGTCTCCGGCGAGCCGCTTTTCTCCTCGCGGGATAAATACCGGTCCGACACCGGGTGGCCGAGCTTTACCCGGCCCATCCGCGAGGAGGCCGTGGTGGAGCGCGAGGACAACAAGCTGCTCATGACGCGCACCGAGATCCGCAGTCGGCATGCGGACTCGCACCTGGGCCATGTCTTTACCGATGGGCCGGACCCGACCGGTCTGCGCTACTGCATGAACTCGGCTGCGCTTGAATTTATCCCGCTCGAGGAAATGGAAGCAGCCGGCTACGGCTCACTGATCAGCGAAGTAAAATAGGACGCAGGCAATGACGGCACCGACTCTCATCATGGGCGCACGCGGCGGTATCGGCGAGGCGCTCGCACGCCGGCTGGCGGCCGAGAACCAGCCGCTTGTGCTTTCGGCGCGTGATCCGCAGAGCATTCAACCGCTGGCACAAGCGCTTGGCGCTGCCACGGTGGCCTGCGATGTGCTGGATACCGACTCCATCAAGGCGGCCATCCAGAGCGCCCAATCCGACGAAGGCCTTGCGGGACTGGCTTACTGCGTCGGCAATATCGTGCTCAAGCCCCTCAAGAATCTGACGGAAAAGGATCTGCTCGACTGTTATCGGCTGAACACCGTCGGTGCGGCACTTGCGGTGCAGGCGGCGGCACCGGCTCTGCAAAAGGCACGCGGCAGTGTCGTGATGTTCTCGACCGTGGCGGCCGGGCAGGGCTTTGGCAACCACGCGGTGATTGCGGCAGCGAAGGGCGGTGTCGAGGCCTTGACCCGGTCGCTGGCGACTGACCTGGCGCCGTCGGTGCGGGTGAACTGCATCGCCCCCAGCATCAGCGACACCGAAATCGCCGGGTCGTTGCTATCCAGCGAGAAGATGGCCGAGGCCCTGGCGGCGAGCCACCCCCTCAAACGGGTTGGCGTCGCCGACGACTCGGCCGCCATGGCGGCCTTTCTGCTGGGTGATGATGCGGGCTGGATGACCGGCAACGTGGTGCCGGTGGACGGTGGACGCGGATCGCTCCGCGCTCGGGGCCAGTAGGTGTCCCGCGTGATGGGCGAGCCGCTCGATGAACTCCACGCCCTGTTTGCAGCCGGTGTGGCCGCGGCGGATCCAGCCCGCATCGTGCCGGCCTGTGTGCCCGCGGGGTCGGGTCAGTGCCATGTGGTAGGCGCGGGCAAGGCAGCGGCAGCCATGGCCAGGGCCCTCGAGGATCACTGGCCCGCCGATCGACCGCCGCCCGAGGGGGTGGTGGTGACCCGCTATGACCACGGCGCGCCGCTTCGTCACATCGAATGCATCGAGGCGTCCCACCCGGTGCCGGACGCCGCGGGGCAGGCGGCGGCGCAGCGCATCCTTGCCATCGCCGAATCCCTTGGCGCCGATGATCATTTGCTGGTGCTTCTATCCGGGGGCGGCTCGGCCCTGCTGAGCCTGCCCGCCGCCGGGCTCAGCCTTGAGGACAAACAGGCGGTGTCCGAGTCGCTGCTGCGATGCGGGGCGGATATCGCCGAGATCAACTGCGTTCGCAAACACCTCTCGGCGATCAAGGGCGGGCAGCTTGCCGTGGCCGCGTCGCCCGCGCGGGTCAGCAGCCTGATCATCTCGGATGTGGTTGGTGACGACCCGGCCACCATTGCCTCGGGGCCGACGGCCGCCGATCCGACCACGCTGGCCGAGGCGCGCGAGGTGCTGGCGCGCTACGGCATCGCTGTGCCCGCGGCGATTGATCGGCATCTGGGCAATTCGGCGGCCGAGACCCCCAAACCGGGGGATGCACGCCTGGCCGGCGTTGAGAATCACCGGGTCGCCACCCCGCAGGCCTCGCTCGAGGCGATGGCGGCACTGGCGCGCTCGCGGGGTATAACGCCCGTCATCCTCGGTGATTCCATCGAGGGCGAGGCGCGCGAGGTCGGGCGTGTCATGGCCGGCATCGCGCGTCAGGTCGCGCGGCACCATCAGCCCGCGGCACCGCCCTGTGTGCTGCTATCCGGTGGCGAGACCTCGGTCACCGTGCACGGCGGCGGGCGTGGCGGGCGCAATGTTGAATTCCTGCTCGGCCTGGCGATTGCGCTGGACGGTGAGGAATCGGTCCATGCGCTGGCGGCGGACAGCGACGGCATCGACGGCACCGAGGACAATGCCGGCGCGGTTATCACGCCGGACACACTGGCTCGCGCCCGCCGTGCGGGTCTCGATCCGCGGGCACGGCTTGCCGATAATGATGCCTATGGCTTTTTCGCCGCCCTGCAGGATCGACTCATGACCGGTCCCACCCGCACCAACGTCAACGATCTGCGTGCCGTTCTCATCGGCCAGCCGCCTTAGCCGCCCAGCCAGTAGCTGACCAGCATCGCGCCGAGCGCGCCCATGAAAAGGGTCTGGAGGACGATCACCGTCACGGGCCGCCAGCCCAGCTTGAGCAGCTCGCCAAGGTGGCTCTGGATGCCGAGCGCGGCGACGGCCGTGATCAGACAAGCGCCCGAGATCGTCGCAAGGATGGCCTGCGCCCCGTCCGGCAGTCCGCCCAGGCTATTGAGACTGACCAGGGCGAGAAAGCCGAGCAGGAAGCCCGGAATCGGCGGCATGAAACGCCGACGAGGGGCGTCCGGTGCGCCTGGCTCGGCGGCGGGGCGCGTCACGATGGCAAGCCCCACCACCAGCGGCAGCAGCAAGGCAACGCGCAGCAGCTTGATGACCGTGGCCGTCTCGCCTGATGACTCCGAGACACTGAACCCGGCCCCGACCACCTGGGCGACATCGTGGATCGTGGCGCCCAGAAAGACCCCTGCCTGGGCATCGTCCATGCCGAGCTGCGCCGCGAGCAGGGGGTAGAGCACCAGCGCAACGGTGCTGAGTGTGCTCACGCTGACCACCACCAGGACGGTGTTGAGCTGCGCACGCTCATCCCGCGGCAGTGTCGAGGCGATCGCAAGCGCCGCTGAAGCGCCGCAGATGCTCACCGCCCCGGCGGACAGGACGCCGAAATGCCGGCTCATGCCCAGGCCGCGGGCCACGATAAAGCCGGTGATCAGGGTCGCCGTCACGGTCGTGAGGGTGATCAGCACCGGGGCAAGGCCAAGCGCCGTCAGGTCCGCGAGCGTCAGCCGGGCACCGAGCAGCGCCACGCCAATGCGCAGCAGTGTGCGGGTGCTCAGGCGGATGCCCGGCGTCACGCGTGGCCGGTCGCGCAAAAACCCCAGGGTCATGCCGAGCAGCAGGGCAAACAGCATGACCGGCGCGGCGTAGTGACTGCCAAGAAACAGTGCCACCAGGGCGACCGCCAGGCTGATTGCGACGCCGGGCGCGGCGCGGCGGCCGCCGGCCAGCGTCTCGCGGGTCGTCGCGACCAGCCCGTTAATGATTGATGCGCCCGGCATACTCATGGGCGCGCAGGATAGCGGAGTCGGTGGGTATCATCGACTTCGATGACGATCGAGATGACTGAATGGCTGCTCTACGCCGGGGCGCTGCTGGTGCTGTTTCTCACGCCGGGCCCGGTGTGGCTTGCGCTGCTGGCGCGGACGCTCTCGGGGGGTGTCGCAGCGGCGCTTCCGCTTGCGCTGGGCGTTGTGGTGGGGGATCTGATCTGGCCGCTGGCCGCGATCCACGGGCTCAGCTGGATGGTCTCGACCTATGATTACACGCTGGTGATACTGCGCTGGGTGGCCGCCGTACTGTTCGCGGGCATGGGGCTGCAGCTTATCCGACACGCCGACCGGGCGATCCAGGCCGATGGCCGATCGACCCGACCCGGCTTCTGGCCCGGGTTCAGCGCCGGGCTGGCGGCGATTCTGGGTAATCCCAAGGCGATCCTGTTCTATCTCGGCCTGCTGCCGGGTTTCTTTGATCTCGCGGCCATCACGGCGCTGGATGTCGGCATGATCGTGGCGGTGTCGATGATCATACCGTTTCTCGGCAACCTGCTCTTTGCGGTGGGGATCGATCGGCTCCGCCGCCTGGTTCAGTCACCGGCGGCGTTGCGCCGGCTCAACCGGGTCGCCGGGTTGCTATTGATCCTGGTGGGGCTGATGATCGGCGTGCCGGCGCTGTACGACTAGCGCTGGTGAAGACACCCCGTACAGGAGCCCACGATGAGCCATGACCCCACCGCCGGCCTGAGTCAGCTCGGCCACCCGTCGTCGATTCCGTCATCGCCCGAGGAGGCGGTGCTCGAGCGGGTCCCCAATCCCCAGGCCGATGTGCACTATCTCTCGCGGTTCACGGCGCCCGAATTCACATCGCTGTGTCCAATGACCGGGCAGCCGGATTTTGCCCATCTGGTCATCGACTACATCCCGGGGCAGTGGCTGATTGAGAGCAAATCGCTGAAGCTGTTCCTGTTCGCCTTTCGCAATCACGGCGCCTTCCACGAGGATTGCACCGTCACCATCGCCCGGCGGCTTGCGGATCGGCTCGAGCCGGTGTGGCTGCGCATTGGCGGTTACTGGTATCCCCGCGGCGGCATGCCGATCGATGTCTTCTACCAGACCGGGCAGCCACCCGCCGATGTCTGGATACCCGAGCAGGGGGTTGCCGGCTACCGGGGCCGTGGCTAGGCATGTCGATATTCGAAGCGGGTATTAGGCAGATCGCTGCAACATTGCTAGGTTGAGCGCATGCCCCATCACGAAGGCAGGGAGTAATCATGAGCCGCGCTGACGAGTTCGAGACCGCTAATCGGGACTATGCCGAGGCCTTCGATCAGGCCGATCTGCCCATGCCACCGGCGCGTCAGGTGGCGATTGTGGCCTGTATGGACGCACGGCTCGACGTCTATCGCCTGCTGGGCCTCGAGCTTGGCGAGGCGCACGTCATCCGCAACGCGGGCGGGGTGGTGACCGAGGATGTGATCCGATCGCTGCTTATTTCACAGCGCCTGCTCGGGACCACCGAGATTGTCCTCATTCATCACACCGACTGTGGCATGCTGACTTTCAGCGACGACGCGGTGAAGGCCGATGTCGAGGCGGAAACCGGCATCCGTCCGCCCTTCGCGCTGGACGCATTTGCCGAGCCGCATGCCGACGTGCGGCAGTCGGTCCGACGCCTCGAGGAGGTGCCCTACCTGCCCCGTCGCGAGCAGATCACCGGCTACGTCTATAACGTCAGCAGCGGTGAGCTCGAGCGGGTCGACTAGCGGGACGCCGGCGGTGGATCACTCAAAGCTCGACCGCATTGTCGGGGCGGCCCAGCGTGCCGCCGGTGCGCGCAGTCGCGGTTACCGGGAACGCGCGCTCAAGCGGTTTCCGTGGGTGTGCGGCCGTTGCACCCGTGAATTCACGCGGGCCAATGTGCATGAGCTGACCGTCCACCACCGGGATCATGACCACCACAACAATCCCGACGATGGCAGTAACTGGGAGCTGCTGTGTCTCTACTGTCACGACAATGAGCATCAGCGCTCGCTCGAGGCCAGTGACGGCGCAGGGTCAGGCGAGGCGCACACCGCTCCCGGCACCCATTCGCCGTTTGCCGATCTGAAGTCGATGCTCGCCAGCCGCGACGCCGACGATTGAAACCACACGGATAAAGCAGCTTTGATACAACCGACCCCGCGCCTGTACTTCTACAGTGCGCAACAATACGATCGGGCCTTCTTTGATCAGGCCAATGCCGCCCACGGCTTCGAACTGGCCTATACCGAGTCACCGCTGAATGCCGATACGGCGCGCCTTGCCCGGGGCGCGTCGGTGATCTGCGCTTTCGTCAACGACATCCTCGACGCGGACTGCCTGCGGGCGCTGGCCGAGGCGGGTGTGCGTACGGTGGCGCTGCGCTGTGCGGGGTTCAACCATGTCGATCTCGGCGAAGCCAAACGCCTGGGACTGGCGGTGGTTTCGGTGCCGGCCTACTCGCCTGAGGCGGTGGCCGAGCATACGCTGGCGCTGATCCTCACGCTCAATCGCAACACGCACCGGGCGTATGCCCGGGTCCGCGAGGGTGATTTCAACCTCAAGGGGCTGCTCGGCTTCAACCTCAACGGCCGCACGGTCGGACTCATCGGCACCGGGCGCATCGGTGTGGCGACGGCCCGGGTGCTCTCGGGGCTGGGCGTCGAGCTGCTGGGCCACGATGTCCACGAAAACCCCGAATTCAAGGCGCTTGGCGGGCGCTACGTGGCGCTCGACGAGCTCTATGCCCGCTCACACATCATCAGCCTTCATTGCCCGCTCACCGAGTCCAATCACTACATGATCAATGCCGAGTCGATCGCGCGGATGCGCGACGGCGTGATGCTGGTGAACACCAGCCGGGGCGGGCTCATTGACACCGAGGCGGTGATCGCCGCGCTCAAGTCCAGAAAGGTCGGACACCTGGCGCTTGATGTCTACGAGCAGGAAAGCGATGTGTTCTTTCGGGACCTCTCCGACGAGATCCTCGCCGATGACATGCTCTCGCGTCTTTTGACGTTTCCCAACGTGCTGATCACCGGGCATCAGGGGTTCTTTACCCAGGAGGCGATGACGCAGATCGCCGAGATCACACTGGGCAACGTGGCGGCGGTCGCCCGCGGTGAGGCCTGCGACAATGAGCTGACCCAACGGCTATGACCGAGGTGCTGGATCGGCCGCTGGCACTGGCGCTGCAGGGCGGTGGATCCCACGGGGCGTTGACCTGGGGCGTGCTCGACCGCCTGCTGGAGGCGGGCATGCGGCCGGCCGGATTGAGTGGTACCAGCGCCGGCGCCCTCAACGCGGCGGCGCTGGCCTCGGGCTGGGCCGTCGATGGCGCCCGTGGCGCGCGTTCGGCGCTGCAGGCACTCTGGTCGGGCATCGGGGGCATGAACCCATCGGTGCGGCCGTCCTGGAGCGCCGATGGCAGCCTTCATTCGGCCACCTTAAAGACCATGACGCGGGTTGCCTCGCCTTATCAATTTAATCCGGCCGGGTTTAACCCGCTGCGCCAGCTGCTAGCCACGGTCATCGACTGGGAGGCCCTGCGTGCCCCCCGGCAACCGCCGCTCTGTGTGGCGGCTACCGAGGTGGCGACGGGGCGGCTGCGGCTTTTCCAGCGCCACGAGCTGAACGTGGAAATGCTGCTTGCATCCAGTTGTATCCCCACGCTGTTCCGTGCGGTCGAGATCGACGGCAAGGCTTACTGGGATGGCGGCTTTGCCGCCAATCCGGCGTTGCTGTCCCTGGTGATGAACGCCGAGTCGAGTGATCTGATGCTCATCCAGCTCCTGCCGGAGCGCGCCGAGACGATGGCACCGCGGCAAGTGGACGGCATCCTCAATCGCTCGCGTGAGCTGGGGTTCAGCACGCATCTGCTCCGAGAGCTTCACTGGCTTGCCACCCTGCAGGCGGACGGCGGTCCCTTGACGCGCTGGTCGCCCTCGCGGCTGCGGCGGCGGGTGGCGCGGCTGCGCTTTCACCACCTCGACGGCGGCGGCGAGCTGGCGTCGCACGGTGAGCCGAGTCCGCTTGATACCGCCAGTCCATCGCTGGAGGCGCTGCATCGCGCGGGTCGGGAGGCCGGACAACGCTGGCTGCGAGATCACGGGCATTGTGTCGGGCGGTTCAGCTCGCGGCCGCTGAGTGCGTTCGCCGGGCTTGACGGGTGACCGTCGGGTGATCCGTCAGGAGTCAGCCGGCCGGGGCTTGCCGCGGAAGATCCAGTACACGCCCAGAGTGTAGATCAGCACCACGGGCAGTACGACCAGCCCCGCCCCGTCAAAGAGCAACTGCAGCGAGGCGGTCGGTGCCGCCGCCTGATCAAAGCGCAGCTCACCGGGCAGAACCCAGGGCCAGACACTCAGGATGAAGGCACTGAACCCGCCAAGGATAATCAACGCGGCCATGGGATAGGCCAGTCGGTCGCGGGACGCCCGGGTGCTATAGACAACCCCCGCGGCACCGATAACGACCATCGGCGCCGGTCCCAGCAGCCGCGCGGGCGCATCCGCCCAGCCCTGGGCGATCTCCATCGATCCGAGCAGTGGCCCGGCAAAGCTCAACAATACGCCGATCACCGTCAGCGCCATTAACCAAGGCGGGCGTTCGTTCACGGGCACCGTCACGATGCCGGGATCGCGGGAGTCAAGGGTCAGGCTGTCGAAAACGCTCCCCATCACCGGGATACCGATCTTGAAGGCGTTGCGCTCGGCCGCCTCGTCCGGCCAGGCAACCAGCAGCAGCCGGGCCGGCTGTTCGGTCTGCCAGCGCCCCTCAATAGCGGTGAACTTGCTGGGTTGACGAGCCTCGACGTATTCGCCATTCAGGCGCCCGTCGCGGCCACGCAGAAGGCCGTGGTCAGATACGCGGCAACAATCATGTGCGGGAAGCGCACCCACCGCCCGTCGCTCGAGAATATCGCGCCCCAGTCAGTGGGATCGAACTGGCTGCCCTGCATCGCGTAGCCAACCGGGACCTGCATCCCGGTGTTGTTGGCCAGTATCCAGAACGAGGACACCGTGGTGCCAATCGTCACCATCAGGCACGAGAAAAAATACATGCCCCGGGAGACACGCTGACGGCCAAACACCATCACGCCGAAAAAGGTCGCCTCGAGCAAAAAGGCAGTGAACGACTCATACGCAAGCAGCGGGCCCTGGATCGGGCCGGTGCGCGCGGACCGGGCGCTCCAGTTGGTGCCGAACTGGAACGCCATGACGATGCCCGATACAACGCCCAGGACAAAGGCGATCATAAAGATCAACAGCCAGAAGTCGGACAGCTCGCGATAGACCGGCCGGTTGCCAGCGACAATCCCTCGAGCGCACCGCCCCAGCTCGCACTCGGCAAAGGTCGAGGCCGCGTTGGTCACGACAATCAGACCGAACAGCCCGAGCAGCAGCGCCGCTCAGGTGTAGAAATGCAATCCGATGAAGGCATCTCCATGTGAATGCGAACTCCAGCACGACGGTAATCGCGGACAATCCCAGCGCATTCAGCTTTTTCGAGAGTGACTCAGTCATCGTGCCGCCCCCTGGAAGTCGAGATTGAGTGCGTCGGTGGCGTGGACGTTGAGCAGGTAGGGCGTCCACAGCAGACCCACCCCCCAGGTCGCGTGTGCCAGAACCGGCTTATCAAAGAACACCAGCGCCAGTGCGATGGCGACGAGCTGAAAAGGCAGCACCACCATGAATCCGTTTCCCTTTTTATTATCGCGGTCGATGGCCTTTTCAGTCAGACCCGTTCGGGTTGGCCGATATCAGAAAAACACGCGGAAATTACGGACAAATACTGACGCCGCAGGGGGTTGATGGGCCCTCGCGACAGCCATGATCGGCGGTGGTAATCTGGCTGAAATAGCCAGTCATAAGAAAAAGAGGTCCCCATGCTCGATCAGACCAAGGTCGCCGGCCATCGCAGTGTTGTCGTCAACGAATACACCAACAGCGTCATCGATCCCGACGCCCGCATGCTTGGCCCGCTCGAGGATGGGGGTACCATCATTGCCAATACGGCGCCGGGCTGCTGGGGCCCGATGATTACGCCAAGCCTGCGGGGCGGGCATGAAGTGACCCGGCCCGTGGAAGTGATTGGCGCGCGGGTGGGCGACGGACTGGCGATCCGCATTCGTGACATCACCGTCACCTCGCTCGCCACGGCGTCGGGCCACGACAGCTCCCCGGAGGGGTTCTGCCTGGGGGACCCCTATGTCGCCGCCCGCTGTCCGCATTGCGATACGCTCTGGCCCGCGACCCACACCGAGGGGATCGGCCAGGACTCGGTGCGCTGCGACGCCTGCAACCAGCCCGTTAAACCCTTCGAGATTGTTCATGGCTATACCGTCAGCTTTGATGACAGCCGTCACGTGGGGGTAACGCTGCCGCAGAAAGCCGCCGAGGCGGTGGGGCACAAGGCCGATCACTATGCCGCGCTGCCGGATGCAAGCCATCAGCACTCGGTGCTGCACTACGCGCCCTGCGACATGCCGGCAACGCTCATCCGCATGCGACCGTTTCTCGGTCAGCTCGGCAGCTGCCCCTCCCGGGCGATGCCGGACAGCCACAACGCCGGTGACTTTGGCTCGTTTCTTGTGGGTGCGCCCCACGACTACGCCCTCACCCAGGCGGAATTGCTCGAGCACAAGACCGATGGTCATCTCGACATCGATGCGGTGCGCGCCGGCGCCATTCTGGTGGCGCCGGTCAAGGTCGACGGCGGCGGGCTCTATCTGGGCGACATGCATGCGGGGCAGGGCGATGGCGAGATCGCCGGACACACCATGGACGTCTCCGGCAGCGTGACCCTGCAGGTGGAGGTGCTCAAGGATTACCCCATCGACGGTCCGGTGCTGTTTCCGCTGGTTGAAGATCTGCCGCCCATGGCCCGTCCGTTCAACGACGACGAGATGGCCCGGGGCCAGCGACTGGCCAATCGCTGGGGGATCGAGGCCATCGAGCCAACCGCCCCCATCTCGGTGATCG
>Ga0102936_1000027_pt1 | contig 46673 bp, 42 predicted proteins | sample SalPon2_A_H2O_MG_FD_78502 | JGI IMG/M metagenome (GOLD analysis project Ga0102936, IMG submission 78502) | Salt pond water microbial communities from South San Francisco under conditions of wetland restoration - Salt Pond MetaG R2_A_H2O_MG | ecosystem: Environmental > Aquatic > Non-marine Saline...
TGACGACGATGACGATGACGATGACGATGACGACGACGACGACGACTAACAGTTCGATGGGGCCCACAAGGGTCGCCAGAGACACGAGTCGGCCACAAGCGAGATAGAAGGGCCGGCGGTCTTCGGTGTCATCGACATTCGACATCCGACGAACCGGCCATCGACAAACCCATATGACGGGCCGCGGAATCGGGTGCTATGACAGCCGTCGGCATCGACGCCATCGAGATCCGAAGCGGCAAGCTGCGGCTCGACCTCGCGGAGACCTTCGCGCCTGCGAAAGGGGAGGACCCCGAGAAGTACACCAAGGGGATCGGGATCGTACACTCCTCGCTGCCGGACGTCTACGAGGACATCGTCACGATGGGCGCAAACGCCGCGAAGGCCCTGATGGACCGGAAGGATCTGTCGCCCGACGACATCGGCCGGATCGACGTGGCCACCGAGTCCGCCTTCGACAACTCCAAGCCCGTCTCGACGTATATCGCCGGCTGCCTGGAAGACGTCTACGACAGCGACTTCCACCACGCAAACAAGGGCGAGCGGAAGTTCGCGTGCCTGTCGGGCACTCAGTGTATCGACGACGCGTACAACTGGATCCGTGCGGGGCGGAATCGCGGGCGCGCGGCGTTGGTGATCGCCACCGACACCGCGCTCTACGCGCGGGGCGACCCCGGCGAGGCGACCCAGGGCGCGGGCGCGGTCGCGATGTTGATCGACGAAGAGCCCGACATCGTCGCGCTCTCGACCGAGCAGGGGTACGGCAGCGCCGACGAAACCGACTTCCTGAAGCCCAACCAGCAGTTCCCCAGCGTCGACGGCAAGCGCTCGATTCAGGTGTATCTCGCGCGGATGCGGGAGGCCCTGGAGGACTACGAGTCGGTCGCGGGCGACACCCACCCCGACAGCTTCGCGTACTTCCCGTTCCACACGCCCTACCCCGGGATGGTGCGGAAGGCGGCGCTTCTCGGTTACCGCCACATCACCCGCGACACCGGCATCGAGGAGGCGCTGTCGGCCGACATCGGGATGCAGCCCCGCGACGCCGACTTCGACTCGCGGGAGGGGTACGAGGAGGCAATTCGGGCGTATATGGACGACCTGAAGCAGACGAGTCAGTATCAGGAGTGGTACGACCGGGCGATTGACCCCACCGTCGAGATCTCCGGGCGGGTTGGCAACTGGTACACGGGGTCGGTCCACCTGGCGCGGCTCTCGGCGCTCCGGGCGGCCGCCGCCGAGGGCGTCGCCCTCGCGGGCCAGCGGCTCCTGGTCGGCTCCTACGGCTCCGGGGCGCAGGCGGAGATCCACGCCGAGACCGTCCGAGAGGGGTGGCGCGAGGCGGTGGACCGGATCGACGTCGACGACCGGCTGGCGAGCCGCTATGACCTCTCCTTCGAGGAGTACGAGCTGATTCACGACGTCCACAACCACGACAAGGAGGTCGAAGTGGAAGCGTTCACCCAGCCGGAGGGGGAGTTCGTGTTCACCGGGTGGGGTCGGATGAGCGAGCGGCGATACGAGTACGTGGCGTAGAGCGACGACCGCCGATGGACGTGGAGCGTCGTACTGCCGGTGTCCTGATCGGGCTCCTCGCGGTGCTGTGCGTCGGACTCCTCGTTTCTGCCGCGTACCCGTTCACGACGTCCGATCCGCACAGGGCGAACCCTCCGGGTGATCGATTTACCGTTAGCGAGGCAGACGCGTACAGCGCGAGTGGGAGTATCGTCGTGAACGGGCGGATGAAGCTGGCGTTCGACGGGGTCGTGACTGCAGACGGTGCGTGGTACCAGAGAGTCGTCGACGGCGACACCGTTTCGGAGGCATACCGGTCCGCCACAGACGGAACGATCTACCACAGGCGCACGATAGAGGCGGGCGACGACGCCACGCGGCAACGGGAACTGGGTACCGAGAGCACGGACCGTGTACTCGTCCGTGAGGAACGGAACGGGGACCACGTGACGTTCGTCGTCGAAGAGAACGGCACTGGTGTCGCGCAGCCGGTTTCAGGAACGGCTTCGGTGTTCGTCGACAGCTTATCGATGGTCCGATACGAGGCCAATGGGTCCGTCTCCTCGGGCGAGACCGTCTACGAACCACGGTCCGGCTGGTACGACGGCAGAGAGACCTACCGCGTTACGGACGCTTCGGGCGACGTCCGTGTCGACGCCGATACGAACGTGGTGAAGTCGGCAGACGTCACCTGGGACGTAACTGCACCGGCAGGGACGTACGCGAAGTACGTCCTGGTGAGGTCGCTGAGCGACGAGCCGACGACGTACGAGATCACGGTCGAGTTCGATTCAGACGACCCCAGCCTCGAGCGGCCGAGGTGGGCGCACAAAGCCGCTTCAACGGAGAGCGTACGGACTGGCGGCCCGTCGGATCCCGCAGAGAACGGTACGGCGAGGACCCCACGCCCGCGCTGTCGTCGATGCGCAGAACCGATTGCCGGAGGGGGCTCTACCCCGGACTACGGCAGTTTTCGGAGGTCTTCCAGCGTGTCGTCGAGGTCGCGGTTCGAGATCGCCAGCGAGAGTCCATCGATCGTCGCCAGCGCGGGCGCGTGCTCCCAGAGATCGTCTTCGGTGAGGCCGTGAAGCACGACCGCGGTGGGGGTGGGGTTCACCACGCGCATCGCGACCAAGGCGGCCTCACCACGGGTGACGCCGGTGAACACCAGTGCCCGCGAGGTGGACTGACCGTAGAGCCGGTAGAACTCCTCGGAGGACAGTCGAGTGATTGCCTCGATGCTGTCGATGACCGTGTGCCCGCTGATCCGGTCTTTGTCGCCGCGCACTAGCTCGGTGGCGTCCATCGCGTCGTAGAGGGTCTCAAGCGGGACCGATCGCGGGTACTCTCGGAGATCCAACACGATGTCGCTGTCGAAGCCGGCGGTGATGACCCGGGCGTACTGACGGATCCGCCCGCCACCGCGGTCCTCGTCGATGTCGAGCAGGGCCTCGACTATCCGGCGGACCACACCGATCCCGGGGCTCTCGCGGCGGCCGCTCTCGTAGTCGGAGACGACCGACGAGGAGACGTCGAGCTGTGTTGCGAGCGTGGTCTGAGAGACGTCGAAGTCGGTGCGCCACTTCCGGAGGGTCGCCCCGGGATCGTCGCTCAGCGTGATCTCGCCCGCGATTCGACGGGCGAGTTCGTCTTTGGGCACCGTCGTCACGGCCCGCTTTCCCCCATCGTCGGGGTCTGCCGACTCATTAATCGGGTATGCGAGGGGCGGCCGCAAAAGCGTACCGGGGCGAGGAGACCTGGCCGGCCGCCCCTCTCGCGCAGGAACGTTCAAGTCGAGGCACGCGTCAGGTACCTCCGTGCCCTCGACGCTCGTCCACGTGTCGCTCGCGCTGTTGCTCGCTGCCGGGGTGCTGGGGTCGGACTTCGACGGCCGGAGCGCCCTGGTGATCGCGGCCGCGACCGTCCTTCCGGATCTCGACGTGGCGCTGGAGCCGCTTCTATCGGGCGCCCATCGCTCGGTAGGACACACCCTCCTCTTTCCTGCACTGCTTTTCGTCGGGGTCGCGGCCGACGTCCGGCGCGGCCCCGACTCCCTGCTCCGCCGACGGTACGGCGACCGCGGGGTGACGCTCGCGTTCACTGCGGTGGTGTGCTTGTTCGGCGCCGGGATCGTCCCCGACCTCGTGGTTGGGGGCGTCAACGCTTTGTACCCGATCCACGACGCCTTCTACACCGTCGACGGCCGGCTGTTCTACTCGACCGATCGGGGGTGGGTGCAGACGTTCGTGGACCTCTCGCCCGGGGAGACGGACCCGCAGCGGACCACGAGCAACTTCGACTTCCGGACGGTGCTCGACGCCGAACCGACGCTCGGAGTGGAGAACTCCGGAGGTGGCGGAGGCAACGGCGGGGGCGGTGGCTCCCAACGCGTCGAACGCCTCTTCCCGGTGGCGATGACGGGATTCCGGGCGTGGCTGCTCCCGGTCGCGGCGTTCGTCACCGGCACGCGGCTGTGGCAGGCGCGGCGATCGGCGGCCGCGGACGCTGCGACGGAGTCAGAGGTCTGCGGGGGTGAAGAGGCGTGACGAGCCGCGTCACGATCCGGGCGTACGACGCCGACACCGACGAGTCGGCGGTATGGCAGCTAAAACGCGAGTTCGAGCTGGCGCTCGGAGCGGGGACCGGCGGCGACGACAAGGCCGCCGCCTACGCCGAGAAACTGACGCCGCGGTACCGGGACCGGTGGCTCGCGTGGGTCGATCGGTGCGTGGCCGAGGAGCCCGGCTGCGTGGTCGTCGGCGAGCCCGACGGGGCGGGAACGGCAGCCACGGACCTCGTGGGCTACGCGTTCTTGCTCCCGGAGTCACTTTCGTTCGTCTGGGACGCCGCGGTGCTCAACGAGATCTACGTCGACCCCGACCGTCGGGGGACGGGTGTCGCCGATGCGCTGCTCGACGCTGTGGTGGCGCGGGCGCGGGCACAGGACCTGCCGCTCGACCGGCTGGTGCTTGACGTCGACGCCGAAAACGACAGGGCGAATGCGTTCTACCGTCGCCACGGCTTCGAGCCGTGGGGCGAGATGGTCGCGAGAGAGCTGTGACCGGGCGCCTACCGCCGGTCGCCGACGACGCCACCGATTGCGCCGCCGACGGCACCGAAGACCAGCGGGTAGACGAGGCCGGCGATGAGCACGGCCGCGGCGACCGTCGGGCCGGCAGTCGCGTCGCCGACGTCAATGCCGACCGCGGTCGCACCCACCGCAACGAGCGGGAGGTACCCGATCGTGACCGCGAGCCCGGCGACCGCGCCGGCCACCGGGCGGTGCACGCGACCGAGGACGGCGACGGCGGCGCCCCCGACGACCAGCACGGCCGGCGGGAGCACGAACAGCACCGGACTGAACGTCTCGCCGACCAGGTTCACCGCAGTCGACCCGAACAGCCCCGGCACCTCGGCAGCGACGTTGTGGGCGTTGTAGAACACCCACCCCACGAGCTGCCAGGTGCCGGGGTTGCCGGTGGCGATCTCCAAGACGCGGGCGGCCAGGGAGTTCGAGACCTCCTGTCCGACCGCAGCGTACGTGAGTGCGTAGCCGACGAGGTACGCGAGGGCGCCGCCAACAGCGGCGACACTGAGCGTTCGGCCGTCCGGACGGAGCGAGGGGGTCGTCGCGGCGGCGGAGTCAGTGCGGGACACGCCGAGCGGTCACTGCTGAGACGTAGGTATCTTCTGGTTTCGTCGGACGCACGTCGGTGATGCGAGCCGAGGTGGCGCGTCGAGTCGCTCCCAAACCACTAAAGCCGGGTCACACCAACCTTCGACAATGACCGACTGGACCGAACGGTACCGTCCGACAACCCTCTCGGAGGTCCGCGGGAACGACAAAGCCCGCGACGCCCTCGCGGAGTGGGCCGAGACGTGGGAAAGCCACCACGAGCCCGTCGTCGTTCACGGCGCTCCGGGCGTCGGCAAGACCTCCGCGGCCCACGCACTCGCGAACGATATGGGGTGGGAGGTCGTCGAGTTGAACGCCTCGGATCAGCGGACCGCAGACGACATCGAGCGGTTCGCGGGGCGGGCGTCCCGGAACGCTACCCTCGCGGGGTCGGTCGGCGACGGGACCGGAACCGCCCGCGGCGACGGTCGGCAACTGATCGTGCTCGACGAGGCCGACAACATCCACCACCAGTACGACCGCGGTGGAAAGCGCGCGGTCACGGGGCTTCTGAAGAACGCCGCCCAGCCGATCGTGCTGATCGCGAACGAGTATTACGACATGTCGACCGGCCTGCGGAACGCCGCCCGAGAGATCGAGTTCCGCGACGTCTCCGCGCGGTCGATCGTGCCGGTCCTCCGAGACATCCTCCGGAAGGAGGGCATCGAGTTCGACGAGGAAGCACTAGAGCGCATCGCCGACGACAACGGCGGCGACCTCCGGGCGGCGATCAAAGACCTCCAGGCAACCGCCGAAGACCGGACCCGGATCACACTCGACGACGTGCGCACCGGCTCCCGGAACCGTGCGGTCGGGCTCTTCGAGTTCCTCGACGCGGTCCTGAAAGAGGAAGCATCCGCAGAGGCGGCGCTTCGGACCGCCTACGACGTCGACGAGACTCCGGAGGACCTTCTCCAGTGGGTCGAGGACAAGGTGTCTTTGGTCTACGAGGGCCGGGAGCTCGCGCGGGCCTACGAGTTCCTCGCGAACGCCGAGGTGTGGACCAGCCGGGTGTACGCCACCGACTACGACTACACGTGGTGGCGGTACGCCACCGACAACCTCGCCGGCGGGGTCGCAGCCGCCCGCAACGGCACCTACGGCGGGTGGACGCGGTACGGCGGTGCGCCCTATCGGTCGACCCGGGATTCGACCCGCGACGGGGTGGTCCAGGCGATCGCGGAGTCGGGCGGCTTCTCGATGCGGACCGCCCGGCTCGACGTGTTGCCGTTCCTCTCGGCGGTAACGCACCACTGCAAGCCGCGGGAGCTGACCGTTGCGATGGCGGCGTGGTACGACCTCGACGAGGCGGGCGTCGCCTACGTCACCGGAAGCGGTGAGACCACGAACAAGGTCCAATCGATCGTCGAAGACGCCGCCGACCTCCGGGCCGAGGCGCTCGAAGACCACGCCGGCGGCGCCTTCGCCGGAAGCGGCGACGGGGACGCCGACTCGCTCGAGACAGTCGGAGATGGCTCCGAGGGCTCGGTCGACGCGGACGTGCTCGACCGCGACAGCGAGGGCGCCGCCGCGGACGCCGAGGGGACCGCGGAGGCGGCGGACGACGACAGCCAGGCGGGGCTGTCGGATTTCATGTGACCGCCCGGAGCCGTCGAACGCCGGGCTGACAGCGGAGCCCGGGTCGGCGGTCTCAAAGCAGTTTCGAGAGGAACTGCGCGCCGCGATCGGTGTCGGGGTTCTCGAAGAAGGCGACCGGATCGCCGGTCTCGACGATCCGACCGTCGTCCATCAGCACGACCCGGTCGGCCACCTCGCGGGCGAACCCCATCTCGTGGGTGACCACCATCATTGTCATCCCGTCGTCGGCGAGCCCGCGCATCACGCCCAGGACCTCCCCGACGAGCTCAGGGTCAAGGGCGCTCGTGACCTCGTCGAACAGCATCACTCGCGGGTCCATGGCGAGCGCGCGGGCGATCGCCACGCGCTGCTGTTGGCCGCCCGAGAGCTGGTTGGGGTACGAGTCGGCCTGGTCGGAGAGCCCGACCTCCGCCAACAGCTCCAGCCCGCGCTCCCGGGCGTCGGCAGCCCCGACCCCGCGGACCTTTCGGGGAGCCAGCGTCACGTTCTCGATGGCGGTCTTGTGCGGGAAGAGGTTGAACGACTGAAACACCATACCGATCCGCTGCCGGAGTCTGTTGATGTCGGCGTCGGGGTCGGAGACCGACCGGTCATCGAGCCTGACTTCCCCCGCCTGGATCTCCTCGAGTCGATTCGCACACCGGAGCAGCGTCGACTTCCCGGAACCCGAGGGGCCGACGACGACGCACACTTCGCCGTTGGCGACGTCGAGTGAGACGTCCTTCAGGACGTGAGTGTCGCCGAAGTACTTGTCGACGTGCTCGAACTCCAGGAGGACGTCGCCGCGGCTCACTGGGACTCACCGCCCCAGTCGCCGCGCTCTTCAAGGTACGTCACCAGCCGCCCCATCGGGATGGTGATCGAGAGGTACGCGATCGCGACGAGCACGATCGGGGTCCAGGGGTCGAACGTCGCGCTGTTGACGTCGCGGAACTGCTGGATGAGCTCCGGGATCGCGATGACCGTCAGCAGCGAGGTGTCTTTCACTAGGATGATCTGGTCGTTACCGACCGCCGCCAGGGCGTTCCGCCACGCCTGCGGGACCACGACCTCCCGCATGGCCTGGATGTACCCCATACCGAGCGACCGCGCGGCCTCCATCTGGCCGTCGTGAACCGCGCCGATCCCGCCGCGGACCGCCTCGCCGACGTACGCCGCGTGGTTCAGCGTCAGCGCGATGATCGCCGTCGGCAGCCCCCAGTTCTGGATCGGAAACAGGCCGGGCCACAGCGCCGGGATGCCGAAGTAGATCACGAAGATCTGGAACAGCAGCGGGGTTCCCCGGAAGAACTGGACGTACGCCGCGGAGATGGCGTTGGTGAGCCGGGTCTTCGAGACCCGAGCAAGCCCCACGAACACCCCCGACGTCACCGACAGGACGCTGCTGGTCACCACGATCCCGAGCACCAGCCCGTACGCTCTGATGAACTGCGGGAGGATCGTCGGGATCAGTCCGAAGTCCACCTGGGTCGCCAGGATGTAGAGAACCAGCAGGACGACCCCCATCGCGAAGAAGCTCGACAGCCCCACCCCGAGATATTTCAGGGTCCGATCGTCGAGGAACCCGTCGGCGGTGGCGTTCGCGTCCGGCTGTGCGCTCGAATAGGTGTCTGCCATCGTCCTGGTGGCGTCGTCAGCCCGCGAAGTACTCCGAGTAGAGCTCGTCGTAGGTCCCGTTCTCCCTGATCGTCGCGAGCGCCTCGTTGACGCGCTGGAGGAACTCGTCGTCGTCCTCCCGGAACGCGATCCCGTAGTTCTCCACGGTGAGCGTCAGGTACGGCGGGGCCTCTTGGTCGCCCTCCGCGGCGGCGCCGTCGCCCTCGAGGAAGACCACGCCGTCGCGCTCGTTCGCGAACTCCGCGTTGACCGTGTTGTCGTTGATAATGGCGTTGACCTGCCCGTTGAGGAGCGCCTGGAACGCGCCGTTGATCTGATCGTACCGGTTCAAAGAGAGGTCGCCGCCGAACTCCTCTTGGAGCTCCTCGGCTGCGCCCGCGCCGGTGGTCCCCTTCTGGACCCCGACGGTCTCGCCCTCTAAGTCCGCGCGGGACGTGATCGAACTCCCCTCACGGACGATGACGGTCTGGTACGCGGTGAAGTACGGATCCGAGAAGTCGACCTCCTCGTCGCGCTCGTCGTTGATCGTCATCGCGGACATAATGACCCGGAAGTTGCCGTTGTTGAGCGAGGGGATGATCGAGTCGAAGCTGGTCGGCTGAAACTCGTAGTCGATCCCGATCTGGTCTTCGAAGACCGCCGCCGCGATGTCGACGTCGAACCCGGTGAGATCGCCCGACGTCGTCTCGTACTCGAAGGGCCGGTACGGGATGTCGGAGCCGATGACCACCGTGTCCGGGATGGTCGATTCCGGCGTCGACGTCGCCGTCTCGGTCGGTTCCGCGGTCTCCGTTGCGGTCTCGGTCTCCGGTTCCGCGGTCGTCGCCTGGTCTCCGGAGCCGCCGCCCCCGGAACAGCCCGCGACCAGCCCCCCGGCGAGTACTCCTATACCGCTTTTCAGATAGGTCCGTCTATCCATATTACGGTTCGATAACGGACAGGAGTATAACAAAGTATCGTTCCGCAGTACGTTTGTCCACCCCCGGGCGCGCCGCGTCACCGTCCGTCGGGTTGCGCCCGGGGCACGCGGGACCGAGCGCGGCCGGCAGGGGGGCGGCGCCTCAGTCGTCGGTGGGGACGCCGCGGACGTCGGGACCGCCATCGTCGTCGCGGAGGAGGTACCGCGCCGCGACGACGAGGCCGAGCGCAGCCGCGGCGCCGGCCAGCGAAACGTACTGGAGCGTCCCGCCGTACACCAGTCGGCCGGCGACGAGTAGCGAGACGACCACGGCTGCGGCCGCGACGGTCAGATACCGGACGCTGCGTGGAGAGCCGACCCGACCGTCACCCGACGGCGCCGACCACACCGCCGCGGTCAGCAGGGCAGCGTAGGTCGACAGCCCGGCGAGGTAGTACGCAGCCTGGACCGTCGGCCCGAACGAAACGAACGTGTGTGGCGTCAAGGCCACGAGCACCGGGAGGAGGCCGCCGGCTGCCGTCAGGGCGGTCCGAACCCGGCCGGCGCCCACGCCGTCGGTGCCGTAGGTCCACGCCGCGGCGAGGGCGACGCCGGTGAAGATGATCGACGCGGTGCCGAAGTGCGCGAGCAACACCGCCCACTGGTAAGTCGTGACCGTGAGCGCGCCGAGAACGATCTGGGAGGGGAGCAGAATCGTGGCCGCCGCCAAGGCCAGCCTGACTCGTCGGTCCGCGCCGCCGCGCCACGCGACGATCGTGGTGCCGAGAATCACGAACCCGGTGAGCATCGCAACCAGCCGGTGGAACCACTCGATGAAACTGCTCCAGTTCGCGGGGAACAGCCCGAGGAAGCCGTCGCAGAGCGGCCACCGCCCCGCGCAGGTCAGCCCCGCGCCCGTCGCCGCGGTGTATACACCGAGTATCATCAATACGCCCGTGAGTCCGGCTGAAACGCCCACGAGCCGACGAAGACGTGTGTCCATACACGTGCGTCGGGGTCGGAGACACTTGAATCGCTCTCTCGCGGTTGCGTCGGTACCAGCTCCGACGTTCCGCCACGTTTCAAGTGCCAGTGCCGAGAGGCTGGCGTATGACTGATGGGACGCCGCCGGAGGAGTCCGGCGGGAGCGACGGAACCGAACGGGAGGTGGCCGGTGCGGGCGACGCCCGACTCAGCCACCGCCGGGAGCGGCTGGCGAGGTTCCTCGACCGGGAGGGGCTGGACGCGGTCTGGGTCGGAAAACCCAACTCCTTTTCGTGGCTCACCGGCGGGAGCAACGTGGTCGACCGCGACGCCGACGTCGGTGTGGCGGCCGCGGGCTACGTCCGCTCGACGGGATTGGTGGTCGTTACGAACAACATCGAGGCCGGCCGGCTGGTCGACGAGGAGGTGCCCGCGGCGTTCGAGGTCGAGTCGGTACCGTGGTACGAGTCGTCGCTGGCGTCGGCAGTTGCCGACGCGACTCCCGGAGACGGGGCGGCGGACTTCGACGTCCCCGGGCTCGACCGCCTGAACGCGAGCCGGCTCCGCCGCCCGCTCTCCCCGGACGACGTCGAGCGGTACCGGGAACTCGGCCGAGAGGTCGCGGCAGCGTTGGAACGGGTCGCGGTCGAAGTTCACCCCGACGACACCGAACGCGAGGTCGCCACGGGACTCCGGGTCGCGCTCGCGACCCGGGAGATCGAAGCTCCAGTGGTGCTTGTGGGCGGCGCCGAGCGGGCACAGTCGTACCGTCACTACACGCCGTCCCGAGCGGAACTGGGGAGCTACGCGCTGCTTTCGGTGACCGCCGAGCGCGGGGGGCGCTACGCCAGCGCGACCCGAACGGTCGCGTTCGACGGCGCACCCGAGTGGCTCGCCGAACGTCACCACGCGGCGATGCGGGTGGAGGCGACCGCGCTGGAGGCGACCCGGGACGCCGCCGGTGGGGGCGGCGACGCCGGCGACGTCTTCGACGCGATCGCCGACGCCTACGACGACCTCGGAGAACCCGGCGAGTGGCAGAACCACCACCAGGGCGGCGCAGCGGGCTTCGCCGGCCGGGAGTGGATTGCAACGCCCGGCGGCGACGAGCGGGTCGACGCCCCGATGGCGTACGCGTACAATCCCACGGTCCGGGGCGCGAAGTCCGAGGACACGGCACTGATTACCGACGACGGCGTGGAGGTCCTGACGCGGACCGACGGATGGCCCACCCGGAGTGTGTCGTCGTGCGACGGGGAGTTCACAATCGAGCGCCACGCCGTCCAACGACTCGGCGGGGAGTAGGGAGCGGCGACCGTCTCCACCCCAGATTCGTCGTCTGTCGAACTGTGATTCGACAGGCAGCTTTTTTTGTGCCCGTGTCGTCGCCGGGCGTATGGGACTTGACGACGACGCCAGAGAGTATCACCGGGAGGAGCCGCCCGGGAAAATCGAGATATCCACAACGAAGCCCACCAACACCCAGCGCGACCTCTCGTTGGCGTACTCTCCGGGCGTCGCGGCGCCGTGCCGCGACATCACCGCGGACGCCTCCCGGGCGTACGAGTACACCGCGAAAGGTAACCTCGTGGGCGTGGTCTCGAACGGCAGCGCCGTCTTGGGGCTGGGCGACATCGGCGCGCAGGCCTCAAAGCCCGTTATGGAGGGAAAAGGAGTGCTGTTCAAGCGGTTTGCCGATATCGACGTCTTCGACGTGGAACTCGACCTCGACGACCCCGACGAGCTGGTGACCGCGGTGCGGGCGATGGAGCCGACGTTCGGCGGGATCAACCTGGAAGACATCAAGGCTCCCGAATGCTTCGAGGTCGAAGAGCGACTGCGGGAGGCGATGGACGTCCCGGTGTTCCACGACGACCAACACGGGACGGCGATCATTTCGGGGGCGGCGCTTCTGAACGCCGCCGACGTGGCCGGGAAGTCGCTCTCGGATCTCCGGGTGGTGTTCTCCGGGGCGGGCGCTTCCGCCATCGCGACCGCACGGTTCTACACGTCGCTCGGCGTTCCCCGGGAGAACATCGTGCTGTGTGACTCCTCCGGCGTCATCGGCACCGATCGGGGGAGGCTCAACGAGTACAAATCGGAGTTCGCCTCCGACGTTGCGGCCGACACCCTCGAGGACGCGATGGTGGGCGCAGACGTGTTCGTGGGGCTGTCGGTGGGCGGGATCGTCTCCCAGAAGATGGTGGCGTCGATGGCGGCGAACCCGATCGTCTTCGCGATGGCGAATCCCGACCCGGAGATCGGCTACGAGGACGCAAAGGCCGCCCGCGACGACACGGTGATTATGGCGACCGGTCGCTCCGACTACCCCAATCAGGTCAATAACGTACTCGGGTTCCCGTTCATCTTCCGCGGCGCGCTCGACGTGCGCGCAACCGAGATCAACGAGGAGATGAAGCGGGCGGCCGCGGAGGCGCTCGCGGAGCTAGCCCGGCAGGACGTCCCCGACGCGGTGGTGAAAGCCTACGGCGACCAGCCGCTGCAGTACGGTCCCGACTACGTCATCCCGAAGCCACTCGACCCCCGGGTCCTGTTCACGGTTGCACCCGCCGTCGCGGAGGCTGCGATGGAGGCCGGATGTGCCCGAACCGAGGTCGACCTCCAGGCCTACGAGGAGCAACTGGAGGCCCGGCTGGGGAAGTCACGGGAGATGATGCGGGTCGTTCTCAACAAAGCGAAATCCGACCCCAAACGAGTCGCTCTGGCCGAGGGCGGCGACGAGAAGATGATCCGTGCGGCCTACCAGATGGCCGAGCAAGGGATCGCCGAGCCGGTGTTGGTCGGCAACCCCGACGAGATCGCCCAAACCGCGGCGACCCTCGGGCTGGAGTTCGACCCCGAAATCGTCTACCCGGCGAACGGCGAGTGGGACCACTACGCCGATCACCTCTACGAACTCCGGCGGCGGAAAGGGATCACGAAGCGGGAGGCCCACGACATGATCCGCGGGAACTCGAACGCCTTCGCCAGCGTAATGGTCGAACGCGGCGACGCCGACGCCATGCTCACCGGGTTGACCCACCACTACCCCTCGGCGCTCCGGCCGCCGTTGGAGATCATCGGCACGGCGCCCGACGCCAACTACGCCGCCGGCGTCTACATGCTGACGTTCAAAAACCGGGTGATCTTCGCGGCCGACACGACCGTGAACCTCGACCCCGACGCGGGGGTGCTCGCGGAGATCACCCGCCACACCGGCGAACTCGCCCGGCGGTTCAACGTCGAGCCGCGGGCGGCGATGCTGTCGTACTCCAACTTCGGGAGCGTCGAGAACGCCGACACCCGGAAGATCCGCGACGCGGTCTCGGAACTCCACGACGACGGCGCGGTCGACTTCCCGGTGGACGGCGAGATGCAGGCCGACACCGCAGTGGTCGAGGACATCCTCAACGGGACCTACGAGTTCTCACAGCTGAACGAACCCGCGAACGTCCTGGTGTTCCCCAACCTCGAGTCGGGTAACATCGGGTATAAACTGCTCCAGCGGCTCGGCGGCGCGGAGGCCATCGGCCCAATGCTGGTGGGGATGGACAAGCCCGTTCACGTCCTCCAGCGCGGCGACGAGGTGAAAGACATCGTCAACCTCGCGGGCGTCGCCGTCGTGGACGCCCAGCAGTAGGGGCAGGCGGGTCGCTTCTGCCCGGACGGGCTGGTCTCAGTCGCTGGCTTCCCCGCCCAGGCGGGACGGCGGCGGATATCGCGGTTCACCCTCCTCCGCGGTGGCCCGGCCCTCCGGACCGCTCGATCCGGGGACCACACACCGGTCCGCACGACGGTTCACGTGGACGTAGTCCTCCGGTGCGTTTGCCAGCGGGTGCGCGGGGTTCTCCCGGCCGTCGATCCGGGCGGCTCTGAGCTCTCCGAAGCCCGCGATGCGGGCGCGGATCCCCCGCCAGTGGGACTCCCCGCCCGGAGGCACCCGACCGCGCCCCGTGGGGCGCCAGTCGGCGTTGCCGCCAGCAGCCAGGACTTCGGCGTTGACCGCGGCCGCGAGTTCGTCGTGGTCGACGAGGACGCCCACCCGCGCGTGGTCGGGGGTCCGGGCGGCGAGTACGTCGAGGCCGAGATGGAGCGCCCGATACTCCGCGACGTTGTTGTCGGGGGCGGCGTCAGGGACTGACACGCGGGCAACGCGGCTGCCGTCCCGGGTTTCGATCACGGCGCCGAGCCCGCCGCCGCCGTCCCGCCGATAGGAGCCGTCGGTCGCGACGTAGAAGTGTCGGTGGTGGGTACGCGGCGGGTGTGCGATGTGTGGCGTCGGCGCGTCGTCGAACAGGTCACGGAGCGTCGACCGGCCGTGAGCGGCCATACGTTCGCTTGCGAGCGGGGATTCATAAAGATGTCCCGGGTGGAGACCATCGACGCGGCTGCGGGGCTGTCGTCCTGCCGCGGAGGGAGTCTGAAAGGATTGGCCGCGCCGACATGCGCATCGCTCGAAGGAAGGCAAAAACGCACCGCACAGTAGAGGCGAAGATGCCACAGCGAGACGAGTTACCGGACCGGTCCACTGTTACGCCGCTCTCGCGCGATCCGACCCGGCGGGACACAAAATTACGCTCGTGAGATTCGCTGTCCGTCTCCCGACACCGATCGCGTACGGAACTGCCCGCCGTCTGTGAACAAACCACAGTACCTTGCATCATTGGCCTTGCGAACTGAACAGCAGGTGGACCTGGAACGCCAACGACAGCAGGAGAAGACAATATAACCGAGCATTACGACGGTCCGCTACTGCGTCAGATGGACAAGAAAGATGGTGTCTACGAAGATATATAAATCCAAATCGGGCCACGGCAGCGTCGTAGGCAAAAGATGGAGCTGTAGCGTCTCTCCGACCCTATCGGACAAACTCGACGTCGGTGTAGATGACCACATACGGATCGACCGCAACCACGGTAAAAAGCCGTGTTATGCCCGAGTCAGGAAGATCCACTCCAAAGCAAAGTACCCCCTCAGGGTTCCGAAGAGGACTCGGACGAGATCCGGGCTCGAACACCACGAAGAGGTCTTTCTGTCCCCGGTCATTCCTCAAGAGAAGTACATGCAAGCGAGGAAAACACACGGCTTGAGCGAGACAGTCTGGGACGACAAAGAACAGGATAGTATACTGGTGTATGCACCGCACGGCGGAGACATTGAATTTGGGACGGACGATGCAGCGATCCGACTGTATCACAGACTCACGGCCAACGGCTATCAAGCCAGTCTCTGGTGTCTACACGGGTTCGGGGCGAACAGTTTCAGTAGGTGGCACGCGTCCAAACCCGGCTTGACATCCGGCAGCTATCCCGGACTCGAACAGATCCGGACTCGGGAGTACGATCTAGTGGTTTCGTTCCACGTTCACGACGAGTCTTATACGGGTGTGGGCGGCAGCATCGGAGCACCGTTTAGAGAGGCGGTCGCCGAAGAGATGTGCGAGCGGATCAAGGATCGATACGAGTTCAGACACCGACACGAGAATATGAGATGGAAGGGCGTCTCCGACGCGAATCTCGTGAACAAATTGTGTAGTGGCACGGGTGGGTTGCAGCTTGAGATGCAGCCAATCGTCGGCTACAAATACAGGAACAGAGCGGTCAACGCTGTTTGTTCAGTGGTACAGAGCCGTTTGTAGTCCCGGTTCGTGTGCCGTCTGCGTTCTCCTCCGGTGACTCCGAGGGGAGTAACGACTGTGTTCAGCTTCGTTCAGATTCCACAGGAGCAGTACCACCGATACTGTCAGGCTCACGTCCGACACCCTTAGACAGCGAGCCGACGAACAGGTCCGATATGGCCCCGATCGGAACCGTGACCGCAGCCGACCTAATGACCACCGACGTCGAGACCGTCGCCCCCGACGACGACATCGGTAAGGTGCTCGGCCGACTCGCCCGCGCGGCGTTCAACGGGTTTCCCGTGGTCGACGACGACGCTCTCGTCGGCATCGTGACCCAACGCGACCTCGTCGGGCTGTTCCAGACCGAAGACCGGACGCTCTGGATCCCCGTGGGGTTCCCGCCGTTCCTCGAAACCCTGACGTATGCCATCGACGTGTCGTGGAACGACCTCGATCTGGGGATCGACCTCCTGCGGAACACCAACAAGCCGGTCCGATCGGTGATGACCACCGATCTGGTGACCGTCGACCGCGACGCTTCCCTCGACGACCTGCTCGATCTGCTCGCCGACGAGGAGCGCGACATCAACCGGGTGCCGGTGGTCGACGGCGACGAACTCGTCGGGATCGTCGCCCGCCAGGACGTGCTCCGGGCGCTCCGCGACGAGCGCCGTGCGGGCCGGTAGTCGGCGAGATCGCGGAACGAAACGTTCAGGCGGAGGGGGAACGCAGTCCGGCTGTGAGCCGGTACCGAAACCTCCTGCTCTTCGTCGTACTCGCGACCGTGTGGGGCTCGGCGTTCGTGGCGATCAAGGCGGGGCTGGCCGACATCCCGCCGGTGCTCTTCGCTGCGTTCCGGTACGACATCGCGGGCGTGCTGATGTTGGGTTACGCGTTCTACGCCACCGATACCCCGGTCCCGCAGAGTTGGGGACAGTGGGCCTTGGTGGCGGTCGGAGCGACGCTGATCATCGCCGGCTACCACACTCTGCTCTTCATCGGCGAGACCGACCCCGCGGTCACCTCCGCGGCGGCGGCGGTGATCGTCAGCCTCAGTCCGGTGTTGACAACGGGGTTCGCCCGGGTGTTCCTCCCCGGCGAGCGACTGACGCTGGTCGGGATCGCGGGGTTGCTTCTGGGCCTGGTCGGCGTGGGTATCCTGTCGAACCCCGACCCCGGCAACCTACTCGCCGGCGGGGCGGTCGCGAAGCTCTTGATCTTCGGCGCGGCCACCGCGTTCGCGCTCGGATCGGTGCTGACGCGTCGGATTGAGGCGTCGCTGCCGATCGAGACGATGGAGGCGTGGGCGATGGTCGGCGGCGCCCTCATTATGCACGGCGTGAGCCTCGGGCTGGGAGAGTCGATCGCGGACGTGGCGTGGACCGCCGAAGCGCTCGCGGCGCTCGGCTACCTCTCGGTCGTTGCGAGCGCTCTCGGATTTCTCATCTACTTCGACCTCTTAGACCGGCTGGGACCGATCCAGATCAACCTGGTGTCCTACGTTGCGCCGGTCTTCGCGGCGCTTGCTGGGTGGGTCGTGCTCGCGGAGGTGCCAACCATCAACACCGCCGTCGGGTTCGTCGTCATCTTCGTCGGGTTCGTGCTGGTGAAGCGACGGGCCATCCGGTCCGAACTCCCGCGGCTCCGGCGGCTCGTGTCGCGGTCGTGAGGCCGGGGGTGCCGGCGGCCGCCGTCCCACGCCGGTTACGGAAGTTCGAGGAGAAAGCCCCGTGCTTTAGCGCGGGGACGAATCCGACAACAGGGACGCCGATCACGAGTTTTACTAAGTTTGACATCGTCTCATGGTATAAACACATCAGACGAAAACTGGAGTTGGATTGGGGTCTCCGTCGACGAAAAGCAACCCTGCGTCGGATGTCACTCACCCCTTGCGGGTGAGTCAGGTCGATGGCACGGCCTGTGAGGTGCAAGCGGATACCCAAGCACACCACGCCACTTCGGTGGCCCGACGCACTACTCACGAACCACAGCCAGACCCTCGTGGTCTGGTCAGGGTGCCTTCGGGGACGCACGAACGGCGTGCTGTCTCACGAAGGGATCCTCGTCCTTCAGGGCGGGGAGGATGTCAAAGGTCGATGTCCTCTGTAGGGAACGCGCCCTCGTCGACCTCCGGGTCGTACTCCTCGACTGCCGAGAGGATCATCTCCAGCGTTGCCTCGGGGCTCCACCGTGCGGTGTTGATCGCCAGATCGTAGAGCGAGCGGTCGTTGATGTCGATACCGTAGTACGACCGGTACCGGCCGGCCTCGCTGACCTCCCGGACGCGCATCTCGGCCCCCATCTCCTCTCTGTCCCGTGTCCGCTCGACGCGCACCTCGTCAGGCGCGTCCAGCCAGATTCGAAGATCCGCGCGGTTGCCCGCGAGCCACCCCGAAAGCCGGGATTCGAGGATGAACGGCTTGTTCGACGCCCCCCACTTTTCGGCGATCGTCCGGAGGCGCTGGTCCAGCGCGCGGTCGATCTCGTCGGTCTCGTCGGTCTTCGCAATGAGCTGTGACAGCGACATTCCCCGGTCGTCGGCCAGCTCACGGAAGATGTCTCCGCCGGAGACGTAGCCGCAGTCGAGCGCGGTCGACAACCCCTCACACACCGTGGTGGCGCCGCACCCCGGCGGTCCCGAGACGGTGATAAACAGGTTACTGTCGACCGACCGCTTCGGGAGGTCGTCGTCAGTCATAGCCGGAGATTATCGTCCGCCCACTAAAAGCCGCGGGGAGACGGCCGCGAGCACGGTTGTGAGTGTCACACAGACTGCTTCAGGGGGAAAACCCGGCGAGCGGACCACGAGACCGGGCGGGACGGGTCTGGGTCGCGTGGGACCGACGTATCGTGGGCATCGACGCACGACCGAAGTCGGTGGCTTCCGCCTCGCACACGCGCGAGGAGTCAGTAGCCCCCGTCTAAAAGAGCGAAAGCCGCGGATAAACCGTCTGCCCGGACGAGATCGTCTGGTAAAACGTCGGTCGAACCCCGGATCGGCGGCTAAATTCGGATGAAAACGCGCCAATGCTCTGGCGGCTATATCACCCCCCAGACCGTGCATACGAGTAGATGTCGAGTTCTCACCCTCCATTCGGCTCCGAACGCGCTCGCCGGGTCCGCGATGCGATCCGGTCGCCGGCCGCGGGGCTGTCGAAGCCGGTTGCGTACCTCGCTCGACCGATCCGGTTCGTGGCCTTCTGGGTCGCGGTGGCGCTCCCGTTTCTCTATCTCCCGCTACTCGTCGGGGGCCTCGAGGGGAGCGAACCGATCGCCTTCGGCGCGCTGCTCGCAGCAAACGTAGTCGCGCTCGTGGTCGGTCACGGGTACCGCGCGGACGGCGGCGAGTGACGCTGGTTGCCGCCGGGTACGGTCGCTTCGCACCGGACCGTTAGACGTTACGGCACGGGCGACCTACACCAGGTATGACAGATACGCAGAACGACGGGGAATCGGCCCCCATCGACGACGACGTGTCCGACGGCTACGTCGCCGACCTCCGGGCGAACCGCGAGGAGAAAGACGAGTTCTTCGCTGAGCACCCTCAGTCGCCGATCCCGCCGGAACACCGCGATGCGTTCTCGGGGCTGGACTACTTCGACCCCGACCCCGACTACCGGGTCGAGGCGTCGGTCACCGTCCACGACGACCCCGAGCCGGTGCCGATGGAGACCACCGCCGGCAACGAGGTCCGGTACGTCCGAATCCTGGCGCTGACGCTCGAAATCGACGGGCAGGCCCACGAGCTCCAAGGGTACAAACAACGGCCCGAAGACGACGACGAACCCGTGTTCGTGCCGTTTCGCGACAAGACCACCGGCCAGGAGTCCTACCGTGGGGGCCGGTATCTCGAACTGCATCCCGAGGACAGCCTCACTGACGGCGACGTTGTCACACTGGACCTCAATCTGGCGTACACTCCCTTCTGTGCGTTCAGCGAGACGTTCTCGTGCCCGCTACCACCCGAAGAAAACTGGCTCACCGTCGCGATCAGGGCGGGCGAACGCGGGTGGTCGCCGGAGTCGTAGCCCGTCGAAAGGGGTTTGCTTCGCACGCCACAGGGGAACGTATGGACCCACGCGTCCGCGAACACGCACGGACTGTCGTCGATCACTCCGCCGGGATCGAGTCGGGCGAACAAGTCGTGATCAGCGCCCCCGCAGCGGCGTCAGATCTCGTGGTTGCGCTCCACGAGGAGTGCGCCGACCGCGGCGCACATCCCGTTTCGCTGGGCGGCGACGCCCGCGCGAACCGGGCGTTTCTCCGGAATTACGACGGCGACTTCGAGACGCCGGAGCACCTGCTCGCGATGTACGAGGAGATGGACGCTTACATCGCGGTCCGCGGCGACGTCAACGCCACCGAGACCGCCGACGTCGACCCCGCTGTCACTGCCGCCTACCGCCGCGCGATGAAGCCCGTCTTAGAGGAGCGCCTCTCGAAGACGTGGTGTCTCACTCAGTACCCCACCTCCGGCAACGCCCAACTCGCAGGTATGAGCACGGCGGCCTACGAGAACTTCGTGTGGGACGCCGTCGGACTCGACTGGGACGCCCAACGGGAGCATCAGGCGCGGATGGTCGAGATCCTCGATGACGCCGACGAGGTCCGGATCCGGTCGGGCGAGGAGACCGACGTCACGATGCGGGTCGCGGGCAACACCACGCTCAACGACTACGGCGAGAAGAACCTCCCCGGCGGCGAGGTGTTCACCGCGCCCGTGAAGACCGAGGTCGAGGGCGAGGTCCACTTCGATATGCCGCTGTACCGCCAGGGTCGGGAGATCGAGGACGTCCGCGTGCGGTTCGAGAACGGCCGCGTCGAATCCTACAGCGCCGGACGAAACGAGGACGTCCTCGACGGCATCTTCGAGACCGACCCGGGCGCGCGATACCTCGGTGAACTCGGAATCGGGATGAACCGCGCGATCGACCGGTTCTCGTACAATATGCTGTTCGACGAGAAGATGGGCGATACGGTGCACATGGCCGTGGGGTCGGCGTACCCGGAGACCGTCGGCGACGAGAACGAACTGAACGAGAGCGCCGAGCACGTGGACATGATCGTGGACATGAGCGAGGACTCGGTCATCGAAGTCGACGGCGAGGTGGTCCAGCGGAACGGGACGTTCGTCTTCGAGGCGGGGTTCGGGGAGGCTTGACAAGAGACCGATATAAGAGATCCGTTCCGAAGCCCAGCCAGAAATCGGTCAGTACAACCCACCTTTTTACTGCGTCGGGTCGCGCTCCGCGCGACCTCTCCTTGCAAAAAGCTGGGGCAAAAACACCCGACTCCGCCGTCTTCGACGGCTCCGTCGGTGAACCGCTCGCTCACTTCGTTCGCTCGCGGATGCTCAAGGTGCAGGCTTGGTCTTTAGGCAGATTCGGTTGCGAGACGAAAGAATAAATCCCGTAACAGGAGGACCGCGACATCCCGATAGCTGTAGTTACTTGGAAGGTATTACCGATCCCAAGACCGGCAGTGACTGGTCATTCGATACGACGATCCACCTCACTCCCAGTCTAGTCCCGCGCTGTTCGTCGGCGCCGCGAGCGGGCTGGTCGGCAGGTCCGCGGGCACCGCCGGATCGTTGTACCCACCGGGCGCGACGTCGTTCGGGCCCTCGGGGTAGAACAGCGACGCCAGGAGTTGGACGTGGTCGCGGCCGACGCCCAACTCGAACTGGCCGCCCCCGTAGAGGGAGACTCCCCGCGCCTCCGCCCACTCGATCGTTTCGAACAGCGACTCCAGCGTACCGAACCGAGAGGGCTTGACGTTCAGCCACGCGGGCTCGAACGGCAGGTCCTCGACCGACGCGACGCCCGTGATCGGGTAGTCCCACGAGACCCGGTCTTCGGCACCCTCGAACAGCGGCCGCGTCTCCGGCGTGAGTCCGGGGTCTTCGACGACCGCCTCGGGGAACGCGGACAGGAGCCGGTCGTAGAGTTCCGGGTCGGGGTCGAAGTCGACCTGGGTGCCCTCGTAGAGCCCTTTGAGGTCGAGGATCCGGACGGCGTCGGTCGCCGCGACCGCTCGGATCAGGGCGTCGTCCCAGTCCGGCGTCGGGTCGAGTTTGAACTCGGCGTCGGGGTAAGCGTCGAGCACGGCGTCGAGCCGGTCGGTTGTCGGCGGCTCCCCGAGCCGCATCGACGCGACGAACCGGACGGGGTCGGGGTCGCGTCCGACCGCCTCCGAGAGCGACAGGTCGTTCTGGCGGAGTGCCAGATCCAGTGCCGCGGATTCGACCGCCCACCGGCGGTAGGAACGGCTCGTTGCCCGTTCGGGGGGCTTCGTCGGGAACAGGTCCACGTCGTCGAGATGGGCTGAAACGGACGCGACCGTGTACTCGCCCGCGAGGTCGATGTCGGGGTGCTCGTCGATGGCGTCGTGGTCCTCGGTGTCGTAGGTGACGTCTTCACCGTGACCGACTGCCCCGGTTCCGGAGAGGTGGAACGTGGTCGTCGTCCGAACGAACCCACTGGAGGTGTCGCGGTCCCGACGCGTGCAGTGAACCGATTCGATCGAGACCGGGAGATCTGCGATGGCGTCGAAGTAGTCGCTCATCGACCGTCAGTACGCGCGAGGCGGGCAAAAGCGTGCGCCCTTTACTGGGGCCGGAGTTTCTCTTTTTCCACCCGCGTCGCCAGCGCGAAGAACGTCGCGAGGAAGGTGAGCACCACCGCGCCTGCGGCCGCGAGCTGGAGCGCGGTCGTCCCGCCGACGACCGCGGTGTCGGAGAGCGGAAGCGCGGTGTGGTGGGGGTCGCCCACGATCGGGACGAAGTAGTCGACGACGTCGTTGAACCCGTACCACGCGAGCGCGACCGCGACGGCCCGAACCCGGAACTCGAAGATCCGATGGAGCACGAACGCCTCCACCACCATCGCGAGGTGGCTCACGAACAGGAACGCGTACAGCGGCCCCCACGTCGTCGCCAGGAAGGCGTCGGCGAAGACCGTGAGGACGTACGGCGTCCACAGCCCGAGCTTCCAGCAGCCGAAAAACGCCAGCGCCCCGAGATACTCGTTGGGGCGGCCCAGCTTCCAGCTCGCAAAGGCCAGGGCGATGAACAGCGTCGCCAGCGGGCTGTCGGGGACGAACGGCCACATCACCACTGGCTCGGCCGCGAACTGCCAGGTTATCAGCGGGTCCGAGAGGGGAAGCGGGTGGAACCCGTAGTACCAGAAGCCGAATGCGGTCCCCAGGAGGTTGATCGCGACGACGACCCACGCCAACCGTAGCCCGACGTTCTCGAGCCACGTCGGCAGCGGCGCGACCCACCACGACAGTCCCTCCGTCTCCGGCAGCCCGTCGCCGGACAGGGCCCGTCGTAGCCGCGAGGTTCGTGCGGGCGGCGATGCCATACCGGTGGCTCGTGATCAGGTGAAAAAGGGGTGCCGGTTCGCGGGCCGGTCGCCTTCGCGCGCGCGGGTGATTCCCTTAAGTACGTCCGACCGTAAGGAGTGGTATGTCCGAGGAGACTGATCTGTCCGAACTCCGCCGCGGGACCGAACTCGTCAAGCGCGGGTTCGCGCGGATGCAGAAGGGCGGCGTGATTATGGACGTCGTCGACGCTGAACAGGCACGCATCGCCGAAGAGGCCGGTGCGGTCGCGGTGATGGCGCTGGAGGCCGTCCCCGCCGACATCCGAAAGCGCGGTGGCGTTGCACGTATGCCCGACCCGGCGGAAGTGAAAAACATCGTCGAGTCGGTGTCGATCCCCGCGATGGGGAAGTCCCGGATCGGCCACACCAAGGAGGCGCAGATCCTGGAAGCCGTCGGCGTCGACATGATCGACGAGTCGGAAGTGCTGACGCCCGCCGACGACCGGTATCACATCGACAAGCGGGACTTCACCTCCCCGTTCGTCTGCGGCGCGCGCAACCTCCAGGAGGCGCTGCGCCGAATCGACGAAGGCGCGGCGATGATCCGGACCAAGGGTGAGGCCGGCACCGGCGACGTGAACCAGGCGGTCCACCACCAGCGCAACATCAAGGGCTCGATTCGCGAGATCCAAGGCAAGACCCACGAGGAGCGCGAGAAGTGGGCCCGCGAACACGAGGCGCCTGCGGATCTCGTCCACGAGACCGCCGAGATGGGCCGACTGCCGGTCGTGAACTTCGCAGCCGGCGGGATCGCGACCCCCGCCGACGCTGCGCTGATGATGCACCACGGCTGTGACGGCATCTTCGTCGGCTCCGGGATCTTCGGCGCGGAGAACCCCCCGGAGATGGGGAGAGCCATCGTCGAAGCGGTCAACAACTGGGACGATCCGGAGGTGCTCGCGGAGATCGCCTCCAACCTCGGCAAGGGGATGAAAGGCGAGTCCAACGCCAGCCTCCCCGAAGAAGAGAAGCTCCAGGGTCGCGGCGTGTAGGCCGGCCCCGGCTCTACGAGCCCGTTCTCCGTTTCGGTACTATCCTCGAGCCTCAGTCGTACAGCGTCGCGCCCCCGCTGACACGCGTCTGGTAGGCGCGGGATTCGACGCCGGCGTTGGCGAAGGCGTCGACCATCGCCGCGGCGACGTGCCGGCGGTCGGCCTCCCGGCACGGCGCGAGCACCGTCGGACCGGCGCCGGAGACGGTGACCCCCGTTGCGCCCGCCTCGAGCGCTGCCTCTCGGACCGCATCGTACCCGGTGACGAGCTTCGCCCGGGCGGGGGTCACGATGCGTTCGTCCATCCCGGTCCCGACGAGGGCAGGGTCGTCGCGGCACATCCCGACCGCGAGCGTCGCCGCGGAGCCGACGGTGTGGACCAGATCCGCCATCGACGCCGACTCGGGGACGACGCCCCGGGCGTCGCGGGTCGACACCGCAATTTCGGGGAGGCACGCCACGAGCGGGATCGACGCGTCGACGGCAGTGACCGCGTCCGCCCGGGCGACGGTGAAGCCACCGAGGAGTGCGGGTGCGACGTTGTCGGAGTGAGCTGTCCCGGAGACGACCGCTTCCCCTTCGGCAGCGACGGGGACGAGTTCCGCGCGGGAGAGCCCGCGGTCGTAGAGGGCGTTCAGTCCGACCGCAGCCGCCGCGGCGCTGGCGGCAGACGAGCCCAGTCCCGAGGAGGGACGGACGCCCTTGTCGATCCGAATGCGGGCGGGGGCGTCGAGCGCCTCGGCGACCGCGCCGACCACGTTCTTGTCGGGATCCTCGGGAATGTACTGGCTGCCGACGCCGCTCATCTCGATGGTGGTTCGGTCGGCCTTCTCCACGCGGACCACGTCCATCGGACGGTCGAGGGCGACGCCGAAGACGTCGAACCCGCTTCCGAGGTTCGCGCTCGTGGCAGGCGCCCTGACCGTCTGCATACGCGTCCGGTGGCCCAACGCAGATAAAAAGGTAGCGAACGGAACACACTTTCCCGGCGGCCGAGTACCGGGAGTATGATCGGCATCGTCGGAGGCGGGATCGCGGGACTCGCGGCCGCCTACCGGTTGCAAAAGCGGGGCCACGAGGTGCAGGTCCTCGAGGCCACAGACCAGATCGGCGGCCTGGCGGCGGTGTATGAGACCCCCGGTGACGACATCGAGAAGTTCTATCACCACCTCTCGAAGTCCGAGGAGACGATCGTCGACCTCGCCGAGGAACTCGGGCTGGGCAACCGCGTGGAGTGGCGCGTCGGCACCAACGGCTACTACGCCGACGGCGTCGCCCACCCGCTGAACACGCCGTGGGAGATCCTGGCGTATCCGCACATGAGCATCTACGATAAGTTCAGACTCGGGCTGCTCACGCTCGGGGTCGACGTCCGCGGCGGGATCCCGGACGTCGACGCCTACGACGACCTCGCGGAGTACGAACACGTCACTGTGCGGGAGTTCGTGGAAGAACACACCACCCGAAGCGTCTATGAGAACTTCGTCGACCCGCTGCTCGACGGGAAGTACGGCGACCGAAAGGAGGAGATCTCCGCGGCGTGGTTCCTGGGTCGGGTGCGGTTCCGCGGGGAGCGCGACCCGCTCCGCGGGGAGATCTTGGGGTACTTCGACGGCGGGTTTGGGGTGCTGTTGGACGCCCTCGTCGACGCGGTCGGCCGGGAGAACATCACGACGGGCGCACGCGTCACCGACCTCACCGTGACGGACGGGCAGGTGCAGTCGCTGACGGTCGACACCGGGGACAGTGCCGCGACCCACGCTGTCGACGCTGCGGTCGTGGCCACGATGCCGAACGTGTTGGAACAGCTCACGGGCTATGCCTGCGAGGTGGACTTCCAGGGGGCGGTCTGCGGGCTCGCCACGATGGAGGAGTCGCTGCTCGACACCTACTGGTTGAACGTCGCCCACGACGCCCCGTTCGGGGCGCTGATAGAGCACACCAACTTCGTCGACCGGGAGCGCTACGGCGGCGACCACCTGCTGTACGTCGCAGCGTACGTTCAAGACAGCGAGGAGGCGCTGTGGCAGATGGACGACGACGAGGTGCGAGCGGCGTGGCTCTCGGAGATCGAGTCGATGTTCCCCGAGTTCGACCGCACGGCGGTCTCGGAGCTCCGGATCGCCCGCAACCCACGGGCGGCCCCGATCTACGAGCGCGGCTATCTGGATCTGGTCGTCCCGTACCACCTGGAAGACGGGGTCGGCGAAGGCGTCTACTACGCCGGCATGGCGTCGGAGGCGCAGTATCCGGAGCGGTCGCTCAACGGGGGCGTCGTGGCGGGATACGAGGTGGCCGACCGGATCGCGTCGCGGGCCGAGAGCGGGGAGTAGCGGCTCCGCTCAGGCTTCGGAGCCGTCGACATCGCCCTCGGCGTCGGGATCGACGTCCTGGAGCCCGGGGGCGGCGTCGACGTCGACGTTCTCGGGCTCCGGCTGACCGCCGACCCGAAGTTCGCCGGCCTCGTCTTCGACGTAAACGTCGTCGGCGAAGCCGCCCTCGGCGTGGGGATGCTCCGGATCGTCGAGGCGTTCCGGCGTCGCGGGTGTCTCGGGGATCTCTCGGGTCCGGAAGTCGCCAAGCGGATTCGCGATGTCGATGTCGTACCGCTCGAAGAACGACTCATAGCGCTGGTAGTGGTCCTCGAGTTCGTCGGCAGGGAACTCCATCATCTCCGTCCACCCGTGGTTGTAGAACTCGAAGTTGGCTTGCACGTGGGTGATCTCGCGAGCCTCCGCCTCGGTGAAGCCGGCCTCCAGCGCGCGGACGTACGTGTCGAACGTGCAGTCGAAGAACGCCTCCAAGTGGGGTTCCCGCTCCTCGCGGCGGTCGGGGTCGGCCTTCTCGCCGAACACCCGGACGTGGAGATTGACGAGTTTCTCCGTCGCGATGTCGCCGATGACCGGCATCGTCAGCGCTTTTTTCGCCGCGAAGTGTCGGACGTTCTGTTTGATCTTCATTGTCCGGCTTTGGAACGCAGCCGACTTGAATCACACGCGTCGATGTGGGTTTCAGCGGTCAAAACACCGCCCTGAGAGTTGCTGTCCGCTTCGGGTGCAGCACTCCGTCCCGCGTGCGTCGGTGCAGTTCGTTGCGCCCGCGTCGACGACGCGGACCGCTTCGGTAGCCTCTCGCTCGTTACGAAAGACAACAACGTACGTTTGCCGTCTGGGACGTCGCCCCCGCCGAGCACGACGGCCGCAGTGGCGCTCTCGTGTCCGGCCGACCGGTCGGTGAGCGCAACGGAGCAGGAGAATGTGGTAACCAACCTGAAAACACGCTTTTCGGCCCCCTGACGATAGACAGAGCGATGGCAGATAGGGTGCCGGACGACGCGGCTCGAACCGGTGTACTCGGGGAATCGGTCGGTGGGAACCTCGACGAGGCGTCGTTCTTCCGAACCGTAGTTAACGGCGCACCTGACGGCCTGTTTGTCGTCGACGACTCGGACACGATCGTATTCGCGAACCCGGCGATGGAGGAGGCGCTCGGCTACGCGCCAGCCGAACTCACCGGCCGCGGCTTCCGATCGATCACGTCCGAGGAGTTGCCTTGCCGCCGAACGCTGCTGGAACTGCTCCGCTGGGATGGGTCCGAACTCGACGTCGACCCGCTCGAACTCTCAGTCCACCACGCGGACGGGCGCGAACGCTGGATAACGGTCTCCGTCACCGTCCACCGGTACGATGGGCGTGAGTTCGTCACTGGCACGGTGCGAGACGTCTCGGAGCGAAAGGAGCGCACGGAGGGCCTCGAACGGTACGAGCGGATCATCGAGACGATCGACGACGGCATCTACGTTCTCGACGGGAACTTCACTATCACCGACGTCAACGCGGCCGTCACGGAGTTGACGGGATACACGCGCGAGGAGCTCGTCGGCTCACATGCGTCGCTTCTGACTAGCGACAACATCCTTGAGGCGGCAGCAGAGATGAGCGCAGAGCTGCTGGCGAGCCACGAGGAGGCGACGACGCTGAGAGGTGAGATCGAGACCAAAAGCAGTGACGTCGTCCCGATCGAAACCCGGTTCTCGCTGTACTCCTTCAACGACGAGAGCTACGGACAGGTCGGGGTCGTTCGCGATATCACCGAGCGCAAGCAATTCGAGGAGACGCTCACCGCGCTCCACGATTCGACCCGCGAACTCCTGCGGGTCGATACCAAATCGTCAGTCTGTCAGTTGATCGTCGATACAGCGACCGACGTTCTCGACCTGTCAGCGGCCGGCATCTACCTGTTCGACGCCGACCGAAACCTCCTCTCCCCGACTGCGACGTCGGGCGAACTGATCGATGGCACGGCGTCGCTGGGCTCTGTCGGCCCCGGAACGAACGACATCTGGCGTGCGTTCGTTGACGGTGAACGGCTGGTCGGCGACGAGGGGCCGGCCGGACAGCGCGACGCCGGCGACAACGTGGCGTACATTCCGCTCGGCGACCACGGTGTGTTCGTCACCGTGGCCGCCGATCAGGAAGGGCTCGACGACGACAGGTGGACGCTCATCGGACTGCTCGCTGCGAGCGCCGAGGTGGCGCTCTCTCGAATCGGCCGCGAGATCGAATTGCGAGCGCGTGAGGAGGAACGCAAGCAGCAGAACAAACAACTGCAGCGGCTCAGTCGCGTCAACGCCATCATCAGGGGTATCGACCGGGCGCTGGTCCAGGCAGACACGATCGAGGAGATCACGAACGCGGTCTGTGAGCACCTCGTGACGGCCGACCGCTTCGCGTTCGCGTGGATCGGCGAGTTCGACCCCGCGAGTGAGCGTGATGCCCTCCGCGTGCAGGCGTGGGCGGGCGACAAACGTGGCTATCTCGACACCGTCTCTTTGGAGGTCGGTTCGGATGAGCCCGCAGTCCGGACCGCGGACCGCCGGGAACGCACCGTCGTCTCGAACGTCTCGTCTGATTTCCGGTCGGCCGACTGGCGAAAGGAGGCGCTCTCGCGAGATTACCGGACCGTCCTCAGCGTCCCGCTGTTACACGGCGGCCTTCTTTACGGCGTCCTGACGGTGTACGCCGACCGACCCGCACGCTTCGACGAGACCACGCAGGCGGTCTTCAGCGAACTCGGCGAAACGATCGCGAACGCGATAAACGCCGTCGAAACGCGACGGACGCTGCTCACCGACGACCGTATCGAACTGAAATTCCGGCTCGAGGGCGTCGAAGACGACCTCCGACGGCTGGCGACTGCGACGGGGTGTCGTCTCAGTTACGACGAGTTCATTCCGCACGACGGCGACGCGATCCGCACCTTCTTCACCGCCGAGGGGACCGACTCGAATCGAATCACCGACGTCGAAGACCAGTTGCTCACAGTCGAGTCGGTGCGGGTAGTCGAAGAGCGCGAGAGCACCTGTCTGTTCGAGGCCGTGATAACTGAGCGGACGGTCGCGTCGAGATTACTCGACCAGGGCGCCGAGGTGCGATCGATCCGCGCCGATGACGACGGCTTGGAGGTCGTGGTGGAACTGCCAGACGACACCGACGTCCGTGGATTCGTCGGGACCGTCCAGACCCGGTATCCCCGCGCCGAGCTCGTCGCTCGCCGAGATCGTGAACGATCCACGCAATCCTCGGCTGACGTCTGGACCCGACTCGAAGAGGAACTCACCGAGCGCCAGTTAGAGACGCTTCAGACCGCGTATCACAGCGGCTTCTACGAGTGGCCACGCGAGACAACCGGCGAGGGAGTCGCGGAGGCGATCGGCGTCTCCCAGCCGACAGTCAGTCGGCATCTCCGGGCGTATGAGCGTAAGCTACTCCGGATGTTCCTCGGCCCGCGGTGAGTCCGTTGGCACTGCAGCGAAAGCGCGCCTGAACGGGTCGAGACCACCGATTTATACATCTAAACCGTGGCATAGAGCCCGAATATGTCTAGCTAGTCGTTCTATTCGGATCGCGGTCTTGGTCCGTAGTAATGCGAACACCGATCGTTCGTGCGGTTGAAGACGAGTCAGTCAGCCACACCGTCGTTATGGCAGTCGCAGAGGCCACCGACGCAAATCCGCTCACGCTCGATCCGAGACTGTATGAAGTCATCGACCCGGACGCCCTCGACAAGCTCTTTGGCGGCCGGGAGGTGGAGGGGGAGATCACATTCGCGATGGGCGAGTGCCACGTCCGCGTTCAGGCCGACGACCGCGTTGTTGTCACTCGCGACGACGCTGCGGCGGAAGATACAGACTAGAGCTGTCAGGCGTGTCCACTCGGCGTACGGCCGAGCGGGCGGCACGCGCCAGTCGCTGGTGGCGGCAACCGAGTGCGGATTCGGCCGGTGGGGACACACGCTCAGCGAAGCCGAGACGGTGCCGACGGGTATACGGTCCCAGCGCCGAGTTCCCGGACGGTCGGACGGATGTCCGACTCCCCGGTCAGGGCGCACTCGAACGACCGGAGATGAGCGCCGCGTGAGATTTTCCCCCGGAACGATTACCGTCCAGACGACGAGCGCCTGGTCTCGACGCCGAGGCGATGGCCGTGACTCCCGTGCGTCCGAGTGATCGTGCCGTTAGTACACACCTACAGAAAGTAAGTAATTATTGTTCGGTACAGTCGGTCCCGCAAGTTCGTTGGCGGGTGAGCTAGTCTGGTAACTAACAGTAGTAAAGCGGGTGAAAAAACACGAGTAACTGAGACTCATCCGTCGCTATATCATTATGAAACGTTGATATATATTACACTTACAGTTTCATCTGGAAAGAAGGGATATTTAGAAACGGCACACTGCTTCAGACGGGGGATCCGTAGATTGGGTATCCGTCGGGTGACGGCGAGGCCGGGAGAAGAGCGCGGAAACAGCTGTCAGGTAAGACGTTCTTACCACACCGCAACAGGTCTCCGATTCGACGTATTCGACGGTGCGACAGCAACTGTCCGGGGGGCAGCAGGGGATAACAGAGGGGGTATGTATGTCTAGCAACAGCAGTCAGGCGACAAACGCACCGAACGGTGACTACGAAGCGAGGATTCGGGGACTCAATCTGCCCGAGCAAGTGCTCGAACACGTCGAGAGCTACGAGGCGGTTGCGGGTGATCGCGACCGCTTCGTGTGGAAGTGGATCTACTCGCTGTTGCCCTCGTTTACGCTCTCGTCGGTACCGCAGGAGAATATGGGGTCGGTACGGGTCTTAAAGACGAATCTGACGATACTGATCACACTGCTCGATGATCTCGCCGAGAAACACGGCGACACCGCGACGTTCGACTCGGTCTGGCGGTGTATCGAGGGCCGGGAGATCGGGGAATGTCCAGATGACGCAGACGAGGAGACCGTTGCGTTCGCCGACGAACTCTGGTCGGAGATCAAGGCAGGCTTGGTCGACGCTCCGCGGCACGGCGAGATGCGGGAAGTGTTCGAGTACGACCTCCGGCAGGCACTCAACGCCATGGACTACTCGCGGATGCTCAATGACCATCTCCCGATGGCCAACCTCGCGGGGACTGAACACTACGGCCCGCACAATATGGTGATGTTTCCGTACGCCGACATCGACATTATGCACTCGCCGTCATTCGAGGTCACGGATCTGGGGAAGATCCGGGAACTGATCTGGCACCTCCAGAAGATGGCGCGGATCGGTAACTGGCTCACCACCTGGGAGCGCGAGATACAGGAAGGCGACTTCACTGCCGGCATCGTCGTCCACGCCCTGCAGGACGGCGTCGTCTCCATTGCGGAACTCGAGGCGAGCGACGCCCAACGACGCGCGGAACTCATCGAACGAATCAAGAAACGTGAAATCGAGGACCGGTTTATGACGGAGTGGTGGCGCCGACACAGGGCGATCAAGGAGACGAACTACCACGCTGACAGCGTCGACGTAGATGCGTTCGTCACGGGTATGGAAACCGTTATGCAGCACCACCTCGCCAGCCAGGGATTCAAGTAACGTATCGGCGCTGATCAAGCCCGAGTTGCAGTCTACACCACCGTGTCGTGAAGTGATGCCGTCGAAATCCTGCCGTGTCGAACAGCGATCGACTAGCGACGTGTAGTCGCGGACGCAGGAGAGACGCTCAGTCGTCGTCGGGCGCACCCCACCGCTCGACGCGGCGGGGGCGGCCGGAGACGGCCTGGACGTCGATCGGCTCGTCTTTCGCGTCGAGGGCTTCGAGCGCCGCGCTCGCGGAGGCGGTCGTCGAGAAGTAGGTGATCTCCTCTTCGACGCAGACCTCGAGGGGGTCGCGGTCGCGAGAGACCACCGCGTCGATCCGACCCTCACGCAGCGCCGACACCAACTCGTCTTGGGAGTCGAACTCGGCGAGGTCGAAGTACTCGGCGTAACCGTCTACGAGCTCTTGGCCCGCGTTCGTGTTGGGATCAGGGAACTCCGCGGCCGAGAGGTCGATCCACGCGGTGCCGGACTCCGGAATCGACTTGCCGGTCGCATCCTGGGCCTTGTCGTAGGCTTTCGCGAACGTGCCGGCCGTGCCCATCACCTCGCCCGTGGACTTCATCTCGGGGCCGAGACGGGGGTCCGAGCCCGGCAGCCGGTCGAACGGCAGGACGACCTCCTTCACGCTCACGTCCTCGGGGATCTGCTCGTCGGTGTCGATGTCGTCGAGACGCTCGCCCGCCATCACCCGCGCGGCGAGTTTCGCGATCGGGACGCCCGTCGCCTTCGAGACGAACGGGACCGTCCGCGAGGAACGGGGATTCGCCTCCAGGACGTAGACCTCACCGTCCTTGACCGCCAGTTGGACGTTCAGCAGGCCGACGGTGTCGAGCGCGGTCGCGATGTCCTCCGTGACCTCGCGGACGCGCTGTAGGGTGTCGTCGTCGAGCGCCCGCGGTGGGATCATACACGCCGAGTCCCCGGAGTGGACGCCGGCGCTTTCGACGTGCTCCATCACGCCGCCGATGATGGCGCGCTCGCCGTCCGAAACCGCGTCGACGTCGAGTTCGATTGCGTCGGCGAGGAACTCGTCGATGAGGATCGGCTTGTCCGGGGAGACCCGGACCGCCTCCTCGATGTACTCTTTCAGTTCGTCGTCGGAGTAGACCACCTGCATCGCGCGGCCGCCAAGCACGTAGGAGGGGCGGACCAAAACCGGATAGCCGAGGTCGCCCGCGAGGTCGAGCGCCTCCGCCTCGCTGGTGGCGGAGCCACCCTCCGGCTGGGCGATCCCGAGGTCGTCCATCAACCGGTTGAACCGGTCGCGGTCCTCGGCGAGATCCATCGCGTCGACGCTGGTCCCCAAGATCTCGCAGTCGAGGCCGCGGCGATCGAGCTCCGATTCCAGCGGGTGGCCGATGTTGACTGAGGTCTGGCCGCCGAACTGGACCATCACCCCGTCGGCGTCGGCGGCCTCGACGACGTCGGCGACCTCCTCTGCAGTAATCGGCTCGAAGAACAGCCCGTCGGAGGTGTCGTAGTCCGTCGATACCGTCTCGGGGTTGTTGTTCACGACGTGGGCGTCGATCCCCATCTCGCGGAGTGCCTGGACCGCGTGGACCGAACAGTAGTCGAACTCGACGCCCTGGCCGATCCGGATCGGCCCGCCGCCGACGACGACCACGCTCTCGACGTCGCGATCGACCCGCAGTTCCCCGGCCGCGGCGTCGTCTTTCAGCGGCCCGGTGTAGAATTCGGGTTTCCGCGAGGAGTAGTAGTACGGCGTCTGGGCTGCGAACTCGCCGGCGCAGGTGTCGACCTGCTTGTACGTGCGGCCGGGGACCGCGGTCTCGACCTCGGCGACGGGCTCGCCCGTTGCGGTCGCGATCTCGGCGTTCGTGACGCCCGCGGTCGCGGCGGTGGTGAAGTCGCCCTCCTGGGCCGCGTCCATCGCCCGTGAGACCCGCGCGTAGCGTTCGAGATACCACTCTTCGATCCCGGTGAGTCTCTGGACCTCGTCGACCGAGTAACCGCGGTCGAACGCCTCGAAGATGGCGTAGGTCCGGTCGGGGGTCGGCCGCGAGAGGAACTCCGTCTCCAGCTTCGCGTCGGAGAGTGCCTCCAGGTCGGCAGCGGGGTCGTACTCCGTCGAGCGGATCGCTTTCAGCAGGGACTCCTCGAAGCTCCGCCCGATCGCCATCGCCTCCCCGGTGGACTTCATCGCCGTCGAGAGGGTGAACTCCACGTCGTCGAACTTGTCTTTGGGCCACCGCGGAATCTTGGTGACCACGTAGTCGATCGCGGGCTCGAAGGCCGCGGTTGTCTCGCCGGTGATCTCGTTTTCGATCTCGTGGAGGCGCTTGCCTAAAGCGACCTTCGCGGTCACGCGGGCGATCGGGTAGCCGGTCGCTTTCGACGCCAGCGCCGACGAGCGGGAGACGCGGGGGTTGACCTCCACGACGCGGTACTCCCCGCCGGGGGTGCCGTCGTCGCGCCACGCGAACTGGATGTTACACCCACCCTGAATACCGAGTTCGCGGATCACTTCGAGCGCGGCGTTCCGCATCTCTTGATGTCCCTCGTCGGGGATGACCTGCGAGGGCGTGACCACGATCGACTCGCCGGTGTGGATCCCCATCGGGTCGAGGTTCTCCATATTGCAGATGATGATACAGGAGTTGTCGGCGTCGCGCATCACCTCGTACTCCAGTTCGACCCACCCGGAGATGGACTCGGTGATCAGGACCTCGCTGTTCCGCGAGAGACGGAGCCCCTTCCGGACCCGCTCGTAGAGCTCCTCGAACTCGTCGACGACGCCGGACCCCGACCCGCCGAGGGTGTAGGTGGTCCGCGCGATCACGGGGAGGCCGCCGACCGCCTCGACCGCTGCGTCCACGCGGTCCCGGAGGTCGTCTTCGGTCAGACTCTGGACCTCCTCGCCCTCGTCGAGGGAGATGGTCGTCGACGCGGGGACGGGCTGGCCGATGTCTTCCATCCGCTGTTTGAACAGGTCGCGGTCCTCAGTGGCGTAGATGGTGTCGAGCGGCGTGCCCATAATCTCGACGTCGTACTCCTCGAGAATGCCCTGTTCGGCGAGTTCGGCGGTGACGTTCAGCCCGGTCTGGCCGCCGAGGCCGGCGATCACGCCGTCGGGCGTCTCCGTGCGGATGATCTCGGCGATCGCTTCCGGCGTTATGGGCTCGATGTAGACCTGATCGGCCATGTCCGGGTCGGTCATGATCGTCGCGGGGTTCGAGTTGACGAGGACGACTCGGGCCCCCTCCTCCTGAAGCGCCCGGCAGGCCTGCGCGCCGGAGTAGTCGAACTCGGCCGCCTGTCCGATCTGGATGGGTCCGCTGCCGATGAGCAGGATCGTCCGGTCCTCGGACGTCCCCGCACCGCCGGTCGATATGTCCTCGTCAGTCATCACTCCGAGGGAGTCCGCACATCGTAATAAGCCCGGCGAATCACTACGAGATGCGAAACGTCATTTCGAAATTCGCAACCCGCGGCAGGCGGACCCCTTGACGCGAGCGGGCGTCAGGGACCTGGCTCGCCGACCGATCCCCAGGGTACTCGGAGTCGGACAGCAGACGGCGAACGGCGGACCGGCTGCGTCACCGGAGTCGGCCGCGTATCCGACGGCGTCCCGGCGGGAGTCGTCACTCCACCAAACGGTAGCGGTACGGGCTCCCCTCGAGCACCTCGACTGGACCGTCGCGCTCGGCGACTCGTCCCAAGATGGTCGCAACGCGGTACGAAGAGCCGTACGCGTCGGCGCTGCGGCCTCGGAGTCGGTCGTGGATCTCCCGCGCGGTCAGCGGCTCGTCGGCGTCGGCGAGCACGCGCTGCGCGCTGTCGAACCCGGGGTGCCGGGTCGAACTCATACCTCGGATCACGGACCGCACTGGCTTAGATGTCAGTGTGACAGGCGTCAGACGGACCGCGTCCGTCGGGCGCCCGTTGTCGCCGGCCCGGCCGGGGAGTCGGTGGTGGACAGCCGACGCGCTCACGCGTAGACGTCGTCCTCGGAGAGGTCCCGCTCCGCGCGGTAGGCCTCGACGAACTCCGCCACGTCGAACTCCAGCATCCGGCGCTCGAACTGCGAGACCGCCGTGTCGTCGGCGGCGTGGCTGACGGCGTGTTCCATCAGTTCGACCACGAGTTCGACCACGACCTCGTGGAGCCGGCGGGCGTCGAAGTCGGTGACCCACACGATCCCCGCGCCGACGTCGCCATCGTCGCTCACGTCGGCGGAGACGACCGAGTCCGGAAACTCCTCTAAGACGATCCCCAACAGGTGGGCGGTTCCGAACTCCGGCATCTCCTCGCTCGTCGTCTCGATCGCGTCCCGGAGGACCTCGACCAGAAAGTCGGGGACGAACCGCTCCGGCGGGTGGACGTCCATCACGACCGCGTGGCGATCCCCGCAGCCACACTCGAACTCTCGCATCCCCAGATCGAGGCTGCGGACCGACTTCGTCTCGCCGCACGGCAGCGCGAGCGTCTCGCCGCCGTCTCCCGGGACCTGCGGCTGTGCCATACGTCGGGTTGTCGTCGCTGGCTGTTAAACGCCGCGTTCTACGACCCGCGGATCGGCGTCCACCGCCACGGGGGCCGGGCCGGTCGTCGATCCGCAGTTGTCGGAAGACAGCAGCGCTCAGTCGTCGGCGGTCGTGTACAGCAGCGGGCCCACGACCAAGAGCGCGATGCCGAGAAACAGGTAGTGGATCGGGACGATCGACTGCGGCGTCAGCGCGAACACGAGCCCGAAGACGATGGTGTTGATCCCGAGGAGTCGCCGGGAGCTGAGGGGAAGTATGCCCACCGTCGCGAGCACGAAGACGAGGAGTAACGCCTGCCCAACGTTGTAGTTGAGCAGGAAGCTGTCGATAACCTGTAGCGGGAGCATCCTTGATCGGAGGTTCGACGCGAACCGAGTATTAAAGTTCCGTTCTGGGCCGTGGACACCGGGCGGCGGGTCGCGTGGGCGGTCCGACGACGTCGAACGTGGCCGGCGTGGCGTCAGTCGAAGGGCGTCCGGGGGTCAGTCAGGCCCGGTGATGTCCAGCGGACGGATCCACCCGTACCAGATCGCGACCACCATCCCGCCGTAGCCGAGCAGGTAGACGAGCGCGCCGATGTCGTTGTATCCGAGTTCGCCGAGAAGGCGGCGCGCGATCCCCGAGCCAGCGATCCCGACGAGCAGGAGGGCGGCCACAAGAAGCTTGTCGCGCGTGAGCTCGAAGAGACCCCCCTCGTCGTCGGATTCGGCCGTGGTGTCAGTGTCGCCCACTACATAGTGTTGTGGTTGGAGCGTACTGAATGGCTCGGTCGACGGTCGAAGCGGACGGTCCGCGCGGCTGCCGGCCACGGTCCTACGGCCGTCGTCTCGCGGCCGTTCCGGATCCGGACCTCGTGTTTCGATCGGGTCGGTCGATCCGTCCGCCGCACAACGGGACGATACCTTGGAGTCGGGCGACGGGTCGGTGTTTAGTTTTCGCTGTCGAGAATGGAACCCGCGAGTCCGTCCCTGTTGCCCCCGTCCGCCGCGGCACCCTTCGAGGAGCCGCCGCTGGATCGATCCGTCGGGACAGTACGATCGGAGTGTTCCGTGCCCGAGGTGGGCGCCTCCATCTGCCCGGTGGCCGTCGACTCCACGCCTGCATCGATCGTGAACTGTGCGAGTTCCGCCTGGAGGTCGTCGGCGCGGCTGGCTAGCGTCTCGGCGTGCTCTGCGACTTGGGCCATCGACGACGTCTGTTGCTCGGCGGCCGCGGAGACGTTGTTCGACTCGTCGCTGACCTGCGCGGCTGCCTCCGAGACTTGGTCGACCATACTGGCGACCTCCTCCGTCGAAGCGGCTTGGTCGTCGGTGACGGTACTGATCTCCTGAATGCTCTGATTAGCGTCGTCGACGTTGGTCGCAATATCGTCTAACGCGTCGAGTGCGTCTTCGATCGTCTCGGTTCCGGTGGTAATGCGGTCGTTCATCTCGCCGATATTGCTGACGGCCTTGGAAGACGTCTCCTGGAATCGCTCGATCCGTGCCTCGATATCTTCGGTCGCCTCGGCCGTCTCGGCGGCGAGTTCTTTGACCTCGTCGGCGACGACAGCGAAGCCCTCACCAGCCTCTCCTGCCCGCGCGGCCTCGATTGAGGCGTTGAGCGCGAGGACGTTCGTCTGTTCGGCGATGTTCGAGATCAGATCCACGATCTCGCCGATCTCGCCGATCTCGTCGGCCAGTACGCCGACCTCGTCGACGGCTTGCTCGGACTTCTGCTCGATTTGCGCCATCTCCGCCATCGCATCGGTAGCGGCTGCTTGTCCATCCCGCCCGATGTCGGCAGTCCGCTCCGACTTGTCGGCGATCTCGCCAGCCGACGCCGCGATCTCCTCGACCGTTCCGGACAGGCTCTGCATCTCGGAGGCTACTTCACGCAGGTTCTCCGACTGCGATTCCGCGTCCGACGAGATCGCTTGCACGGAGCCGGTGACCTGTTCGCTCGCCTCCTGGACTTCCTGGGTCCCGATAGTGACTTCTTCACTCGCGGTGGCGACGTCGTCCGCGAACGCACGGACGACTCCGAACGTCTGCTCGAGTTCGTCCATCATCTCGTTGAACGTGGTGGCGACCTCGGCCATCGCGTCGTTGTCGACGGAGGTGTCGAGTCGGCGCGTGAAGTCCCCGTTCGCACACTCGACCATCACCGACTGGTACGCGTTGGCCGTGGCCTCCAGTTCCGTGTTCAACTCGGCCATTCGTTCCTTCTGCTGGGCGGCTTCGGCCTGCTTCTCTTCGGCGAGCGTACGCGCGTCCTCGGCTTCGTCGAGTTTCTCCTGGATCCTTCGTCGGGCTTGCTCACGCTGGATCGCGAGGGACTGCCAGAGAAACGTGACCGTCGTAGCGAGCATAAGCACGCCAAGTGCGTGGATACCGCCCCAGACGATGGGGTTCGCCATCGCGGCTGGGTGGTTGTACACGGCGAACCACTCGATCAGCCCGAAGATGCTGTGCTGGAGTGCGACGTATCCGATCGTGATGGCGAACGGGACCCAGTCTTCGTACAGCGCGACGACCCCGACGCCGACAAAGTACAAGAAGTGTGCTTCGATGAATCCGCCGGTGAAATACGCCAGAACGGAGCCGGTGATCATAAATCCGATCGCGGCGAGCGAGGATCGGACCCGACGGGGCATCTGCGACAGCGCGGCGACGAAGAGAACGCCCACGACCAGGCCGGTTCCGACGACGGAGTGCAACAAGGGAATCGCGGGGAGTTCTGCGCCGGTGACCGACTCCAGCCCCTGCATCCGACTGATGCCGAACACGAAGGGCAGGAGTGCTGTCGTGAACAGCAGGATTCCACGGTGGCGTTTTCTGAACGTCTCGTCCGGAATTTCGGTGCCGTTCGGCGTTCGGTCGAGATACTGCCCAAGCGCCGACGACGCTTGATCTGTTCGCATCGATACGAGCGTTCACAACACCTTTATTAATATTTTGGCTGGTGATTCTCCCGAGTGATACTCAAGTGGTTCGCCGCACGGACTCCGTGGTGGGCTTGGAGGCGATCTCCACACGCCCGACCAACCGGCTGGTGTCGGCTGCCGGTAGGGTCGGGACGGCGTACACCGACCACGTCGCGAGCGCACGCACCGGCGGGTCCCCCACGACCCGGCCGCGGCTTCCACAGAACGAGGTTTTTACAACGCGGCGGCGACTGCCCTCAGGTGTGACTACCGAACGATATCCGACATCACGGCCTGCGGTGGTGACTTGCGGGTTACCCTACGCCAACGGGAGCCTCCACCTCGGTCACCTGTTGACGACCCTCTCCGGCGACGCGCTCTCCCGGGCGCTCGAGGCCCTGGGTCAACAGACTGCGTTCGTCTGCGGGTCGGACATGCACGGAACCCCCATCGCGGTCAACGCCCACGAGAACGGCGAAACGCCCGAGACGTTCGCACACCGCTACCACGAGGAGTTCGCCGAGACGTTCCCCCTGTTCGACGTCGAATTCGACCACTACGGCCACACCCACGACGAGACAAACGTCGAGACCACCCGGGAGTTCGTCCGGTCGTGGATCGATAACGATCACGTCTACGAGAAGGACATCAAGGTGGCGTGGGACCCCGAGGCCGGCCAGCCCCTCCCCGACCGCTACGTCGAGGGGACCTGCCCGTACTGTGGGGAGCACGCCCGCGGCGACGAGTGCGACGAGGGGTGTCAGCGCCACCTCGAACCCGGCGAGATCGAGGATCCCACGAGCACCTTGACCGGGAACCCCGCGGAGTATCGCACCCGGAGCCACAAGTTCCTCCGCCTCTCCGACTTCCAGGCGTACCTGCGGGAGTTCATCGACCGACTGGAGGGCACCGAGAACGCGAAGAACCAACCCCGAGAGTGGATCGAGGGCGACCTCCAGGACCTGTGTATCACTCGCGATATGGACTGGGGGATCGACTACCCCGGCGAGGACGAGGAGGACCTCGTGCTCTACGTCTGGGTCGACGCCCCGATCGAGTACGTCTCCGCGACGAAGCAGTACACAGAGCGGGTCGGCGCCGACACGTACGACTGGGAAGATGTCTGGCGCGACGACGGCGACATCGTCCACGTCATCGGTCAGGACATCATCCAGCACCACGCGGTGTTCTGGCCCGCGATGCTCCGGGGTGCGGAGTACAACGAACCGCGGGCGATCATGGCTTCGGGGTTCGTGAACCTGAAGGGCAAGGCGTTCTCGACCTCCCGGAACCGCGCGATCTGGGCCGACCAGTACCTCGAGACCGGGTTCTCGCCGGACTTCCTCCGATACTACCTCATCACGGCGGGGAACTTCCAAAGCGACATCAACTTCACTTGGCGCGACCTCCAGCAGACCACCAACGAGGAGTTGGTGGGCAACATCGGGAACTTCGTCTACCGGTCGCTGCTCTTCGCCCACCGCAACTACGACGGGACGCCGCTGGCCGACCAGCCTGCGAGCGACGAGGTCCGTGAGCGCATCCAGGCCGCAATCGACGAGTTCGAGGCTGCGATCAACGACTACTCACTGAAGCGGGCTGCGACCGCCGTCTACGAACTCTCCGGGTACGGGAACCAGTACATCCAGTCGAACGAGCCGTGGAACCTGATCGACGACGACCCCGACGCCGGGGCGGCCGTGATCCGGGACTGCGTCCAGCTCGCGAAGGCGGTCGGCGTGTTGCTCGCGCCGTTCGCCCCCGAGGGTGCAGCACGCGTGTGGGACCACCTCGACGAGGCGGGGTCGGTCCACGACGCCGGCATCGACGCAGCGCTCGACGCGCCGCCCGCGGAGTTCGGCGCTCCCACGGAGATCTTCACCAAGATCGAGGACGACGACGTCGAGCCGCTGCGCGCGGAGTTAGAGGCGATGGTCGAAGAGGAGGACGACGCCGACGAGAGCGACGCGGCGGCCGAGAACGTGGAAACCGGCGACACTGCGGCGATCGACGAGACCGCCCGTGATCGCATCGACTTCGAGACCTTCCAGGACCTGGAGATGCGGGTCGGAGAGATCGAGACCGCCGACCCCGTGGAGGGTGCCGACGACCTGGTCCGACTGGAGATCGACATCGGCCGGGAGACGAGACAGATCGTCGCCGGCATCAAGCAGTTCTACGACATCGACGACCTGTCCGGCACACGGGTGGTGGTGCTGGCGAATCTCGAACCCGCGGAGCTGTTCGGCGTCGAGAGCAACGGAATGGTGCTCGCTGCCGGCGAAGAGGCGGACCTGCTCACCACCGTCGGCGACGCACCGATCGGGTCGCTGGTGCGGTAGGGCCCACCGCGTCGGAGCCGGTCTGTCGGCACCGAGGTAGGGGCCGCTGCGGGCGGGAGGCGGTGAACCATTGGTTATGGAAACCTAGACCAAAGAGCTGAACGACAACTCCGACCTGGTAGAGAAGTTCGTGGAAGCGACGAGGTAGCCGCCTCGTCGTGGGACGGGTTGGTCTGGCTGTTCAGGTCATCGCCCGCCCCGTGGCGAAGAGGCGAGCACGGGCGTCTCACACTCCGAGCCGACAGGCCGGAGGTGGGGCGCTCCCTGGGCTGGTCTTTCGGAAGGATCCAGGGAGTCCACAGGACGGTCGGAAACGGGTCGATCCGTCCGGAACGTCCGCTCAGAACTCGGTTTTTTGAATCCGCTGAGATGCGGTGTGTGGAACGACACCGGAGCTCTTCGGGCCGAGTGAGAGTCACGAGTTGGCTACTCGTGGGGGGTCCGCGCGGACTCGCAGATCCACGTTTCCGAAACGACTGCGACCGACGCCGACGGCGAGTACCTCGGTGACGTCCGGCCCGCGACGAGTCGGGTCGAGGTGAACCGACTGGTCAGCCCGGATCTGTTGATCGAGGTCGAAGCCGTCACCAAACGTCTCGCGAGTTCCGCCGGTAGGAGCTAATTACTCGTTGGGCGCCTGAGTAGTGTCTTGGGACGCGCGATAACGAGTAGTTAATCCTCGGAACGAAGGTGTAAAACCGACGTACAGACGGTCTCGCGGCGGTTCAATCCGTTCCGGAGACGCTGGGTCGCGAATAGCAGATCAGTGTTTAGACGGCTCCTACTACGCAGTTATACGAATTATAACAATGTCAATGATATGCTTACTGACCAAGCGGAGAGTTGAGAAATGTCTAACGAACGACTACCGAACAGCGAGTTCGATTGGGGGCCCCCTACGACGGAGTCTGACCGAAACCGACGGAGGTGGCTCGTCACGGCCGTGCTCGTACTGACCGTGACGACAGGAATGGTAGTTTTCACGACCGGAGGGGCGAGCGCACACACCGATTTCACCGCCAACGACGTTGCCATCACGAGCAACGCTGGGAACGTCAAGTCGCTCACGGTGACGCCGACCGGTGACATCCACTACGAGGGCCTGGAGGCGGAGCCCGATTCGGTCGACGTCGTCGTCGAGATCAAGAAATCTTCGTCGTCGTCCTGGGACACGCTGGACTCGAAGTCGGTGTCCGCGTCCGGGCTGGAAGGCAACCTGAGTTACGATTTCAGCACGACTGACGTGCTCAAACAGTCGTCGCTCAAGCAGCCAGACCTCAGGTCGAAAGACGGCAAGACCGCGGCTACCGATCTCGACATCCGCGTCACCGCGACGCTCGTCGGAGCGGGACCGAACGGAGACAACGTCACGACCGTCGCGACAGAGACGTTCACAGTCGAAGTCGAAAACGTCCCCGCCGGCGGCAACGTCGGTGGGGCGGCCAACACGAACGGGAACTGATGACAATGAGCGAAAACTCCCGACGTCCCCGGTTGGACGACAAGCCGGATCTCCCGACGGATGCGCCCGAGTTCGCGGCTCCCGGCACGAACGTCTTCGAAAGACGCGTCTATCGACTGCAAGAGTACACCGGTGACGGAGTCACCATCGTCGCGTTCGTTCCCGCCGGATCGATCCGGAAGGCGAGGTTCCTCGCTTGGCTGACTCTCACGAACGGCATCGATGCACTCGTGGTTTCGAACTACCGGCCGTCGGCGCCGGAGCGCGCCGAGATGGCAACCGAAGTGCGTGTTCCGGTTCTCGCCGACGCCGACGGATCGATCGCGAGAACCTACGGCTTCGACTACAGCCGGACGGCCGGCGGACGAATACTGCTGATCGACTCGACGAATCGCATCCGGCAGGTCTGGACGGGACAGATCGATCCGACCGACGTCCACCGCGCCGCGAAACGACATCTGGATCGGAGCGTTGAACTGATCCTCGACAGCGCGACTGACGACCGATGACAACCAACGAAAGCTACCACACGAAGTACGACACGACTGCACAGGAAACGCAAGCGACTACCGGCGGGTACGTGGATCTCGCCGGGGTGGCCGCCGAAAAGTCCGTCACGATGGCCGACGGAGGCATTCTCCAGATCACGTTCGACGTCGACTCGACACGGCCGGAGCCGGTTCAAGTCGAAATCCGGGACCTGCTCCCCGACAACTTCCCACTCGATGAGGTCGGCTTCCATCCGGACTACGGCCGGGAAAACTGGTCGATCGAAGACGGCCCCGAGATCGTCTTTGAGTCGACGCTCGAACCGCAAAGCAACCTGCGCACGATCTACGCGATCAGGCCCGACGAGCGGAGTGATCCGTCGAATATGTCAACGGAGACAGAAGTCACTGCAGCAGTCGACGGCGAACCGGTTCCGGGGCACGCGGCACCCGGATCGGGTCAAGACGGGACGGAACCGTCGGATTCGTTGCCGAGCCACCGCCGTGGCGAGGAGGATGGCTCTACGGATGACTCAGACGGGTCGGGGACGCTCGACCTGCCGGATCCGAACGCGGAGACGCAACTGCCACCGGAGTCGGAGGGGTCGGCTGCGGAGGAGACGCCCGGCGAAACGGCGATCACGGCCGGGGCCATCGGCGGCGACACGGCCGACGACCGCGGCCCCGACAGCGACCAGTCCCGCGGCTCGGATTCGGATGACGGCGACGGTAGCGACGGACGCCTAATCGCACAGTTGGTGGCCGAACTGGCGGACGGACACGGCAGCGACGAGGATTTGGAGGCGCTCGGCGACCATCTCTCATCGCTCGTGGCAAACGAACGGCAGGGGCGGAACAGTTTCGACGCTCGCCTCCAACGCGCCGAACGCGAGCTCAACGAGCTGTCCGCTTACACGGACGCGCTGTCGGAGTTCCTCGACGAGCACGGATCGGGGCGGGAGATCCTCGACGACCTGAAAGACGAGACGGCGAACGTCCAATCGCGGCTGGAGACGGTCGCCGGCGACGTAGAGACCCTAGACGAGCGCCTGGCGGCGGTCGAAAGCCGCGACGAGCGCTTCGCCGACCGTTTCGACGCCATCGACGACCGTCACGAGGAGACGGTCGGCCGGCTCGACGGCGTGACTGACCGCGTCGAAACGCTCGAAGACGACCTGTCGAGCCTGCGTGACAGCCACGACGGGGCCGGCGATCGCATCGACCAACTCGAAGAGTCCGTGGAGACGGCTGACGAACGACTGGACGCCGCCGATGAAGCGCGGGACACACAGCGGGAGTCCCTGAGCGCAGAGATCGAGTCGATAGCCGAGGACCTCGACGAGATGCAGCACTGGCATCGCGACTTCGAACAGCTGCTGGAGGAGTTCGCAACGATCGGCTCCCACGGGGAGGCCGCGCCAGGAGACGGGGGCGCCCCCGACGCGACGAGCGACGGAACGCCTGCGACAACCACCCACTCCGAAGCAGACGGCGCGGAGCGTGGCTCCGAGTGATCACTGATGGAACTAAAGTGCCTGCTCACCGACGACAGCGCGGTCTCGCCGGTCATCGGCGTGGTTCTGATGGTTTCGATTACGGTGATTCTGGCAGCCGTGGTCGGCACGCTCGTGCTGAACGTCGGCCAGGATATCCAGCAGACAGCCCCGCAGGCGAGTTTCGATACCGCGTACAACGAAACCGCTGAGTCGGCCACAATCACCCACGAAGCCGGTGATTCGATCCCGGCGAGCCGCCTGAACGTCACCTCGACTGACTCGCTCGACTACACGAGCACTGCGACAGAAACGTTCGAGGACGTCGGGGGTGAGATCACCGCTGGTGATTCTGCAACGTACGCGAAAGGGTCCGACTGGAGCGGTGAAACGCTCCGCGTGATCTGGACGTCGGAGACCGGCGAAAACACCGCAACGCTCAGCCGTTCGACCGCACCGACCGAGTGAGTGGTGAGCGTCGACCATCCGGTGGAGGGCGATCACACCGGACGCGTACGTCGAGTCTGACCAGGGTCAGCCGGGCGTACGAGCGCGTTAGCCGATGGTGGACTCGAACACCGGTTGCGGATCGGTTGGGCGGGTCCCATCACAGACGCGGATGCGGCCATCGGACCGAACGAACACGTTCCACGTGTCGACTTGGAAACTGAGGATCGTGTCACCGGCCACAGCCGTGTCTTCGCGGTCGAACAGCGCGTTGAGGGCGTCCGGATCGACGTAATCGAACAGTGACGGGAGATCAGTTGGGTCAACGTCGGCCGCATCCGCCAAAGCCCAGATGATGGCTTCCGTAGCGGAATCGTCCGTCTCGAAGTCGTATTCTGTATCGACGACCGGTATGGATCCACGGTGGATGCATAATCCTCTTTCCCGACTGGTCATACGAGCCTGTATTCTCTACTCGAGTAAATCAGTATCGTGAGTGTGTGAGTGACAGGGAGTCGCTGTTCTAGACTCACTGGTACGTGACTGGCTTGTATTGAACAATCCGAAGTGGCAAGCGTGTGCGTGGGGTTGTGCGATATCGTGCCGAGGAGCGGCGGTTCGACTCTGGGAATGAAGACGCTTCTAGTCTGAGTTACCTCGAACGGAATTAGGTGGCTGGGGAGTTCCCGGCCCCTAACACGCCACGGCCGAAGACCGTGGGCGTTGTAGGTGGGCCAACACGGATTTGAACCGTGGACCTCCCGGTTATCAGCCGAGCGCTCAACCTGACTGAGCTATTGGCCCAGGTGAGCGCATCTACGGGTAGTTCGATGAGGAGTTTAA
>Ga0102936_1000028_pt1 | contig 46321 bp, 51 predicted proteins | sample SalPon2_A_H2O_MG_FD_78502 | JGI IMG/M metagenome (GOLD analysis project Ga0102936, IMG submission 78502) | Salt pond water microbial communities from South San Francisco under conditions of wetland restoration - Salt Pond MetaG R2_A_H2O_MG | ecosystem: Environmental > Aquatic > Non-marine Saline...
AACGTGTCGCTGTACAACGACTCCGCGGCGGGCCCGATCCCGCCGACGCCGACGCTCGCGATGGTTGGCACGAAGGCCGGATACGACGCACCCACGGCCGCGCTCGACGGCGACGGCACCCTCCTGCTCGTCGGCGCCGGGAGCGACGCGCTCGGCGGATCGGAGCTGCTGGCGCAGGAGGGTGGAACCGACCGGTTCCCGACGCTACCCGACGATCCCGGCGAAGTCGTCGCCACGCTCGCGACGGTGGCCGACGCCGACGCGACGCTGTCGGTCCACGACGTGAGCAACGGCGGGCTGGCGGTCACGCTCGCGGAACTGGTCACCGCCGATGCGGGCGCGGACGTCGCCGTCGACAGCCACGTGTCGCTCTTCGAGGAGACGCCCGGCCGCGCGGTCGTCGAGACGACCGACCCGGAGGGCGTCGAGAAAGCGTTCGAGGGCGTCGCACCGAGCACGCGGCTCGGGACGGCGACTGGCGATGGGACACTCTCGGTTGACGTCGGCGGGGCGGAGCTGACGGTCGACGCCGAGCGAGTCGCGGCGCTCCGTGGCGTTCTCGACCGAGCCTTAGACTGAGAGGCGCCGGAGAAGGGTACGGCGTTTCGCGCGGGTCTACAGCAGCAGCGGGATCCCGAACACGACGACGAGGCCGATCACGAGTACCACGAACCCCGTGGTGACCTGACTCGACTCGAACGCCTGCATCGGCGAGGTGACGCGTCCTTCGTCCCCGTGGTCGGTCTCGTGGCCGCCGTGGTCGGCTTCAGGGTGCTCGTCGTCGTGACCGTCGTCGGCGTGTGCCTCGTCGTCCACGTCGCGGTCGCTCATACGCGGTTGATCACCCGCCGGCGATAAAACGCTCTCGGATCCAATCGGGGCGAACAGGCGACACGCCGCTCGGAGCCGGGTGGCTCCCGTCCCGCGACACGTCGTGTCGCACACCCGCGTCCGTGCCGCGGCCGCTCTCAGCGCACGCGGCGTTTGGCCGCGGTTTCGTTTATAAGGGTTCGGAGGCAGGAACGGAACCGAAAGCACAGCTGAAGCTGTAGTCACCCGCCCATCAGACGTCTTTTGAAGCGGCCCGTCCTACCCACGGGTGTCAGATGACGCTCACGAAACGGATCATCCCCTGCATCGACGTCGATCTCGACGACGACGGCAACCCCGCAGTCTACACCGGTGTCAACTTCGAGAACCTGCAGCACACCGGCGATCCAGTGGAGATGGCGAAGCGCTACAACGAGGCGGGCGCCGACGAGTTCGTCTTCCTCGACATCACCGCCTCCGCAGCGGGTCGGGCAACGATGCTGGACACGGTCTCGCAGGTCGCCGACGAGGTGTTCATCCCGCTCACGGTCGGTGGTGGGATCAGAAGCCGGGAGGACATCAAAGAGACCCTCCGGGCGGGCGCCGACAAGGTCTCGATCAACACCGCAGCGCTTGAGAACCCCGACGTGATCGACGAGGGTGCCCGAGCGTTCGGGTCCCAATGCATCGTGATCTCGGTCGACGCCCGCCGGCGGTTCGACGAAGCGGGCGAACATTACGCCGAGGTCGACGGCGAGTCCTGCTGGTTCGAGTGTACGGTGAAAGGTGGCCGCGAGGGCACCGGCGTCGACGTGATCGAGTGGGCCCAGGAGGCGGCCTCGCGCGGCGCGGGCGAACTGTTCGTCAACTCCATCGACGCCGACGGCACCAAAGACGGGTACGACATCCCGCTCACCGAGGCCGTCTGTGACGCCGTCTCGACCCCCGTGATCGCCTCGTCGGGCTGCGGCGGCCCCGAGGATATGTACGAGGTGTTCACCGAAGCCGGCGCCGACGCGGGGCTGGCGGCGTCGATCTTCCATTTCGGCGACTACAGCATTCGAGAGATCAAGGCGTACCTCGACGAGCGTGGGGTACCGGTCCGGCTGTAGCCCGCCGTGGAGAGTCGGCAGAGAGAAAACGCCGGGTACCGTTACTGTGCGGCGGCCTCGAACGCGGCCGAGAGGTCCTCGACGGTCGTCTGGACGTCGCGGGAAGCCGTACCCAGCGCGTCGAGGGGATCGACGCCGGCCTCGGTCTTGATCGAGAGGATGGGTTCGGTCTGGCCGCCCGACTGTTCGGGGTTCATATCGTAGGTGGCGGCGGCGACACCCTCGGTCTCGAGCAGTGCGCCCTTGATCACGTTCATAAACGTGTGGTCCTCGCCCGCGACCTCGATCCGGAGTTCCTCGTCAGTCTTGTCGATAACCCGCAGTTCCATACCTGTGTTACCCGGCGGCGGCGTTTCAGTATTTCGTATTCGGGAACAGCGCCGGAACGTTTGGGTCCGGGTCCACCAGCCGGTACTCGGTCCCCTCGCGCTCGACCACGCCGTGGCGTTCGAGATGGTCCAGGTGCGCGAACGCCTCGCCGGGGCCGTGGAGAATGTGGATCTCCTCGAGTTCCCCGAACAGCCGGGCGCTCACGGTCCAGGTGTCGGCCGAGCCGTGATCGCGGAGGGCCTCGATCACGCGCCGCGTCCGTTCGACGTGGTGGGTGCGGATCTCCCTGGCCCGGCCGGCCGGGTCGTCGATCGCGTCGCGGTGGCCGGGCCACGCGCGGTCGAGGGTGCGGGCCGCCAACCGATCTAAGCTGTCGACGTACTGCTCTAAGGGGCGATCGACGCGGAGGTCCGCGCCACCGACGTTCGGGGTGTATTGCGGGAGGATGGCGTCACCGACGAACGCCTCGATCGGATCGGTGGGTGAGCCGTCCGCGGGGACCGTCTCGTAGGCGACCAGCCCCGCGGCGTGACCGGGGAGGTGCAGCACCGAGAGTTCGCCGTCACCGGCCGCGACCCGGTCGCCGTCGGTCAGGGGCTCGACCGCCACCGACTCCCCCGTCGCGCCCGCGAACTCGGTGCGGAACTGCTTGAGCTCCGCCCGTTTGGCTTGGGGAATCCCCCACTCGTCGAACCGGCGGTCTCGGCGGTCCCACAGCGCCGAGAACGCGGCGTCGTCGCCCGCGACGAGCGGCACGTCGGCCTCGTGAGCGAACACCGTCGCTCCCGACATCGCGGCGAGTTCGCCCGCCAGTCCACTGTGGTCGGCGTGCCAGTGCGTGAGCAGGATCCGATCGAGATCCGAAGGGGGGACACCCGCGTCCGACAGCCCGTCGACGAGATCGGCCCGGACGTCGGGCGTCGAGACGCCGGTGTCGATCAGTGTCGGCGTGTCACCGTCGATCACGTACGCGTTGTTTCGTCCCTCGAACACCGTGTTACTGAGCCGGATCCGTGTGAGTTCCATACCCCGACACACGACCGAGCGAGTATGAGCGTTGCCGTACCCTCGGAGCCGCCGTCCGGCCCGCCCCGAAGGCCTCCCGAGTGCCGCCGGGTCGTCCCGGCGCGCCGTCGGTAGATTCAATCCGGGCGGTCACAAAACCCGGGCGGGGGATGGAGGACTTCTACGAACTCCTGGGAGTGCCCGAGAACGCTTCGACCGACGAGATCGACCGGGCGTGGCGCGAGCAGGTCCACCAGTACCACCCGGACGTGAACGACGACACGCGGGCGAACGCCCAGTTCAAGACGCTCAAGACGGCTCACGAGGTTCTGAGCGACGGGACCGAACGGGCCGCCTACGACCGGCTGGGCCACGAGACGTACGTAGCCCAGCGGCTCGACGGGCTCCCAACGACCCGGCGCTCGTCCCCCGGCGGGTCCGCGGAGACGGACCGGAACGGATCGGAGCGTACAGCACCGGACGAGACAGCCCGTGGGTCCGCCGGGACGGGAGCGGCCGACGGGAGCCGAACTGACCGGAACAGAGAATCCAGAGGAGGCAGAACCGACCGGAGCGACCCGGCCGGTGGAACCAGCACTAGCCGGAGCGATTCCGGACGCCGGGAGGGGAGAAGTGCCACCGGAAGCGCGGGCGCGACCGACCGTACCCGGACAGCGGACGCCGGAGCGGCGGGCGACCCGGGCAGAAGCACACGCTCGGGAAACGCCGCGAGGAGTTCGTCGGCGGGACGCCGAAAGCGCCCCCGGAGACCGCTGGCGTACGGATGGGCGGCGATCGCGGTTGTGAGCGTGGTCTACCTCCTCGGCCTGCAGGCGTACCTCAGAGCGAACGCCACAGCGCTCTCGGCGCTGCTGGAGGTCCCTCTCGTGACCATCCCCTCGGTGCTGGCCCGGGCCCACGACCTCGTCGCGCCGGGGACGTTCGTTCTCGAGGCCGTAGCCGCCGGCGCGGGGTTCTCTCTCACCTTCGCCGTAGGAGCCGTCGGGTTGGCGGTGGGGTTCGTCGCCGTGGTGGCGTTGTTCGGACGCGGCGCGGCGTACCTCTACGCGATCGGCGGCGTGGGGCCCGCTGCGGCGCTGGCGATCGGCCCGATCGTCACCGCCCCCGACGGTGTGATCCTCGCACTCAGCGTCGTGATCCCCCTGGCGGCCGTGGGGCTGTTTCTCCTCGACGTCGGACGGAAACTTCTCGCCGCCCGGTGACACCGAACCGGGGTGGTGAACGGATCGAGGGCCCGGGTTGCGGTCGTCCACCCGCGGCTCAACAGTGGTCAACGGACCACCGCAATAGTCGGTGCGAAGGAAGTGGGACCCGGGAGGGTCCCTGACTGACCAAGCCACTGCGGAGAGCACCAGTCTCGCAGGTCCTTGCCTGACGCGTTCGGCGTTCGAGGCCGCACGCGTCAGAACATAGTCTGACGTTTGTAATTAAAAAAGCTGCGATAGAGCCAAGATATACTGAATACGATTGTATCGCATCAGTATTGTCATTTATGCACGGTCGAAGCTGCAATATTTTATTTTTCATTCGTTGCCGGGCGGGAGTTGTCCGGTTCTTCCCGTCCGGAACGAGTGGCGCTCGCACAGACGGTATGGACTCGCTGCGGCAACGGCTCGGGGGTCACCGGACGAGATACGAGTCGTCGCCCGGGATGAACCTGCCGAGGTCCGCCTCGCGGCGGAAGTCCGTCGACCGGAGGGTCAGGATGCCGTCGACCAGCCGGTCGTGGTGAGTCGGACCCCAGTCGGTCGGGTCCGCGATGGGGACGACGAGGAACCCGCTGCCGACCCGCTCGGTAGCGTGCAACGTCTCCATGTCCGGCTCGGACTCCACAGGATGTGCGGTGTAGGTCTCTAAGACGTGAGCCGTCGCCCGCGCACCGACGGGCAGGATGACGTGGGCAGCGATCGCGCGAACTTCGGCGTCGAAGAAAGGCTCGAGTTCGTCGTACGACGGCTGCGACGGCGGGGTCTCGGTGGGGGCACACAGGTGTAGATACGAGAGGAACGTCTCCGCAACCTCCGGGGCGTCTCCGGTCGCGGTCAGGAGCCCGGCGTCGGCCAGCGCCGCCTGGAGCCGACGCCCGGCCGGGTTGGTGAACGGGACTCCGGTGTCGAGGCCGCCGTGGACCCCCGGGTGATCGCCGACGACGTGGAACGCGGCGTTGGCGTCGCCGTATCCCGGGACGAACTGCTCACACGGCGGGCGCATCCCGAAGGGGTTGCTGATCCGGTCGGTGACGTTTTCCACGCCGGAGACAGAGCGCCGGCGGAATAAAATCGCTCGGTTCCGGTCGGGGGGCGCCGCCGTGTCGCTTCGAGAAGTCGGCATCGACGTGCCGTTCGAGCACGTGGGGTGGCTGAGTGCCGCTCGAAGGCCGTCTCACGACAACAGCGGGACGGCATTCGCTCCGTTTCGACCTCGGTATCCGGCGAGAGCTCTCTCCGCTCTCGGGAAGATGCTCCAGCGGGGCGGCCAGTCGCCGGGAGACGGCCAAAACGGCCGCGATTACAGTTCGACGCCCGAGGGGATCAGGCTGTGAGACCGGAGAAGGTTCCCTTGGGCGTCGTACACCAAAAACGTCTGTTTCTCATAGGCGACGACATCGTCGCCGTCGATGCTCACGTCGACGCGATACCGGCCGTCGTCGGAGTCGGCAGCGGTGTGGCCGTACTCCCGAGCGGCCCGGATGAACGTCAACACGTCGTCGGCAGTCTGGTTGAGTTCGAGGACGAAGTCGCCGGTGATCCGGTTTGTGACACTCACAACGCCTCCGGCGTCCGACTCCTCAAGAGAGTCCTGTAGCCGGAACGCCACGTCCGTCTCCTTCGCATCGAGATATGTGCCGGACGGATCCGAGAGCCGCCGTTCGAGTTCCTCTCTGGGGCCACGAAAGTCGATCCGGACGAGCGGCTTCTTGGGGTCGCCGCCACCATCGACCCAGGTAACGTTGTCGACATCTAGCTCGAAGTAGTCCCGCCTCATTCCCTGCAGGTAGTTTAGACACCATCAGGTATGAACGTAACGCCCGCGTCAGACGAAAGGACGCAAGCACGTCAGCGGTCGTGGGCGGCGAGCAGCTCCTCGCGATCGCACCGCCCGTTCGACGTACTGACGCGGATGGCGGGGACGGCCCAGTGACCGAGTGGGATCGGAGCTGAACGCATTCTGGCTGAGTTTCCGGCCCGGCTCCCGGACGGTGTAGATCAGCATATTCAATATAGCGGGATAGGGTATAATGTATCTGTAACGGCGGGTGTCGGCGCCACTACGCGACGTGGGCCCGAACCGTCTCGAAGTCGTCGGCAGCGACGCTCTCGCTCACCGTTTCGGTGTCGATGTCGGGCATCGTCCCAGGGTGTTTCCGCCGGAAGTACGAGACCAGGTTCTCGACGTCGCGATCCAGAAACTCGCGGGCGTTCTCGTGGTCGGTCGAGACCGACTGCGGCCAATCGAAGACCGTGACTCCGGACTCGCTGACGGCCACGTTGTACTCACTCATATCCGCGTGAACGTAGCCGGCGTCGTAAGCGGCGGCGACCTCTCGAAGGATCAGATCCAAGACCCCCACCGCTTGGTCGTCGGCGAGTTTAGTCCGGTCGAGTTCGATGCCCTCGAACTTCCCCATCACGATCGCGTGACGGTTCTGGTCGACCGGGCGGGGAACCGAAACCTCCGGGAACAGCGCCTCTAAGGCGTCGTACTCGCGTTCGGCTGCCTTCCGGGCGGTGTAGAGCCACGAGACGTGGTGATTGTCCGCGGTATAGTCGCGCTCGCGAGTCACCTCCCGGAATTCCGTGAACCCCTCCCGATGGAATTTCAACGCCAGCGGCGTGTAGGACTGTACCTCGAGAACGTCGCTCTCCTTTCCGACACCGAGTGGCGCGCCAACCCCTTCGATGGTATCGCGTTCGGAGAAGGTCCGGAGCGCGAGCGCGTCGTATCCCTCGGCGGTGAGGGTGTATCCCTCGTACTGTATCGTCTTCCGATCGATCAATCCCCTAGTCGCACATCGGTCGAGGCGATACCCGACTTCCTCGCTCGTGAGGTTTGCGAACTCCGGAAGCTTCCCCCGATTGACCCACTCGGAGAACCGCATCCCCTGTTCGACGCCGGAGAGGAGATAGAAGTCTTCGGGTTCGAGTTCAGCCATCACGCTGGCGACGTTCCGAACCATACGTGAGCGTAGACGGCGACGACTAATACGGGTTGCTGTAACGAATTACCGGTCGCATAAGACGTGGCCGGTGACCGACTGCAGCAATCAGTACAAAATGCTTGTGAGTCCGCGCGTAGCGGGGTCGGCAGTTCGATTCGTCCTGGCCGTTGTACCACGGCTCGGGGGCCACAATATATCGTATATCGCGATAGCAAATCGTGCGGAAAGGGGTCGAAACCGGTTTCCCTGCCCGCCCGTAGCCAGTGATATGACCGACGACACGTCTGGACCGCTCGCGGACCGAGAGTGGCGGCTGATCCGCGAGGATGTCCGGGAGGGGCCGATGCAGATGGCGTTGGACGAGGTAGCCGCTGAGACCGCAGCCGACGGCGGGCCGCGGACGGTCAGGGTCTACCGGTGGCGGCCAAGCACTCTCTCGTTGGGGTACGGACAGGACCCCGACACCGTCGATTGGGCGGCCTGCGCCGACAATGGGGTCTCGGTGACCCGGCGTCAGACCGGCGGTGGAGGGATTTACCACGACGTCGACGGCGACATCTCCTACTCGATCGTCGCCCCGCGGTCTGAGCTGCCGGGCGATCTGCTCGACGCGTACCACCTGCTGTGTGAGCCGGTGCTCGACGCTCTCAAACGGCTCGGCGTCGACGCCGACTACGCATCGGAGTCGGTACCCGCAGTCTGGTCGCCCGCCTGTTACCTCCGGGCGCTGCACCCCGCCCACGACATCGTCGCTGCCGGGCGGAAACTGAGCGGCAACGCCCAGTATCGCCGGCGGGAGTCGGTGGTGCAACACGGTTCGCTCACCTACTCGGTCCGCGCGACCGCCAACCTCGACGTCTTCTCGGGCCACGGCGCCACCACTGAGGAGTTCCGCGAGCGCGTGGTCGGGGTCGACGAACTCGAAGACGTCTCCCGCGAAGAGGCCGTCCGGACGCTCGAGGCGTCGCTCGCGGACTGGGCTGACGCGGGGGAGCGATCGTGGACGGACGCCGAACTCGACCGGGCCCGCAGGAAGGTCGAGGAGAAGTACGCTGCCGACGGGTGGGTGCGCCGGCGTCCCGACGACCGATCAGAAGGCTAAGCGAGAGCGCGGAGAGTCCGAAGTCGCTTTACTCCCCGGGTCGCAACGTCTGGTATGCGAGTTGGCGCACACGAGTCGATTGCCGGCGGCGTCGCGAACGCCGTGGATCGACAACTCGACGACGGGGGAAACTGCGGTCAGATCTTCACGCACTCCCCGCAGGTCTGGCAGGAGCCGAACATCGCTGACGACGACGCGATGGCGTTCCGCGAGCGCTCGGCGGAACACGACGTCGGACCGTGGGTCATCCACTCGTCGTATCTCGTGAACCTATGTACTCCAAAGGACGACCTCAGAGCAAAGTCGATCGAGTCGATGCAGCGGGAGGTCGACGCCGCGGCGAGGCTTGACGTCCCATACGTGAACGTCCACCTCGGCGCGCACACCGGCGCAGGGGAGCAGCAGGGCCTCGACAACGCGGTCTCGGCGCTCGACGAACTCGATATCCCCGACGCTGTCACCGTTTTAGTCGAGTCCGACGCCGGGTCCGGCACGAAGCTGGGTGACGACTTCGCCCACCTGGGGTACGTCCTCGATGAGTGCACCCAGGAGCTGAAGGTATGTCTCGACACCGCCCACGCCTTCGCCGCGGGCTATGACCTCTCGACGCCGGCCGGCGTCGACGGAACCTTCGAGGAGTTGGACGCCGACGTCGGTGTCGAGAACCTGGCGTACGTCCACCTCAACGACTCCAAACACGCCTGTGGCACGAACAAAGACGAACACGCCCACATCGGCGAAGGCGAGATCGGCGAGGCAGGAATGGCCGCGTTCGTCAACCACCCCGGAGTCGACGACGTCCCTCTCGTCGTCGAAACCCCGAGCGAGGACGGCAAGGGATTCGCCTGGAACATCCAACGGATCCGCGACCTCAGCGAGTAGTCGGCGCACCCGGACCGCGATCGACCCGTTTTTGAGCCGGCAGGACGCTACGACAGCCCGTGCGGAGCTTCTCACCCGAGTACCTGCGCCGGACCCGCGAGGGGCTGTGGGATCGCTCGACCGAGGCGCTCAAGCCCCTATCGCTTCCGGATCGTGAACGGATTCTCGACGCCGGCGCGGGGACCGGGGAGTTCGCCCGCGTGCTCGCCGCCGACTCCCCGGCGGAGGTGGTCTGTCTCGACGCCGACGTCGACCTCCTCGACGTGGCTCGCGAGCGAACCGGACTCGACGTGGTCGCCGGCGACGCGACGCGCCCCCCCTTTGCGGATGATGCGTTCGACCTGGTGGCGTGTCAGGCACTGCTCGTGAACCTCCCGGACCCGACAGCCGCGCTCGACGCCTTTGCCGGCGTCTCCTCGGAGATCGTGGCCGCGGCCGAACCCGACAACGCCGACGTGAGCGTCGACTCCACCGTCGACAGCGAGGTCGACCTCGAGCGCCGGGTCCGGGCGGCGTACATCGATGGCGTCGAGACGGACGTCGCGATGGGATCCCGACTCGAAGAACTGTTCTCGGGGGCGGGCCTGGAGTCGATTCGGCGCCGGCGCCACTACCACCGGAAGGTCGTGGAACCGCCCTACGACCGGACGTCGCTGTCGGCGGCCGCGCGGAAGGCGAGCGGGGCGGGGCTGGCCGACCACGAGACCGAACTTCGACGCGTGCTCACAGCCGCCGAATACGACGCACTCAGGGCTGAGTGGCGGGAGATGGGCCGGGCGGTCGTCGACGCGATGCAGGCGGAAACATACCGGCGGGTCGAGGTCGTCCCGTTCGACGTCGTCGTGGGGCGCGTCGCCGGCGAGTAGCCTATCGGTTGGCCCGGACCGAGACGACGGCGCTGCGGGCGCCGTTCCGGACGATCCGGTTGGTCGACCCGGCAATGAACTCCCGGAGGCGCCCCTTCGTCGGCGCGCCGAGGACAGTCAAGCCGTAGTATTCCGACTGCTCGACGATCGCGTCGGCCGCGGATTCGGCCTCAAGCACCCAGGTCGTGGTCCGGTCGGGTCGCCCGATGCGGTCGTAGATGGCGTCGACGCAGTCGGTGGCCCGTTCCTGTCGTCGGTCCGTGGCGCGCGGTGGGACGATATGGAGGATGTCGATCCAGGCGTCGGTGTCCGCGGCGATGCGCCGGGTGACGTCGGCTGCGGGACCGGAGTGGGGGCCGCCGGTGACCGCGAGCAGGATCGATCTGGCGTCGTCGTATCCCCGTTTGCCGTTGACCGTGACGACGTCGCAGTCTGCCCGGAGCGCGACGCGTTCGGCCAGGTTCTGTCGGAGGAATCCGGTGTCGGACGCGCTTGGGACCACGAGCGACCCGACGTCGGAGGTCTCGATTGTATCGAGGATGCCGTTCAGGAGGGTTCGCGTCCGGAGGACCCCCGGCTGTCCGGGCGGGGATATCGACTGCTTCGCGCGGTCGATCAGCTCCCGCTCTGCGTCCCGCGAGAGGCCCGGACCGTACGCCGTCGGCGTCTCGCTCGTCGGATCCACCACGTGGAGGCGGGCGTCCGACGACCGCGACAAGGACGCGGCCACCCGGAGCTGGTCGGTAACTGCGGGTTTCGACGGCGAAAGGAGGGGAACGAGAATGCAATCGTCGGTGAGACCGCCGGCGACCGAGGGCGTACTTGCGGGCGCGTTGCTGGCCTCCATCAGAAGCGATGGCACGGCTGTGAAACCCATTGGACCACGCAACGGAGTGGCGTCGGAAAAGTATGTACGATAGTTCAGAACCGGGTAAGATGGGCATTACAGCCGTTTTTGCGAGGAATCGGTCGTCTGATACCGAAGGACGTGACCGTCCACGTGGGCGTGGTGACGGCCCGTTACCGGCGATCGGTGACGCCCGAGACGCGTCCGACGCCGTTAGACGACGTCACCGCGAACGCTCCGTCCGGACTGCGCGGCCCGGGCGGCCGTGATCGCGTCAGCGACCTCGGTGGCGGCCGCCTCGTCGGCCCCGAGCATCGACAGCGACTCCGGCAGCGTCGGGAAGGCGAGTTCGCCCCCCCGGAGCTTCTCCAGGGCTTCGACGGATCGCCTGCCCTCCGCGTAGAGGCAGACCCCACGGGGGTCGATGACCTGGTCGTAGGCCCCACGGTCGAGCGCGACATCGAGCCGGCGCCGGACGTTCTGCTCGAAGGGGGCGTTACACACCTCCAGGTGGGTCGGCTCGTCGTCCGGAACGAGCGCGGCGGCGAGACAGTTCTCGGGGGCGGCGTGGCCGCTTGCGTTCGTCCGAACCAACTCGGGGGACGCCTCGGCCCACTCTGCCGACACGGTCTTGCCGATCCCCTTTACCCCGTGTTCGGCGGCGAACGCCTCGCCAGCCTCGGCATCGCCGCGAAGGAGCAGGTCTTTGCTGACGTAGACGTCCAACCGGTCGATGGGGTCGAGCCCGAGCGCGACGTCGCCGTAGACCCAGACCTCCTGAACCGGGACCGGGAGGGGTCCAGTCTCGACCGTGTCGAGGATAGCCTCGATTCGCTCCAGTGCGCTCGCGCGGTTCATACACGAATGTCTGTGCCACCCGGACGAAGGCTTTTCGACACCGCCATCGCAGCAGGGGTGGTCGCGCCGGACTGCTATTTCGGTGGAGTTTTGATTGTTCCGAACGTACATACTGCTGGCACCTCGGGGGTGTCGATCGGTCGATCACTGCGACGGTGATCACTCGGGGCAACACAGCCCTGGGGTGCCTCCCCCCAACCCTCTCCCCATCCCCTCTCTCGGGTATCCGGCTTCCAGGACCCGCTAAATCGTCGATTTCGGGCGAGCGTACCGACTGCCGCCGGCCGCTCCCCGAGACGAAACCCGTATGCGCCCGGCTCACGAATCGTGGCTCGATGGAGTGCGACAAGTGCGGCCGCGACGCCGTGATGCACGCCGCGTACTCCGGGGCGCACCTGTGTGAGGAGCACGTCCAGGCGTCGGTGGAAAAGCGGGTTCGCCGGCGGATCCGAACCGACGGGCTTGTGCCGCGTGATGCCACCCCAGACGACCCCGAGCGGTGGGTGGTCGGCCTCTCGGGCGGGAAAGACAGCGTCGTGCTCGCACAGATCCTCGACGACACCTTCGGCCGGGACCCGCGGATCGACGTCGTCGCGCTGACGATCCACGAGGGAATCGACGGCTACCGCGACGAGAGCGTCGACGCCTGCGTCGACCTCGCCGCCGAATTGGACATCCGTCACGAACTCGTGTCTTACGAGGAGGAGTTCGGCGTCCGGATGGACGACGTGGTCGAAGACGACCCCGAAGGAATGGCGCCGTGTGCGTACTGCGGCGTCTTCCGGCGCGACCTGCTCGAGACCTACGCCGAGGAGTTGGACGCGGACCTGCTCCTGACCGGCCACAACCTTGACGACGAGGCCCAGACTGCACTGATGAACGTGCTTGAGGGCAACGTGAAGCAGATGGCGAAACACTTCGACGCCAGCCTCGGGCCCTTGGAGGAACGGACCGACGAGGCGGCGTTCGTGCCCCGGGCGAAACCCCTCCGCGACATCCCCGAAAAGGAGGTGGCGCTGTACGCCCACCTTCGTGACCTGCCCGCACACATCACCGAGTGTCCCCACGCCTCGGAGGCGTTCCGCGGGGAGATCCAGCAGCTGCTTCTCACGCTGGAGGAGGATCACCCCGGAACCAGACACTCGATCGTCTCCGGGTACGAGGAGGTTGCGTCGATGGCGGCCGACAGATATCGGGGAGCGTCGACGCTCGACCTCCGCGAGTGTGCGGAGTGTGGGTCACAGACGACCCGCGAGGTCTGCCGGAAGTGCCGGCTGCTGGAGTCGATCCGAGCGGTGTGAACCGACGATGCCGCGAGAAGTGGACTGTTCGGCAGCGTGGCTCACGGGCGTCGCGGTCGAAGAAGTGGGACGGGCCACAAACGACGGATCGGTCGCGGCGGTGGGTTGCCGGCGCGCCCGGTCGGAAGTCGGGCCGTCTACCGGATAACGTCGAGGCCGTTCTGCTTCTCACGCGGCTGTTTGCCGCCGTCGGACTCCCAGGAGCCGCCGGTGGCGGTCGACCCGGTCGAGGTCTCGCCGAAGTCGACGTTCTCCGAGGCGTCGAACTCGGAGGACTCGATGCTCTGCCGCGACTTGTCGGCCTGCTTCTGGGTCGACGGTCCGAGGACCTGAGCGGACTGGACGCCGGTCATGATCGCCATCACGCGAACCTTCCCCTTGTACTCGTCTTGGATGCGAGCGCCCCAGATGACGTTTGCGCGCGCTTCGAGGCGTTCGGTGATGCTCTCGGCGATCCCTTGGGCCTCCTTCAGCGTGAGGTCGGGACCGCCCGTGATGTGGACGAGTCCGCCGGAGGCCCCGCGGTAGTCCACGTCCAGTAGTGGGTGATTCATGGCGTCGTTGACCACCTCTTCGGTCTTGTTCTTGTCCTTGGTCTCCCCAACGAGCATCACCGCGACGCCGCCCTGATCCATAATCGTGGACATGTCCGCATAGTCCAGGTTGATCAAGGAGGGCTGGGTGATGGTCTCGGAGATTCCTTTGACCGTCTCGGCGATGATCTGATCCATCACCGAGAACGCCTTCCCGATCGGGAGGTTGGGGACGTAGTCGAGCAGCCGGTTGTTGTCGAGGACGATGATCGAGTCGGCCTCGTTCCGGAGCTTCTCGAGGCCCTCTTCGGCCTTCACTGTCCGGGCGCGCTCGACGTTGAACGGGGTCGAAACCATTCCAACGACGATTGCGCCCTGCTCCTTTGCGATCTTGGAGACGACCGGGGCCGCCCCGGTCCCGGTCCCGCCACCCATCCCCGCGGTGACGAAGACCAGATCAGCCTCGCCGAGCACGTCCTTGATGGTCCCCTGAGCCATCTCGGTCGCGCGCTCGCCCATCGAGGGGTCCCCGCCGGCACCCAGCCCCTGGGTGAGCGATTTGCCCACCAGGATCTTGATGTCGGCTTCGATCATCTTCAGGTGCTGTTTGTCGGTGTTGATCGCGATGGTCTCGGCGCCGTCAACGCCGATGTTGTGCAGTCGGTTGACCGTGTTGTTGCCGGCACCGCCCGCGCCGACGATGACGATCCGGGGGCTCCCGAACTCGTCGTCGCCATCCGGGACCTCGGCGTTCGTGTTCTGCTCTTCCTCGTCGCGCTTCATAGCCTCTCTGACGATATCTTGCATCGGATTACACCTTGGCCCAGGTTCGTTTGGCCGGCGACTCGTGCCCCTCGGGCTCCTGTTCGTCAAGCATCTCGCGAACAGCCGAGCGGATCGCTTCCGAGCGGTTCGGGTACTGGCCGGTCTCGACCATCTGTTCGACCTCCTCGATCTGCTGCTTCGGGATTCGTAGTGTCACACGTTCCATTGTTGCATTCCCCCGGTAAGACGGCACGCGACTCGCGTGCGAATGCCATACAGCCCCGAGAACGGCACGGAGAACCCCTCTCCGACGCGTTCGGTGGTTCTGTAAGACGGCCGTCTTACGCAAATGACAACACAGACTAATAGTATATAAAACCAACGGGGATTGTAAGACACTCCGGGGAGCGTGTGTTATACGGTCGGCTCAGCGCGTTTACGCGCGGTCCAGCACGCCGGCGGCCGACGTCCGCCGGCCGCAACCGGGACAGAACGCCCAATCGGATCTGATCTCGTCGCCGCAGTCACAGAACACGCGGTGTGACGCTTTTTCACCACAGTTCGGGCAGTACACGTGGTCGCCTTCGACCGTCTCCCCGCACTTGTCACACGTGTTCGCAGCGGGGTCGGCCCCCGCATCCGATTCAGTCGTCCCACCCTGCGTCTTACGATCGTCCTCGTTCGCGTACGTGGCCGAGACGGCGTTTTCACTGGATTCGGCGGCGTTTACGCCGTCGAGCGTGACGTTGAGACTGAGGTCGTGAGAGCGTTCCACGGGAGGGGCTCGCTCTGCGAGGAGCGCGTCAAGCCGGTCGACGACCAGTTCGTCGACGCGCTCGCGTATGACGTCGTCGACGGATCCCCCCGCGTCGTGGTCCGGGGCCGTCTCGCTTTCGGCGTTATCACGGTCCGCCCCGTCGAGGTACGCACGCAGCGCCTCGCGCATCGCCTCGCTCTTGGACGTGTCGAGACCCTCGAGCCGCTCAACGAGGTCGTCGTCCGCACGGAACGTGATCTTACTCATCGGTTGGAGATACACGACCGACTATTTCAAACTTCCCACGTGTCTGACGGATGTCAGCCGAACCGGCGGCGGCCGTCGGATCGGACACAGCCGACAGTATCAAGTCCGCGTTCGCCGATCCACCCGTCGTGGCAGTCACGTTCGACCTCTTCGGAACGCTCGTCGACGCCGACCGACCGGACCGCCCGGGGGAGGCGGTGGCAGCGGCGCTTTCGGCCCGCGGGATCCCCGTCCCCGACGACTGGGCGACGGCGTTCCGGGAGGCACACATCGACGCGCCCGACGGCGCGGAGGTTCCCCTCCCGGCGCACGTCGCCGCGGCGCTGCGCTCCCGCGGCGTCGACGCGCCGGGGAACGCCGCCCGCCGCGCGGTCGTCGCCGCGTTCGACCCCGACGTCCGGGCCCGGCCGGGCGCGGTCAACGCCGTCGCCACTGCCGCCGATCAGGGAGCGGTCGGGCTCCTCTCGAACTGTTCGGTTCCCGAACTCGTCGCCCGGGCGCTGATCAGGTCCGACCTCGATCGGGCGGCGTTCGATGCGGTGGTGACGAGCGTGGGGTGCGGGTGGCGGAAGCCACACCCCAAGGCGTTCGAGGCGGTGGCCGAGGGAGTGGGCGTCGGCGCCGACGCGATCACGCATATCGGCGACACCCCCGCGGCGGACGGCGGGATCACGGCTCTCGGCGGGACGTTCGTCGACGTCGACGAGTCGGGCCTGGAGGCGATCGCAGGTCGGATCCGCGCGGGGGCACCGCCGGGGGGCGAGTGACCGTGCCGGCGACCGCGGCGGCCGCTGTCGTGCTCGCGTCCGCGATGGATGCCGCGATTGCGGAACCGCCGGCGCGCATCCACCCGGTCGCGCTGTTCGGGCGACTGATCGCCGTCGTCGACCGCGGCGGCAACGGCTCGGAATCAGACGGGTGGTCACACCCCGGGCTCGTCGGCGCGGCCGCCGCCCTCGTTCTCCCGGCACTGGCAGCCGGGGTCGCAGCCGCGGCGGTCGCCGGCGGGGCGGTCGCACATCCGTGGGTGGGAGCGGCCGTGGCCGGACTCGTTCTCTTCGCTACGACGAGTCTGCGGCGGTTGCTCGACCGCGCCCGGGAGGTGATCGCCGCAAGCGATGCCGACCTCGACGCCGCCCGGCACGACCTCCGGGCGCTCGCGGGCCGCGACGCGGCGTCGCTGGACGCGGCGCAGATCCGCTCTGCGGCCGTCGAGAGCCTCGCAGAGAACCTCGCGGACGGGCTGGTGGCCCCCCTCGCGGCGTTCGCCGGGGCCGTCGTCGTCGCCGGGGCGGTCGCCGGGGCTGACGCGGGGCTCGCGCTCGCCGCGGGCGCGGCGGCGTGGGTGAAGGCCGTCAACACCCTTGATTCGATGGTGGGCTACCGATCGAAGCCGGTCGGGTGGGCGCCCGCCCGACTCGACGACGCCGTGATGTGGCTCCCGGCGCGGTTCTCTGCGCTCCTGCTCGGCGTCGTCGTCGGGTCGCCGACGCTGGCGCTCCGGCGTCAGGTCCGCGGACTCGCGCGCAGACCCGCATCGCCGAATTCGGGGTGGCCGATGGCGACGATGGCGGCGGCGCTGCCGGCGCGGCTCCGCAAGCCGGGTGCGTACGACCTCGACCCGGGCGCGACCGGGGACGTCGACGGGAGGGCGGCCGGCAGGATCGGCGGCGCTGCCACGCTCCCGGACGTCGCGGCGGCGACCCGCGCGGTCGGGCTGACGCGGCGCGCGGGGCTGCTCGCGGCGGCCGCAGCGGGGGTAGTGACGTGGTTCTGACCGCGCTCCGCGGCGCGTTGGGGTTTCTCACCCGGCTGCCGGTCGGCGGCGACGAGCGGTCGTGGGAGGCGTTCCGGCGGACGCCCGTCTCGATTCCGCTCGCGGGCTACGTCGTCGGCGCGCTCGCCGCCGTCCCCCTGCTGCTGCCACTGCCCGTCCCCACTGCCGCCGCGCTGTACCTCGTCACCCTGGTGCTTCTCACCGGCGTCACCCACGCCGACGGGCTCGCAGACCTGGGCGACGCGGCGGCGGTCCACGGCGGCGTCGACGTAGAGCGGCGCCGCGAGGTGTTGAAAGACTCCGCGACCGGGGTCGGCGGCGCGCTCGCGGTGGCCATCGTGTTCGTCACCCTCGGGCTGGGCGCGCTGGGCTTGGCCGGGTCGCGACCTCGCGTCGCGTTCGGGCTAGCGCTCGCGGCGGAGGTCGGCGCGAAAGCCGGGGTTGCGGTGCTGGTCTGTACGGGGCGGGCGTCCCACGAGGGACTCGGAGCGGCGCTGACGGAGGGTGCAACCCCGACTGCGCTGCTCCCGGTGGCTGCTGTGGTCGCTCCCCTCGTCGCGCTCGCAACCGTCCCGGCGGCCGGCGGGACGGGGGTCCCGGCCGCGCTGCTGGCGCCGGTCGGCGTGGCGTGGCTTGTGGGCGCGTGGGCACGGGGGGCGCTGGGTGGCGTCTCGGGAGACGTCCTCGGCGCCGCGAACGAACTCGGGCGGGTCGCTGGCGTGCACGCGGGGGTGGTCGCGTGGACGCTCTTGTGATGTGTGGGGGCCGCGGGACCCGACTCCGGACGGGAGACGCCGGCGACTCGGAGTTCGAGAAGCCGCTCGTCGAGGTCGACGGTGCGTCGATGCTGTCACGGGTGATCGACGCGCTCCGCGCGAGCGACGTCGGGACCGTCCGCGCCGTCGTGTCGCCACACGCCCCCGTCACGGCCGAGCGCGTCGGGGAGCTGTCAGTGCCGACGATCGAGACCCCCGGCGAGGGGTACGTGTCGGACCTCCGGGCCGCACTCGATGCTGTCGGGCGGCCGGTGATGACCGTCCCCGCGGACCTGCCCCTGCTCGCGCCCGACCACGTCGACGACGCGACGGCGAGGGCGCGGCGGCGCGGCGACGGCCTCGCGTCGCTCACCGTCTGCGTCCCCGTCGCGTTGAAGCGCCGGCTCGGGGCGTCGGTCGATACCGCCTTCGACCACGAGGGTCGAGAGATCACCCCCACCGGACTGAACGTCGTAGCCGACGGCGACGACACCGTGGCGTTGACGTACGACGCCCGCCTGGCGGTCAACGTGAATCGAGTCGCGGATCTGGAACTCGCGGAGGCACTGTGCGGCTGATCCTCGTCGCGGGGGCGACCCGCACGGCCGAGGTCGAAGGGATCACCGCCGCGGGCGCGTCCCGCGACCTGCTCGTCCACACCCCGAGTGCCGACGCGGAGATCGTGTCCTACGGCGACACGATCCGCGCCCCCGTGACGCCCGTGAGCCCGAGCGGGTGTCCGACGCCGGCAGTGGTGACGCGTGCCGTTCGGGAGTTGCTCGGGTTCGACGTCACAGTCGTCGACGCCGGGCTGGCGAAGCCGACCGGCGCGCCGACGGTGTCTGTGGGTGCCCGACCGGGCGACGACATCCGGGAACCTGACCCGGTCCGGACCGCGCCGGGGGCGTTCGCGGCTGCGCGATCGTACGGTCGGGGGCTGCCGGACGACCGGATCGTGGTCGGCGAGACCATCCCCGGCGGGACCACGACAGCGCTTGCTGTCCTCCGGGCGCTCGGCGAGGACGCGCTCCCGGCGACGTCGTCGTCGCTACCGGAGAACCCCGTGGAGCTGAAAGAACGGGTCATATCGGCGGCGTTCGAAGCGTCGGACATCGACCCCGGACAGGCCGCCCACACCCCGGAGCTCGCCGTCCGGTTCGTGGGCGATCCGGTGTTGGCCGTCGCCGCCGGAATCGTCGCGGGCGCCGTCGAGTCCGGGACCGAGGTGGTGCTCGGTGGTGGCACCCAACTGCTCGCGGTCGCGGCTCTGGTCCGACACGCCGGCGTGCCGGCGCCGGCGACGCTCGCGACTACCTCGTACCTCGCGGGCGACGTCTCCGAACTCGGTGCCGCCGCCGACGCCCTGGATCTGGACCTGACGGTCGCGGATCCGGGGTTCGACGCGCCGGAGGCGGGGCCGCTGTCGGCGTACGCCGACGGCGTCGCCAAGGAGGGTGCCGGGATGGGCGGGGCGCTTCGCCTCGCTGATGAGGCGGGCCGGCTCGGTGAGGTCCGCGATGCGGCGCGGACGGTGCTGGATCGGGTTCGACGCCGTGGGGACCGCGACGCGACCGCCGACCGGGGGGCCGACGGTGGATCCTGACGCGGTCGACGACGGCGCGCGCGTCCCACACGGCGGCAGCGACGATCCCGACGTGGTCGACTTCAGCGCGAACACCAACCCGGTACGGCCCGAGGGCGTCGCCGACGCGTACGAGGCAGCACTCGCGGATGCGACCCGATACGCCGACGACCACCCCGAGTTCCGGGCGGCCGCCGCCGACTACGTCGGCTGTGACACCGACGCGGTGGTGCCGACCGCCGGCGGAGTCGCGGCACTCCGGCTCGCGTTCGAGGTGACGGTCGCGCCGGGTGACCGCGTGGCGCTCCCGGAGCCGGGGTTCGGGGAGTACGCCCGGGAGGTCCGACTCCAAGGCGGAGAGCCCGTCGGCGTCCGGCACCGGAACCTGCTTAGGGTCGACCCGGGGGCGTACGCCGCGGTTGTCGTCTGTACGCCGAACAACCCCACGGGATACCTCCCCGAGCCGTCGGACCTCCGGGCGCTCGTGGCTCGGTGCCGCGCGGCCGGCACGCCGCTGCTGGCCGACGAGGCGTTTCTGGACTTCACGCACGCCCCGAGCCTGGCTGGCGAGCCCGGAACGATCGTCGCCCGGTCGCTCACCAAGATGTTCGGACTACCCGGAATCAGGGCGGGCTTTGCGGTCGCGACGGGCGACCTCGGCGATCGACTCCGGACCGCGCGGCCGACGTGGTCGCTGTCGGTCCCCGCGGCGGCGGTCGGAACTCACTGCCTTCGCGCGGCGGCGTTCGTCGAACGGACCCGCGAGCGGGTCGAAGCCGAGCGGACTCGGATGCGGGAGGCACTGTCCGACGTGTACGACGTTGCGCCGTCGGACGCCCCGTTCCTCCTCGTCGACGTCGGCGAGGGACCGGTCGGCGGCGGGGGACCGTCGAACGCCGACCCCGATGCCGCGGTCGACGCGGTGCTCGCACGGGCACGGGACGCCGGCGTCGCGGTCCGTGACGCTCGGACGTTTTCGGGGCTGAACGCCCACGTCCGAGTGGCGGTGCGACGCCCACACGAGAACGACCTCCTTCTGGACGCCCTGCTCGACCGATGAGCGGGCCGGGAACGGGTGACGGCGCGCCGCCCGTCTTCGAGCCGACCGTCCGAGAGGAGGTTTGCCGGCTCCGGCGGCCCGGGACCCGGTGGCTCTCGACCGGCTACGACGGCGGAGAGTCTCGCGGCGGCGCCGCGTACCTCGTCTCGGTCCCCGAAGGGTGGGGCGACGTCGACATCCAGGCGTACGTCGGACAGCGCCTCGACGCCGCCGGGGTCGCGGGGTCGGGGCCGGCGCTTCTCACCGGAGTCTCGATGCGGCACGCCCGGCGTGCCCGGCTCGACCCCGTCGAGGCGGTGGCCACGGCGGGCGTGAGCAACCCTGCGGCGCTGCCGGTCGACGACGCGGAGGCGTCCAGCGGCGGCGGTCCGCCGGAGAGGTCGGCCGACGACGACACACACGCCAATCGGCGACACGCTGGGACCGTCAACGTCGTCGTCGGGACGGCGCGGTCGCTGGCGCCGGGCGCGCTCCCGAATCTCGTCGCCGTGGCGGCGGAGGCGAAGGCGGCGACACTGCTCGCGCGGGTCGGCGTCCCCGGGACCACGTCGGACGCCGTCGTGGCCGGGTGCGATCCCGACGGCGAGGAAGCCGCGTTCTCCGGGAGCGCGACGCCGGTGGGGTCGGCCGCGCGGGTCTGCGTCCGCGATGCGGTGTCGGCGGCGCTGGACGCCCGGTACGCCGACGGATCGCCGCCGAGGTCGGTCGACGCCGCAGAATACGGGGTCGTGAGCGATTCGCGGGCCAGAGTAGAGCGCGTCGCGACCGACGACCCCACGGCGTGAGCACCCGGACCGAACCGGGTTCGTCACCGACCCCGACGGGACCACTCCCACGAACGGTGCCTCGCCCCATCTCGCAGGGTTTATGCCGCCGCCGCGGATATCTCGCGGTACTATGGCCGACAACAAAGCGCGTTCGACCGGCAGTGCCGGTCGCTTCGGAGCGCGGTACGGGCGCGTCGCCCGGCGCCGAGTCAAGGAAATCGAGGCGGCGACGCGGGAAGCGACGGTCGACGGCGACAGCGTCACCCGAGTCGAGCCCGGCATCTGGCGGAACGACGAGACCGGCGAGGTCTTCACCGGCGGCACCTACCGGCCGCAGACTCCCGGCGGCACGCAGGTCCGCCGCTCCATCCGCGCGGCGCTCTCCAGCGACGGCGACGAGGAGTAACGTGCCGGCACCCGACCGACGAAAGACTCACCAATCGCACCCCCCTCTTCACTTCCAATGAGCTACAAGTGTTCTCGGTGCAAGCGCGACGTGGAACTCGACGAGTACGGCGGCGTTCGGTGCCCCTACTGCGGCCACCGCGTCCTACTGAAGGAGCGCGCCCCGGACGTCAAAGACGTCCCCGTCGAGTGACCCCGTCCGCGGATGTCGGATCGAACGGACACAGTAGAGGGACCCGGGGACGCGGGTACCCGGGGCCCAAGTAGGGGCGAACCCGACCACCGTCTCGAAACGGAGTTCGAGTACGCCCACGAGCGGCGCGCGCGCGACATTGCCGACAGCATCCGCGTCGAGAGTGGCGAGATGCCCGACGAGCGGTCCGGGGCGACCGTCGGCCGCGAGGGCTGCGTGGTGAGCGTCACGATCGGGGCCGCCGACCTGGTGGCGCTCCGCGCCGGAGCCAACACCTGGATCCGGCTGGTCGGGGTCGCAGAGGATGTCGCAGCCGTGTGCGACGAGCGACTGGAGCGCGGCTGAGCCGCGCGACCGAGCCCCTGCGGACGGCGGCCAGCGTCCCGTGAGGGCCGCCCGTAGCCTGGTTCCGGGGTCGATCGCGCGCCGGCCGACGAATACGGGCCTTTTTCAGTGCGCGTCTCGTCACCGTGGATATGCAGGGTAATCTGCCGCCGGAAGCACAAGAGAAACTCGAAGAACTGCAGGACCTCCAAGACACCGCACAGAAGGTCGCCGCACAGAAAGAACAGGCCGAGTCCTCGCTCACCGAGTCGAAGACCGCGCTGGAAGCGCTCGAAGACATCGACGAGGACACCGCGATGTACCGCGAGGTCGGCGAACTCCTCGTCGAGACCGAGTACGACGACGCCCACGAGGAGCTCTCGGAGTCGGTCGATAGCCTCGAGATCCGCGTCGAACAGCTTACCAAGCAGGAAGAGCGCGTCCAAGAGCAGTTCGAGAGCCTCCAAGAGGAACTCCAGCAGATGCTTCAGGGCGGCGCGGGCGGTCCGGGCGGCGCCGGCGGCCCGATGGGTCCCGGCGGCGCCGGCGGCGCGTAAGTCGATGCCGAGCGACGAGGCGGTCGTCCGCGCGGCGTCGGAGGCCGCCGAGGGCGTGATCCTCGACCACTACAAACAGTCTGCGCTGACCGACTTCGACGTGACCGTCGAGTTCGAGGACGGGGTTCTCGACATCGACGTCTACGTCAACCCCCCGGAAGACGCCGACTCCGACCCCGACGCCGTGGCCGACGAGGCTGCGTTGGCCGCCGGCGAGGCGGTCGACGAGCTGTTCGCGGCCGACGACGGCGAGTAGCCCGACCGCGTCGGGCGGGCGTTCGGGGCTCTTCTTCGAGCAGAATCACGCGAACAGGAAGATGAGGACGCTTACTGCGACCGCCGCCAGGATGACCGACACCGCGAACGCGCCCCCCATCGCAACCACCGCGTTGGCGTGGCTCGCCAGCGCCTCCGTGCGGTCGTTGCCGAACACCGTGACCGTCGCGCGCTCGGTCGCCGCCCCCGCCTCGACCGGTTCGCGGTCGTCGCGGGCCTCGTCGACGAGGTCGCAGACGAGTTCCTCCAACTGGTCCCAGGGGATCGCCGCGCCCACCTGGTTGTCGGCCTCGACCGTGTTGACGACGTGGGTGTCAGTGGTGAGGACCTCCGCCGCGTCGACGGGCCCCTCGGCGACGAGCGACTCGAGCAGTTGCCCGCGGAGCCCCGGCTCCATATTGTTGCCGTCGACCAGGACGTACGCGGTTTCTTGATCGTCGACGTCGGCGATCGCAACCCGGACCCCGAGCGGGCCGATTCCCTCCGTGACGGTCCACGGCGTCTCGTCCCACGCGACGCCGAGCGCGAGAGCGTCACTGGTGGCGGTCGACAGCCGCCGCCCGACGCCCCCCGCGGCCTCGATCATATCGAACCCGCGCTTCGATCCCGGGGTGACGTGGCCCAAATCCGGCCCCTCGAGTCCGTCGTTGGAGTTGTGGGCGTCGACCAGGAGAACGTCGTCGAGGCCGCTCGTCCGGGCCTCGGCGGTCGCCGACAGCCCGACGCCGTACTCGATGTCGTCGGCGAACCCTGGTGCGTACGTCGCCACGAGCAGGCCGTCGTCGTCGAACGCCTGCCCCAGCATCGACGCCTCCCCGGAGTCAACGCGGACACTCCGGGTCGCGGCGGTGTCGTATGTGATCCGGTCGGCCGCCGTGTCTGCTGCGTCGAGGATCGTGTCGACCTCCCGCTCGGTCACGAGGTTGAAGTCGTGGCCCGCGGTGGCGTGCGGCGGGAAGGCCAGCCCCGGGGAGTCGACGGCCACCCGTTCAGGGAAGTTGCCGCCGCCGATCTCTCCCATCGGACCGGGGTGGATCATCGGGAGCACGAACCGGGCCTTTTCGGCGCCCGATTCGGTGCGGAACGAGAGCACCGACACGGGGACGATAGCCTCCTCGCCGAGGTCCTGGAAGAACTCCTCTAACTCCCTGGTGCCCTCGGCGACGTGGCCGACGAACCCACGGAGGAAATCCAGGAGCGAGACCCCCATGCTCCGCCGCCAGGGCCGGTCGACCGCGACGACGAACGCGTAGACCGCCAGCGCGTAGATCCCACACGAGATCCCGAGCAGGACGAAGTGGTCCACCGAGATGGCGGAGAACTCCGCGGGGGCGGTCTCGGGACGCGAGAGGTACTCCCGCACGTACGCATCGATCAGCGGGCCGCCGACCGACAGGAACCGGAGGGTACCGCCGTAGATCAAGAGCAGCACCGCAGCGGCGGCGGTCTGGAGGCTCGCCGGGATCGACGCCACCAGGACCGACGACTCCGACACCGCCATCACCACCAGGAGTCGGAACGCGAAGATCGACGCGAGCGCGACGATTAAGGCGTCGAAGACGAACCGCTGGCCCAGCCCGGTGAACACGGTTACGACCGCCGCGGCGGTGACGATCGCCACCACGACCACCTCCGAGACCAACGCGAGCAGCGACGACCGGTTCGGGGTGAGCCGCCCGCCGACGAACCGATCGACCCCGGTGGTGCCGAACGCGGCGATCACCGTCGGGACGCCGATGAAGAAGATCCCTTCCCACGCGTCGCGGCCGAGGAAGAACAGCCCGCGCCAGGTGCGCTCGTACGCGCCCGAGTCGAACGCAGCCACGCCGGCGGCGGCCGCGAGAAGCAGCGCAAACGTGAGGCTGGCATACCAGTTCGGCGCCCGGAAGATGAACCGCGAGAGGTCTGCGAGATTACTTTGTGTAGACGTCATCCTGAGAGGGGCGGGGAGCCGGTGGCGCGGAGTGTTACTCGCAGATCGCGACGAAGTTCTCGAAGACCTCCTCGCCGCGCTCGGTGTGGGCGACCTCCGGGTGCCACTGGACGCCGTAGAGCCCGCGGTCGGGGTCGCTCATCGCCTCGACCTCGCAGACGTCGGAAGTGGCCGTGTGCGCGAACCCCTCGGGGACCTGCTTGACCTCGTCGGCGTGGCTGGCCCACACCCGAACCCCGGGTGCGAGCGACCCGATCAGAGGATCATCGCCGTCCAGGATCGCCACGTCGACATCGGCGTACCCGCCGTAGTCGCCAGCGGCGACCGTGCCGTCGAGCTCGGCCGCGAGGATCTGCATCCCGAGGCAGATGCCGAAGACCGGAATGCCGAGGTCGAGATACGCCGAGCAGTTGCCGATCCGGTCCATATCCGGGCCGCCCGAGAGCACGAGTCCGTCGGCGTCGATCTCCTCGGGGGGCGTGGTGTTGTCGACGATGTCGACGTCGACCCCGATATCGCGGAGTGCCCGGCGCTCGAGGTGAGTGAACTGGCCGTGGTTGTCGATGACGTCGATCCGGGTCATTGGTTGTGGGTTCGTACACCGAAGAAGGGCAAAAAGCGCCCGGTCTGAGTTCGGGAGACGTCTGCGCGAATCGGAGCGTCACTCGGCGTCGTCGTCTCGGCGCTCCCGGGCGGTGGCAAACGACGTCTCGGACTGCTCTTTCGCGCGGCGCTCCTCCCGCGCGGCGAACGCCTCGGGGCCGGGCTCGGCGTCGTCGTCGATGCGTGCGAATGAGTTGTGAATCTTCGCGTGACACCACCGACAGAGCGCGACGGTGACCTCGTGGCTGGTTTTGTCGGATCCGCCGCCGTCCCTCCCGCGCCCGGCCTCGCCGTACGAGAGGTGGTGCTCCTCGAGCAGGGGCCGGGAGTCGTCGTGGGCCATCCGAACCGACTCGAGCCCACACCGGATGCATTCTCGACCGTCGGTGGTCGACCGATAGTGGGGGCAGTCCCGGAACGCCGCGTCCGCGGCGGCGACGCAGTCGTAGTCCGCGGCGCGGCGCTCCGCGGCGAACTCGGGGTCGTCGCCCGCGCGGGTCAGCGCGAACCGGCACCGACCGTCGTCAGTGAGGTGATCACAGACGCCGGCGTGGTCGTAAGGATCGTCGACGCCGACGGGGGTTCCAGTGGGCGTCTCGCGCACACCCGAGGCGTGTACCGCCACCGGATTGAATCTCCCGGTGTGACCAGGGCCGGACCGGCGAACGGTCTCCGGGGCCGATGGCGTCCGGGCGGTTTATGCCCGCACCCGACCACCGGCCGGTGTGCGCCTCGAACACCGCACGGACGGCACGCATCGGACGCTCGCGACCGACGTCGAGGTGGCGGACACGTTTCTCTCGCGGGCCCGTGGGCTGATGTTCCGACGATCGATCCCCGACGGGTACGCGATGCTCTTCCGGTTCGACAGGGCCGACGAGCGGGACCTGCATATGCTCTTTGTGCCGTTCGACCTCGACGCGGTGTGGATTGTCGACGGGGAGGTGACGGCGACAAAGCGGCTCCGTGCGTGGCGGGGACTGGGCGCGGCCGTCGCCGACGCGGTGGTAGAACTGCCCGCTGGGGCCGCAGCGGACGTCGAAGCGGGCGATACGGTCCGGGTCGTCGACTAACCGGCCGTTTCCCCACCGTCCCCGCGTTCCTCGTCGGCGTCCAGCGGTCGGAGGCGCAGACGCGGCCCGTCGGATCTGTCGGAAAGCGTCTGTTTAAGTAGCTGCGCGATAACGCTGTGAGTGAGCGTATGACTCGTGGTCGATTTATTCGGGGGTAACCCCGACAACCCCCTCGCATCCATCGCGGATTCCGACGAGACCGTACAGCTGTTAGATACCACGCTCCGCGACGGCGAGCAGGCCCCCGGCGTCTCGTTGATGCCGGAAGAGAAAGCCGACATCGCCCGATCGCTCGACCGTGCCGGGATCGGATTCATCGAGGCGGGCAGCGCCTGTACCGGCGAGGGCGAGCGCGAGACCATCAGGCGGGTGACCGCGCTCAACCTCGACGCGACGGTCACGAGCTTCGCCCGCGGGATTCAACAGGACATCGATCTCGCACTCGATTGCGGGGTCGACGGTGTCACTATCGTGGTGCCCGGCAGTGACAAGCATATCGAGCAGAAGGTCGGGACCACCCACGACGAGGTCGTCGAGACGACCGGCGACCTCGTCGCCTACGCCACGGATCACGACCTCTGGGTCGAAGTCATCGGCGAGGACGGCTCCCGCGCGGATTTGGACTTCCTCGAGCGCCTGATGGGCGAGGCGCTTGCCGCCGGCGCCGACCGGTCGTGTTTCGCCGACACGGTCGGCCACGCGACGCCGGAGACGACATACGAGTACGTCTCCCGGCTCGCCGAACTCGGCCCGGTGTCGACTCACACCCACGACGACCTGGGATTCGGGTTGACAAACGCCTGGGCCAGCCTGCACGCGGGCGCGGACCTCGTCCACGGCACGATCAACGGGATCGGCGAGCGAGCCGGCAACGTCGCCTTAGAGGAGGTCGCAATCGCGCTGGCGCACGGGTACGGCATCGAGACGCTGAATCTTGAGACCGTCTACGACCTGTCGAAGCAGGTCTCCCACGCCACCGGCGTCCCGCTGCCGCCGAACAAGGCGGTCGTCGGCGAGAACGCCTTCACCCACGAAAGCGGCATCCACACCGACGGGACGCTGAAGGACGACGCGATGTACGAACCGTACCCGCCGGAGCTTGTGGGTCGGGAACGCCGGCTCGTCTTGGGCAAACACGCCGGTGCAGCCGGCGTCCGGGCCGCCTTGGAGGAACACGACGTGTCGGTGTCGGAAGCCGAACTCAAATCGATCGTCGAGCGGGTCAAGCGCCTCGGCGACCGCGACAAGCGCGTCACCGACGCCGACCTGCTCGCGATTGCGGAGGACGTCCAGGGTCGGGAGCGCGACCGCTACGTCGAACTCTTGGATCTCACGGCCGCGTCGGGCGGCGGCACCCCGACCGCGTCGGTCCGACTCCGGGTGGGTGACGAAGAGCGGGTCGCCTCCGGTACCGGCAGCGGCCCGGTCGACGCCGCGATCGAGGCGGTCCGGGCTGCGGTCGGCTCCGATGCCAACGCCCAACTGGACTCCTATCACGTCGACGCCATCACCGGCGGTACCGACGCCGTCGTCACCGTCGAGGTGGAGATGTCGAAAGGCGACCGAACGGTCACCGTCGCCACCTCCGATTCGGACATCACGCTGTGCAGCGTGGAGGCGATGGTCGAGGCGCTCGACCGATTGTTGGCGGCCGATCGGCCGGATCGCGACGGTGCTGAGCCCGAAGACGCCACGCTCGCGGACGACGACTGACCGGTCGGATCCGGGTCACTGCGGAGCCGGCCGCGTCGGTGGTGACCCGCGGCCTACCGCTCTTCGATCAGGTACGTCCAGCCGCCGCGCCGCTCAAAGAAGAGGTCCCTCCGGGAGGCGGCGTAGTCGAGGACCTGGGCCGTCTCGACGTCCGTGACGTCGATCCGTCGGGTCTCTGGGGTCCGATTCGCCGTCGGTTCGTCGACTGCCAGTTCGTGCATAGCCGCTGTTACGAACACAACGGATATGTACGCGAGCCTAGCGCAGTGAAACTGAAGGTGTACGACGGCGCCGGGGTCGTGAATATAACTCCTGGGAACCGCCGGAGGGAGGCTGCGCCGCGACCTCGGGACGCCGAGGGTGAGATTCGAGCCACGGTCGCTCAATTCGTCCGCGTTCCGGTTCGGATTCCGGAAGGCTTGCGGACGGACACCGCATCCGCAGCGCGATGAGCCGCGCTGCTGGGGTCGGTCGACAGCAGCGCCGAGGGTGAGATTTGAACTCACGTGTCCGAATGGACAGCAGATCTCGAATCTGCCGCCTTGGCCGGGCTAGGCTACCTCGGCTACGTACAGACGTGGTTCGTGACGCGTTTAATCGGTTTCGGTTTGAGGGAGGCCCCGGCGCCGCGGTCGACGCCCCGAAGTCACTCCCCGGGAGTCGGGAAGCGGAAGATGACGCACGCTCGCTCGGAGTCCTCCGATTCGGTCTCCGCGGTGTCGGGCTCGAAGCACAGGTTGCCACCGTTCTCGATCACGCACCAGTACGCCAGCCACAGCCCCAGCCCGTCGGCGTGCTGCAGAGGACTCTCGGAGCCGGCGGTCAGCGTTCTCCGCTCGACCGCAGGAATCTCTGGCCCGGTCGACTCGAACGTGACAGTCACCTCGTCGTCGTCGCGTTCGATCTCGACCCGGATCTCGACCTCGTCGTCGGCCTGTGCGGCCAAGAGCTCGACCACCTCCCGGATCGCGGTCCCGAGCGAACTGGAATCGGTGAGGGTCGCCTCCGCGCCGGCCGCGCCGTCGACGGAGAAGGCCACGTCCGGATACTCTCGGGCCATCCGGTGGACGATCCCTGCGACGAGCTCCGTCAGGTCGTGTGTCGTCGGGGTTTGCCTGTGTGAGTCGTCGAGTTCCGAGACCTTCCGGGCTTTTTCACCCACCGTCAGGAGGTCGTCGGTGCGGTCGAGAATCGCGGTGGCGGCGCGTTCGGCGTCGGCGGCCGTTCCCGGGGACGCGACCGTCTCGGCGTACCCCCGGACGACGTTCATGTCGTTCCGGAGGTTGTGCCGGAGCACTCGGTTCGCCACCTCGAGCCGCTGTTGGTACCGGTGTCGCCCCGTGATGTCGCGGAGCGCCATCGCATACCCGACGTTGTCGCCGTGTTCGTCGGTCAGCTCCGAGACTCGGATGTCGTACGCCAGGTTGTTTCTGTCGACGACGGTGGTGCCGTCGAGGTCGGCGAGCGACCGGTCGGGATACGTCGTCTCGATCGTGTGGCCGACCGTCGGCGACGGGTCGAGGACTCGGGCGGCCGTGTCGTCGACGTCGACGACCACTCCCGCGGAGTCGAGCGTGACGAGGCCATCGCCCATCGCCTTGAGCGCCTGCCGCTGGGCGATCGGGGTCCGTTCGAGCAGATCACTCCAATAGAGGCTATAGACGACCACCACGCCAGTGAACGTGAACGCGAAAGGAGTCAGGTCGATGTTGGGCGTCGGGCTCACTCCGAACAGAAACGCGATGTTCGAGGCGAACGGTGGAATCGGAGCCACCGCCAGGAACGCGGCCTGCTTCCAGTAGACCAACGACCGCCGGACCCCCACGAGTAAGAGCAGGGTCACCCCGACCACGACCGCAGTGTACGTCAGGGAGAGGTGTGCGTAGTACAGCGGGCCGAACGCGACCCCGATCGCCGACCCCGGCGAGACCATCGCCGACGGAATGTTCCACGCGAGTCCGTGGACGTGGTTGGTGAGGGCGGCAGCACCCACGACCACCGGCTCGATTCCGAGCACCCCCACGTGACGGCGCGTCAGCCACCGCGACCGGCCGACGTACCGGGCGACAAACACCAGCCACAGCAGCGGCACGGCCGTCGAGAACACGAAGCTGAGCCGCCACCAGAACGCTTGGGCGGGAACCGAACCGAACCCGAGCTGCACCGAGTACGCCAGCGCCGAACACCCCACGACCGTGTGGAGGACGACTACCTCGTAACCACATCGTGCGTCGCGGTGTTCCCACGCGACGAGTACCAGCGCCGCGTAGACAGCGACGGTCGCGAACCCGATGGCTGAGATGAGTGTGAGTTCCCACGGCATACGAGAGTGGCGTCAGTGTAGCCGAGGGAGCCCCGACATATCAAACCACCAGCCGATGCTACGCTGGTGAGGCCGGGGAACGACGAGGAACGGTTCCGAAACGCGTCAGTACGTAAGAAAAGATGGACGGGTTCGGCCGCCAGACCCCGACAACGTCCGCCTCACTCGGCCGGTGTCTCACCGATCGGTCGTGACTGGTTCGACGCCGGGACGACCGTCGAGACCAGCGTCACCGTGGTCGATTCGGCGGGCGAGACGATTCGGATCCGGAACGCGGCAGCGACGACTGCGGGGTGGTCTGCGCGTTCCTGCACCACGACCCCCTCGACTGCCCGACACGGGCCGAAGTGGCGGCCGCGTCCGCTGGGACATCGCTCGCGCGCCCACCGAGTCGCGGTCGCGTCGTCGAGTTCGATGACGAGAGACCTGCTTTCGCCGGTGTGCACGCGCTCCAGCCGATCGCTGGTAGCAGACAGCGACGCGCCGACGCGTTCGGCGGCGGCTCGATGGTCACGCGACGCCGGGGCGTCGTCCGCGCGACGCACGTCCCAGGCTGCAACGCGGAGCGACGCAGTGAGACTCCGGTCGAGCTCCGACACTGACGCCACTTCCGCGGTGCCAGCGCCCGTCCGGTCGGCGTCGTAGCCGAGCTGTGCGTACGCGAGGGTCATCGAGAGGAGCGCGATAGCGACGACCGCGGCTGCGACGAGGACGATCTGTCCGCGGTCGGTCGCGGTCTCCGACCCGCCGCGTCCGCTCAGCCACCGACGGGTCACACTGACCACACCCGAAGCGTGATCGTGCAGCCCGCGACCGTGCGCGTTGCACGACCGACGGGGGCGCCGTCCGGTTGTGGCGGACCGACCGTCCCGTGGGGCGTGTCGAGCCGACCGAACACCGCAGTCGGGAGGGCAGCCGCCAGCCGGCGGTCGAGTGCGTCCCGTTCGGTCGCGAACGACTCCGGGGACCGACACGCCGCGACGAGTCGGTTCGGGCCGCTCCCCGCCGGCGGCTCCGCGGCAAGCACCGCGAGCGCGTCGTCGGCGGTTCGGTCGAGCGTCGTCGTGGGCGCGCTCCCGTCGGCCGGGACCCAGAGGAAGCCAGCAACGACGGAGAGGATCAGGAGCGCCCCCACCGCAGCTTCGACGAGCGACGTTGCGAGTTGCCCGCGATCCGTCGAGTCACGCACCGATTCGCACCACCAGTTCCTCCACGCTCGCATTCGTCGCGGTCCACGACACCTGGACCGTCCCCGGCCCGCCACCGTCCGACTCGAACTCGACAGTTAGCGGCCGCACCTCCGGCACGCCGACGACGTACCGCCCGGAGAGCCCCGAGGGGTCGTGAAGCACCACCCGACCGTCCGCGCGGACCGTTCGGACGGTCCGCGTGGTGTCGATCCGTATCACGAGGCGGCCGGTATGGTCGGGAAGGGTGAGCGACCCCCGGGTCGCGAGGTCGACGCGCTGCGTCCGAGCAACCGCTCGCTCGACGCGGACCCGCCGCTCAACCCGCACTGTGCCGCCGGCGTGACGCGCATCGACGCCGCGCTCGACGAGGGCGTCGCCGCCGAGAGAGACGGAGACCGGACGCCCGCGGATCGGTGGGACGGCCGTATCGAGGTCGGCAAGGGTCAGGGTCGCGGTCCGGTCTGCGCGAAGCACGTTCTGGTCGCGGGTGTGTGTCGCGTCGGCGGCGACCAAGTGCGTCGCCAGCCGCTCGGCGGCGTGTGTCGCTCCCGGCTGTCGGTCCGCGTCCGCCAGCGCATCGCTCGCGAGCGCGACACCGGTCACTGTCACCGTGGCCACCACGATGACCGCGGCGGCAAACCCGAGCAGGTTCGCCTGCCCGCGACCCGTCACGCCGACCCCTCCCGGCTGGGGGTCCGCGAGGCACCGTCCGCCTCCCCTTCGGACGGCGCGTCGACCAGCCGCACCGACACGTCACCGCTCGCGCCGTCGACCACGACCCGCGACGGCGACGTGCTCTGCCAGGACCCGCCGACCGTGACGGTGCTCGGGAGGTCGAGTCGGAGCCGGCCGCCGACAGTCCGGTCGGGGTGGACGAGCCGCACTGTCGGGGGGCCGCCGTCGACGACGATCCGATAGGCCTCGCCCCTGATGGTCTCGGGGAGTCGAACGGTCACGCGGCGGTCGACGCGCGGGGAGTCGGCGATGGGGACGGCGGCCTCAACCCTGTCCGCCGCGGCGGTCAGCGTCCGATCCCCGAGTTCCGCCCCCACGGCCGCACGGTAGTCGGGTGCGACCCCACCGAAGAACGTCGCCGTCAGGAGCGCGACGAACAACACGCCGACGCCGAGTTCCAGCGTCTTGCCGACCACCGGCGAGAGCCCCCGATCGGGTGGGTCGTCGTCGGGCGACGACGCCCCGGACGGCCGTCGGGGCCGGGTCATCGGCCCACCCCTACATCGAGCCTGACGTCGTGGACGACAAGGTGGACGGTCCGCGGGCCGTCGAACGACGCCACGACGCTCTGGACGCCGTCGCCGTCGATGTCGCGCCGCTCGGTGGTGGCGCCGCGGTCGGCGAAGTGCCGCTCCCACGCCGCGGGGTCCCGCGTCTCGACTGCGACCCGATACTCGTCGGCGGGCAGCGTGTCGCGGGCGGTCTCCACGTCGGTGCGAAGGGTGACCGCGAGCCGACGGTCGCCGGTCGCAATCCCGTCGGCGCCGGTGGCGTTGAGCACCGGCACGCCGACGTAGAGGCTCCTGTCGGCCGGCACGATCCGACTCTGGGCGATCATCCGGCTGTCTGCGCCATCGTTCCGGACGACACCCCCAGCGACCCCCGTGATCCGTTGGTCGCCGTCGGTGTAGACGATCGCACCGGCGTGGCCCGCCCACACGACCTCCTCGCCGCGGAGGAGCCACACGCTCCGGTTGACCACGCGGATCGTGCCGTCGGTCAACTCGATCGTCGTCTCCGGGTCCCCGGGCCCGGGCCCGAGCGCGGTCGCTAGGTCGGCACCCACGCGCGTCGCGGCCGCGGTGGTCGCGCCGTCGTCGACGATCGACCCCGCGGTCGCGGTCAGCCCGCCGACCGCGAGGACCGTCAGGGCTAGGAGTACCGCAACACCGACGACCGCGGTCTGCCCGCGAGCGTCGCCTCCGGGCGTCGCCGCCGGCCAGGGGTCGACCGTGACCCAGCCGTCAGACGGGCTCACACCAACCCCACTCCCACGAAGACGACGTGACACACGGCCACCAGACACCCGGAGTGAAGCAGCGCCTCGTACTGCCCACGGCTGGCAACGCCCGCGAACCACCCGGCAGCGAGCATCGTGGCCTGCGTGACTACGTAGACGCGGTACTGGTCGCGGGCGACGTCGATCGCGCCGGGATCGACGGCGACGCCCGAGAGGCCCGACATCGTCGACAGCCGGTCGAACCCCGCAAAGACGGTGGCACTCGTTGCGACGCTGATCCCGATCACCAAGAGCGCGGTGGTCCACCCTACGGCGACGTAGACCAGCATTCCCGAGCGGAGCGCGCGCTTCTCGTGGTAGAGTCGGCCGACTTCTCCCTGGAGGGTCTCGAAGACCACACCGGTGTCGCTGCCCGCATCGAGCGCGCCGATCACTAGCCCCACAGTCTGTTCGGCCATCGGCGTGCCTACGCGGCCGACGAACCGGTCGAGTGCGGCGGTCCGGAGGTCGACGCCGTCGCCGGCGTCGTCCGCCGTCGTCGTGAGCCGGAGGTTCGACGAGAGGTCCGCGACGTCGTGGTCGAGAGGACCGAGATCGACGTCGCGCGCGACGTGCTCGACCGCCTCGGGGAACGGTCGGCCGAGGTTGACGTGCCCGGAGACCGCGTGTACGAAGTCCTTGAGTTCGTGGTCTTTCGCGTCGTCGATCCGGGCACGCCGGACGGCGACCAGCCCGACCGGGACCGCGAAGCCGACGTAGCCGACGAGGGCGGCGACCACGTTGTCGACGCCGAGTGAGTGCGCCGCGACTAGCGCCGCGATCCCGACCGGAGCGAGGGCGACCGCCGCGCTCGCGGGGTTGGTCGTCGCGGTGGCGAGGGTGGCCGCCGTGCCCGTCGGCCGACGGTAGTCGACGTGTTGATCAGGCGGGCGGAGTCGCGCCACCAGCCAGGCGGTACCGAGCCCCACTGCGAGGACGAACGCTGCACACCCGTAGACGATGACTGCACGCAGCGTGATCCCCCCGAGCGGGGTCCGGACCGTCGCCGACAGCCCCGGCGAGATGATGCTCATTACGGTCAGGACGATCACGACCAAGGCGGGGAGAACGAGCAGTACCACGAACAGTTCCGCGAGCAGTTCCAGAAAGCCCTCCGCGCGCTTCCGCTCGCGGTCCTGGCGGTTCCGGAGCATCCGGCTCTCCATCGCGAGATACTCCCGGAGGGCGTCGGAGCCCTGGTCGGCGTGCTCCCGAAACTTCAACAGAAAGGGTGCGAGCGTGTCCTGCGCCGGCGTGTCGCGGGCGACCCGACGCAGCCCTTCGTTTACGTTTCCGGTCATCGCGGCGGTATTGAGCGCGCGCCGAAGCGCCACCGTCGTCTCGCCGTAGGCGTCGGTGTCGGCGACTCGCCGGAGCATCGCGCGCCGTCCGTCGCTGCCCGAGGCGAGCACGTGCAGATATCGGACCGCGCCCGGCAGCGTCCGTGCGATGTCGGACCGCCGGGCGGCCGAGAGCCACCGGAGGTATCGACTCCCTGCGTAGACGACGCCGACGCGGACGCCGACGGCGACGAGCAGACCCACCGTGGCCGCAATCGCCGCCACCGAGCGCCCTGCAAGACGCGGATCAGCGGGGAGCACGCCGGTCGCACCGCCGACGCCGCCAACCCGCTGGAGGGCGCGTTCGGCGGCCGACTCGACGACGCCCGCCGGGAGGGTCGTGCCGATGACGGCGACGAAGGCGAAAGCGAGCGCCGCGAGCAGCCACGAAACGGCGTTGACTCGGGCGACGTACAGATCGAACGCGACCGACATGTTCGTGCCACGGTAGACGCGGCGGTCGCGCTCGTGGCGGCGAGCGTCCGCCCGGTTCGCAAACAGCGCGTACGCCAGCCGGTCGAAGAGCCCGAGCGAGCGCGCCCCGGTCGTCGGCTGGCCCGGATCCCCACTGGAATCTGCCCCGGCGCCGCCGATCACCTCGGCGTCCGCATCCCCGTTTGGCGCCGATCGGGGACGGCTCACCGATCACCGCCTCCGGACCCGGCAGGGCCCGTTCCGTCGGATTGGATGTCGCCGGTGTCACTGCCGGAGCGCGTCCGGACCGGTCGGTCCTCCGGAGTTGACGCCTCCGTCGCCGGCTCCCGCGCCTGCCGGCGCCTGACGCGCTCGACGGTCGCTGCCTCGTCGGTGCGGAGATCGGAGAGGAACCCGAACAGCTGGGAGACGTCGGTGACGCCCTCCCGGAGGAGGTACTCGACGTAGCCGCGTTTCCGGCGAAACTCGCGTTCGATCGCCGCGGGGTCGCTGTCGGTCGCCTCTGCGAGCCGGTGGAAGACGCGTAGGGCGCGGCGGTGAGTCTCGCCGTCGGTCGCGGCGTTGTCCCCGCCGAGGTCTGGATGGTCGTACGCCATCCCAAAGGAGCCGTCGGGTTCCCGCCACAGCACGGTGTTGTAGTACAGCGTCGTGCCGTCTTTCTCTACGACGCCCGTTCGCGCGGAGGGTGGTAGTTCATCGTAGGCGTCCGCCGAGAGGAGTTCCACCACCGACCCGACGTAACGCTCGCCGTCGACCCGCCGGGGGAAGACCACGAGGTCGAGTTCCCGCAGGAGGTACACCGGGAGCCCCTGCTCGACCACGCGGTTCACAAGCGTCTCGATGTCCTCGGCGTGTGTGGTGCCGACGACGCCGTGACCTGTGTTCAGCACTTCGGCAAAGGTCTCGAACGACTCGGGGGTGTTGACCTCCGCGATCACCTCGACGTCGGGATTCAGATAGTTCGCCTCGGTCATAAGGTCCGCCATCGACACCCGCTTGTACTCGTTCTCGTGGTCGCGGGTCGACAGCGACACCCCGGTCTCGTGGGGGAGATACACCTCCCGGGAGCCCTCGTCGATGCTGATCGGGCGGTGGTCGTACGGGATGAACGGCATATGAGCGTTCATGAGCGTGGTCTTTCCCACGCCGGTCGGTCCGGAGAAGAGCACGACCCCGCGGTGCTCGTACAGCAGCCACAGGAGCGTCACGAGTTCGATCGGGATGGACCCGAACGCAACGAGGTCGACGGGGGTCAGCGGCGACGACGCCTGCTTTCGGATAGAGACGTGCGGGCCCCGCTCGGAGATGGCAGGAAGCGCGACCGCACACCGGATGGTTTCGCCGCGGCCGGTGGCGTCGGGAGCGACGCCCGGGGGCTCGATGTTAACCTTCGCCGAGGGCTGGCTCGCGCTGAGTTCGACGCCGTCGGCGGCCGCAAGCTGCGTCACCACGTTGACGAAGCTGGTCTCGTCGTCGAACGCGAGGTTGGTGGGGACGCGTTCGCCCGCCCGGACCACGTCGGCGCGCGGGACCACCTTGATCCGTTCGCCCACCCGGTTGGCCTCGATATCCTCAAGATGAGGGTCCCGGATCGGAACCGTGAGCACTCCCTCGCCGACGTAATCGCGCAGGACGTAGTAGACCAGGTCGTCGAGCCGATCCTCCGCGTATCGGCGGTCGACCGGCGGGACCCCCACTCCGTGGGCCGCGAGCGCTTTCCGGACGCGGTATCGCGTCGCTTCGAGCCACGCCTTGGTGTTGCGCGCGGTCAGCCGGCGGGAGAGGAACGTCCGGGCGCGCTTCCGGATGAACGCCGTCCGGTCGTCGACCACCTCCTCGACGTTGGCCTCCCAGATCCGCTCTTTGCACTCGGCGACCAGATCCTCGTCGCCCGGCAGCAGGTCGGGTTCCAGCACCGCGTACTTGGCCTCGAATCGGTCGTCGCCCAGGAGTCGGTCGCGGTGGACGACCACGTCGACGTCGAAGCCGGCGAATCCGACGGTGTAGTGACGAAGCCGCTCGCTCGCGACCCGGGTGGCGAACTCGGTATCGGCGTTGAACCCCGTGACCGCTGGCGCGTAGTTCTCGGTATGGACGACCAGCGCGCCGTCGCCGCCCCCCTCGACGTCGACGACCTCAACGCGGTCGTCGAGCGCGATAGGTGTCACGGGACCGAGCAGACGGAGTTCGGACATCGCGTGGTACTCGACGCGGCGGCGGGCAGCTGCCGGGAGGTCCACCAACCGGTCGATCACCCGTCGGTACTTCCGTGGCATCCCGGCCGCGGCGCGTTCGGCCGCCCCCTGGCGGGTGAGGGGCCGGCGGACCGAGACCGCCGAGAAGTACTCGGTCACAGACGCGAGCGCCCGCTCCGAGCGGGCCCCTACCGCCGGCTCTCTGATCTGATAGCTGAACCCCACGCTGCCGGCTGTGTCGTGGATGGTGACAACGACGCCCGGGGTGACCTCGTACTGTTCGCGGACGCCCACCGCGTACCACGCGTCGGGGCTTTCGGGCGGTTCCGGCGGTGGAACCGCCGGGCCGTGGACCCCCGTCTCATCGCCGTCCGCGGCCGAGGTCACCCCGTCCTCCCCGGGCAGGCCCGATCGCTCATACCGAGTTTCGCCCCGCATTCGTACTTAAAATCTCGTCCCGAGTATCAGTCGGGATATTTCGACGGGTCGAGGAGACGAGAACCATCGGCGTCGGACCACTACCCGATGATTTAGGTGCGGGCAATTCCAGGGGTGTACCGTGCCACTCGGAGACCCCGCAGCCCGCATCCGTCGGTCGATCGACGGCGACCAGTCGACCGCCCTCCTCCGGTCGGTCCGCGACCACGACCTCCCCCCAGAGCTCCGGGACCTGGTGCGGGAGTACGAGTCGGTCCGGGACGCACGCTCGCGGTTCATCTGGAAGTGGATCCACCGACTCGCCCCGAAAAACACGATGCCGTTCGTCGACGACCGCCACGCCGCGGCCGTCGCGACAGACAAGACGATGCTCGTGCTCTTCATCACGCTCCTCGACGACGTGGTCGAAAAGCGGGGCGACTACGAGACGTTCGACGCGATCGGCAGCCTCGTTCGGCTGGGCGGGATCGGTGCCAAATCGTCGGTTCCGGGCACGAGCGACGCGGACGTTGACGAGGCGTATGCGGCGCTCGCAGCCCGGGTGTGGGGGCGCCTGGGAGACCGGATCCGGCGGGGGCAGCGGTACGATCGGTACGCGCCGCTGTACCGGTTCGACCTCAGGCAGGTGCTCACCGCGATCGAGTACAGCACTCTCGCCATCGAGCAGCCCGAGCTGGCGAGCGCATCGGACCTCCGACGGTACGAGACCCACAATATGGGGGTGTGTGCCTTCGCGGACATCGACCTCATGCACGCGACCGTCGACCTCGGTGGGGAGTTCTCGACGTTCCGGAACGCGGTCCACGCCGCCCAGCGGATGGCCCGGATCGGCAACTGGCTCAGTACGTGGGAACGGGAGCTTCGCGAGGGCGACACCAGTTCCGGGATCGTCGTGGCCGCACTCGATCGGGGGATCATCGACCCCGAAACATTGCCGGAGCTCGCAGGCCCCGACGGGGATCCGGACGCGGCAGCGCGCGCCGTCGAACGGGTCAAAACGCACGGCCTCGAAACCGAACTGCTCGCGGAGTGGAACGACCAGCACCGCCGACTCGTCGACGCGAGCAAGCGGATCGAGGCGGTGGATCTCGGTCCGTTCGTCTACGGTACCGAGGACGTGCTACGCCACCACCTCGCGAGTCGGGGATTCAAATGAGTCTACAGCGCCGCCTCGGGTCAGACCGACGCCGCGCCGCCGCCGAACCGCTCGCGCTCGCGGCGGCAGACCCGTTCCCAGACGGTGAGCAGTGAGCTCCCCAGGTCGTATCGTTCGTTCACCGTCCGGACCCACTCGTCGTCGGTGAAAAGCAGGTACTGGAGCCGCCGGACCGTGGGGTCGAGATCGTCGAGGCTCAAGTCGCCGGCGTAGTACCCCACGATCTGGGTCCGCGCCTCCCCGATCAGCCCCGGTGGGACGCCGATTCCGCACTCGCCGGCGACGTACTCGAACCACTCTAAGTGGAGGATAGCGTCGGCGAACGCAAAGCGGTCGGCGAACCCCGACACGAAGCTGACCGCGGGTTTCCCCCGGCGGACGACGTCGGTCGGGCGGCTGAACCGCGGACGGGAGACGTGATCGATGGTGGCGGCGTACTGGTCGGCGATCCGGTCGAGCCGCCATCCGGCGTAGGCGGTGGGCGCGGCCAGCCCGAGCTCGTACCACACCGGCGTCCACTCCAAGAACGGGAGCCCGAAGGTCGCGTCGGCGTAGAGGTCGGCGGCGATCAGGCGGTTGACCGCGGGCGCGACGTCCTCGCCGGTCCGGCCGGCTCGCATCGCGGCCTCGGCCTCGTCGAGTAGCCCGGAAAGGTCGCCGGTTGGAAAGCCCATCCCCTCGGCGATCCGGAGGAGGTACTCGCCACCGGGACGGAACCAGTCGGCGAAGTCCGAGGGCTTCCGCGCGCGCAGAAGCGAGAAGACGGTCACAGCAGTCGTAGGATTCGGGGCGGTATATACGTCCTGGATTACCCGTCGTCCAACTGGTCTGTCAGCCCCCACTCCGCGGCGCGCTCTTCGGCTTCCGCGCGGGCCTCCTGTCTGATGGCGTCGATTCGGTCGGGATCGGCGAGGAACTCCGCAACCGCGCTCGCGTCCGACCCGTCCTCGAGCCGGTCGTCGGGCGCGGCCGCACGAGTCCGCTCGATCAGGGCGTCGTCGTCGGTCAGCCGATCGGCCGGCGCAGTCGGCGGGACCCGGAGCGCCTCAACCCGGTGGGCGTCGGCGAGCGCCTCCGCCGGGAGCTCGTAGGACTCGGCGTGGAATAGCCCACCCGAAAGCGCCGCGATCGCGTCCGTCCCGCCGGCGTCGCTCGGAGCGTAGTACGCCAAAACCGGGACGCCCGCCTCGAACGTCAGAACCGCGCGCTCGTCGCCGCCCCGGAGAATCGACCCCTGCGGCTCGAACACGACGTACCCCGTGAGGTCCCGGTCGAGCGCCTCCGCGAGGGTCTCGCCCACGTCGGCGTCGGTGCGGGAGCGGCACAACTGTCCCTCGGGAATGTGGCCGTTGGCGACCATCCTCAGGGGCGGTCTGGAACGACGGCGCTCCGGAACCGATCGGCCACGCCTGCGGCGTCGCCCGGGCGAACGTCGAGCGCCGCGGCGGCCTCGTGGAAGGCGTCGGACGCCGGGTCCGCCGGGGCGTGCGCCAACAGGGGTTCGCCGGCGCGTCTGGCAGCGCGGACTGCGTCGCTCTCGGGGACGGTCCCGAGGGTGACCCCGCCGAAGTACCGCGCGGCACGGTCGGCGACTGCGTCGACGTCCTCGTCGGGCTGGACCCGGTTGAACAGCACTCCGGCGGTGTCGGTGCCGTACGACCGAGCGTACTCTTGGACCTTCAGCCCGTCCGACAGCGACGGGACAGTGGGCTGGAGCACGACCACGACCCGGTCGGCGAGTACGACCGGCAACACGGCGCTTTTCGACCCCAGCGCCGCGGGGGAGTCGAGCAAGAGCACGTCGGTGTCGGCTGCGAGGTCGGCCACGACGTCGCGGAGCCGTTCGGGGTCGGCGGCCGAAAAGCCGTCGAGGCTGGTGCCGCAGGGGACCACCGACATGCCGAAGCGCTCGTACACGGCGTCGGCGACGTCGACCGCGCGGTCCGCCACGAGCAGGTCGTGAAGCGTCACGTCGGCGTCGTCGAGCCCCGTGTGAAACAGGAGGTTCGCCATCCCGGTGTCGGCGTCGATGACCGTCACGTCGTGCTCGTCTGCGAGTGCCATCCCGAGCGCCAGCGTACTCGTCGTCTTGCCGGTGCCGCCTTTCCCGCTTGCGACGGCGAACGCCTCGACCATACCGGGGCGAGGCGACCGCGGGTCAAAAACCTTCGAGTCCGGTTTTCAGCGGTGATTCCGGGCGACGGCTGACGTCGCCGGCGGCGCGAGGGCATCACTCCAGGGACGCGAGTCGATCGATCGGGAGGCCAGCGACGAGCTCAGCCGCCCGTTCATAGGGGTCGACGTCGGTGCCGGCGGCGGCGGGGCGCGACACCCCCGCGTGTTCGAAGACGGCGTCGGCGAACGCCGCCCGTGCGTCGTCGTTCTCGAAGAGGCCGTGGAGATACGTCCCCACCACGGTGCCGGTCGCAGCGCCGAGTGTTACGCCCTCGCGGTCGGGTGCTGTGAACGGCAGTGTAACCGATTCCGGCGTCGCAGCGGCGTCGGTGCTGCCCCCGGCGGCTGCCGCTACCCGCGTCTCGCCGCCGTGGATCTCGTAGCCCGCGACCGGCCCCGACGCACCTGACAGCGGACCCGTGCCGTCGAGGTCCCAGGTCACGGGCGCGACACGCTTTCGGCGCGAGAACCGGGTCTCGATCGGGAGCAGCCCGACGCCGCGCAGCGTCGCGTCGGCGTCGACGCCCTCGCGGTCGGCGTCGACCAGCCGCTGTCCCAGTAGCTGGTACCCGCCGCAGAGCCCCACGATCGGGCCGTCGAAGCCGGAGAGTCTGTCGTGGAGTCCCGCCTCGCGGAGCGCCCGCAGGTCGTCGGCGGTGTTCTTCGTGCCCGTGAGGACGACCGCGTCGGCGTCGGCGAGCGGGGCGTCGAGCGGGCGGAACTCGACGCGGATGCCCGGAACCGACGCCAGCGGGTCGAGGTCGGCGGTGTTCGACGCCCGGGGGAGACGCGGGACGGCGACAGTACCGCTCCGAGCGTCCGGCACGCCGTCGTCGTCGCCGCGAACCGCCCGCTCTCCCGGGTCGGGGAGTGAGACGCTGTCTTCATCCGGGAGGCCGGGGTCGTCGTACGGCAACACCCCGAGGACCGGCACGCCGGTCCGGGACTGGATCTCCTCGATTCCGGGCTCCAACAGCGAGCGGTCGCCGCGGAACTTCGTGATGACGACGCCCACGACCCGATCGTGGATGTCGTCGGGGAGAAGCGCCAGCGACCCCACGATCGACGCGAAAACGCCGCCGCGCTCGATGTCGGCGACCAGCAGGATGGAGGCGTCCGCAAAGCGGGCCGCTTCGACGTTCGCCAGGTCGCGGTCGTGGAAGTTGATCTCCGCGATCGACCCCGCGCCCTCCGCGACGATCACGTCGTGAGCCGCCGCGAGCCGATCGTGGGCCGCCTCGGCCACCGCGCGGGCGTCGTCCCAGAAGTCGGCGTAGTAGTCGGCCGCGGCGTGATGTCCGACCGCGACCCCGTCGAGCACGACCTGGGACTCCCCGCCGCCGCGGGGTTTCAAGAGCACCGGGTTGTGGTCGGTCGTCGGCCGGACGCCCGCGGCCTGCGCTTGGACGTACTGGGAGACGCCGACCTCGCCGAACGCCGGGGCGTCGGGTCTCCCGGTCTCGGCGGCCTCGTCGCGTGGCCCCGGATCCCCGCGGACTGCGGCCGGCCGCACGACCGCCCGCGCCTCGTTGCTCATATTCTGGGCTTTGAACGGCGCGACCGCGACCCCGGCGTCGGCCAGGCGGCGACACAGCCCCGTAGCGACGGTGCTCTTGCCGACGTGGCTGGCGGTGCCCGCGACCAGGATCGTCTCGGCGGTGTCGGCCGAGGCGGGGTCGGCCGAGCGGTCAGGCCGCGAATCGGGGGGAGGCGACTCGGTCACGACCTCAGTACTCGGTTCCCTTCCGTGCCCGGATCCCCTGATCGAAGGGGTGTTTCGCCTTCCGGACCTCGCTTACGAGGTCGGCGGCCTCAAGGAGGTAGGTTGGCTCGGCGTGGCTCCCGGTCAACACCAGCTCCAGGCCGTCGGGTTTCGACGCCACGAGGTCCAACAGCTCGTTCTCGTCGATCAGCCCCTGGTCGACGGCGTAGAGCACCTCGTCGAGCACGAGCAGGTGGATCCCCGCCTCGGGGTCGCCATCGAGCGGGAGCGGATCGGTCAGGTCGGCGTCGGCCGCCGCCGAGAGCAGCTCCTCGGCGCGCGCCATCGCGCCGCGGGCCTTCGCCTGGTGGTCGTCCTCCTCGGAGCCATCGGCCATTCCGTGCCACCCGTAGTGGCCGGTGTTCTCGTAGGAGATCCCGGGCACTGTCGCGATGGCGTTGTACTCCCCGCGGACGTCCTCGACGGAGTCGGCGCCGCCCTTCATGAACTGGAGGAGGTGGACCCGGTAGCCGTGGCCGGCCGCACGGAACGCCATTCCCAGCGACGCCGTGGTCTTGCCCTTGCCGTCGCCCCACCACGCCTGCACCAGCCCGAACTCCTCGGGGGCCGCGGGCTCGATGGCGTCCGCGGAGGGGCGGACCCCACGCCCCGGCGTGTCTCGTCGGGTCTCCGCCGGCGTCCGCTCGGCCGGATCGGTGTCGGTCATACGCCGAGGGACGGGGCGGGCGGACAAGAAGGCGGCGGGTCGAGGACTCAGCGCGCACTGTGTCGGGCTGAACGGTGCCGTCCGGTCGGTGCATAAATACGTTCGGTGGTCTCGGGTGGATCGCGAGCGACCGCCCCGCCACTATCCGATCACGCTAACGAATAGGACGTGTATGTCGACAGAAACACGCACACAGACGGCCGACCGAGTCGCCGGGAGCTGGAGAGCCGGCGTCGTCGGAGGTATCGCCGGCGCCATCGCTATGGCCGGGCTCGTATTGTCCATGAACGCACCGACGTTGGCGGTCGCGATTCCCTCGCTGTACGGGCTGGCGCCGCCGGCTAACGTCGGCGCCGGAGTCTTCGTCCACGTCTCTCACGGGGCGGTCCTCGGTGTGGCCTTCGTCGGGCTGGTTGATACGTTCGATCTGGACTCGGTGGGCGCACAGGTCGGCGCGGGCGTCGGCTGGGGCGTCGTGACGTGGGCGGTCCTGGCAGCGCTAATAATGCCGGTCTGGTTGAGTGTCGTCGGGTCGCCCGCGTCGCCGCCGTTCCCGAACTTCGCACTCCCGTCGCTGCTGTGGCACGCGGTCTACGGGGCCATACTGGGCGGCGTCTACGCGGGTCTCAACGGTCGGGTCTGAGGCTCCTACCTCTCTCTGAACAGCTTCCACGCTGACTCGCCGTCGTCAGCGATGGATTCGACCTTCTCCCGACGAAGTGTGGCGATCTGCTCGGTCGCCCCGCGGACCCACGTGAGAAAGGCGGCCGTGAGCCGCTCTCGAACGACCTCGGGGGCGGCGGGGTGGTAGACGTAGATGTGACCGCCCTGCTCGATGAGGCGTCGCTGCTTCTCGATGACGCCCAGCGCCGCGAGGTGGTTGAGATGCCGGGCGACGACGCTTCTGTCGTAGTCGATTCGCTCGGCCAGTTCGTCGACGCTCATCGTTCCGCCCTCCATCACGCAGAGACACACTTCGAGTTCGGTTTCTGACATCCCGAAGACGTCGGACAACAGGTCCGCGAGCTCCGGCTCGTCGACGGAGTCGACCGGGTCTCCCGGCGTCATCGCCGCCTCACAGCACGTGATCGGGCCGGTCCCGACGGCGACGTTTCCACACCGGTCACACGAGAGGAGCGTGGGCGGGTCAGCAGAGTCCATCCCGGACCTACGCCCGGTACGGTCAAGACAGTTGAGTGAATTGATTGTGGAACATCCGAGTGAACGAACGGTCGGCGAGGACCGGCCCGCCTCAGTCGTCGGCGACCGCGGCCTCACCGCGGAGTGCGGCGGGGAGGTCCGCCGGCAGTCGGTCGCGGTCGTGCGGCTCTGCGAAGTCGATGTCCGGGCCGATCGGCACCAGCCGCTTGGGGTTCACGTCGCCGTGCGTCTTGTAGTAGTGTCGGGTGATGTGGTCCATATTGACCGTCCCGGCGACGCCGGGCAGTTGGTAGATCTCCTTCGTGTAGTTCCAGAGGTTGGGGTACTCGTGGATCGCCCGCTGGTTGCATTTGAAGTGAGTGTGATAGACGTGGTCGAACCGGACCAAGGTCACGAACATCGCGATGTCGGCCTCGGTGAAGACGTCGCCCGCGAGGAACCGCTGGTCGTCGAGCACCGACTCCCAGTGATCGAGCGCCTCGAAGAGTTCCTCGGCGGCCCGCTCGTGAGCCGTTTGGCTGTCCGCGAACCCGGTGCGGTAGACGCCGTTGTTGATCGGCTCGTAGATCTGGTCTAAGACCTCGTCGACCGTCTCGCGGTGGCCGTCGGGCCAGAGATCCACGTCGGTGTCGCCGTCGAACTCCGTGTTCAGCATCCGCATAATCTCCCGGGACTCGTTGTTGACGATGGTCTCCTCCTGCGTGTCCCACAGCACCGGGACCGTCACGCGACCGGTGAACGCCGGGTCCGCGCGGGTGTAGATGTCGCGGAGGTACTCCTCGTCGTACAGCGGGTCGGGGTTCGTCTCGGAGAATCGCCACCCGTTCTCGTA
>Ga0102936_1000031_pt1 | contig 45773 bp, 42 predicted proteins | sample SalPon2_A_H2O_MG_FD_78502 | JGI IMG/M metagenome (GOLD analysis project Ga0102936, IMG submission 78502) | Salt pond water microbial communities from South San Francisco under conditions of wetland restoration - Salt Pond MetaG R2_A_H2O_MG | ecosystem: Environmental > Aquatic > Non-marine Saline...
AGGCGAGACGATGTAAGGACCGCAGGAACGAGCGTAGCGAGTGACGAGGACCGCAGCGAGTCGCAGCAGTCGAGAGCGCAGGGGCTTCCGAAGTCATTCCCACTCCTCTCCTACCCGATCTAGTCTTAACTAAACAGTACCGTGGCCGTGCGGCACAGATTTATGACCGACGGGGACTGACGCGGAGATAGCACTCTGGTATGCCGACAACGGGGACTCCGGCCGGCGACCTGACGGCTGCGGAACTGCTCGCCGAAGAGCGGACGCGGTACCGCGAGCGCACGGCGAACTCCGCGGAGTTGGCCGGTGATCTCCGGGAACTCGTCCCGGCAGGCGTCTGTAGCACGTTTCGCGCGTTCGATCCCTATCCGATTCACGCCGACCGTGCGGTAGAGACGTCGATATACGATGTCGACGGGAACGAGTACCTCGACTTCGCGCTCAACAACGGAACCCAACTGGTGGGTCACTCCCACCCCGCGCTCGACGAGGCGGCGACCGACCAGATCGGGGACGGCACCCTCTACACCCGCCCGAGTCAGCTGATCGAGTACGCCGCGGAGCCGTTGATCGACCGGTGGGACGCGATCGACCAGGTCCGGTTCACCAACAGCGGGACAGAGGCGGTTATGCACGCAACCCGGCTCGCCCGGGCGTACACCGGGCGTGAGAAGATCATCCGGATGGAAGGCGCGTACCACGGTGCCCACGACCCGGCGCTTTTGAGTTCGATGCCGCCGCTGGAGGCGGCGGGCCCGGCGACCGACCCCAACGTGGTGAGGGAGTCGCAGGGGATCCCGGACGCGGTGCCTGAAGAGATCCTGCTCGCGCAGTACAACGACGCCGACAGCGTGGAACGCCTGCTACGGGACCACGCGGGCGACGTCGCCGCGATCCTGGTCGAGCCCGCGTGTCTGAACCTCGGAGTGGTCGAGCCGGAGGGTGGATTCCTCCGGCGGCTGCGGGAACTCGCCGACGCGTACGACGCGGTGTTGCTGTTCGACGAGGTGAAAACCGGTGTGAAACTCGCCCCTGGGGGTGGGGCGGAGTACTACGGCGTCCAGCCGGATCTGGTCGCCCTGGCGAAGGCCATCGGCGGCGGGTACCCGGTCGGCGCGTTCGGGGGCCGGAAGCCGCTGATGCAGCTCGTTGAGGCCGACCTTCGCGAGGGCGCCGCGACCGGGATGGCACACTACGGCACGTACAACGGGAACCCGCTGGCACTGCGCGCGGTCGGGGTCACACTCCGGGAGGTGCTAGACCAGGACGCCTACGACCACATCACCCGACTGGCCGAGCGCCTCGCGGACGGCTACCGCGACGTGATCACGGACGTTGGCCTCAACGCCCAGGTGAAGACCGCGGGATCTCAGGGGATCGTCCACTTCACCGACCACCCGATCCGGACGTTTCGCGACTGGAAACACGTCGACGAACAGCTCCACGAGGCGTACTGGGTCGGGATGGTGAACCGGGGCGTGATTCCCCACCCACACGACGCCTCCCAGCAGTGGACCCTGAGCGTTCAGCACACTGCAGAAACAGTCGACGCCCACATCGACGCGTTCGCCGACATCGCCGGCCAGGTGGCCGCTGCACAGGACTGACGCGGCATTGCCGTTCGGTAGGAGGGGCGACGGGGCGACGGCCGCCGACTGGTGGCCGAACGCGACCCGATCGGCACCGTCCGTCTCACCGGGACGCTCCGAAGCGGAGAGGCCCGATCGTGGGGTGAACGGTCGCCGCCCGCGCGTTCGCCACAATCGCCGAGTGCGCCATCGCCCGGCGCGTCGAGTCTGGGGTCGTCGCCAGCCGGGTGATCTCCCGCCGGTCACCGCTCCAGGCCAGAGACGTCCAGTTTTACAGAGTGAACTGAGCAGATATGAGACTATCAGCAGATATCGACTCGTTCTCACGGATATTTGTGGCGATCTCGGGGTGCTTGTGTATTTCTTGCCAGAGTATGGAAGCATTTATATCTGAAGCAGTAAGTCCGACACACGGTGGCAACACTATGCCAGGAAATAACGCTCAAAGCCGTCGTGAGTTCCTCGGAAAGACGACCGCAGGGATGGGTGCAGCCGCACTCGCCGGATTGGCCGGGTGTTCCGGTGGGGGTGTACTCGGGGGCGCGGACGAGCCCAGCGGCCCCCTGACCGTCGCCGTCTACGGCGGCGTCTTCCAGGAGGTTATGGACGAACAGCTCTTCGCGCCGTTCAACGAGGAGTTCGACTTCGAGGCACAGTCCGAGGCCCAGCCGACCGCCGAAGAGGCACTGACCCAATACGAGAACGCGGTTGAGGCAGGAGAGGCTCCGGTCGACGTCGCGATTCTGGCGAACACGGGCGTCCTCAAGGGCTTAAACTCCGAGCTCTTCCACACCTGGGACGCAAACGAGTTCGAGAATCTCCAGTACATCAGCGACGGTCTCGTCCGTGAGACGGACGGTGGCGTCGTCAGCATCGGCGCGCTGTCGTGGTACATCAATCTCGTCCAGAATACCGACGTTCTGGAAGAACCCGTCGGCAGTTGGGAGGCGCTGTGGGACAGCCAATACGAGGATCAGATGGCGCTGCTCAGCTACGCCTCGAACTCCTTCCTGCTTGAGGTCACCGCGAACCTCTTCTTCGACGGGAAGGAGATTCTCGACAGCCGGGAGGGTGTCGATGAGGTCCTCGGGAAACTCGAGGAGGTGAAGCCACAGGCCAATATGTGGTACGAGAACGAGGCCGAGTTCCAGCAGCGACTTCGCGACGCCGAGGTGCCTGCTGGGATGCTGTACAACGACGTCACCCTCGTGATGAAAGACGAGGGCGCGCCCGTTCAGTCCAACTTCGTGGAGGAAGGGTCGATCCTGGACTCCGGACACTGGGTCACGCTTGCGTCCTCGGAACTCACCGAGGAGGCGCGGCAGTTCATCGATTACGCGAGCCGGCCGGAGGTCCAAGACCGGATCGCAGAGAACCTGTTCACCAGCCCGACTATCGACCGGCAGTACTCCGAGATCAGCGAGGAGACCTACCAGACGATCGCCGGCCCCGGTCCCGACCAGGCCATCATTCCCAAGTACGACCTCTACGTCGAGGAAGAAGACTGGGTCAACGAACGGTGGAACGAGTTCATCATCAACTAGGTCAATGGACGCTCCTCCCTACAATCGATGAGCGGAATCACCCTGTCCGGGCTGACCAAGCGGTACGGGAGCGACGTTCTCGCGGTCGACGAGGTCGACCTACAGATCGAAAGCGGGGAGTTCGTCACCCTGGTCGGGCCCTCGGGGTGCGGGAAGACGACGACGCTACGGACCATCGCCGGGTTCGAAACGCCCACCGGGGGCACCGTTCGGATCGGCGGCCGCAACGTCACCGACGCGCCGCCCTACGAGCGGAACACCGGGATGGTCTTTCAGGACTTCGCGCTGTTTCCGCACATGACCGTCCACGAGAACGTGGCGTACGGAATGGAGGCCGAGGGTGGATACACCCAGGCTGAGATCGACGACCGCGTCGAAGAGATGTTGGACCTCGTCGAACTGCCGGGGTTCGGCAACCGGTATCCGGACCAGCTCTCGGGCGGTCAGCAGCAGCGTATTGCGCTGGCCCGGGCGCTGGCTCCCGAACCCGACGCACTCCTGCTTGACGAGCCGCTCGCGAGCCTCGACAAGAAGCTCCGCGAGCAGATGCAGGTCGAACTCCGACGAATCCAAGAGGAGATCGGGATCACGACGGTGTTCGTGACGCACAATCAGGAGGAAGCGCTGACGATGTCCGACCGCCTCGCCGTGATGAACGAAGGGCGATTCGAGCAGGTCGGGCCGCCGGGTGAGGTCTACGACCGCCCGAACTCCCGGTTCGTCGCCGACTTCATCGGCACCGCAAACATCTTCGAGAGTTCGGTTGCCGGCGTCGAGAACGGCTACGCGACGGTCGACTCCGAGGGGACCGCGATCGAGGCGGTCGCGGGCGGCGGTGTACAGCCCGGCGACGACGTCTCGGTGATCGTCCGGCCGGAGCGGTTCCGGTTCGCTTCGGAGGCCGCCGAGAGCGACGCCGGCCACGCCGAGAACGTGTTCGAAGGCGAGATCACGTTCAAGCGCCACCTCGGGAGCAGCGTCGAGTCCCGGCTCGAAACGGTCGACGGCCGCGAGCTCGTCGTCGCCCACCGGAGCGGGCTCCACGAACACGAACCGGGAGACAGCGTGACTGTCTCAGTCGACGCCGACGACTGTCGGCTCGTAACACGATAGATGGCGACCGAAACATCGACCGGGAACGAACCCGACGAGTCGGGGCGTGCAGGCATCGCGAGCAAGGCGAAGTGGTACGTTCTCTCGTACCCGCTGGTCTGGCTGCTTGTCGTCTTCTTGGTGCCGCTGGGTATGCTCGTTGTGTTCAGCTTTTGGGTGAACATTCCGGGCGGCCAGTACCGGCCGGGACTCACCTTCGAGAACTACGTCCGCTTTCTCACGCAGTCGGTCTACCTGCAGCAGTTGTGGGTGACGGTCGAACTCGCCTTGGTCACATCGGCCTTCTCTTTGGTTCTGGGGTACCCACTCGCGTACTACCTCGCACACCTCGACCGGCCGTGGCTGCGCAGCACGCTCTTGATCACGATCATTTCGTCGCTGTGGATCACGTACGTCATCCGAGCGTACGCGTGGCAGGTGATCTTGGCGTCGGGCGGCATCGTGAGCTCCATCGGCGTCGCGACCGGCGTACTCGAAAGCCAGACGTCGTTCTATCCGGGGTACTGGGGGCTCATCGTGGGGATGGTCTACGTCTTCCTGCCGTTCATGGTGTTGACGCTGTACAGCAGCCTCCGAAACCTCGACGGGGAACTACTCGAGGCCTCGAAGAACCTGGGCGCGGGACCGCTGCGCACGTTCCGGAAGGTAACGCTCCCGTTGACGAAAAACGGGATCACGAGCGGGACTGCCTTGGTGTTCATCCTCGCGCTAGGGTCGTACGTCCTGCCACGGCTCCTCGGGGATGCGAGCCTTCGGACGCTCCCGGTCCTCATCGAACAGCAGATCATGAGCGAGAGCAACTACCCGTTCGGTGCCGCGATGAGCATCGGCCTCGTCGTCGTCGTGCTCGCGTTTCTCTGGCTGCTGGTCAACGTCACGGACGTCTCGGCCGGCGGTCTCGGGGGTGCAGACGTCGCGTCTGACGACGACGACGTCCAGCGCCCCGACAGCGGCGCATTCAGCAGCGTCGGCGCCGGACTCCGGTCGGTGGCCGGCGCGTTCGGTCTCACCGGCATTGTCGGTCGCGTCCTCGCGGCCGGTTCCGACGTCGTCACCGCGGTCGGCCCGGAGACCCGTGAATCGGTCATTCGGGTAGGACTCAAGGGGTACGTCGGCGCAGTGATGACCTACATTGCGGCGCCGCTCGTGATCATCGTCGCGGTGTCGTTCACCCCCGAGGAGTTCCTGACGTTCCCGCCGGATGGGTTCTCGCTACGGTGGTACGTCACGTTCTTCACCGACTCGGGGTGGGTCGTCTCGCTCCTCAACAGCCTGGCCATCGCGGTGGCGGCCGCGGTACTGGCGACGTCGATCGGCGGCGTCTTGGCGTTCGCGCTCGATCGCTTTGAGTACCGCTTTGAGTCCGTGCTCGGAGCGTTCGGCGTTCTGCCGATCTTGATCCCGCCGGTGATCATCGGCGTCGCGTTCCTCGTGTTCTTCCTCGAACTCGGGATCGCTGGCAACCAACTGAGCATCGTCGTCGCCCACGGGATCTTCTACGCGCCGTTCCCGTTCATCCTCATCACCCAGGGGCTGGGCGAGTTGAACCGGAGCTACGAGGAGGCCGCCATGAACCTCGGGGCGTCCCCTATCCGGACGATCCGGACGATCACGTACCCGTTGCTGCGGGCGAACGTGGTCTCGGGGGCGCTGTTCGCGTTCATCCTCTCGCTGAACGAGTACATCATCGCGTGGCTGTTGTCGCTGTTCTTGGTCGATACGATCCCGATCCACATCTTCAATCAGCTCCGGTACTCCTACCCGCCGACGATCGCGGCCGCAAGCACCGTGTTCATCCTGCTCACGGTCGTCGTGATGACGTCCATCGACCGACTCTCCGGGGGAATCTGGCAGTGAGTCCGCCGGCCACGGACGCTCGCGTCTCGGTCGTGCAGACGGTCCCGGAGTTCGGGGCCGTCGAATCGAACCGACGGGCGACTGTGGCGGCGATCGAGGCCCACACCGACTCCGACCTGGTGGTCCTCCCGGAGTTGGCCACCAGCGGCTACGTCTTCGAGTCCCACGAGGAAGTCGACGCCGTGGCCGAACCCGTCGATGGCCCGACTGCAGCCGCGTGGGCGGCCGCCGCCGCCGAAACCGACACCTGGGTCGTCGGCGGATTTCCCGAACGGGACGGAGACGCGACGTACAACAGCTCCCTGATCGTCTCTCCCGGAGGCGTCGAAGGAGTCTACCGGAAGGTCCAGCTGTGGAACGACGAAAAGCGCTGGTTCGACCCTGGCAGCCAGGTACCGACCTTCGAGACCCCGTTCGGGGTGCTGGGCGTCCAGATCTGCAACGACCTCTGGTTTCCGGAACTGACCGTCACCCAGGCACGCGCCGGTGTCGACGTCGTCGCGGTCCCGACCAACTGGGTACCCGAACCCGAGACCCGTCCAGCCGGGTGGACGATGGGCGTCCATCAGGCAGTTGCGAACGCAAACTCGAACCGGGTGTTCGTGGCGTGTGCCGACCGTGCGGGCACGGAACGCGGAGTGCGGTTCGAGGGCCAGAGCGTCGTGGTCGATCCCGACGGAATCCCGATAGCGGGACCGCTCCCGGACGCCGGCAGTCACGCGGTGACGGGAGAGTGTGACCTCCGGCGGGCGCGGGAGAAGGCACTGACAGAGCGGGATCACGTACTGGCGGACCGCCGCCCCAGCGTGTACGACGCGGAGTAGCCGGCACGTCGATCCGGCGGACGGTCGAGACGGCCGAGTCCCACACGCCCCCGGTCGGCGCATCGGATCAGCTACGAGACGAGTGAGCGTGGTGATCCGGGCGCGGATGGTGATGGCATACCTTTGCCGCATTTAGTGGTTCCGAGTCGATATGTTCCACGCCGGATCGCGCACCTCCTCCGGTGACCATCGTAACAACGCCCGGAATCCAAACGTTGTAGGCGACGCGCCGGAGTTCGGATCTATGTCGGATCATAACCCTAAATCCCAGAACCGCCCCGGTCCGTCCTACGTCGGATCGAAGACGTTCATGAATGCGCCGGAGTCGGACCCGCACGAACTCCCCGAGGCCACCGACGTCGGCATCGTGGGCGTGCCGTTCGATGGGGGTGCCTCCCGCCAGCCGGGAGCCCGGTACGGCCCCGAGGAACTCCGCCGTGAGTCAGGATGGTACGCGCGTAACGACGGCGGATTCAACGCCGCGACGGGGCGCCGCGTCGACTTCGACGGCGTGGCGGTGCGAGACTGCGGGGACGTGCCTGTCGTGACGACCGACGTCGAAGCGACCGGTGAGGGGATCCGCAAGACCGTTCGTGGCGTCGCGGAGACGGCGTTCCCGGTCGTCCTCGGCGGCGACCACTACCTCACGTATCCGTCGTTCTGCGGCGTTGCGGACGCCCGCGGCGAACGGCTCGGTATGATCCATCTGGACGCACACTCAGACGTGTACGGCTCGTGGGACATCCACGGCGACCACTGGCACGGGTCGCCGATGAACCTGATCGACGAAACGGAGTACGGTGGCTACGGAACCCACTCGATGGTCGGCCTCCGCGGGCTGGAGGCGCCCGATTTCCCGGAGTTCGCAGCCGAAGAGGGGCTCGACGTGAGTTACGCCCAAGACGTCCACACGGAGGGGCTCGGCGCCTGTCTTGAGCGGGCCATCGAGCACGCCACCGACCGGGTCGAATCGGTCTATCTGACCGTCGACATCGACGTCGTCGATCCGACGGTCGCACCCGGAACCGGAACGCCGGAGTTCGGCGGGATCGACGCGACACAGCTTCTGAACGGTATGGAACGGCTCGGAAGGTGTGATGCGATCTGCGCCGTCGACCTCGTCGAGGTCGCTCCGCGGCTCGACCCGTCGCGGACGACACAGCGTCTGGGTGCCGCGGCGCTCTCGCGGTTTCTGGAAGCCAAGTTCGGCAGCTAGTAACAACGCGACGAACGGATCGAGTGCGACGGCCGACAGGTCGCACTCAGTCAGCCATAATCGAGCCGGTGGACGTGGTCATACGACCGACGTCAAGCGTGATCGTACCGGCAGTCGGCTCGACCGCTTCGACCGTGCCTGCGATCCGCAGTTCGGTCGACGGGGTCGGGCCCAGCGTAACGTGTTCACCCCGCGTGAACTGCTGGACGGAACCCCGAACGGTGACCTCTGCGCGACACAGGTCCGGATTGTGAACCGTCGTGAAGTCGATCTTCTCGACGTTGACGTCGTGGATCGGCGTTTCGTTCTGCGCGACCGGAACGTCGGCGGGATGGTCTAGGTGCTGGTCGTCCAGCGCGCGGTAGGCCGCTACGGTGGGCTTGTACCCCCCTCTGGGTCCGGGGATCCCTTCGACCAACTGGAGCGCGCTCAGGCTCTGCATCTGGTTTCGGATGGTCCCAGGGTTCTTATCGAGGTCCGCCGCGATCTCCTCGCCGCTCACGAGTGGCGCCTCGCCGTCCACCAGTTCGACGAGCGACTGGAGGATGCGTCGCTGGTTCGGTTTCAACTGTCGAGGGGGCATACTTCGATACACTGGCTGAATTTGTATAAACGTTTTCTACACCGGACGTTTAGGAAACTTATGTATTAATATCCCATACAGGCTCAACACTCGTTATCTAGAATCTGAATAATGCGACCGTTTCGTGTTTTTGCTGGCTCGCACAGGCGCCTTTTCAGCGTCGTCCGACGATTCGGGGGTTCGACGGACGGGCACCCATCGGCGTCTGGGTCAGCGGCCGGCGTATCTCGAAGGTCGGGTGCAGACCACGGCGACCGCTTCGTCTGCTGGTCGTCGCCGATTCCGTATCGCGGCCGTTGATCCACGTCTCGCCGGCGTGGCCCACAAAGCGGGGAATCGCACGCGAGAGCCCGGAGGGACTCCGAAAGGTCGAAGACGGCGCCTCGAGAACTCTCGACACTGATGGTCTCCGAACGGGAGAAGATGCTGCGGGGCGAGTTGTACGACCCCGAGGACGCTGAACTCGTCGCCGACCGGACGCACGCCCGGGAGCGCACCGACGAATACAACCGGACGTCCCCGACGGCCGGCGAGCGTCGAGCGGCGTTGCTAGCGGACCTCTTTGGAACAGTCGGGGACGGAGCGCAGGTCGAGCCGCCGTTCCGGTGTGATTACGGGTACAACGTCCACACCGGGGCGGACTTCTACGCCAACTTCGACTGTGTGCTACTCGACGTCTGTCGGATATCGATCGGTCGGAACTGTCTGTTGGGTCCGGGTGTTCACATCTACACCGCGACGCACCCGCGCGACCCCGAAGACCGGGCTGACGGATTGGAGTACGGGGAGCCCGTTATCGTGGGCGACGACGTCTGGGTCGGCGGCCGAGCGGTCCTCAACCCCGGTGTCACCGTGGGGGACAACAGCATCGTCGGCTCAGGCGCGGTCGTGACGGCGGACGTCCCGGCGGACGTCGTCGTCCGCGGGAATCCGGCGACCGTGGTGGGAGAGCGCGACGCCGAGGCGTGACTGTGAGAGCCGAGCCAAGAAACGGCCCGGGCGCCGACGGTTCCTCAGAGACGACCGAACAACACTGACAGGCGCCGTCGTTCGGCCGTCCGCACGCTTGTGATGACTTCGAGCGCGTCGACGGACTCGGTCCGGCGGTCGGCCACGACTGACACGCCACCCGTTCTGCGGCCTGGGCCGTCCGGGCGGTGTCTTCGAGCCCTCAAAGAGCCGGCGGTCGAAGTCGGGGCTGTCTCCCCGGTCGACCGCGTCCGCGGCGGTCCGAATCGGACGAGAGCCGCGGTGACGACTGGGGTCAGTACCACGGCCGACACCGCCGGGGACCCGGAACCGAGAACGGTCGTCGCTCCGCGAAGCGGCACCTCGGTCTCCCGTAACAACGCACCGCACCACACAGGTACCACCCGTCCGCCTACCCTCGCCGCTGTCGGCGCCCGCGCGATCAGTCGTCCTCGGGAGTCGTGTGCGTCGCCGACGGAGACTCCGAGCGGTTGTCTTGGGCTACTGGGCCGAGCGACTCCGCCTCAGCAACCCGGATACACCGCACGTGGGTGTCACCGTGGGCTTCGAACTCCGGGAACGCCTCCGAACACTCCTCGGCTGCGACCGGACACCGCGGGTGGAACCGACACCCCGAGGGCGGGTCGCTGGGTTCGGGGACGGTCCCGGGGAGCGTGATGTCGTTCTGCGAATCGTAGTGCGGGTCGGGAACGGGGACCGCAGATATCAGTGCTTTCGTATACGGGTGTTTGGGGGATTCGAACAGTGCTTCGACGGGCGCGGTTTCGATGACGTTTCCGAGGTACATCACCGAGACGTCGGTCGCGAACTGCCGGACGACCGAGAGGTCGTGTGTGACCATCACGTAGGTCAGGTCGTACTCGTCTTTGATCTCGCCCAACAGTTTCAGCGTCTTCGATTGGACGCTCACGTCCAGCGCGCTCGTCGGCTCGTCGAGCAGGATGAGGGTCGGATTGAGGCTTATCGCGCGGGCAATCGCAACGCGCTGCTGTTGGCCACCCGAAAGTTCGTGCGGGTACCGGCCGTAGTAGTCGGGGCCGAGGCCGACGTCGTCGAGCAGGCTCACCACCCGGGCGTCGATCTGACGGTTCGTGGCGTCGGTGTGGAGCGCCAGCGGCTCCGCGATGATCTGCCCGATGGTGTCTCGCGGGTCGAGCGACGACTCCGGGTTCTGGAATACGATCTGGATTTCGCTTTTGAGCTGCCGCTGCTGTTGCGCCGACAAGCTCGACAGATCAGTCCCCTCGAAGGCGACTGTTCCGCTGGTTGGATCCTCCAAGCCGAGGAGGGTCTCAAGGAGCGTGCTTTTTCCACATCCCGATTCCCCGACGATGGCGTGGATGTCCCCCGAGCGAACGTCCAGATCGACACCGTCGACAGCCCGTACCGTTCCGGTTTGTCGACGCAGGATGCCCTCCTTGATTGGGTAGTGCTTCTGTAGTCCCCGGACCTTCAACAGGGGCTGTGCGGGCGCTTCGGACGCCAGCGAGTCGTCGTTTCTGCTCATTGTTCGGTAGCGTCGTGTACTAAACACGAGGCCTCGTGGTGGTCGCCGTCTACCTGTTCGGGCCGCATCGTGCGACACTCCGGTTCGGCGTCGGGACACCGGGGGTGGAACGCACACCCGCTCGGGGGATCCAGCATGTGTGGAACCGACCCCTCGATGACACGGAGTTCCTCAGCCGGTCGGTTGATGTTCGGAATCGTCCGGAGCAACTCCCGGGTGTAGGGGTGCGTTGGCCTATCGAAGATGTCGTACACGCTCCCGTACTCCACGATCTCGCCGGCGTACATCACCGCGACCTTGTCACAGAACTCGGCCACTACCCCCAGATTGTGTGTTATCCAGAGTACTGATAGGTCTTCTTCGGAAATGACGTCTTTGAAGATCTCCATCACCTTCTTTTGAACCGTAACGTCGAGCGCTGTCGTCGGTTCGTCGGCGATGATCAGGTCCGGATCGAAACCTAACGTCATTGCGATAGATACGCGTTGTTTCATCCCACCTGATAACTCGTGGGGATAGCTGTCGAGGACCCGGTCGGGATTGGGCATATCCACCAGATCCAGGTAGTTCCTCGCGATCTCCTCGGCTTCGGAGTCGGGCACGTCGCGGTTGTGACCGATCGTCTCGACCATCTGGCTCCGGACCGAGTACACCGGATCGAGGGACGTGGAGGGATCTTGGAAGATCATCGTGACGTCCCGTCCCCGGACTTGCTGCATCTCGCGACTCGACAGTCCGAGCAGGTCCCGTCCGTTGAGTGTGATGCTGCCGTTCGCGATCTCGCCGGGGGAGTCGATCAACCGGAGAATCGACTGGGCGGTGACGGACTTCCCGCTTCCGGACTCCCCGACGAGTCCGACGCGCTCGCCCGCCCCGACCGTGAGATTCACCCCTCGGAGGGCTTCTACGGTGCCGGCGCTCGTGTCGAAGGCCGTCTCCAGGTCGCGGATCTCGAGTACCGGGTCACTCATCGGTTGTTCTCCAGTTTGGGGTCGATGGTGTCACGGAGCCCTTCGCCGAGGAAATTGAACGACATAATCACGATGACGATCGCTAACCCGGGGAACACCGAGATCCACCACGCCGTCGTGATGTACTGCCGCCCGGCAGAGAGCATAATCCCCCACGACGCGGTCGGTGGTTGGACGCCCAAGCCGAGGAACGACAGCGACGCGGCGACCGCGATCGCGTTGCCCATCTGCAGGGTCACCACCACGAACGCCGGAACGATCGCGTTCGGAATGAGGTGACGGAAGATGATCTTGGTGTCGCTGAGCCCGATGGCTTCGGAGGCTTTGATGAACTCGAGTTCACGCAGCGAGAGCACCTCTCCGCGGACGAGTCGCGCGAAGACCCCCCAAAACACCAGTGCGATCGCAGCCAACACGGTCGTGAGGTTGGGCTCTAAAATCGAGGCCAGCGCCAACCCCATGATGATCGCGGGAAACGCCCAGGTGGTGTCGATGGCGGTCTGGACGACCGAGTCCACTTTCCCGCCGTAGTAGCCGGCGAGGGCGCCCAGAACGCTCCCGATGACGAACGCGATTCCCATAGACGTCACCGCGATCTGGAGTGCGATCCGGCTCCCGAAGATGACGCGCGAGAAGATGTCTCGTCCGAGGCTGTCCGTCCCGAACGGGTGTGCCACGGACGGGCCGGCCCTGATCGCGGTCGGATTCACTTCGGTCGGGCTGTAAGGGGCGATCTGGGGTGCGAAGACGGCGATCACCGCCACGAACATCAAGAGCCCTGCGCCGACGACCGAAAGCCGGTGTTTGGCCAGGTCGCGGACGAAGTACGTGAGACGCTGGAGTCGAGACCCCGCGCTCCCGATCTGTTCGACTTCGTCTTCCCACTCGTCGGCCAGTCCCTCCCAGTCGATAGACGTCGTGCGTTCACTCATTGTCAGTCATACCGTATCCGTGGGTCGACGAGGCCATACAGGATGTCGGCGAGGAAGTTTCCGAGCATAATCGTCGTGACGAGGATCATCAGGATGGCCCGGACAACCGGGTAATCGCGTTTGAAGATGCTGTCGACCAGCAGGTGACCGACACCCGGCCGGTTGAACACGATTTCGATGACGAGCCCGGAAGCCAGGATGTAGCCGAACCGGAGTCCGAGCAGGGTGATAATCGGAATCAGTGCGTTTCTGACGGCGTGCTTGAGGATGACGCTCCGCTCGGGCAGCCCGTGGGCGCGTGAGGCGGTGATGAACTTCTCGTTCAGGGTCTCGATCATCGACGACCGCATCACTCGCGTTTCGATGGCGCTCCCACGGAGCCCGAGCGCCACAGCCGGCAGCACCAACAGTCCGATCGTCCCGTACCCCACGGCGGAGACCCACTGCAACTGGATCGAGAAGATCAGTATCAGGATGATCGCAAACCAAAAGCTCGGGAACGAGACCGCCAGGAGGACGAACCCCATGGACATGTAGTCCCACTTGGTGTGCTGCTTCAGGGCGCCGATGATCCCGAACGGGATCGCGACCCCGTAGGAGATCGCGAGCGCCAGTAGCGAGAACCGGAGACTGATCGGCGCGCGCACGGCGATCATCTCCGTGACAGGGTTCCGCGTCGCAACGGAGACCCCCAGATCACCCTGGAGGAGGTTCCCCATCCACGCCAGATACTGGATGTAGACCGGCTCGTCGAGCCGCCACTTGGCTCTGATTGCGGCGAGTTCGTCCGGGCCGGCCCGGGGCGGCGCCAGTGTCGTGACCGGATCCCCAGGGGTGAGTTGGACGAGCACAAAGACGACCCCGGACGCCAACAGCAGCTTCGGGAGCAACCCCAGCGTCCGGCGGCCGATGTACGAGTAGAAGCTCATCTGTCGAGGGCGTGACTTACCACTCCTCGCTCTCGACAGGCCACATTGTCGCACCCTTGTAATGCGGCTCCCAGTTCTGGATGTGGTTCGCCCACGCGTCGGCACCCGTCGGGTAGGCGAGGTAAATCATCGGGACGACGTTCTCCAGCAGGTACTTGTGCGCCTCTTTGAACCGCTTGGTCCGCTCTTCGAGCGTGCTGGCGTCCCGCGCCCGGTCGGTGACTTCGGTCGCCTGTGGGAACTGCTTCCAGGCGTTGGAGTTGAAGTAGTACGAATCCTCGGCGGACTCGCTCGTCGCCCACCAGAGCTGGTCGGCGTTCCCCCAGTCGTAGAACGTCGACATCCCCGCAGCGAAGTTGCTGCTTCCGACGTCCTGTTTGAACGTGGAGGTGTCGGTCTGGCTCACTTCCATCTGGACGCCGACGTCTTTGAGTTGCTCTTGCATCAGGGTCGCGCGCCGGCGGGAGAGCTCCGTGTTCTGCGTGAGCAGGGTGAACCGCGCCTCGCGGCCGTTCTTGGTACTGACCCCGTCCGGGTTGACCGTCCACCCGTTGTTGCGCATCACCTCTCGGGCCCGTTCCAGGTCGTAGGTGTAGTTGTACTCCTCGGGAATGTCGTGTGCGCTCGTGGTCGGGACAGTGTAGTTCGGCGCCGGCTGTCCGATCCCGTTGAAGATCACGTCCACGATCTCCTGGCGATCGATGGCGTAAGAGATCCCCTTCCGGAGGCTCAGATCCTCGGCCAACACCGGGGCGGTGCTGGTTTCGGGATCCAGGTTGAGCATAATGAATATCTGCTCGGTGCTCGCCGGCGGCGCCTCGACGTTGAACTGGTCGTCCTCCTGGTAGTTGGGCACGCGGTTGTACGGGAGGCCCGCAATCAACCCGTCTACGTCGCCTGCCTCGAGCGCGGACGTCCGGGTTGCCGTCTCGGGGTACGCCTGGTACTCCAGCCGCTCCGGCCGGACGTCCACGTCGGAACCGTACAGTTCCTCCTCCCAGGGGGTGGGCCAACTCCACTCGTCGTACCGTTCGAGGATGGCGTGATCGCTGTCGTGTTCTACTTCCTTGAACGGTCCGGCGCTGACTACCTTGCCGCTCTGTCCGTATTCGTCACCGTACTCTTCTACGGCCTCGCGGCTGTGGAGCTGCCCCCACGCGGAGGCCAGATCCCACACGATGTACGGATCCGGCGACTCGAACAACACGCGGGCCCGGTAGGTGTCTTCGACCACCACGTCGTCGACCGAATCGACGACGTACGACGTGCCCGAGCCGTTCGCCAGGAAGTCCGTGAGGTGCCACTTCACGTGTTCGGCGTTGAACTCCGATCCGTCGTGAAACACCACGTCGTCGCGGAGGTCGAACACCAGTTCCTGCCCGTCGTTCTCGTAGGACCAGTCGGTCGCCAGATGCGGCGTGACCGAACCCTCCCTATCGAACGACGTGAGCGTGCTTATGACCCGGTAGTTGTGCGCGCCGTCGTCGGCGGCGGTCCGGGTGTCCATAACCGGTGGGACGGGTTCGGGGAGCCCGATGCGGACCGTGCCGGAAGTGCTGCCGCTCTCCGATGTCCCCGAGGTGTCCGATCCCGAGTCGGACTCGGGGGCGTCGGTCTCGGTATCCAACCCGGTCTGTGCCCCGTCGCCGCCGTCGCCGGTGCATCCCGCCAGGCCGACCGTCCCCGCGAGTACACCACTCTTTAGTAACGTCCGTCGGCGCATGCCAACTGGTATCTAAGCTCACTGTACAAATAATTTTTCACGGGTTACGTTCGGGCCGTCGGCAACAGCGAACGGTTACGCGCCAGGGACGGAGCCGTGAAATAGTCGCACCGTCCGGCGGTTTCGTCCCACAGACTGCCGTATTGGGAGCCCGTGCGGGAGCGGCGTCGGCGTTTCACGCGTCGACGCCGCGTGGCCGCGTCGGGGGGTCGGGTCCGACGCGTCGACACGGAGAGCGGACGGTGACAGGGGGGATTCGTTCGGGGACGGTCGTCGCTCCGCGTGAGGTGTGCGGCGCGCGGGTCGGCGGCGCCGTCGACCAGGACGGGGGCTTAGCGCCTGCACACAGCTAAAACTCCGTCACGACCTCGACACCGACGTTGTCGTACGTGCCCATCGCAGCGAGCCGGTCCGGCACGTCGTCGAGGCCGACGCGGTCCGTCACGAGTGCCCCCGGGTCGACGGCGTCGGTCTCGAGGAGTCCGAACACCTCGTCGTACTGGGTCGGTGGGATGCCGTAAGACCCCAGGATCTCCCGTTCTTCGGCGGTGACGAGGTCGATCGGGAGGCTGACCTCGCCGGCTTCCTCGTCGGTCGTCAGTCCGATCTGGACGTGCGTCCCGCCCCGGTCGAGACACCGCACGGAGTTGCGGCACGTCTCGGCGACCCCCAGCGCGTCGAGCGACACGTCGGCCCCGCCGTCGGTGATGTCGGCGATGGCCGCGGGGACGTCGTCGACCTCGCTGGCGTCGACGACCGCCCTCGCGCCGAGCTCCGACGCCAGCGACAGGCTCCGGTCGTCGATGTCGACCGCGACGGGTCGGGCACCCGTCGCAGCGGCGATCTGGATCGCCGACAGCCCGACGCCGCCGCACCCGTGGACCGCGATCCAGTCGCCGGGGTCGGGGTCGGCACGGTGGGCGAGGCCGTGATACGCAGTCACAAATCGGCAGCCGAGCGCGGCCATCTCCGTCGGCGAGACCGCGTCGGGCAGCCGAACCGCGTTGAACTCCGCGGCGGGGACGTGAAGACACTCGGCGAACGCGCCCGGGGTGTCCGGCGAGAACCCGATTGTCCGGCGGTTCGGACAGATCTGTGCCCGGTCGGTGGTACAGTACGCGCACGTTCCACAGCCGAGGGTGAACGGCACGACGACCTGGTCGCCCGCCGCAAGCGTCGCGACGTCGTCTCCGACCGCGACGACGGTGCCGGCGGGTTCGTGTCCCAACACGAAATCCGTGGGCACCCGGCTGTCGATCCACCCGCCGTGGCCCTGCCACGCGTGCCAGTCGCTCCGGCAGATGCCGCAGGCCTCGGTTCGAACGACGATCCCGTCGGCTTCGGGGTCGGGTCTGGGTCGGTCCTCCACAACCAACGGTTCCCGGTGTTCTTTGAGAACGGCAGCTCGCATACCCCCGCATCGGAACCGTCTGATAAACACTTACCGATCACCGAGTCGGTGACCCCGTCACGAGCCGACTGACCGAGCGGACCGACGAACGTCGAGCTACCGGTTCAGAGCTGCTTTGCGAACACCGCCACCCCGACGACGGACGCCGCCGGGGCGAGCACCGCCGGCGCGCCCGGGAGCAGGAGCGTGGAGGCGGCGCTGCGCGACCCTGTCGGAGCGGTTCAGCTCCCGGAACTCCCGCGCCGGTTGGGCCGTCGCCGGCACTGCCCTGTCACCCAAACAAATTTCACCCGACTTCGAGTGGATTCACGCGTCGGATATGCCAGCCACGCTCAGCGTTGTCTTGCTGTCGCTCGCCTCGGGGCTGTTCTGGGGCGTCGGACCGATCTTCTCGAAACTCGGCATGGAACGCGGCGGCCGATCCGAACGTGCGACGTTCATCGTTCTCTCGGTCGGGGCCGTCATCTTCTGGGGAATCTCGTTGGGGGTGGGCGGCGGGCTCGAGGCGTTCGGCGGGCTCCCGCTCGTCGCCGTCTCGGCATTCGTCGTCTCGGGGCTCTGCGGGACGTCGCTCGCCTGGCTGCTGTGGTTCCGCGGGGTCGACAGGGTCGGCGCGAGCGTCAGCAACGTCGTCTTCTACTCCCAACCGCTCTTTGCGGTGATTCTCGCCGCGCTGGTTCTAGGAGAGCAGTTGACGCCCACGGCCGTCGTCGGCGTGGGACTCGTCGTGGGGGGCATCGCCCTCCTCTCGGTATCGGGTGATCGGGCGGTCGGATCGTGGACACGCGGGGCGCTGCTGTTCCCGCTCGCGGCTGCGATCCTCGCCGCCGGAGGCACCGTGTTGAACCGATTCGGCTTCCGCATCTCGACCGTGTCGCCGCTTGAGGCCGCGACGGTCAATCTCACCAGCGCGCTCCCGCTGCTGGTTGGGTATACGGTCGTCGTGCGGCGCGGCGCGCTCACCGGGATCAGCCGGTCGGATCTCTACTTCGTCGGCTCCGGTCTCGCGAACGCCGCCGCGCTGTTCACGATGTTTGCGGCACTCGAGACCGGACCGGTCGTCCTCGTCGCTCCGGTCGTCGGCACCTCGCCGCTTTTTACGACGCTGTTCGCGTACGTACTGCTCCGCGACGTAGAGCAGGTCACGCGCCGAACCGTAGCGAGCGCGGCGTTGATGATGGCGGGCGTTGCGGTGATCTCGCTCGTGTGAGCCGGGCGTGGACGCAGCCCGCAGCCACCGGCTCCGGAGCGACGGTAAGGTTATCACGGACGCCCGGCGAAACGGGAGTGATGTCGGACGACCCGCCACGCCCCGCGAGCCTTCCCCCGGGGTACGACGAGACGTCGCCGTACGACGGGACTGAACTCGGCGCACTCCCCGCGTGGTGGCGGGAGAACGCCGCCGCCTTCCGCCGCCACGGGATGCGCCCGTACCGCCCGCCGCGGTTCGCCGACGGGAGCGTCACGACCGCGGTTATCGACCGACTCGAGGCGGAGTTCGAGGTTTCCATTCGGATCCGTGCGCTCGACCCCCACGCGGGCGGCGACTGGGAGGTCGTCGTGGGCGGCGACCCAGTCGACAGAATCGACCGCGAGCGAACCGAGGGCGGGTACTCGGAGTACGGCGTGACAGCCGAGGAGTTCGAGACGATCGTCGCCGACGCCGTCGGTGAGTGAGGCCGGTCCGTTCCCCCGGCTTACAGCTCGTAGAGCCGCTCGGCGTTCCCACCGAGAACGGCCTCGAGGTCGTCGGCGGGCAGGTACGCGGCGAGCCGATCCACCAGCGTCCCGGGGGTGTCGGTCACGGCGTGCGGGAGGTCCGAGGCGAACACCACGTTGTCGGGGCCGACCATATCCACCATTGCGGGGAAATACGGAAGCGACTGGCCGGATTGGTCCATCGGCTGCGTCGCCCAGTGGAACGACTCCGAGAGGTATGCGCTGGGGAGCTGCGACAGCGCTGGGAGTTCATACCCCAACTCGAGGTAGTGGTCGTCGAGGCGGTAGGTGAAAAACGGGACGAACCCCAGCCCGGCACCCTGCACGACGAAGTCGACGTCGTACCGCTCGGGGACGCCCTCGAACAGCAGCGAGGTAACGTTCCGCATCTGGACGAACGAGTGCTGGTAGACGAAGTCCTCGGGAAACGACTGCGCCCACCAGTACTGCTGTCCGAAGCTCTTGTTCCCGACTGTCGATTTCATTGCGATCGGGAGACCGTGGGCGTCCGCCGCGTCGTATATCGGGCGGTACTGTCGGTGGCCTAGCGGCGGCATCACCCCGCTGGCCGGAAGCTGGATTCCGACGATGTCGTCCTCGTCGGCGACGCGGTCGATCTCTTCGGCCGCCCGCTCGGGATGCTGTGGGGCGACGACGGCGTTGCCCACCAACTCGGGAGTGGCGTCCAGCTCCGCCAGCAGCCAGTCGTTGTACGCCGTCGCCAACGCGACCGCGAAGCGGTCGTTGTTCACTTCCGACAGCCCCAAATTGAGCGTGGGGTTCACCACGCCGGTCTCCACGCCGACGGCCCCCGCGCGCTCGGCCACCGCCGCCGCGCCGATCGAATCGCCCACGTCGTCGGTGGCGACCGGTTCCTCGGTCCCGTTCGTCCGCTTGTACTCGTAGAGCGGGTAGCTCGACGGGCCCGCATAGATCATGTCGTGGTGCAGGTCGGTCAACGAGATCACGCGGTGGGCTCCCGAGGACTCGTCCATGTGCTCCAACAGATCGCCTGGCGTCTCCTGAACCTGTGCGTCCACGTCCACGACGCGATCGACGTCGGCGAGGCCGCTTACACGCTCCGCTTCGTCGATCTGCAGGGCGCTATCCAACATACAACTGGCAACGAGGAGGGTCGTAAAATAGTTTTCCGCGAAGGCGTCGGCGGCCGCCGGCGACGAGTGGCGCCCCGAGCCGGCCTCACCTGACGGCGTACACGGTCCCGTCGTCCACCTCGACATCGTAAGTCGGGACCGCGTAGCGTTCGTCTTTCGGGCTCCGTCCGGTGGTGATGTCGAATTGCCATCCGTGCCACGGACAGACGACGTACTTTTCGTCTTCGTCGTAGCGCCAGTCCCAGCCGTCCTCGCTCGTCGTCATACGCCCGCTCAACGCGCCCTCACAGAGGGGCCCACCCTGGTGGATGCAGTAGTTCGCGACGGCGTAGTAGTCGCCGTCGTGGCGGAACACCGCGATCTCCTGGCCCCTGACCTCGGCGATGACCCGCGATCCGTCCTCGGACAGTTCCGTTGCGTCGGCGACGGGGTATCGCTCCGTCATCAGATGTCGTACACCTCGACCGCGTTCTGTCCCATCATATCGTTGATCGCATCCGCACCGAAGTACGCGCGGACACGGTCGAACAGCTCCTCCGGCGTGTCGAAGTCCGGATGCGGCGCGTCCGCGGCGAACAGAATGTTCTCGGGGCCGATCAGTTCCACGATCCACGCGAGATGCCTCGGGGTTTCGGCGGTGTGGCCGAGCGGCTGTGTACACCAGTAGAAGGAGTCGGCGACGTACTCCCGCGGGGGGTTCGGAAGCGCAGGGATCTCGTGGCCGAACTCGTGGTAGGCGGTGTCGAGTCGCCGAAGCAGGTAGGGAACGTACCCGATCCCGGCCTCCTGGAACACGAACGTCAGATCCGGGAAGCGTTCCGGGACCCCCTGGAGTAACAGCGAGGCGGCGTTGGTTACGTGCGCGAACGGGTGTTGTGTGACGTGGTCTTCGGCGTACGTTTCGGCCCAGTAGGACTGTTCGGGAAACGGTTTCATCCCCGCTCCGCTGGTGTGCATACTGATCGGCAGGTCGTTCGCGGCGGCGGCCTCGTAGATCGGGTCGTAGGAAGCGTGGCCGGCCGGCGGCAGGAGCGCGGTGCCGAGCAACTGGACCCCCGCAACGTCGGCTTCGTCGGCCAGGCGGTCGATCTCCTCGGCCGACCGGTGGGGGTCGTGAGGCGCGACGACCAGATTCCCGACGAGGTTGTCGTACGCGTCGAGTTCGGAGACCAGCCAGTCGTTGTACCCCTGCATGATCGCGACCGCGTAGTCGCGCTCCCGAATGAAGTTGAGATTGAGGATGAGCGTCGGGTTGACGACTCCCGCGTCGACCCCGATCCGCTCGGTCACAGCCGCGGTCTCTTCGAGTTTCGCGTCGTCGTACAGCCCGGCGGGATCCTCCTCGCCGTCCGTCATATCCTCGTAGAGATACGTCGGCGTCGGCGAGTGATAGAGGTTCATCTCCGTACCGGGAGCCGGGGACTGCTCGAAGAACCGCTCGAAGCGCCGGTGGTCGTCGTCCAGGTGTGCCCGGATGTCGTCCCACGAGGCCTGTGCGTGCGCGTCCGCATCCACGATCAGTTCGACATCCTCGAGGGACGACAACCGATCCGGCTCGATTGTCTGTGACATACCCGAAACGTCGGTTGGTTATATGAAAAACCTTTTGTCGAACCGGGAGGGTCGGCGGCAGCGGAACTCGCGGGCGGGCGTTCCGCATGAAATTTTATCACCGGTGGTCCCGAGGTCCAACGTGTATACGTCAAAATGGCAACGGACAGCTACACCGGTGCCGATCTGTTCGTGGACGCGCTCGAAACCTACGGCGTGACCCACCTGTTCGGCAATCCCGGAACGACGGAGCTCCCACTGATGCGGGCGGTAGCCGACTCGTCGCTGGAGTACGTCCTCGGCCTTCACGAGGACATCGCGGTCGGGATGGCGGGCGGGTACGCGAGCGCACGGCGATTCCACGCGCATCACGACCCGACAATCACCCCGCTCGGCGTGGTCAACCTCCACGTCGCCCCGGGGATGGCCCACGGGCTGGGCAACCTGCAGAACGCAGCGTGGTCGGGCGCACCGCTTCTGGTCACCGCCGGCAACCACAGCACCGACTTCCAACACGAGGATCCGATACTCTCCGGCGAGCTCGTGGGGATGGTCGAGGAGTACTGCAAACTGAGCGCGGAGGTCAGAGACGTCTCGAACGTTCCTACGATGGCGCGTCGGGCGGTCAAGACAGCGCTCACGCCACCGACTGGGCCCGTGTTTCTGAGTCTCCCGATGGACGTGATGATGGCCGACGCCGACGGGTCGCCCGAGCGACTGGGATCGATCCCCGGCGCCGGGGCGGGAGACACGTCGCGGCGCTCCGAGGCGGCAGCCGCGCTCGAAGCGGCCGACGACCCGGTGTTGGTCGTTGGCGATCACGTCGCGCGTGCCGGTCCGGACGCGATCGACGCCGGCGTGGCGCTCGCGGAAGCGACCGGAAGCGCGGTGTACAGCGAGATGAACACGTGTGAGATCAGTTTCCCGACGGGCCACGATCAGTGGGTGTCGTTTCTCGCGCCCGATCCCGAGATGGCGAGACACGCATTCGACGCCGACACCCTGGTGTTCGTCGGCTGTACCTCGAACACCCCCTACATCCCGTACGACGAGCCGTACGTCCCCACGGACGCGACGGTCGTCGAGGTGAACCTCGACCCGCGGGAGATCGGGAAGAACACCCCGACTGACGTCGCAATCGCCGGCGATCCCGGGACGACGATGCGACGGATCGCCGAGGCCGTAGCGGTCCCGGCTGCCGAACGACGCCGTCGGCGCGAGTCGATCCCGGAGCGGCGTGAGGCGGCGCGGTCGTATCTGGGCGTCGACGACCGGACCGCCACCGACGGGGAGATCACCAAGCCGGCGCTCGCGGACGCTCTCGCGACGGTCGCGGGCGACAGTTACGTGCTCAACGAGAGCAACACCAGCAAGTTCGCGCTGCTCTCCCGGTGGCAGCTCGAGCCGGAGCAGTTCGTCTCGAACAAAAACGGCGGGCTGGGGTACAGCCTTCCCGCGACAGTCGGGGCCGCCGTCGCACACGAGGAAAACGGCAGCGACCGGTCGGTCGTCGGGTTCGTCGGCGACGGGTCGTACCTGTACTACCCACAGACGCTGTACTCCGCCGCGCGATACGACCTCGACTTGACCGTCGTCGTCCCCAACAACCGGAACTACCGGATTCTCAAGGACGGTATGTTGGATATCTACGGCGGCACCGACGCGGACTACGAGTACGTCGGGATGGACTTCGACCCGGCGGTTGACATCGCCGCCAACGCCGAGAGCCACGGTGCCGACGGCGTTCGCATCGACGACCCCGAGGCGCTGTCGGAGACGCTCTCGGAGGTACTCGCCGCCGACGGTCCGGCGGTCGCGGACGTCACGATCTCCGATTGACTGTCTCGGAGGTCGCTCGCGCGGCATCGATATAAAAACGTATGTGCCCGCCGGGTGAGAATCGACCCGATGACGACGCAGCCATCTATACGGGTCGTCCACATCGACCCCAACGGGTTCGAGGACGTGGCCATCGAACGGGACCTGTTCGAGTCGGCGTTCGAGTCGGTCGAGTTCGAGACGGTCGACACCGGCGGGGACGCGATCGCGGCCGACGTCGGTCAGGCGGACGTCCTGCTGACGCACTACGCCGAGGTGACCGAAGCGGCGATGGACGCGGTCGGGTGTTCGGTGGTAACGGTGTACGCCACGGGCGTCGACAACGTCGACGTCGACGCGGCGACCGAACGCGGGATCGCGGTCACCAACGTTCCGGAGTACTGCAACGACGAGGTGGGCGAACACATCGTCTCTCTGGCGCTCGCCCTCGTCCGGGGCGTCCCACAGTACGACGCGCACACGGCGGCCGGCGGCTGGGACTGGGGCTCGGTGGCGCCGGTCAGGAGACTAGCGTCGCTCACGTTCGGGTTCTTCGCGTTCGGCGAGAAGGCCAGAGCCGCGGCCGACATCGCGGCGGCGATCGGCGCCGACGTCGTCGCCCACGACCCGTACCTATCGGACGACGAGATCCGCGCCGCGGGCGCCACCCCGGTGTCGTTCGACGACCTGGTGGAGGGATCGGACGTCCTCTCGCTGAACGCGCCGCTGACGCCGGAGACGGCGGGCTTGTTCGACGAGTCCGTGTTCGAGCGGATGCCCGCCGACGCCGTCCTGATCAACACGGCTCGCGGGAAGCTCGTCGAGGAGGCGGCGCTGATCGACGCCTTGGATACCGGCCCGCTCCACGCTGCGGGACTCGACGTTCTCGCCACCGAACCGCCGAGCGAGGACAATCCGCTGTTGTCGCGGCCCGACACCGTCGTGACGCCGCACGCCGCGTGGTTCTCCCCCGACGCGATCCGTCGACTTCGCGAACGGGCGAGCGAGATCGGGGCCGCCGCCTACCGTGGCGAGACCGTCGACGGCGTCGTGAACCCCGAGGCGTTCGAGAACCGGTAGCCGGGACCTGGGAGATTTATTACCCGGAGGTCCAATACGGCGGTATGGAGCGTTCCGAAGCCGAGTCAAAACTCCAGGCAACGGCCGCGGAGTTCGCTGCGACCGAGATCGAACCCGTCGCCGTCGAACACGAACGGGAGAACCGACACCCCCGCGACATCGTTCGGAAGGCGGCCGAGAAGGGACTCACCTCCGCGGCGCTGCCGGCGGAGTACGGCGGCGGCGGGCTGGGAATCACCGGTAACCTCGTCGTTCGGGAGGAGCTGTACGCGGCCGACCCGGGGATCGCCGAGGCGATCACGGGCTCGATGTTCGGTTGTGAGATCATCGCCGCCGAGGGCACCGACGAGCAGGCCGAGCGGTGGGTCCGACCGGTGACGAACGGGGAACTCATCACGGGCGCCGCGATGACAGAGCCAAGGGGCGGATCGGACTTCGCGAACACGCAGACGCGGGCGGTCCGCGACGGCGACGAGTACGTGATAAACGGCGAGAAGACATTCATCGGGAACGGCCCGATCGCGGACGCGGTCCTCGTGTTCGCGCGCACCGAAGACACCGACCCGCCGCACCGTGGGATCTCGTCGTTCATCGTCGAGTCCGGGACCGAGGGGTTCCGGCAGTTGGAGTTAGAGGAGTTCGTTGGTCCCGGCGCGATGTCGCTCGGCCGGTTGGAACTGGACGACGCGCGGGTGCCCGCAGACGCGCTGGTCGGCGAACCGGGCGACGGGTTCTACCAGGCGATGCGGACGATGAACGGGAGCCGCCTGGAGATCGCGGCGAGTTCCATCGGTGCGGCTCGCGGGGCGCTTGACCGAACAATCGAGTACATATCCGACCGGGAGGCGTTCGGCGACCCGGTTTCGGAGCGGCAGGCGGTCCGCCACCGCATCGCGGAGTACGAGGCGCGACTCGAGGCCGTCCGGAGTCTGACCTACGAGACGGCCCGCGATCTCGAGCGGAACGCCGACCTCGCCGAGGAGCCCGCGATGGCGAAGCTCTTGGCCTCCGAACTCGCCGAGGAGGTCGCAAGCGACGCCATCCAGCTCCACGGCGGCTACGGACTGCTCGACGAGTACCGCGTCGAGGAGTACCTCCGGTGGACCAAGATTGCACAGATCTACGACGGAACCAGCGAGATTATGCGGGACATCATCGCGGAGTCGGCCATCGACGAGTAGCCGAACCGGCAGTAGCCACCCGTATGGCGGTCTGGGGCGGCTGAATTCGTCTATTGTTGCGACGAGCCGAACCCGGTCACTCACCCCGACCGGTGAAGACGGTCCGCTGCGGACCGCATCGGCCCCGATCAGGATCGCCGCCGGGCGGCGTCGGGCGTCTCGGCGGACTCCCGCGTCACGGTCCGGATGACGTCGGTCAGGATGTCCATACCGACGCGGGCCTGTTTGTCGGTGAGGACGAGCGGGGGAAGCAATCGGAGCACGTGCCCCTCGATCCCCGCCGTCCAGACGATCAGCCCGCGGCGCAGACACCGGTCTTGGATCTCGTCGACGACCGACGCGAGCGGCGAGCCGTCCCCGTCGACGAACTCGGCTCCGACGAGCAGCCCCCGGCCGCGGACGTCGACCAGCGAGGGGCACCGCTCGGCACACTCCGACAGCCGCTCTCTGAGGTACGACCCGAGCGTCTCGGCCCGATCCAGGAGGTCGTGGTCGTCGATGTACTCGATCGCCCGTGTGCCGGCGATCATCGCGGGGACGTGACCGCGGAACGTACCGGCGTGGGCGCTCGGCCCCCACGTGTCGAGCTCCTCCCGGTAGATGGTCGCCGAGAGCGGTAGCCCGATCCCGCCGATTCCTTTCCCCACTGTCACCGCGTCCGGGGTAATCCCGCTCGGTGTGCAGCCGAACCACTCGCCGGTCCGACCCATCCCGGTCTGAATCTCGTCGACGACCAGCAAGACATCGTGGTCGTCTGTGACCTCTCTGAGCCCCTCGAGAAACCCCTCCGGCGGAACGACGACGCCGCCCGACCCCTGGATCGGTTCGACCCAGATCCCGGCGGGAGACGGGCCGTCGTCCCGGAGAACCGATCGGACCGCATCGAGGGTCCGGTCGAGCGACTCCGACGGGTCGCGATCCCGGCCCCGGGCTGTCGGGTACGGAACGTGGACGACGCCGGACAAAAGCGGCTCGTAGTCGCTCTTGTACGACGACCACCCCGACAGACTGAGCGCGCCCGCGGTCCCGCCGTGGTAGCCCCGATCGAACCCGATCAGCTCCTCGTTTCCGGTGTTGTACCGCGCCAGCTTGATCGACGCCTCGATCGCGTTCGTGCCCGTCGGCCCCCCGAATGCGATCCGGCTGTTCCCCGGAAGCGACCCCGGAGCGATCCCATCGACCGCCTCCAGAAACTCGATCCGCGCTTCGGTCGGGAAGTCGATGGTGTGTGCCAACGAATCGAGCTGGTCCTGTGCCGCCTCGAGCACGTACGGGTTCGAGTGGCCCACGTTCGCCACCCCGATGCCCCCGAAAAAGTCGAGATAGACGTTCCCGTCGGCGTCGCGGATCGTCGCTCCACGCGCCGCATCCATCGCGATCGGGATCGACCGCGGATACGCCACGGTGTTGGCTTCGAGCGCCGATTGTCTGTCGAGCAGTTCACGCGACCGCTGGCCGGGGATCTCTCCATCGACCTGTGGCCGCTGCGAGAAGTGAATCTCCTCGGGCGGTGGACCGGCAGCCATACCACATCCTGAAGCCCCGGATTCATAAATGATTGTGCCCGTCCCGCGGGCGAACGAACGCCACACGACGCGGTGTCCATAACCCCTCGCCCCCGGTTTGGGGGCTGTCCCGACCCTGAACTGAGACGTAGTACCACACCAACTGTTTTGACGATTCACGCGTTCTACCCGGGTATGCCGGAGGACTTCAGCGGCAGATTCGAGACGATCCAGTGCCGATACGATCACGAGACCGGGATCGGGCGGGTCGTTCTGGATCGACCCGATTCGCTCAACGCGATGACCGAGCGGACGCTGACGGAACTGACCGAAACTGTCGGGATATTCGAGCGACTGGATCGGGAGGGCGACGGCGTGTCGGTTCGCGCCGTCGTCCTCTCGGGTGCGGGCGAAGACGCCTTCAGCGTGGGCGTCGACGTCGACGACATCGGAGAAGAGCAGTATCCGTTCACCGCCACGACGTTCAGAGAGGCGCTTTTCACCGTCGAGGAGTACGGCGCGCCGATCATCGCGGCGATCGACGGCTACTGTGTCGGCGGCGGGATGGAGCTGGCGCTGATGTGTGACTTCCGAATCGCCAGCGAACGCAGCGAACTCGGGTTCCCCGAGGTTGACCTCGGGATCTTCCCGTCGGCGGTCGGGACCACCCAGCGGCTGCCGCGACTCGTCGGCCCCAGCCGTGCGAAGGAACTGTGTATGACCGGCGAGTTCCTCTCGGGAACGGAGGCAGCGGCCGATGGGCTGGTCAACCACGCGCATCCGGCGGACGACCTCGACGCAGCGGTCGACGCGTTCGCGGAGCAACTGGCGAGCAAGGCGCCGCTCGCGGTCCGCGGGATCAAAGACACCGTGGATCGCGCGAGCAATATGAGCCTCGAACAAGGCATCGACTACGAGTACCAGGCGTACCTCCCGCTGTTGCACACGGAGGATTACGCCGAAGGGATGGCGGCCTTTCAGGAGGATCGAGACCCCACGTGGAAGGGGCGGTAGCCGGCCACCCGAACACTAATACTTCCGCGTCAAACATTCCAAGAGTGACTGAGGTTGTTCGCGGTGGAGTCGCGATCCGACGACGGCTGAGACGTCGGCACCGGGGCTGCACAACCCAGTCGAGAACACAACAATGACAGACGATGTGGACGCGTACATCGCGGGTGCGTTCGAGCATCCGACGCGGGACGCACCCGACAAGTCGATCGCACAGCTACACGCCGAAGTCGCCGCCGGCGCACTCGAAGACGCCGGACTCGCCACAGACGACGTCGACGGCTACTTCACCGCAGGGGAGAACTACCAGGTCGGCCGGTATCCCCCGCTGGCGATGGCCGATTATCTGGGGCTGGACGTTTCGTACTTCGATTCGACCGACGACGGCGGGTCGGCGTACGTCAACCACGTCGGCGAGGCCGCAGCGGCGATCGCCCACGGCAAATGCGACGTCGCCCTGGTTACCCTGGCCGGACGGATGCGGACGTACGAGCGGGACCAACCCGAGCACGACGACACCATCCTCCAGGAGAACTTCGAGCGGATCTACGGCGCCGAGACGCTCCCGGTGTACGCCCTGGCCGCTCGCCGACATATGCACGAGTACGGCACGACGTCCGAACAGCTCGCTGAGATACGCGCGGCGGCGGCCCATCACGCCCAGTACAACGAGCACGCGATGTACCAAGAGCCGGTCTCCGTCGAGGACGTCGTGGAGTCGCGAACGGTGAGCGATCCGCTCCACTTGCTGGACTGCTGTGTCGTCTCCGACGGTGCCGGGGCGTTCGTCGTGGTCTCCGAGGAGGTCCGTCGACAGCTGTCCAGAGAGTGCGTGGCGGTGTTGGGGCACGGAGCCGCCGTCGAACACCACGACGCCGGCCGGGTCGACCTGACTCGGACAGCCGCTCGGGACTCCGGCCGGCGCGCGTTCAGCCGGGCCGGCGTGACCACCGACGACGTCGACTACGCCTCGATCTACGACTCGTTCACGATCACCGTGCTTCAGACGCTGGAGGACCTCGGGTTCTGTGAGAAAGGCGAGGGCGGCGCCTTCGTCGAGGACGGTGCGCTCAAAGCCCCTCACGGGGTGCTCCCGTTCAACACCGACGGCGGCGGGCTCTGTTCGAACCACCCGGATCGCGGCGGGATGACCAAGGTGATCGAGGCGGTCCGGCAACTCCGCGGCGAGGCGAACCCGGAGGTGCAGGTCCCCGACGCTGACGTGGCCATCGCCCACGGAACGGGCGGGTATCTGGGGACGAGACACGCCGGCTCCACCGCGGTGCTCGGGAGGGTCGGGCGGTGACCTGGGAGCCGCGTCCTACTCCCGAGGTCTCGCCGGAGACCGAGCCCTACTGGGAGGCGGCAGCCGACGGGCGGCTTCTCCTGTGTGAGTGTCAGGACTGCGACCTCCAGTACTACTATCCGCGGGCCAGATGCCCCGACTGCTTGAGCGGCGACGTCGAGTGGGTCGCGGCCGCCGGAACCGGCACCGTGTACGCCCATACGTCCACCCAGATCGTCTCCGAATGGCCCGAAGAGGACCTCCCGCTCGTGCTCGCCTACGTCGAACTCGACGAGGGGCCGCGGATGCTCGCGAATCTGGTGGACTGCGAGCCCGACGACGTCGAGATCGGATCGCCGGTCGAGGTAACGTTCGTCGACACCGAGGAGCCTGACGTTGCGATCCCAGTCTTCGAGTTGCGCGAGTAACGGTTTCAGGTCCCCTTACTCGTCGACGTTCGGGATGTTCGGCTTCGCGATCCGCTCCGTCTCGTAGCCGCTTGTGAGCTCGTCCCACGCGTCGGCGATCTGTTCGGGCGTCCACCCGCCGGTTTTGGTAGACGCCGGGACCTCCTTGGTGATCTTCCGTGCCCGGTCCGGGTCGGTGATGAACGAAAGCTCGCCGGAGCCGAGACCGACGGTACAGCCGGTGATCCCCTCGGCCGCCTCGCTCGCCATAAACGCCGGGAGCGGCGCGACGAGCTGTGGTCCGTGGGTCTCTTCGGACATTCCGTCGGGCTGGTACTCCTCGGGGATCGACTTGTACATCCGCGTGTACGCCTCTGGCCAGAGGCTGTTCACCCGCACGTTGTACCGGTGAAGCTCCTGTGCGCAGTTCCGCGTGAGCCCCAACACGCCGGCCTTTGCGGCGGCGTAGTTCGGTTGTCCAGCCCAGCCGATGGCTGCGCTGCTGGAAACTCCTAGGAAGGATCGCTGCCGCTCGAACTCCTCGTCCTCGTAGCGGCTCTTCCACTGCTGGGAGGCGTTCCGGAGGAGCGAGAAGTGACCCTTGAGGTGGACGTCGATTACGGCGTCCCACTCGTCTTCGGACATATTGAAGATCATCCGGTCTTTGAGTATCCCGGCGAAGTTGGTGATGCTGTGGACCGCGCCGTACTCGTCGACGGTGTCTTGAATGAGTTCGTCGGTGTAGCTTAGGTCGGTGATGTCACCGTAGTGTACCATCGCCTCCCCGCCCGCGTCGGTTATCTCGTTCACCGTCTCCTCTGCGGGCTGGACGTCCTGCCCCTCACCGGAGAGGTCGGCCCCGAGGTCGTTGACCACCACCGAGGCGCCCTCGTCGGCCATCAGTTTCGCCGTTTCCTTCCCGAGACCACGACCTGCGCCCGCGACTACGCAGACGGTATCGTCTAGCATCTCGTCCGGCTCATCAAATCCGCGTCGAATAAATGTTTCCCAACAGGCCGTCGAACTCGGGGCGACTCGCCGCCGAGCCGACCAGTTCAGCCGCTGAACTTGATGCCGAACTGGAGGGGTTCGGGGACCAACTGCCCCCGGTCGAGCTTGCCGTTCTGGTTCCGCGGGAGTTCGTCGACGATCCGGAAGATGTCCGGAATCTTGTGTTCGGCAAGGGTCGCTTTGCACGTCTGTCGGAGCTCCTCTTCGGTTAGCCTCGCCTGTGGTTTCGGCACCACGGCCGCGAGGACGCGTTCACCGAGTACGTCGTCCGGGAACGAACTCACGCCCGCCTCGCGGACGTCTTCGTTGGACAGAAGCGTGTTCTCTATCTCGGCCGGATAGATGTTCTCTCCGCCACGGATCATCATATTCCCTTTCCGACCCCGGAGTTTGATGAGTCCGTCGTCGCTGATCACGCCGATGTCGCCGGTGTAATGCCACCCGTCCTCGAACCCCTCGTCGGTCCCCACCGGGGAGTTCAGGTACTGTTCCGCCACGAACGGCCCGCGCATAACCAACTCCCCGGTCGTTCCGGGCGGGAGCCTGTTGCGATCTTCGTCGACGACGGCAAACTCCGTGACGGGGGTCGGCATCCCGACGGACTCCGGGTTCTCGTCGATGTACTGGTCCGGTAGCATAGCCGCGATGCCGGCGAAGTTCTCCGTCTTTCCGTAGGAGTGATACAGCTTGATGTCGGGGAACGCACTCCGGATCTTCGGGAGCGCTTCGGCGGGCATCGGGGCGCCACCGTACGCGAATTTACCCAGGGACGACGTGTCGTACTCCCATTGGTCAGTCTTTTCAGCGGCGAGGATGAGGTGTGTCGGCACCCCCATGCAGTATTCGGCGCGTTCGGCTTCGATCGCCTGGAGGAACTGCTCGGGGGTGTACTCCCGCAAAACGACCGCCGTTCCGCCGACCGCGAGTGCCACGAACAGGCCACACACCAGCCCGGTCACGTGGAACAACGGCGAGGGGATCAGAACCGTAGCCCGGTCGTCGATCCCGTGGACGCGGACGTTGTTCATCACCGCGTTCGTACAGTGGAAGTTCTCGATCGGGACGCCCTTCGGCTGTCCGGTTGTCCCTGAAGTGTGCATGATCATACACAGGTCCTCGGCAGTCGGCGTAGGGGCGTCCAACGCCACCTCGTCGTCGCCGAGTAACCCGTCGGCGCATCTCGGAGCCGCAGCGTCGCCGATCTCGATCACGCGCCGGTCTGAGGCGTCGAAGCTCGTTCCCGCCAGCTTGTCTCGTGATCGGGAGTCGACCACCGCGAGATCCGGGTCGACGGTGTCGAACATCCCTTCGACTTCCGCCGTCGAGTGACCAGTGTTCAGCGGGACGGTCACGGCCCCGAGCCGGGCGCTGGCGAGCGTTACCTCCACCACCGCCGGTCGACTGTCGCTGATCACCGCGATCCGATCCTCCGCGGTCAGTCCTTCCCCGCGCAGGGTCGCAGCGACGCGCCGAGCGCGGTCGGCGAGATCCCGGTACGTGCGTCGGACGCCGGTGTCGGGAAACACGAACGCCTCCTCGTCGGGGGTCGTTTCGGCCGCCGTAGAAAACAGATCCCACAGCGACTCCGGTCGGTCCCTGTAGGCGCGGACCGTCTGTCCACGGTAGGTCGTCAATTCGAGATCGGGGAACGAATCGAGCCTGTGCGTTACCACGTTGTCCCGCCACGTGATCGTATCAATCTGGAATTCACTCATTGTTTCGCGTTCGTCCCGGGTGGCCGCTTGCGCGGGTTTTGTCCACCTGTTTAATAAGTGTATCGCGTACTCCGCTACGGACCTCCCGTGTGTCACCGTCCTCGCGCGAGCACCGTCGTGACCGACTCGAACCGGGTGCGCGGCGGGCGGTTCCGCCGCGCACCGTTTGCGACCGCCAGCCGAAGCACCCAATCCCGTTTGGTAATGGTGGCACCCCACGTTCGGTCTGTCACCGGGACCGCCACGTGAGCCAGTCTGAACCACGTTCGGTCCCGACGGCTTCCAACTGCGTTGATAATAACAAACAGCCGGACCACGGGCGGAACTCGGTGTCGCCTACACGTGGCGCCTGAACGACCTCTGTGGTCGAGTGATGCCGAACCGCGCCCGGATCGGAGCCTCCCACCGCCGCGGGACGTTTGATATATACGACGTCCGGGGATGGTCGGATCGAGCGGTAAACGAACAGGCGTACATCTGTTATCTACGCGTGGGGTGTGGTCAGTTCCAGGGCGACGACACCGACCCCCGAAGATCGACCTCGTTTATCACGCCACGCAACAGATCCGGGAGGTCCTGATGGAAATACTCCCCCCGAAGCCGGTTCTTCGGGCCGCCGATCGTGATCGACCCGATCGTCTCGTCTTCCTGTGTCACGGCCGCTCCGACCGCACGGTACCCCGTGATGGCCTCCTCGTCGTTGACCGCGACCCCAGCGTCACGGATGTCGGCCAACTCCTGGAACAGCGTCTCGGCGTCGGTGATCGTCTGGTCGGTGTACTTCGGCAGGCCGTGTGTGTCGACGATTCGAGACACCGCCTCGTCGGCGTAGGTCGCGAGTATCGCTTTCCCGCCCGCGTGAGCGTGGAGAAACTCCCGGTTTCCGATCCGTCCTCGGAACTTGTTGTTGATGTCGCGCTTCCCGACGGCAACGTCGAGTGTGACCAACTTCCCGTTGTCTTCGCAGGTCAACCACCCGATCTCCCCGGTTTCCTCGACCAGACTGTCCAGTGACGGTCGAGCGACCTCGATGATCGGGTGCCGGTTCCGAGCGTACATCCCGTGGTCAAGATATTTCAGACCGACGTAATATTCTTCGTCTTGTTTTTTCAGATACCCTTCTGAATGGAGTGTAGACAAATATTGATAAACCGTGCTTCTCCCGATATCAAGATTTTCAGCGACTGCACTCGCGCCCGCACCGTCCATCTTCTGGAGTTTCTGTATGATTTTATGAGATGTAACGACGGACTTTATTTTCCGCGGAGACTCATCAGCCATACTACTAGATTCGGTTCAGCGAACAAAAATGTGAGCGTCGTGGATCCGAACGCGACAGGTTTTGCGGTGCGAATCCCGGGGAGTGCCGAACGATCGTTCACGGGGGGCTGGTCGCCGGCATATCCGGGCCGGCGGGGCGTCCACACCGACACGAAATCGAGGGGATGGCGGCGAGCGTGAGCGCGTATTCGGAACTGGAAAACTAGGAGTTAATCCCCTCGGGGCCATCGTGTCGGACACCGACCGATAGATGGTACGAGAAACCGAGGCGACAGACCGCGACGACGCGCCTGGCGACCCACCCCAAGACGAGAAACAGGGCCTCGACGGGCAACTCCTCTCTGATCTCTCTGTCAACGTCGTGCCCATCGGCATCATCGCGGCGTTCACTCTGCTGTTTCTACTCCTCTCGCCAGAGGGCGCAGTCGGCGACTCGGTCCTCCTGTTTCACGCTGCTTTGATCGGCGGGGTCGTGATCGTCAGCGCCATCGCCGGGTGGGCCATCGGGCGAAACGACTCCCCGCTCGAGGGGAGCGCGACGAGAAGCTACGACGCGGAGTCGGACCGCGAGTGAGCGACGGCCACGCGGGACTGCCATCGTCCGTGCGTTCCCGGGTCCGGGGTCGTCTGGTTGGGCACTGGCCCGTCGTGTGACCCCCGCGTTGGCCGGGGTGAAGATGACCGAACCGACAGTCGATGCGTGGTCTTCTCAGCCGGCGGTTCTCCCGACGATAGGCGGCCCGTTACGCGAGTGTGACAGCTGTGCCGTAGGCGATCACTTCCGAGGCACCCTGAGCGACCTCGGACGTTTCCATCCGGACGTTCACGACAGCGTCCGCCCCCATCTCGAGTGCGTCCGCTTCCATCCGCTCGATCGCCTGATCTCGGGCATCGGCGAGCAACGTCGAGTACGCCTTGAGCTCACCGCCGGCGAGGTTCCGAATCCCCTGGGTGATGTCGCGTCCCACGTTCCGCGCTCGGACGGTGTTGCCGCGGGCGATGCCGAGCACCTCTACGACCTCGTGGCTGGGGACCGTCTCGGTCGTGACAGTGGCGACAAGCGACTCTTCTACGTCTGTCGAAACAGCTTCTGAGGACATATCGACTGATAAAACGGCGGCAGAGATCATAAAGCAGTAGTGATCAATGTGTTCACGTCACGCGGCCACAGCCTCGCTTGCGGCGAACAGATCGTTGCGCGAGCGGCTGGCTACGCAACGGCAGGCGTTTGCAACTCGTCACGCACCCGATCGCACGCTGTCGTGCAATGGGGTGAGTTCCACAGCTCGATGGGCGGTGTCTCTGCGTGTCGTCCGGGCCCGGAGGCATCAGAGGGGCTGCAGACACGGCGTTCGTACCCGGGGTTCGAGTCACTCAAGAGGCCGACGAGCGTAGTGGATCATAGTGGATCAGGATCTCATTTCGAACGTTCTCGGCAGCCCGTTCGTCATTATGAACACGGTCGGGTTGGTTGCGTTCGCGCTTGTCGGGTCGTCGAAAGCAATTCGGGAGGAGTTCGACCTCCTCGGAATCGCCATCGTCGGGCTCGCAATGGCGTTTGCCGGGGGCGTGACCCGCGATCTGCTCGTTTCGCGGGTACCGTTGGCGCTTCAGTCTTCGGCCGAGATCGGTCTGGGACTGATCGGCGTCGGCCTGGCAGTTGGCCTCAGCATCGTGTTGTCGGCCCCGGACGCACACCCTCTCACGGTGTTGGCGGATGCGATCGGGCTTGCGGCTTTTGCTACGACCGGTGCGATCGTCGCAACCCAAGCCGGGGTATCGGCGTTCGGAGTCGTTGCGATCGCGATCATCAACGCCGTCGGCGGTGGTGCGGTCGCCGACATCCTGCTCGATCGGGCTCCGTTCGTGCTCTACGATGGGTTCTATGCGAGTTGTGCCGTGCTCGGAGGAACCACCTACTGGGTCGTAAACGCGGTTGGCGCCGGTGGAGGGACGGCGGCTCTCGCGTGTGCCGGAGTGACGGTAACGACTCGGTTGGCTGCAGTAACGCTCGAGTGGGAACTCCCGACGGTCCAACAGCTCGGCATTCGACAGCGGTGACAGGGCGATAGTGATGTCGCTCCGGGGCAACACACGTCGTTTGAACCATCCCACAGACCCGCGCTATGCGTCGCTCACGACGTCGGCATCAGTCGGGCCCTGCCCGTCGAAGGACGCAATGGCGTTCTCGAGCCGGGCTGGATCGTCGGCTCCCGGTAGCGCGCGGTCGGCAGTCGAACAGGCGGCGTTGCAGCCGATGCGGTCACACACGAGGTCGGCAGTGGCCTCGGCCATCTGGCGGTACGTGGTGAGCTTCCCACCGACGATGCTCACCATATTCTCGACGCCGTCGGCAGCGTGATCCAAGCGGACGAACCCACGGGAGATCCCCCGACCGCCGTGGCCGGCTTCGTCCGGCGCGTACAGCGGTCGGAGCCCCCACCACGATCGGATGACCGGCGCGTCCGCAACCGGTGGGAGGAGTTTCGCACACTCCTCGATCGAGACATCGACCTCCCAGTCTGCAGTCTCGTACCCGTCCGGGTCGTCGACAGGGACGCTCGTAGTCCCCAGAACAGCCTCCGAGCCATGCGGGACGACAATGTCGCCGTCCGCCGGCCTCCGGCACCGGTTCAGTACCGGGCCGAGGCCGTCGTACTTAACGGAGACCATCACCCCCCGCGTCGGCGCCATCTCGACAGACACTCCCGCCAGTTCGCCGACCTGGCCGGCCCATGCCCCAGCGGCGTTGACCACGAAATCCGGAGTCACAGTCGTCGCTGCAGTTCCTCCAAGTCGGACCGCTGCGACTGCTCCGTCCCGCACTGTGATCGATTCCACAGGGGCGTGAGGGCGGACGTCGCCCCCGTTTGCGGTGGCACCGAGCGCGTTCGCCGCGATGAGTCGCGAGGGGTACACCACGCCGTCCGGAACTCGCATCGCCCGCGCAACGTCCGACGTCAACTCGGGGACGATCCGTCGTGCCTCCTTGGCGGTAAGTGTCTCGACCGGGATCCCGACCGATCGACAGGCCGCCCGCTTCTCCTCGAAGTAGGCGCCGTCGTCACTTTTCAGACTAACGAACAGCCCACCGGTGTCCGCAACGCACGCCCCGGCGATCCGTTTGAGAGTCCGGGCTTCGGTGAGACACTCCGCCGCGCCGTCGGGGTCCGAGTCCGCGTACCGGGCTCCGCTGTGGAGCAGGCCGTGAGATCGGCCGGACGCGCCGCTACAAAGACCGTCGCGATCGACGACCAGCGGTTCGACGCCGCGAAGCGCCAGGTCGCGTGCCACTCCGACGCCGGTCGCGCCGCCGCCGATCACCAAGACCTCAGGGTCGGTCAACACAACTCATACCGAGAAGCCGACGGACTTGATTCTGTCCGTGACGTCTTCTCCCAACCGGGGGTCCGCTACCGGCTCCCGGGGTTCTGATGCAGTCCGAGCTAGTCGAACAGCCCCTCTTGACGGAATCCGTTCATCAGGTCGTCGACGAGGGCATCAGCCGTCTCATACGGGTAGGTTTGATAGTCGGCGTACTCCGTTCCGAACTCCATTACTCCGACACTGACGTCGCCCGCCTCGAACGTCGTGCTTGGGCCGTCCGGAAGGGCCGGAACGAGTTCCATCGGATCCTCAACGGGGTAGTCGGCACGGGTGAAAACCCGCTCCAGTTCCTCGCGGAGTTGCTCGGCGGGATCGGTCATTATGAGCATGTTTCGGGCAAGAGAGCACAAAAAGATGCTGCTGTTGATTCGAATCCCGTCGGGGGTCACCCACGACTGCAGCCGTGGGGGTCCGGCCTGTGCGTTCGTGATCCTCAGGGGGCGCCCGGGACTGGGACCGAACTGCCGGCCGTGCGCTCCACTACGAGCATTGCAAAGCGGGAGTCAGCTCGCGCGTTCGCTCTCGGCTGCAGCCAATCGGTACCCTGCCGCATACGCGAGGATCCCGACCGAAGCAACCACGAGCCCCCACGGCACGTATCGCAGCGCGAGAGATCCGCTCACGGGAGCCATTCCGGTGTGGGGTGCGAATGCGAACACCACTGGAAGGGGCGCGAGCAGGAGGCCGGCGGTGAACGCGACACGGAGTGGCGTCCCCCGCCGGCGTGTCACTGCAAGCGGGAGGAAGTACAGCATCGGCAGCACCAGACTCACCAGCCCGTACGTTGTGTCGTATCCGGCTGCGCCTGCGGCGGCTGCAGGAAAGAGCAGCCACTGTCCGGCGAGAGCCGCCGGTGTCGACAAGCGAAGCAGGCGCGTCACCGCTTCCATCGACCCAGTTGTACCCGTTTCCCTCTCGAGGAGACGTCTCGTCAGCAGTATCTGGCCGGCGACGAGCGGCCCACCCAAAACGAGTGCCGGCCCGGCACCCGTCGCCGCGACGACGAAGACCAGATAGAACAGGAAATCTCCCAGCTGCTCGGTCAGCGGGCCGGAAACGCCAACGAGCGTCTCGGCGGTCGCTGCAGTGAGCCCGGCAGCGGCCACCGGTCCGCCCACGAGCGCGAGCAGCCGCACCCGTGAGAGTCCGGCCAGCCGGTCGCCGAACCGCCATAGGAGCGCGATAGTCGCGGCGAGAACTGCGAAGGGAGCGACGGCAGCACCGAGATCCTGTGTTTTCAGTTGCGCGACGTCGATGCCGATTCCCAGCGTCGTCGCGGCGCTGCTGATGGCACCGCCGTCCGGTGCGAACACGACGTGACTCCGAGCACCGAGGGGGTCGTACTGCTGGTCGCTTCCGTCCCACGTGACGGCATCACCGCCGGACGTCGCGTGGGGAGGTGCGTGCGAGACCACCGTCCCCGGCGGCCCGCGCATCGTCATCGAGTCCGCAGCGAGGTAGAACCACCGCGCTTCGCCGCCGTGCCAGTAGAAGAAATCGACCACGTAGACGCCACCCGGAGTCTCGTGGGCCATATCGGGCACCTCGAACTCGACCAGCAGTGTCTCCCCATCCATCGACGTCGTGAGTGACGTCGGCGCCGTTACCGCGACGCGTCCGCGTTCGTGCACCCGCTCGACAACCCGGTCGCGGAGCGACTGGTCGTCTCTGAGCGTCTCGACGCCAGACCCAGTGAGCGTGACTCGTGCCCTCCAGTGGCCGGTTCCGGATCGATCGGTTCGGACGGTGAGTGAACTCTCTGCCACGCCGATAGCGACGCCGTTCTCGGCGGCGGAATCCACGAGGGCGTCGCTGCAGACGCCACAGACCGCCTGTGGCGGCGGCCGAGCACCGACGGGGGATCCGGCCGCCGAAAGTAGGACACTACCGACTACCACAGCGACGACCACGACGCGCAGTCCAGTGCTCCTGTCGACTTGCACCATCGTCACAGCCGCCCGGTACAGAGATACCGGGTCACGTCGCGTGTGCTGTCGCGCGCTGCACGCGTTCCAGTGTGCACGAGACACAGTCCACACGATACTGTAGCCCGACTCCATCCAGCGGGTCGTGATCCGGTCCGGACGGTGTCCGTGCCGCTCATACGGTGGCGTTCAGCGGGTTCGGAAGCGAATAGAGGTCACCAGACGTGTCATCCCGGGTCGCCCGCACGAGTTCGCGACCGTTCATTGTCACGACTAGCCGCTGGTAGCTGGGAGGGAGGGACGCACTCATTGCAAACGTCGTCCGGACGCGGTCACAATCGAACGACCGCTCCGGCGTCCTCGACACGGTCCGGAGAGCAAGTTCGTACTCGTCGTTGCTCCGGGGGACCACGGCCGCTCGCACTTCCGTCCCGGCTTCGTGGACGACGGTGGCGTTGAGCGTCACGGCGTACGAGTCGCCGACGGCGACCTCGTGGACCCACCCGGCGTTCGGGGTCACCTCACCGTCGAAGCAACTCGGGCCGCCGCTGGATGTCGTGTACGGTGGGTTCTCGGGGTCTGGCCCCGTCTCGACTGGGCCTCCGGCAAGTCCAGGGACGGCGGTCACCAGGACGGCGCCGGCGAGCACACCCGCGAGGAACGCCATCCCGACCGAGAGGAGGCGGGCTGTCGAGACGGTGACCCGGGGATCGCTCGACATAGATAGATACTGTCTATCGATCTATATATATTCTCGGCCGCTGCGAGCGGTCGTTTAGTTAAGCGACGACTGACCGGAGAACCGCCATCGGGCGGGACTGGAAGGGGCCGCGGTCTCGACGAAGGCGCGCGACGTACGGACCGCAGGAGTGAGCAGCGCGAACGACGAGGACCGCAACGAGTGCAGTGCACCGAGTCGAGACCGCGGGGGCTTCTCCACACTCATCTCCTCGAGTTCACTCCTAACTAAACAGTACCCTGCGAGCCGGCAAGAGTCCAGTGCACACGACACCGCGACTGAGAGCAGCACTGAGACTCTCCCACAGCTAAAGCCGTGGGTGTAGCCGTTGACCTGCTGCAGTATTTTATTCGGGGCGAGCATCGGATCGCCCGTGATGAACAAGTGTACGTGGCCGGGACGAATCGCCAACGCCAAGCTTTCGAAGTCGAGTTCGTTGCCACGTGCGTAGCGTGCGACGGCCCGAGCGGGAGCTGAATCCAGATGTGCGACCGTCAGGGTTCGACGTGCAGGTTTTTGGGGTGGCAGATCCAATCAGACGTATGACGTCGCTCGTAGCTCTGGGTCGCCGGCTGCCACGCGATCGGCCGATCCTCGCGCTCGCAATCGCTATTCTGACCGTCGAACTCGTCGGGGCGTCCGGGTCCATCTTCACCGTGCAAGGCCTCGGCGCGTGGTACGACGCTCTTCAGCAACCGGTGCTTGCACCACCGAGCTGGGTATTCGGTCCCGTGTGGACAGCCCTGTTCGCACTCATCGGAGTCGCGCTCTGGCTCGTCTGGCGACAGGTCGAGTCGTCTCCCCGTGAAGTTCGGGTCGGGTTCGGCGTATTCGTGGGACAGTTCGTCTTCAATCTGGGGTGGTCGGCCGTCTTCTTCGGTATGCAGGAGATCGGGTGGGGGCTGGCCGTGATCGGACTCCTCTGGGTGTTCATCCTCGCGACGATATGGGCCTTCGACCGCGTCGACCGACGGGCGGCGCTCCTCCTCGTCCCGTATCTCGCGTGGGTCTCGTTCGCCGCCTATCTCAACTACCGTTTCTGGGTGTTGAACTGAGCCCCGACTCCTGGCCACCTTCGCAGGCCGCCGGCGAACAGCCGCTGGCACCCACGAACCCCGTCGCGGGGTGTCGCGGACGCCTCGTGTACCACAACCCTGTGAGCCGCCCACGCTGCGGTCGCCGCGGCTCCCGAACCAAGTCGTCGGTCGTGGGGGTCACCGAAACCGGGGAGTTCGGATCGCCCCGGCGAAGCCTGAGATGCCCGACGCGTAGCAGGACGACAGCCCAGGCGAATATGCTCCCCGGGAACGCCGCTGAATCGAGGAACGTGGACGTCGGAGCGCGAACAGAAGTCGGGCGGGACCGACTCCGCCCGACGGCTCCAGTTGCCGGCAGGCGACGCACACTGAGAGCCGGATCACTGTCCGTCCGTCGTCCGTTCGGGGGGAGATCCTGCACCTGGGTCGTTGAACGACTCGTCGAACGTCGTCTGTCGATCACTGGGGCCCGAGCGCCGCCGGGTACGCAACGCGTCGCGGAGTTCCAACGCGAGGGCGCCCAGTCCCAGCAGGAGGGCACCGAACACGAGGACTCCGCCCACCACCGGGATGAGATCCAAAATCGCGAACCCGACGAGACCGGTCACGAGCGCCAGCCACCGGTCGTCACGTCCGACTCGCCGGAGAACCCACGCACCGACGGCGTACTGGCCGTAGACGGCACCGATCCAGACCCCGAGCCCGAACGCAACTGCACCCAAGACGGCAAGCGGAATGCCGATGATCGTGATGGCGACAACCGCCACCAGAATCGGTCCTCCGACGAGCGTCAGCAACCCTACGCCGCCGGATTTCGCAGGCTGGTCCGATACGCGCCCCGCAAGCCTCGCCGAGAAGGCCGGGAAGACGGCGAGCAGAATCGCTCCGAGCAGAAGATTTGCGACGAGGGTGTACCCCGTCGTCACCCAGGGAGGGAGGGAGACGGTCCCGGTGTCGCCTCGGATGTTCGGATCCTTGATCACGCCGCCGGCGACCGTCGCCGCGGAGTCTTGTCTGAACTCGGCGGCGTCGTAGCGGAACTCGCCACCGACGTCTGCGGTCGGTCCGAGTACGATCGTCTCGGCGCCGACACGGACGTCACCGTCGATCCGGCCGTTTATTCGAACGTACCCCGCGCCGAGGCTGACGTCGCCGCCGATTGTGCCCGTCTCGGTCACCTGGACGTTGCCGCCGGCGGCGGCGACGTCGCCGCCGACCTCGCCAGCGATGCGGACGTCCCCGGCGGCGCCGGAGATCGACCCGCCGACGCGCCCGCTCTCGGCGATATGAATCCGCCCGGCAACGCCGGAGACGTCGCCCGTGACAGTTCCTCGGACCACGACGCTCCCTGCGAGTGCGTCGACGCTGGAGACCGTCTGCCCCTCGTCGACGACGACCGTCCCCGAGGCCCCGCGGACGGACTGTGCCGCCGCCACACCCGATACCGTCGAAAGGAGGAGCACTGCAACGAGGACGACGACGGCGGCCCGACGCCCTGCCGTTCCGAACGAAATAGCCATACCGAGCACGTATCAACGCAATTGAGCAAAAACATGATGTGATTACCCTCGTGCAAGCCGTTGCAGTTTCGATGCTGGGGTCGGCTCCCGGGGAGGCCGGCCGGTTCGTTTCGACGATGACCCGTATCGACGCCCGCTTGCTGCTGTAATCGTGGGAACCCAGGGCTCACTCTCGCGGGATATCGGGAGTGACCCGGGCGGTGGGACACTCACCCGACCAGACCGGAAGAGATGTCCGGAGTCGGGAGTCGGCCGGTCCGCGTCCGGCGCAGCCGTACGTGAGGCCGCCGGCAACCGCGCCCAAGACAAGTGCCGTGCAGTAAGCGGATACTACACCACGTGCGAGCGAGAACGCCCCGGCGGGAACGACAATCGCCGACAACGCCCCGAGACGGTGGCCGTTCGAAGAGACCCCCGGAACGGCGAGAGCGAGCGCAAACCCGCCACGTAGTCGGGGCTCTCCGGAGAAGCCACGACCACCGTTTGAAAAGTAGGGTAGGGCCCGTCGCCGAGACCGAGCGTGCTGGTGCCACCCCGATCCAAGCTATTGCTACCCCGGTGTGCTTCACCAGAGCGGTGTCTCTGTGAGGGTGCGACGGTCGGCCCGGAGGACTCCGACGAGCCCGCCACCGATGGCACCGAACGCAACCGGATACACGATCCCAGCGACGACAGCCGCACGAAGGAGGTCCGGCTGGATACCCACGAACGAAACCAAGATCGCACCGATAATCGCGAACAGCAGATATCCGATAGCGATTGTCAGCCCTGCTTGGACTCCCGCTTTCGGATTATCAACTCCTGTGAGATACGCAACGGTCCCGCCCGCAACGAGGAGCAACAGCGGCGGGACGAGATAGAGAAACTGGACGCCAGAGAGTCCAACGAAATCGACGTGTCCGCTCGCATCCGGGAGCCGGGTCCCGACGAGATGTGCGTCGTAGAACACCCATCCGACGGCCTTCCACGCCGGGGCGAAAGCTGCCCCGGCGTCAGCCAGGCGGACATTGCCTCGGACTGCTCGGTTCACCGCCGAGGCGGCCGTCGCGTACGTGAGGAGATACCCCACGACGTACACGGATACCCCGATGATCACGCCGTATACCATCGTCGCGGTGCCGCTAGATTCCGTGTGTGGTGATTGGCTCATACGTTCGTCTGTATCGTGAATCGGTGCGACACGACATATACTGACGGAGTGATTCTTCGCCGACAAGAAACGCCACAGCGGTCATTACCGTTCACCGCCCCTTTGACCTCCGGTTGTGCTCGTCCGGTTTCGCCCGTTGAACAGAACAGACGATATCCCGTCAGGTCTCCCACCGGATCGGTTTCTCCGCCTCCAGTTCCCTCGTTTGGCCGGTGATCCGGTCGTCAGTCGTGAACCGCCTCGGGGTCAAGCCCCGTGGCATTCGCCTTGACAGCATGTAAAACCGCCTCGATTCGGTTGAGGTGACGAGGCTGCCGCATACGACCTTCCGAATCCGGCGGACCGATTTTGTCGGCCGCTGTGCGTTCTCTCGGTTTCTCACATTACAGTTCTGCGTGAAAATGACACTGATTCAGGACGCCGGAGCGGCTACTTGTGAGGATGAACTTCAGGTCAGTCTCGCTGGCGTTGCTCTCCGGCATCGCTGTCTTCCTGATCGTCGGAGCTGCCGTCACCGGACTCGCCCAACCGTGGATCGAGTTTTCCCTCTTCGTCGGCATCCCGGCCGGGCTTGCGAGTGGCGCATTTGCGGCTGCCGCGGTGTATCTGGGATTGGCCGACGACACTCCGGTCGGCCGCCGCCGTGTAGCGGGCTCCATCGCCGCCTTTGGCGCCAGTTTCGTTCTCGTGCTCGTTGTCCTCAGCTGGATCGGCACCATCGGGGTCGTGACCGCAATTCTGGGTTCGGTCGTCGTCGCACTCGCCGTTGCCGTCGTGACGTATCTCCGTGGTCCGAAAGCGGTGACCCCTGCGATCGCCGACGACGGTGACGCTCCGGACGGGACACGCTAGTGATGGAACGGACACTTGAGCGGATTGATGTGATCTCCCTGGCGACGGTCGTCGGCGTCATCGGCTTCCTCTGGGGGGTCATTCTCGCGATCGCGTGGCTCGTAACGGGCGTTCTTGGCGGGCCATTCCCCGGGATGAGCGAGCTGTTGCTCTCGGTAGTCGGCGGTCTTCTCTCCGGGATCGTCGTCGGTGGGATCACTGCCATCTTGTATAACGCCTCGGCGAGTCTCATCGGTGGCCTCGAATTGGAGTTCGATACGTAACCACAGAGGGTAGTGAACCGCCTCGGGGTCAAGCCCCGGGGCACTCGCCTCGAACCGCCTGTAGAAAGGCAGACTACCGGCCCCCGGCGGCATAGATGGTCAGTCGCCGGCTGTTCCGCGTGGGTGTTCTCCTGACTGTAGTCTCGTGGCCGACGTATGGTGTGCGTGCCGTGGAGATCGTAAGCCACAGTAACGTGTGCAAGTCGCGGAGGATGTACTCGGGGGCCGGTCCCGAACTCCTCTTCGAGGTCGGGCACTTCACCGCGGTTGCCCGGCCGCTCTTGCGCTGCTTCGGCGGCCACCGTCCGGTAGACGGGCGAAACGAACGTCTCCACCGGCGAAGGTCGTGGCGTACCGAGCGGCGGTGTCGAAGCATACCCGACGGAGGTTGACGGTCCAGCCACCGAGGCTGACGTCCGGTGTCAAGACCTGGCTACTGGTCCGATCGTTCGCCCGTGTTGCGAGCGCGTCGACGAGGGCGACCGAGGCGGCGCGCATTCCGACGAGGTTCTCCGGGTCGCTAGTCAACCGAATAGCTTTGCGAAGTACTGAGCATAGGTGAGTGATGACAGAGTGGTAGCGATCTGGCTAACTGTTGTCACAACTCGCGTGCAGGACTCGGCGGACGAGTTCAGCCGAAACGGGTGTGACGGCTCAGCCAATCGGTGGGTCCACACGCTGAAAGCCACAGGCTCACTATGTCGCTCGGAGTATGGATGGATGAATGTTCGACGTTGGGTACGGACCGAGCCACGGGGTTTCCCTGTTCTCCTCGCAGGGGGGAGCGTGTACCCGTCTTCCAAGGACTCAGATCCGCACTCTCGGAAAGATACTACGTTTAATATTTCTCTGAACATATGTTGTCGTATATACTTTTGATACTGTCTCTGATTCTTGCGGGGCCTGGCCGAGTGAGACGCGGGGACGATAGAACCGTGGCGGCGTCCGGGAGATTCCTGCTCTACTTACGTTATAGAGGAGTCCCACGAGCTAATATGTAGGAATCAGATCACAGTCGTTGGGTGCACGTAT
>Ga0102936_1000032_pt1 | contig 45646 bp, 42 predicted proteins | sample SalPon2_A_H2O_MG_FD_78502 | JGI IMG/M metagenome (GOLD analysis project Ga0102936, IMG submission 78502) | Salt pond water microbial communities from South San Francisco under conditions of wetland restoration - Salt Pond MetaG R2_A_H2O_MG | ecosystem: Environmental > Aquatic > Non-marine Saline...
ACTCACGTGGGCGATCCCGCTGACCGGCGGCCACCACGGCGCCAACCAGGTCGCCCACGACCTCTCGAAGCTCGGGGCGGTCCCCGCGATGACCACCGCCTCGGAGGCGGCGGGCAAACAGGGCGTCGAGAGCCGCGCGAAGGCGGTCGACACCCACGTCGTCAACGGCGACTCCACGGTGGCGACCAACCTCGCGGTGCTCAACGACGAGTTGGGACCGATCGAGCGGCTCGACGGCCCGAACGCGGTGCTGGTCGGCGACGACGTCACCGTGCTGAAGCGCAACTCCGAGGACGGGGTCGTCCTCGGCACCGGGAGCGTCTCCGGCGCCGACGCCGAGCAGTTCCTGACTGCGTGGCGCGAGGCCCTCGCGGAAGCGGACCTGACGCCCGACGACGTCGAGTTCGTCGCGACCGCGACCCGGAAGGAAGGCGAGCCGGGGCTGCTCGCGGCCGCCCGGGAGTTCGACGTCGGGGTCGCGTACCTCGACAGAGAGACCCTCCTGGAGTTCGAGGGGCCGACACCCTCGCGGTCGAAGGAGCTGATCGGCTGGCCCGGGATCGCCGAAGCCAGCGCCATCGCCGCCGGCCGCGACCACGAACTCCTCGTCGAGAAGCGACGGCACGACGACGCGGTGACCGTGGCGGTGGGGCGATGAGCGGGGCGTGTGGCTCCCGGGCGGTGGGACGATGAGCGCCGACCACGGCACCCTCTACGTCGTCGGGATCGGCCCCGGGCTCCCGGGGCACATGACCCAGCGGGCCCGCGACGTGATCCGTGGCGCCGACTGCGTGATCGCGTCGAACCTCTATCAGGAGTTCCTCCGCGACGACGGCACGCTCCCGCCGGAGTCGGCGGTCGAGGAATCCGATCAGGAGGTCGTCCGATCCTCGATGGGCCAGCAGATCGAACTCACCCGCGAGGCGTTCGAGCGGGTCCGGGCGGGCGAGGACGTGGCGCACGTCTCCGGCGGCGACCCGAACGTCTACGGCAAGTCGGATCTGGTGTTCACGATGGCCGACGCCGACGACGCCACCGACGTGCCGATCGAGATCGTCCCCGGCGTGACGGCGGCGCTGGGCGGCGCGGCGATGATGGGCGCGCCGCTGTCGAACGACTTCTGTACGATATCGCTGTCGGACAAGTGGCGCGGGTGGGACGAGATCGAGGAGAAGCTCCGTGCCGCGGCGATCGCGGACTTCGTGGTCGTGCTCTACAACTGCTGGCGGAACTACACCCGCGCGATCGATATTCTGCGGGAGGAGCGAGCCGACGACGTGCCGGTGGGCATCTTCAACGACGCCGGCCGCGGCGACGCGGGCCGAAACCTCGACGGCGAGGAGTTCACCATCACGACGCTCGGCGACGCCGCCGACCACGAGGAGACCGTCGGCGGGATGGGGACCTCCATCCTGGTGGGCACTCACGAGACCGAGCCCTGGCGCAACGACCACAAAACGCACCTCGTCACCCCGCGCGGCGGGCGTGACGTCGACGACTTCTGACAATGAGCAATCCTACTGACACCGCAGACACCGAACGGACGTGTGGCGCGACGGACAGCACCGAAACCAAGACCGACGGCGGCGTCGCGGCGGCCGACACCTCGTCCTCGAAGTGCGGCGGGTCGTCCTCGACGGACTCGTCGTCGTCCTGCGGCGGCTCCGCCTCGACGACCGACGAGAAAGTCGCTGCCGCGGCGGCGGACTTCGACGCGGATCCGGGCCGGCTGGTCGCGGTCGGCCTGGGTCCGGGCCAGCCCGGCGGGATGACAACGCGGGCGAAGACCGCGCTCCGCGGGGTCGACCAGATCGTCGGCTACACGACCTACATCGACCTCCTGCCCGACGACATCGTGGCGGGCGCAGACGACATCTACTCCACGCCGATGTGCGGGGAGGTCTCCCGGACCGAGGAGGCGATCGATCGGACGCTCGCGGGCAACGACGTCGCGATCGTGGGCAGCGGCGACCCCAACGTCTACGCGCTGGGCGGGCTGGCACTGGAGATCCTCGAATCCAAGGGCGGCACCGCGTCGGCGGTCGACTTCGAGGTGGTGCCGGGCGTTCCGGCCGCGCAGTCGTGTGCGGCGCGGCTCGGTGCGCCCTTGGTCAACGACACCGTCTCGGTCAGCCTCTCGGATCACCTCACCGAGATGGAGACCATCGAGTCGCGGCTCCACGCGGTCGCTGCCGAAGGATTCACCATCGCAATTTACAACCCCTGGAGCCGAAAGCGGCGGTCGAACTACCAGACCTGCTGTGAGATCCTCTTAGAGCACCGCGACCCCGAGACGCCCGTCGGGATCGTCCACGCCGCCGGCCGCGACGACGAAGAAGTCACGATCGCGGAACTGGGCGAGCTTCCGGACCTCGGCGACACCGACCTCGTGGACATGACCACCACGCTGCTCGTGGGCAACGGCGACACCTACGTCTGGGACGACCGGATGGTGACGCCGCGGGGCTACGAGCGGAAGTACGACTACTGAGATGTTTCGGGTGGAAATCGACCGGGCGGCGTGCGACGGCATCTTCGCCTGCCTGGTTCACGACGACCGGTTCGTGGAAGACGAAACCGGGATCGCGACGGTCGACCCCGACGCGGCGGGCGTCGTCGACGTCGAGCGGACCGAGGATCGTGTGGTCGCGACCTTCGAGGGCGACGGCGACGCGGCGGGGTTGGCCGAGCGGGCGTGTCCGCCGGGTGCGATCACGGTCGACGAGCAGTCGGGACAGGGGGGAGACGCGTGACCGACGCCGCCCCCTCCGATCTACTGGAGAGCCACCCCGATACCGCGTATTTCTGGGGGCACGCCGCCGGCGCGGGCGCGATCAGTTCGGACACCCTCACTGTCGAGACGACCGACGACGCCTGTGCCGAGCGGCTCGCCGCCATCGCCGGCGGCGGTGCAGTCGATCACGACCGGATCGAGCGCCCGTACGCCCACGACACCGACCTCACGAAAGCCGAAGACGAGTACACGGTGACCGTCTCCGGCGGCATCGTGGCGCAGGGCAGCGCCGCGTTCGGGCTCCCGACCGACGGCGGGGACGGCGGCTACCGGTTCGACGCCCTCTCGGATCACTCCCGGCAGCTCCTCCGCGGGCTCGTGGAGAGCTGTGGGACGGTCTGTTTCAAATCGTCGGCCGGAGCCGTCGGGGTCTCGTTCGTCCACGACGACCGGGCGCTGTTGGAGACGGTCGACCGGCTGCTCGAGGAGTGCCCCGTCGACGCGCCGACCGGTGAGATCTCGGCGACCGCCGCCGGAGGATACTGGTTCGGGATCGACGACGACGCCGCCGGCGCGTTCGGGGAGTGGGTCTACGACGGCAGCGATCGTCGCGACCTCTTCGCGCCGACGCGCCGCCGGAAGCTGGAACAGAGCCTCGAACGGGCCGCGGAGTTGGACGCGGAAACCGAGCCGGAGGCGGCCGACGGATGAGCGTCGACGACGCGCCCGCGATCGACGCGCCGCTCGACGACGACGCGGTGGTGCTCGTGGGGCACGGCTCCCGCCGGGAGAAGTCCAACGAGCAGGTCCGCGAGGTCGCCGCCGACCTCGAATCCCGGCTCGAGATCCCGGTCGATGCGGGGTACCTCGAGCTCGCGGAGCCGGCGATCCCCGACGCCATCCGGTCGCTCGCGCCCACCTGCCGCCGGCTCACGGTCGTGCCCCTCTCGCTGTTCGGCGCGAGCCACGTCAAAAACGACATTCCGCTCGCGGTCCAGACCGCCCGCGCCCGCCACGACGGGGTGACCATCCGGTACGGCTCGCACCTCGGCGTTCACCCCTCGCTCGTCGACCTGCTCGACGACCGGGTGCGCTCGGTCGAGGCCGACCTCGGCGTCGACCGCGAAGTCGACGACGTCGCTGTCGTGGTGTGTGCCCGCGGCTCCAGCGACCCCGACTCCAACGCCGACGTCCACAAACTCGCGCGGCTGCTCTACGAGGGCCGCGACCTTGATCGGGTAGAAGCGTCGTTCATCGGGGTTACGACGCCGAAACTCAACGACACGCTCCACGCGGTCGCGAAGGACCGCCCCGACGCCATCGCCGTGGTGCCGTATATGCTGGGCGACGGCGTGTTGACCGGGCGGATCGTCGACACCGCCGAAGAGTTCGACGACGAGTATCCCTACGTCGCCGCCGGCGCGGGCGCCCCGCTCGGCACCGACGACCGCGTGGTCGACGTGCTCGCCGACCGGTGGCGAGAGGCGCGGTCGGACAGCGTCGAGATGTCGTGTGACACCTGCAAGTACAAGGTCGAACTCGCGGGGTACGAAGACGACAGGGGCGGCGCCCGCGCGATGCTCCGGTCGCTCGTCCACGAGGCCGAGCACGAGGATCGCGAGGACGTCGCAGACGACCCGCACGTCCACGACGCCCCCGCGAAGCACGTCGCGGTCTGCACCAACCAGACCTGCGCCGAGAGCGGCGCGACCGCGGTGATGGAGGAACTCCGGAGCGCCGAACGCGACGCCGACTGCGACGCCCGGATCACCAGAAGCTCCTGTCTGGGGCAGTGCGGCGACGGCCCGATCGTCGCGGTCTACCCCGACGGGATTTGGTACGGGGCAGTCACCACCGACGACACGGACCGGATCGTCTCCTCGCATCTCGCCGACGACAGCATCGTCTCGGACCTCGTCCACCAGACGCTCTAACCACCCGATACAACACATCCAATGGCCTGCGAAGAACTCGAAGCGCTCAGACTCGCACTGATGACCATCACCGGAACCACCGACGAGAGCGTGCGCCAGCACGCCGAATCGGAGATCGGCGACGCCTTGGAGGCGGGCGGGCCGATCGCGGCACTCGCCGACGCCTCGACGCTCGACGAGGCGGAACGCCACCTCGACGCTGCGCTCCTCGATCTGGAGACGGAGGCGATGGCGGCCGACGCCACCGACCGGGACGGCGCGTACCTCCGCGGTCGGGTCGTCGCCGTCCGCGACGCCGCACGAAGCCTCCGGCGGCTCCGCGCCGACACCGATTCGTTCCTCGATGACCTCGGCGAGGCCCACCACACGCTCCACGAGACGTTCCCGGTCGAGGAGTGAGTGCGGATGCTCGCGGCGGGTGCCCGGCGGCCGCTCGGCGACCTCGGCCCCGCCCGGAGCCGCCACAACTGGGCCCGATCCACCGTGATCGTTGCCGACGGATCCGTCCTCGTCGGCGGTCCTGACGGTCGGGTGGCTGCGTTCGCTTCCGGCGCCGAATCAGAGCCGCGATGGACGTCGGAGCAGAGCCAGGGGTACGTCGTCTCCCTGTCGGCGGGTGAGGGCCGGGTCGCGGTCGGGAGCCGCGGGGCCGACGCCGGCGTCTCCCTCCTCCGATCGACCACCGGCGCCCAGCGGTGGAGCCAGGCCGCAACCCGGCACGTCGGAACCGCGGCCGACGACTCGCTGCTCGCCCAGCCGTACGTGATCGATGTCGGCGTCGCCGGCGGGGCGGTCACGGGCGACGACGTGATCGTGGCTGCGATCAGGCGGCACGAACGAAGCGGCGGCGACCGGTCGTGGTCGAGCGCGGTGCTCGGATTCGATCCCGGTGGCGGCGTCCGGTGGCGCCACGCCGCTGACGCCTCACCGGCCGCACTCGACATCGACGCCGGCCGGGTCGCGGTCGCGTACAACAGGCGACCCGGGGACGGCGACGGGCTGGTCGTTCTCGACGCCGCGACCGGCGACGGGCTCTTTTCGTGGGATCCGGACGGCTCCGGCGACCGCCGCGTTGGTGACGTGGCGTTCACCGAGCAGGGAATCGCCGTCGCGAGCCACGCCGACAAGCGCGGCTACCTGCTCACCATCGACGGCACCGAACAGTGGCGTGTCGGCCTCGGGACCCCGCGCTCGGTCGGGAGTGAGACCGTTTACACCTACCCGAATCACGTCTCCGCGGCCGATGGACGCGCGGTCTTCGTGACCGGGAACACGTTCGCGGCATCGACCCGTGACCCCGACGCCCGCCACCCCGCCGAACACACCGTCACGGCGGTCGCCGGGGGCAGCGTGGCGTGGGACCACGCCATCGGCGGTTTCGCGCGGGACGTGTCGTCGTCGGGGTCGAAGATCGCCGTGCCGTCGGCCCAGCACTTCCGGCGCCGCGACGCCGACACCCACGCGGTTCACGTCTTCGACGCCCGCGACGGTCACCTCGCGGAGCGGTCGATTGCGGGCATCGCTTCGAGCGCGGCGATCGGAGACCGGACGCTCGCTGCTGTAGAGGAGCCGGTCGCGTACCACGACGAGAAGCTCACCCGCGGGGATCATCGGCTGCACACGTGGCCGATCGAAGCGCCGGAGCGGTAGCGCGTCGCCGGCTACCGCTCGACGCCCGCCTCCTCCGCCGCCCCGACGACCCGCTCGGCCGAAAGCTCCGAGAGCGGAATCCGGCGGGCGTCGGTCTCGGTCTCGACGATGTCGGTCACGCCGGCTCCGTCGTCGCCGGCGTCGACGAGTACGACCGATGCGTCGGTGGCCGCAAGCCGACGGGCGGCGGCCCGTGTGGCCTGCGTCGGGCCCTCGTCGTCCGCCCCGCCCGCGACGTTCGCCCGGCCGTCGGTCACCACGACCACCACGCCCGCGTCGGCGTCCTCGCGGGCGAGGAGCCCGGACGCGGCGTCCAGTCCCGCGGGCAGGGGCGTCCGGTCGCCCGCGGGGAGTTGCTTCAGGTGTCGGGCCGCGAGTGTGACGCTGTCGGTCGGCGGGAGCAGCACCTCGGCGTCGTCGCCCGCGACGGCGACGAACGCCACCTCGTCGCGCTGCTGGTAGGCGTCCTCCAGAAGCGACAGCACAGTCCCCTTCGCCTCGCGCATCGCGGGCCGCATCGACGCGCTCGCGTCGACGACGAACACCACGAGCGCGCCCGTGGCCCCCGCCCGGACCGACGTCCGGAGGTCGTCTTCCACAACTCGGCTTCGGCCGTCCGCCGCGGCCGCCCGGACCGACGCCGCCGCGTCGACGTCGCCGTCCGGGGTCGCCTGTTCGGTCCGGACCCGGGCGCCGTGGCCGTCGTTCGATGGCGTGACACTCGCGCGCGACCCGCCGTCTCCGTCCGCGCCCTCGGCGTCGACGCCGTCCACCGATGGCGCGACGGCGTCGCCGACGCCGGCCCGGCGTTCGCCGGGGACGAGCGGCGCCGCCGTCTCGTCGGCGTCGTCGCCGGCGGACCCCTCTCCGGTGTCCGAGTCGGCTCCGTTCGGCGCTCCCGCCGCCGACGCGCCCGCCGGGCGGTCCGCAGCGCCGCCGTCGCCGAACTCGTCGCGACCGCCACCGCCGGAGCTGTCGGGGTCGGTGATGTCACCGTCGCCGGAGCCGTCGGGGTCGGTCGGATCCGCGTCGTCCGGGGCCCGGTCTCCGCCGCGGTCCCCGGACGAGGATCCCTCGCCGTCCGAGGGCGCATCAGCCTCGTTGCCGTCGCCGCCATCGTCGCCGTCGCTCGCGTCGCGTTCCGTCCGGTCGCCCGCATCGTCTGCCCGGTCCTCGCCGAACTGCTCGTCGAGGACCTCCTCGACGTCCGGGGCGTCGTCGAAGGGCTGGCGCTGGAGCCGGTGGGGCAGAGAGAACGCCGCCGCCGCCTCGACGTCGGACTCGATCACCTTCGACCGGCCCTCGAGCGCCGCGAGCGTCCGCGCGGTTCGAGCGGTCGCGATGTCCGCGCGGTGGCCGTCGACCCCGGCATCGCGGCAGAGTTCCGCGATCGTGGTTTTGAACTCCGCGGGGAGGTCGACCTCCTCGAGCAGCTCTCGCGCCCGCACCAGCCGCTCGCGGAGCGCGTCGGTCTCCTCCCGATGGGCTTCTGTCGGCGGGTCGACCCCGTCCTCACCGTCCGCTCCCAGCGCCTGATCGATGATCGCGACCCGGTCGTCGAGGTCGTCGGCCCCCGTGACGGTGGTCTGAAGCGCGAACCGGTCGCGGAGCTGCGGCCGGAGCTCTCCCTCCTCGGGGTTCATGGTCCCGATCAGCGTGAACTCGGCGGGGTGCTCGACGCTCACGCCGTCGCGTTCGACCCGGTTGACGCCGCTCGCGGCGGCGTCGAGGAGGACGTCCACCAGGTGGTCGTCGAGGAGGTTCACCTCGTCGACGTAGAGCAGGCCCCGGTTCGCCCGCGCCAGCAGTCCGGGATCGAACTCCGCGTCGCCGTCGAGGGCGTCGGCGACCGACAGCGTCCCGACCACCCGTTCGCGGGTCGCACCCAGCGGGAGCGTCACCAGCGGGACCGACCGCGTCTCGACCGGCGGCTCCGACCGCTCCCGACACGAGTCACACTGCCGCTCCGGATCGTCGGGGTGACACTCGTACGGACAGTCCGCGACGGCGCGCTGGTCGGGGAGGAGGTCCGCGAGCGCCCGCACGGCGGTCGATTTCGCGGTCCCCCGCTCCCCGCGGACGAGCACCCCGTCGAGCGCGTCGTCCGTCGAAACGGCCAGGAGCGCCCGTTTCAGCTCCGACTGGCCCACGATCGCGGGAAACGGTGTGTGACGACGAGTCATACGCTGTGAAAGCTTACTTGTAGTAGGACAATAATGCTTTATCATCGATGCCGACCATCGGGCTGTACACGGCGACCGAAAACGAGTTGGGCGCGGTCCAGGCGGCGGCGGACCGAATCGAGGGGATCGACCTCGAAGTGCGCTCGGAGAAGGACCTCGACGACGGCACCGACGTCGACGAGTTCGTCGACGCGGTCGAGTCGGCGACCGCTGTCGTCCTCTGGCTCCACGGCGGCGAGGGGAGTATGCCGGGGTACGACCACGCCGTCGAACGGCTGGCCGACGCTGGCGTGCCGCTCGTGGTGAACTCCACCGGCGACGCCTACGCCGTCGAGGACACCACCGTCTCCGAGGCCGACCGCGACCGCGTCTGGGAGTATCTCGAACGCGGGGGCACGGTGAACCTCGCGAACTGCTGTCGGTTCCTCGCGGCGACGTACGGCGGGGCTGACGCCGACTCCAGCGGCGACGCCGCCGACGCCGGCTACGCCGACTACGACGACCCTGTCGCGCTGCCGACCGAGGGCGTCTACCACCCCGACCACCCCGGGGCGGGCTACGAGGAGCTTCGCGCGACCCACGATCCAGACGATCCCACCATCGGGGTGTGGTTCTATGAATCCCACTGGACGCACGCCAACACCCGGTACGTCGACGGACTCGTCCGGGCGTTGGAGGCCCAAGGCGCGAACGTCCTGCCCGCGTTCTGCAACCCCGCGGCCGACGAGGCGGGTCAGGAGAACGCCGAGTGGGTCGCCCAGGAGTGGTTCGCAGACGACGACGGCCCGGTGGTCGACGCGGTCGTGAGTTCGTTCATGTTCTCGCTGTCGATGAGCGAGCGCGGCCGCGACGCCGACGACGAGGGCCAAGCGGCCGAGGACGTGTTCCTCACCGAACTCGGCGTTCCAGTTCTCCAGGCGATCACCACGATGCGCTCACAATCCCGGTACGAGGCGAGCGACACGGGCGTGATGGGGTTCGAGCTGGCGCTGTCGGTGGCGCTCCCGGAGTTCGACGGCAACGTCATCACCCACCCAATAAGTGGAAAAGAGCGGATGGACGACGAGGCGGGCATCGGCACCGCGCCGAAGCAACACGTCCCCATCGACGACCGGATCGGCCACGTCGCACGGCTGGCGGTCAACTGGGCGCGGCTCCGCCACCTCCCCAACGACGAGACGTCGGTTGCGGTCGTCCTCCACAACTACCCGCCGAGCGACGACGGGATCGGGACCGCATTCGGGCTCGACAGCCCCGAGAGCGCGGTCAACCTCCTCGACGAACTCGACGGCCGCGGCTACGCCGTCGACGGTGCGCCGACCGACGGCGCGGAACTCATCGACCGGCTCACCTCACAACTCACGCTCGACTCCCGGTGGGTCGCCCCCGAGGATGTCGCGGAGTTGAGCGTCGACACGGTCTCTCCGACACAGTACGCCGAGTGGTTCGACGCGGCCGACGACCGGTTTCGGGAGCACGTCGTCGAGGAGTGGGGCGATCCCCCGGCTCGGCCGTTCGCGATCCCGGGCGTCGAGTACGGGAACGTGCTGGTGACGGTCCAGCCGCCGCGGGGGTTCGGGATGGACCCCTCGAAAGTGTATCACGATTCTGACCTCCAGCCGCCGCACGACTACTACGCGTTCTACGCGTGGCTCCGAAACGCGTACGACGCCGACGCGGTCGTCCACCTCGGCACCCACGGCAGCCTGGAGTGGCTGCCCGGCAAGACCGTCGGGCTCGACGGGGCAAGCGCGCCCGACCAGCTGATCGACGACCTCCCCAACGTCTACCCCTACATCGTCAACAACCCCGGCGAGGGCGCACAGGCCAAGCGGCGCTCCTACGCCGCGATCGTGGACTACCTCACGCCCGTGATGCAGTCAGCAGGCACCTACGACGACCTCGCGAACCTCGAGGAGCTGGTCCGAGAGTACCGGAAGGCGGGGATGGAAGACGCCCGCGCCGACGACGGCGACCAGTTGCGCGACCGGATCGAGGAGGTCGTCGCGGACCTGGATCTCGCGACGGACCTCGGGATCGAGTCGGTCACGGACGTCGGATTCGAGACCCTGGTCGAGCGGATCCACGAATACCTCACCGACGTCAAGACCACCCAGATCCGGATGGGGCTGCACACGATGGGCGAACCGCCCGCCGACGACCGTCTCGTGGCGTATCTGGTTGCACTCACTCGGCTCGAGAATCCAGGCGCACCGAGTCTGCGAGAGAGCGTCGCGGGCGTGCTCGGCGTCGACTACGACCGGATGCTCGACGAGCCTGGTGCCTACGACGAGGACCTCGGCGTGTACCTCTCGGAGGCGGCCGACAGGGTCCACGAGACGTCGCTCGACCTCGTCTCGGAACTCGCCGCCCGCGAGTTCGACGTGCCGGCCTCGGAGGCGGCCGCCGGTCCCGATGACGAGGTGAATATGAACCTCCTCGTGGTCGACATCGACCCCATCGGCGACGCGCGGGCGGAGCCGGGCGCTCACGACGACCTCCGGGAGGTCCTGAAATACATCTGCGAGGAGGCCGCCCCGCGCGTCGCGGGCGCGGCCGAGGAGATTCCCCGGACCGCGGAGGCGCTGAACGGCGAGCACGTCCCGCCGGGCGGCAGCGGCGCCCCGACCCGGGGCGGCGTCGACCTTCTGCCGACGGCGCGGAACTTCTACACGCTCGATCCCCGGAAAGTACCCGCGAAGACCGCGTGGGACGTGGGGAAGCGCGTCGCCGACGGCGTGGCCGAGCGCCACTACGACGACAACGGCGAGTACCCAGAGGAGGTCGGCATCGTGGCGTGGGGGACGCCCACGGTCCGGACCCGCGGCGAGACCATCGCGCAGGTGCTCGGGCTGCTGGGCGTCGAACCCGTCTGGACCGACGCCGGCCGGGTCGACGGCGTGGAGCCGATTCCGCTCGAGGACCTCGACCGCCCGCGGATCGACGTCACAACCCGCGTGTCGGGGCTGTTCCGCGACGCGTTCCCGCAGGCTGCGAGCGTGATCCACGACGCCGTCGACGCCGTGGTCGACCTCGACGAGCCGCCGGAGTTGAACTACGTAAAAAAGCACGTCGAGAACGAGGCAGACGACCTCGAAGCCGACGGACTCGACGCCGACGAGGCAGAATCGCTCGCCACCCAGCGCGTGTTCACCACGAAACCCGGCGGCTACGGCGCCGGCACCAACAAGGCCGTCGACGAGGGCAACTGGGAGGATCGCTCGGACCTCGCGGACGTGTACGTCCAGTGGGGCGGCTACGCCCTCGGGAAGCGAGGCAAGGTCAGCGACGCACACGACAGCTTCGAGCGCCGGCTCTCCTCCGTCGAGGCGACGGTCAAGATCGAGGACACCGACGAACAGGACGAGTTCGACTCCTCCGATTGGTACGCGTTCCACGGCGGGTTCATCTCCGCGGTCGGGGAGCTCGCCGACGCCGAACCCGCCGCCTACGTGGGCGACTCCAGCGACCCCGACAACGTGGCCGTCTACACCAACGAGGAGAAGGTCAGAAAGACGATGCGGGCGCGGGTGCTCAACCCCGCGTGGCTCGACAGTATGGAGGATCACGGCTACAAGGGTGCTGGTGACCTCTCGACCACCGTCGACGTGGCGCTGGGGTGGGACGCGACCACCGGGGTCGTGAGCGACACCCTCTGGTCGGAGGTTGCGGACGCCTACGCCTTCGACGCGGAGAGACAGGCGTGGCTGCGGGACGTGAACCCCTGGGCCTTAGAGAGCATCACCGGGACGCTCCTGGAGGCGATCGACCGGGACCTCTGGGACGCCGACCCCGAGACGGAAGACCGGCTCCGCGACATCAACCTCTCAGTCGAGGGCGACCTTGAGGCCGACGCCGCCGGGCGACAGGAGGCGGCCTCGGATGACTGACGGCGGTGCGAGCGGCGACAGGGAAGCGTACGCGGATCTCGGCGCGACCACGTCGGAGGCGATGGACATCGCCGAGACCAGCATGGACATCGTCCGGTCGTTCGTCCCCGACGAGACGCTTGAAGACCGACTGCGGCAGAAAGCAGTCCACGCGACGGGGTCGCCCGACTTCCAGCACCTGCTGCGGTTCCACAACGCCCCCGTCGCCGCCGGCGCCCGCGCGATCCTCGACGAGCGCCCGATCGTGACCGACATCACGATGGCGAAAGCCGGGATCACGGGCCGCGGTCACGACTGTGAGGTCCGAAAGGCGATCGGCGAGGGAACAGACCTCGCGGCCGAAACCGGAATGACCCGGACCGCGGCGTCGGTGCTGGAACTCGACAGACGGGGCGTCTACGACGGCGCGATCGCGGTCGTGGGGAACGCTCCGACCGCCGCGTTGGCGCTGTCGGACTGCATCGCCGAGGGTACTCGGCCAGCGGTCGTGGTCGCGACCCCGGTGGGGTTCGTGAAGGCCACGGAGAGCCGGAACCGGGTCAGGGCGGTCGCCGCCGAGTACGGCGTCCCCGCGGTCACGAACGTCGGCACGCGCGGCGGCAGCGGGCTCGCGGCGGCGCTCACCAACGAACTGATCCACGTCGCCAGCGACGTCCGTGACGGGGAGGTGTCTCTCGACGCCAATGAGTGAGGACTACGACCTCGACGCCGGGCCGGATCCCGCGGCCGTCGCTGCGGCGACGCCGGAGCCGTCGAGCACATCAGAGCAGCAGGTCCACGCGGTCGGCATCGGCCCCGGCAACCCTGACTACCTCACTCGGCGCGGGACCGAGGCGATCCGGGAAGCCGACGTGGTGGTCGGGTTCGGGACGGTTGTCGACTTCGTCGCCGGGGAAACCGACGCCGACCTGTTGACCTGCGGGTATCGCGACGAGGCGGCGACCTTAGAGAGCTTTGCCGAGCGGGTCGCGGCCGGCGACCGCGGCGTCGCGGTGCTCATGGGCGACCCCAACCACTCGGGCTATCAGTTCCTCGGGAAGGTCCAGCGCGCGGTCGACGCGCCGGTCCGGGTGATCCCCGGCATCTCGTCGCTCCAGATCGCCGCCAGCCGGGCGCGGACGCCGATGGAGGATTCGACATTCGTCACGCTCCACAAGAGCGGCGACCTCGACGCCGACGTAGATCGGCTCGTCGCCGCCGCCGGCGACAGGCACCTGCTGGTGCTTCCGCGGCCGTTCGACTGGATGCCGGGCGACGTAGCGGAACACCTGGTCGCCGCCGGCGCCGACCCCGACCTCGACGCCGTGGTGTACGAACATCTGACGCACGACGGCGAGCGAGCCACGCGGACGACCCTCGGTGACCTCCGGGCGTCAGCCGGTGGCGAGGGCGCCGAGTCGACGCCGTACTCCGACCTTTCGGTGCTGGTGGTGCGAGCGGCCGCTGCGCCGGATGCGGAGACGGGACGCGAGGGTGGGGTGGCCGGCGAATGAAGGGCGTCGTACTCGGCGGCACCAGCTCGGGCGTCGGCAAGACCGTCGCCACGCTCGCGGTCATCCGCGCGCTCCAGACGGAAGGGTACGAGGCCCAGCCCGCGAAGGCCGGCCCCGACTTCATCGACCCCAGCCACCACGCCCAGGTCGCCGACGCGCCCTCGCGGACGCTGGACCTGTGGCTGGAGGGCGAGGACGGCCTCCGGCGGAACTACGCCCGTGGCGACGGCGACGTCTGCGTGGTCGAGGGCGTGATGGGCCTGTACGACGGCGACTGTTCCAGCACCGCGATGGTGGCCGCGGCGCTGGATCTCCCGGTGGTGCTCGTGGTTGACGCCAAGGCCGGAATGGAGAGCGTCGCAGCCACGGCTCACGGGTTCCGGGAGTACGCGGGCCACGCCGGCGTTGACGTCGACGTCGCCGGCATCCTCGCCCAGCGCGCCCACGGCGGCCGCCACGCCGAGGGGATCCGCGATGCGCTGCCCGACGGGCTCTCGTACTTCGGGCGGATCCCCCCGACCCCGGATCTGGAGATCCCGGATCGCCATCTCGGCTTGCGGATGGGCGCGGAGGCGCCGCTCGACGACGCCGCGCTTTCGACGGCCGCAGAGACCATCCGAACGGATCGGCTGCTGGACGCCGCCCGGTCGCCGCCGCCGGCGTCGGACCCTGGAGCGAACGACGCCGACCCGGCCGCACCGACCGTCGGCGACCGCCCGACGGTCGCAGTTGCGCGCGATGCGGCCTTCGCCTTCGTCTACCCCGCCACCCTCGAACGCCTCCGCGAACGCGCCGAGGTGGTCACCTTCTCTCCCGTCGCCGGCGACCCTCTCCCGGCGTGCGACGGGGTCTACCTCCCCGGCGGCTACCCCGAACTCCACGGCCCGGCACTCGCGGACAGTCCGACCCTCGACGAGATCGCAGAGCGGGCGGCCGATGGGGCTCCGGTGCTCGGAGAGTGCGGCGGGCTGATGGCGCTGTCGGAATCGCTGACAACCACGGACGGCGACACCCATCGGATGGCGGGCGTGCTTCCCGCCGACGTCCGGATGGCCGACCGCTACCAGGCGCTGGACCACGTCGAACTCCGGGCCGAACGGGACACCCTCTCCGCCGGAGCGGGCGAGACCCGCCGCGGCCACGAGTTCCACTACTCCAGCGCCGACGTCGACACCGACGCCCGGTTCGCGTTCGAGGTGCTCCGGGGGTCGGGCATCGCAGACGAGCGCGACGGCCTCGCCGAGTACCGGACGCTCGGGACCTACTGTCACCTCCACCCCGAGAGCGGGGCGTTCGACACCTTTTTGAACCGCGTGACGGCCGCTGGCGAGTAGCCACCGGCAGGTTCGTTACTGGCTCGGCTGCCCGCCGCTTCCGGCCGACGCCCCCGAGAGGAGAAGCGCGAGTGCGACGGCTCCGACTCCCAGCACCCCAGCCGACGATCCGACTCCGGTCGCGAGACCGACGACGACGGCGGCCACGAGCACGCCGCCGACCGAGACCGCCACCGACCGCCCGCGGCCGGCGAGCACGCCGAGCCCGGCCACGACGAACGCGATCCCGGCCACCGCGGCGGCGACCCTGAGCGGTGTGAGGCCGGCTGGGCCGACGATGCCGATCCCAGAGACTCCGGCGGGCGGCGCGACGAGCAGCCCCCGCCCGGCGAGAGCAGCACCCGCGGCGGCGACGGCAAGCCCCGTGAACCGAGCGAGGAGGTCGACGTATCGCATACGCTGGCTGAGGGAACGGAGTCGAAAATGCGTTCGGGTTCGGGCGTCGCAGCGGGGGCCGTCGAACGGCGACACCGCGTTCTCAGCATAACCTTCGAGCGAATACGGGCCGGACGCACGCTACCGACTGAACAGCGACGCGTGGACCGGCGCGAAGTCGCCGCCGGTGTCGCCACCCGCGTCGGTGTCGTGGACCGACCGGCCGTCGACGCCGTCTTCCAGGAAGTCCCGGAGCGGCGGGCCGACCTTCCCGGGTTCCACGAGGAAGGCGTCGTGGCCGTGATCGGACTCGACGACGTGGTGGGCGACGGGGACGCCGGTCTCCCGGAACGCCGCGGCGACGGTTTCGGACTGCTCGGCGGTGAAATGCCAGTCGCCGGTGAACGAGATCAGGAGCGCCTCGCCCTCGAAGGCCGCCACCGCGCGGGCGTCGTCCTCGTATCCCTCCGCAAGGTCGTAGTCGTCCATAGCGCGGGTGAGATACAGATACGAGTTGGCGTCGAACCGGTCGACGAACTTCTCGGCTTGGTAGTCGAGGTACGACTCAACGTCGCGGTACGGGAAGAACGCCGCCGCGGGATCCGACGGGAACGAGTCCCGCTGGGCGTCGCGGCCGGCGGCGCGCCGCCCGAACTTCCCGTCCATGGAGGCCTTCGAGAGGTACATGATGTGGCCGATCTGGCGGGCGAGCGCCAGCCCGTCGGTCGGGCGCGCGTCGGTGTCGTAGTAGTCGCCGCCGTTCCAGTCGGGGTCGGTGGTGATCGCGCGGCGGGCGACGGCGTCGAGCGCGAGACACTGCGCGTCGAGCCGTGCCGCGCCTGCGACTGACACAACGTACCGGGCGTCGTCGGGGTAGCGCTTCGCCCAATCGAGGGCGTTCATCCCGCCGACGCTGCCACCGACCACCGCGTGGAGCCGGCCGACGCCGAGCTCGTCGAGCAGGAGCCGCTGGGCCCGGGTCCAGTCGCGGACGGTCACCGGCGGGAAGTCGGTGCCGTACACTTCGCCGTCCGGATCGGTCGACGACGGGCCGGTGGTGCCGTAACACGACCCCGGGACGTTGGCGCAGACCACGTAGTAGTCGTTGGTGTCGATGGCCTTCCCCGGCCCGACGATGTCGTTCCACCACGCGCGGGCCTGCCCGGTCGTCTCGGAGCCGTAGCCGGCGACGTTCTGGCTGCCGGTGAGGGCGTGACACACCAGTACCGCATTGTCACCGTCGAACTCGCCGTAGGACTCGTAGGCGACTTCCAGGTTCCGGATCTCGTCACCGGAGGCGAAGTCGAACCGACCGAGGTCGACGGTGCCGCTGTCGGTCTTCATGCGTTCCCTCCGCTGCCGCCGTTGGTGCTCGTCGCTCCGTTCCTGCCGGTCGCCCGGGTGGCCCTCCGGATCGCCTGGTCCAGATCGGCAACGACGTCTTCGGTATCCTCGAGTCCGACCGACAGCCGGAGCATCTCGGGGGTCAGGCCCGCGGCGCGCTGTTCAGCCTCGCTCAGCTGGGCGTGGGTCGTCGACGCCGGGTGGATGATCAGGGTCTTGGCGTCGCCGATGTTCGCGAGGAACGAGGCCAGGTCGGCCGCCTCGCACGCCCGCTTTGCCGCCTCGTAGCCCGCCGTCAGGCCGAAGGTCACCATCCCCCCATAGCCGTCGATGTCGGCGCCGGCCGCGACCGTCGCGGCGCCGTCGCCGTCGGCGGCGTCGAGGTACCGGGTCGCGTTGGCGTGGGTGGGGTGCTCTTCGAACCCGGGGTACGACACCCACGCGACGCCGTCGTGATCCCGGAGAAACGCCGCGACCGCGCGGGCGTTCTCGCAGTGGCGGGCCATCCGCAGCGGCAGCGTCTCAAGCCCCTGGAGGGTCTGCCACGCGTCGAACGGCGACTGCCCGTTGCCGAGCGTCCGGAGCGCGCGCTGGCGGGCGACGTTGGCGAACGCAGCGTCGCCGTACCGCTCCACGAAGTCGACTCCGAACGCGGGATTCTCCCCGGATAGCTCGTCGTAGTCGGCGTGGTCCCACGGGAACGTGCCGCCGTCGACGAGGACCCCGCCCACGGTGGTGCCAGACCCGTGAAGCCACTTGGTGGTCGACTCCCACACCACGTCGGCGCCGTGCTCGATCGGCCGGCAGAGGTACGGCGTCGCAAAGGTGTTGTCGACCACGAGCGGCGCGTGGCTCTCGTGGGCGATCTCCGCCAGCCGCGCGAAGTCGGGCGTCTTCAGCGAGGGGTTCGCGATCGTCTCCACGTGGACGTAGGCGGTGTCCGCGTCGACCGCGTCGGCGTAGGCGTCGTAATCGAGTGTGTCGACCACTCGGACGTCGATGCCGCGGCGCGTCGCCATCCTCGTGAGGTAGGTGGCGGTCCCACCGTACATGTCCGCGGAGGCGACGACGTTGTCGCCAGCCGATGCGAGAACGCTCGTCGCCGAATCCAGCGCCGCCATCCCCGAGGCGGTCGCGACCGCGGCGGTCCCGCCCTCCAGGTCGGCGAGGCGGTCTTCTAGGATCCGCGTGGTGGGGTTCGAGATCCGGGAGTAGACGTCGCCGTCGGCGTCGAGCGCGTAGAGATCGGCCGCGCGGTCGGCGTCCTCGAAGACGTACGAGGTGGTCTGGTGGATCGGCGGCGCGCGTGCCCCCGTCGCCTCGTCCGGCGTCTGCCCGGCGTGCAGACTCCGAGTGTGGAACCCATCGGCCATACTATGTGTATTACGCATATTCGCTCTGAAACTTATAACCGGCGGTTACGGTTCGGGGGCGGAGTGCATCCGTTCGGCGCCGTCCGAGCCGGTCGCTCCCGAGGCCGGCTGCTCGACGTGTGCCCGCCAGAATGCCGGCTGCAGGTAGGTCGCGTACGCCGCCCGGTACCCCGCCAGGCGGGCGACCGGTACGACTGCGCTCACCACCGATCCGGCGAGCCCCTCGCCCCGGACGAAGGTGGTGTTTCCGTCGAGCGCGTCGGCGATACACGCCTGCTGGAGCGGGTCGTCCGCGTCGCGCGAGCGGTCGTGCGCCAATCCCCCGAGCGTCGGGAGAACCTGCCGGAGTCGCCCCGGCGAGCGGATCTCCGTCGTGACGAGCGCGCGCTCGTCGCTCCCGTTGCGGAAGGTGTGGACGACGCCGGTGTCGACCGTCACCGACTCGCCGGCCGACGCGACCCGCTCGTCGCCGTCGAGTGTCACCGTCAGCGACCCGGCGTCGACCTCGAACACCTCAACGCTCCGGTCGTGGGAGTGTGCCGGCGGGCCGTCGTATCCCGCACCGAAGACGCTGAGCGTCCGGATCGTGCCGCCGCCGTCCGATAGCGGAATCCCCCAGACCGACCGGGTCGGGTGGGACGTGATCGGGCCGACCCGGTCGCGGAGTCGGTCCTCGAGCCAACTCCCGGTCTCGACCTCGAACCCGGTTCCGGGGATCGGGTCGCCGCTGCCGTCGAGCGTGCGGCCGGTGACGTACGTGGACATACCCGGGGTTGTGCACCAAGGGTCAAAACGGCATCCACACCGAACTGCCACCGCGCCCGCCCACGGGGACCGCCGAGCCTCAGTCGTCCGCGGGCGCGGCTTCTGCCACGTCGAGCGTCGCCCGGGCCGCCGCCACTCCGGCGTCGACGTCGACGTCGACGCCAGCGTCGGCCATCGCCTCGCCGACGACCCGGACGCCCCGAAGGATGGCCTCGTCGGGCAGCCCGCCCATATTGCTCACCCGGAAGATGGTGCCGCCCAAGTGGGCCTGGCCGCCGGAGATGCTCACGTTCCGTTCGGTAACGCCGTCGAAGAACGCGTCGGCGTCGTCGCCGGCGACGGCGTCGGGCAGCGACACCGCGGTCACGGTGTTCGAGAGCACGGTCGCGTCCTCGGCGTTCGCGAACAGCTCCAGCCCCATCTCGGTGAAGCCCGTGCGGAACGCGGTGGCCTGCCGGCGGTGGCGCCGGATCCGGGCGGGCATCGTCTCCGCCACGATGTCCTCGACAGCGACTGCGAGCGCGCGGAACAGCGGCACGGCGCTGGTAAAGGGCGTCTGGTGGTCGCCGGCCTTCCGGAGGTGCCACTCGAGGTCCTGGTAGAACGGCGCCGACTCCCCGTCGAGGTCATCGACGACCTCGCTGGTCACGTACATCGCGCTGATCCCCGGCGGCGCCGCAAGCGCCTTCTGCGCGTCAGTGATCGCGATGTCGACGTTCCAGTGGTCGAGACAGAACACGTCGCCGCCGATCGAGGTGACGCCGTCGACCACGAATCGGGCGTCGTGGTCGTCGGCGATCCGACCCACCCCCGCCACGGGGTTCAGCAGTCCAGTACTGGTCTCGTTGTGGACCATCGTCACCAGGTCGGTGTCGTCCGTGACGGCGGCGTCGACGTCCGACAGCGGGACCGAGTCGCCCCACGGCACCTCCACGCGGGTCACCTCGGCGTAGCGCTCGGCGATCCGCGCGAACCGCCGGCCGAACTTCCCGTTGACTACGGCGACGACGTGGGCGCCCGCGTTCCCGGACTGCGTCCGGTCGCTCGCGGGACGCCGTCCCGCGCTGCCGACGAGGTTGGCGACCGCGGCCTCCATCCCCATCGACGCGGTCCCGTTGAGGATCAGGGCGGTCCCGCCCGCGTCGGTGGCGGTCGTCGTTCCGTCGAGCGTGGACTCCTCGAAAACGTAGTCGAGGCCGTCCTGTGCGCGCTCGTAGACCGCCTCGAACGCCGCCGACCGGTGGGACACCATCGCCCCGTCCATCGCGGCCGACACCTCGTCGGTGATCGGTACCGGACCCGGATTGAGGAGGAGAAAGTCCTCGTCCATATCTCGAGATTACGGCGCTGGGGCATAAGCGGAACGGGTTCGGCGTCCCGGCCAACGCCCGGGGGTGACGGCTGACTCTCAGGGGGACTGGCCCCGCTGCCGTTCCCCGACGAAGCACCTAACTCCGCGCCGTCCGAGGCCCGATATAGATGCGCGATGCGCTGTCGCCCCGCCGCACCGACGGCGGGACCGCCCCGACGCACGCCGACTCCGACAACCCATATCTTCAGGATCCCCCCCTCGACTTCGACCCCGTGGCGTCGCTGTCGCGGGCAGCCGCTGAGTCGCAGGCGGCGGCCCTCCGGGACGCGATCCGGGAGCACGACCGCCGGTACTACGTCCTCGCGGAGCCGTCGATCTCCGACCGCGCCTACGACGAACTGTTCGCGCGGCTCCAGGACCTGGAGTCGGCGTTCGACCTTGCGACCGACGCCAGCCCCACCCAACGGGTCGGCGGCGAGCCGGTGGACGAACTCGACACGGTCGAACACGCCGCGCCGATGCTCTCGATCCAGCAGTCCACCGACGCCGACGACCTCCGGGAGTTCCACCGGCGGGTGCGGGCGGCGGTCGGCGACGTCGACTACGTCTGTGAGCCCAAGTTCGACGGACTCTCCGTAGAGATCGTCTACGAGGACGGCGCGTACGTCCGGGCTGCGACCCGCGGGGACGGCGCGCACGGCGACGACGTGACCGCGCAGGTCCGGACGATCCGGTCGGTCCCCCTAAGGCTCGCCGGCGACCCGCCCGAACGGCTCGCGGTCCGCGGGGAGGTGTTTATGCCCCGGGACGCGTTCTACGCCCACAACCGCGAGCGGGTCGAACGCGGCGAGAACCCGTTTGCGAACCCCCGAAACGCCGCCGCGGGGACGCTCCGCCAGCTTGACCCCGGTGTCGTCGCCGACCGCCCGCTGGACTGCTTCGTCTACGACGTGTTGGACGCCAGCGCGATGCCCGCATCCCAGCGTGTGGCGCTGGATCGGCTCCGCGAGTGGGGCTTCCACGTCGCCGACCGGATCGAGGTCGTCGATACTGTGACGGCGGCGATCGACTACCGCGACGCCCTCCTCGCGGATCGTGACGAGCTGAACTACGAGATCGACGGAACGGTGCTCAAGGTCGACGACCGCGACGCCCGCGAGGAGCTGGGCGCGACCAGCCGCGCGGTCCGATGGGCGTTCGCGTACAAGTTCCCGCCGCGGGCGTCGATCACCCGAGTCGCCGACATCGTCGTCCAGGTCGGGCGGACCGGACGGCTCACGCCGGTCGCGCTCTTAGATCCCGTCGACGTCGGCGGGGTCACGGTCTCTCGGGCGTCGCTGCACAACCCCGAGGAGATTCAGCGTCTGGGCGTCGGCGTCGGCGACGAGGTCCGGGTCCGCCGCGCGGGCGACGTGATCCCCGAGGTCGCGGAAGTCACCGATCACCGCGCTGACGGCACGTTCGAGTTCCCCGAGACCTGTCCGGTCTGTGACAGCCCCGTCGAACGCGATGGCCCGCTGGCGTTCTGCTCCGGTGGACTAACCTGTGACGCACAACTGGTCCGCACCGTCGTCCACTACGGCAGCCGCGACGCTCTCGACATCGACGGGCTCGGGGAAGAGCGGGTTCAGCAGCTGGTCGACGCCGGGATGCTCTCGTCGTTGCCGGACCTCTATCGGCTGTCGGCCGACGACGTCGCCGACCTCGAAGGATGGGGCGAGACCAGCGCCGAGAACCTGACCGACGCGGTCGACGCCACCCGGTCGCCGCCACTTCCGGAGTTCCTCGTCGCGCTCGGAATCCCGGAGGTCGGGGGGAGCACCGCCCGGAACCTCGCCAGAGCGTTCGGCGACCTCGACAGCGTGCTGTCGGCGACCGACGAGGAGCTCCGGGCGGTCGACGACGTCGGCCCCACGGTCGCAGAGCGGATCCGGGAGTTCTTCGGGAACGACCGGAACCGCGAGGTCGTCGCGGCGCTCCGCGAGGTCGGCGTCGACCCCGAACCGGTCGAGACCGACGCCGGCGACGCCCTCGACGGGCTGACGTTCGTCTTTACGGGTTCGCTGTCGGTGACGCGCGACGCCGCGACCGACCTGATCGAGCGCCACGGCGGAACGGTCACGGGCAGCGTCTCCGGCAACACGGACTATCTTGTGGTCGGCGACGACCCCGGCCGGACCAAGCGCGACACCGCGGCCGACAACGACGTTCCGACCCTCGACGAGGGTTCGTTCGCCGACCTGCTCGCCGACCGGAGCATCGACTACCCGCCCGAGGAGTCGGAGTGAACAGCCCGCGACGCCGACCGGAGAGCTACAGGTCGGCGCGCTCGAACGCCCAGTACCCGACGACGATCGGAACGCCGATCCACGCCAGTAGGACGAGCAGCAGGAACTCACCCGAAAAGTAGACCGGAACCGAATCCTGTAGGACCGGCCCGAGCGCGGCCTGTTCACCGAACGTCGCACTGACCAGCCGCGCCCGCGCTGCCCCGTAATACAACTCTGCGGCGAGCGTCTCGTAGGCCTTCAGCGGGTTCAGATACTTCAGGAAGACGCCGAGCTTCACCCGGGTGAGCTCCGAGACGCCGCCCGCCCCCACCTCCCCGGCAGCGTAGTTGATCAGTTTCGGGATCCCCTCGGATATCGATCCCCACAGCACTGCGAAGACGAGATACAGCCCCATCGTCGCGAGCGTGGCCTCGCGGTTCGAGCCCGCGAGCGCGGAGATTCCAAGCCCGATCGAGACGAACGCCATCCCGAGCAGCGCGGTGAGCGCGACCTGTGGCACGAAGGAGCCGAGTTGCAGCTGCGTCCCGGTCGCGACGAGGACGACGAACGCAAGCAGGAAGCCGACGAGCAGGGCGGCGACCACCACCGCCGACCGGCCCAAGAACTTGCCTACCACAGCGTCGAGCCGGGAGTTCGGCAGCGACAGCAGGAGTTTGATCGAGCCCGTCTCGCGTTCGCCGGTGATCGAGCCGTACGACGTCGACAGCGCAATAAACCCAAGCACCAAGGCGAGCAGCCCCGGAAACGAGAAGCTGAACACTCCGAGGTTGGCGAAGAATCCGAACAGGTTCGAAACCTGCCGGCCCTCCGGACCGATGAGAACCCCGAAGAACAGCGCGGCGGCCCCGCCGAGGAACAACGCGAAAAAGAGCGTCGACCCGTGGAGCCACCGCGACCGGATCGCGTCGCGAAACTCCTTGCGTGCGACGGCCTGCCAGCTCATCGGGGCACCTCCGTGCCCTCGGTGGTGGCGTCCTCGTCGGCACTCGCCCCATCGTCGAACGACTCGGCCGCCGAAACGCTGTCCTCGGTGTATGCGAGGAACAGGTCCTCCAACGAGGCTTCCCGCGTGCTGAAGTCGTCGACCGGGACGCCGTTGTCCTCTAAGGTGGTGACGACCGTCGTCTTGGCGTCGCTGTCGCACCCCACGCGGAGGCCGTCGTCGCCGTCGTGGTCGACGCTGCTGACGCCGTCGAGTTCGCGGAGCGTCGCGAGCAACTCGTCACCGACTGCCGCGCCGACGGTAATCCGGAGGGTCGCGTCGGCGTCCGACGCCGCTCGGAGCCCGTCGATGGAGTCGACGGCGACGAGTTCGCCCTCGCGGAGGATGCCGACGCGGTCGCAGACCGCCTCGACCTGTTCGAGGATATGGCTCGAGAAGAACACCGTGGTGCCGCGGTCGGCCTCCGAAAGCACGATTTCCCGCATCTCCTTTGCGCCGGCTGGATCAAGCCCCGACGACGGCTCGTCTAAGATCAGGAGATCGGGGTCGCCGACCAGCGCCATCGCAAGCGCGAGCCGCTGGCGCATCCCCTTCGAGTACCCGCCGGCTTTGCGGTCCGCCGCGTCGCCGAGACCGACCCGCTCCAACACGGCGTCGGGGTCGGCGTCGACCTCCTTCGAGTCGACCGCGAACTCGACGTGTGCACGCCCGGTCAGCCGGTCGTACACGTCGAATCCCTCGGGAAGCACGCCGGTGCGCTCCCGCACGGCGACGCTCTCCTCACGTGCGTCGTGATCCAGCACAGTCACCGTGCCAGCGGTGGGGCGGACGAAGTCGAGGAGGACGTTGATCGTGGTTGACTTCCCCGCCCCGTTGGGACCGAGAAAGCCGAACACCTCTCCCTCTTCGACGGTCAGCGAGAGGTCCGAGACGGCGATGACGTCCTCGAACCGCTTCGTCACCCCGTCGAGTTCGATGGCAGCCATATCCGAGGGTTGGCAGGTTCACGGATAAAGCGTTTGGTGCAAGACTCAGGTTTGAGACTCCCTGACGGCCGTTCGAGCCGGTTTCGAGGCGTTCACACCTCGTCAGCGGGATCGTGGTCGTCCCGCATTCGTACGACCTCCGCGGCGTACCGCTCTCGCGTGTCGTCGTCGTCGACGGACTCCAACTCGGAGGGACTGACATCGATGGCGGCCGTAGTGCCGGCGCCGCGCTGTCGCATCACCGTTGTCGACACCTGTCGTCGGTGGGCCCGCGACCCGTCGGGAGTCGCGTACGTCATATCTACCAGTCCACGGTCGGTGTACGTGCGCTCGACGAGCCAACACCGGACGGCATCCGTGTCGGTCATACCTGTCTGTGGGGCACGGCGCGGCTTGTAGCTACCGCGTCACGCTCAAGCCGCTCGGCACGCTACAGCAGGGTGATGGACCGCAGCAACCTCCGCGACCGCGCCGCGGAGCTGCCCACCGACCCCGGCGTCTACCAGTTTCTCGACGGCGAGGACGTACTCTACGTCGGAAAGGCGGTCGACCTTCGCGACCGAGTCCGGTCGTACGCGGACCCGCGCGGCGAACGCATCCGGCGGATGGTCGCCCGTGCCGGCGCGGTCGACGTCGCCGTCACCGACACCGAGACGCAGGCGCTGCTCTTGGAGGCGAACCTGATCAAGCGCCATCAGCCGCGGTACAACGTCCGGCTGAAGGACGACAAGTCCTACCCGCTGGTCCAGCTCACCGATCACCCCGTCCCGCGAATCGAGGTCACGCGCGACCCCGACCCGGGCGCGACCGTCTTCGGCCCGTTCACCGACAAGGGCCGGGTCGAGACGGTGGTGAAAGCGCTCCGGGAGACATACGGCCTCCGCGGGTGCTCCGATCACAAGTACGCCAACCGCGACCGCCCGTGTCTCGACTACGAGGTCGGGCTGTGCACCGCCCCCTGCACCGGCGAGATCGACGAATCGGCCTACCGTGAGGACGCCACCTCGGCGGTCCGGTTCTTCGAGGGCGAGACCGGCGCCCTCGCGGACCCGATCCGTGACGCGATGGCGGCTGCCGCAGAGTCAGAGCAGTTCGAGCGCGCGGCTCACCTTCGGGACCGACTCGACGTGGTCGAATCGTTTCACGGCGCGGGCGAGGAGGCGGTCTCCTCCCGTACTGACGAGCGCGCGGTCGACGTCCTCGGCGTCGCGGTCGAGGGCGACACCGCGACCGTCGCGCGGCTCCACAGCGAACGCGGCCAGTTGGTCGATCGCTCCCGGCACCGGCTCGACGCACCGGAGGGTGGCGAGCGCTCGGCGGCCGTCCTCACGGCGTTTTTGACCCAGTACTACGCCGAACGCGACCTTCCGGACGCCGTCCTCACCTCCGAGCGCCCGGACGACGGCGACGTGATCACGTGGCTGAACGACGAGGGGATCGACGTCCGCGTGCCGGGTGCCGGACGAGAGGCGAAACTGGTGGACCTCGCCCTGAAGAACGCCCGGAACGGCCCAGACCGCGGTGATGAGGTGGGGGCGCTGGCGGACGCGTTGGGGCTTTCGACGGTCGATCGGATCGAGGGATTCGACGTGAGCCACGCCGGCGGCGACGCCGTCGTCGGCAGCGACGTCTGCTTCGTCGACGGCGCCGCCGAGAAGTCAGCCTACCGACGGAAGCGGCTCTCTGACGGTAACGACGACTACGCGTCGATGCGTGAACTCGTCCGGTGGCGGGGCGAACGCGCAGTGGACGGCCGGGACGAACGGCCCGACCCGGAGCTGCTGCTGGTCGACGGTGGTGACGGGCAGTTGGGGGCGGCACGCGATGCGCTCTCGGAGACCGGGTGGGACGTTCCCGCGGTTGCCTTGGCGAAAGAGCGGGAGCTCGTGGTCACGCCCGACGGCGTCTACGACTGGGACACCGACGATCCCGCCTTGCACCTCCTCCAGCGGGTTCGCGACGAGGCGCACCGCTTCGCCGTCCAGTACCACCAGACCCTCCGCGACGACGTCCGGACCGTGCTCGAAGACGTCCCCGGCGTCGGCCCCGAGACGCGGCAGGCGCTGTTGCGACGGTTCGGGAGCGTCGAGAACGTCCGGTCGGCGTCGCCCGCGGACTTGACTGACGTCCCTGGCGTCGGGGAGAAGACGGCACAGACGATCCACGAGCGGCTGTAACCGTTCGGTGTGGACGACGGCGCGGCGCTTCAGTTCGGGCTAACAGTCGGCACAGTCGCCCCCGCGCCGGCGTGCCGAGCAACCGCTGCCCGGCGCGGGGTGGCTCCTACGTTATGCGGGGTCTGGTCCCACACTGGTATCTAAAGGTACGCCGTCGGATCGGCTCGATCTCCCGCGGCACCGCCACTCCGACCCGGAGTCTGTAGCGGGCCACACGCCGGCAGTCGGGGCAGACACCCCCTACGCGATTTCCGCATACTGCTCGGAGAGTTTCTCGGCGGCCTCGTCGAGCAGATCGTGCTCGTAGTCCTCGAGATCCCACTCGATCACTTCCTCGACGCCGTCGGCGCCGAGTTTGACCGGGACCCCGACCGCGGTGTCGTCGTAGCCGAACTCGCCGTCGAGTGGGATCGACGCCGGCAGCACCTCGCCCGTGTCGCGGAGAATGGCCTCCACGGTGTGAGCGACGCCCGTCGCGGGCCCCCACTGCGTCGCGCCCTTCCGCTCGATGACGTCCATCGCCGAGGCCTGGAGGTCGCCGAGGATCGCTTCGCGCTCGTCGGCCGAGAACTCGGGGTCCGCGCCGTCGACCCGGACCTTCGAGAAGACGGGGGCCTGTGCGTCGCCGTGCTCGCCGAGGATCGTCGCCTCGACGTTCCGTACGGGCGCGTCGAACCGTTGGCTCAGCACGTACCGGAAGCGCGCGGAGTCGAGGCGGCCACCGAATCCGATCACGTGGTGGCGGTCGCGGTCGCCGGCCTCGTAGAGGTGGCGGTTCAGCAGGTCCACCGGATTCGAGGTCGTCACGGAGACGAAGTCGTCGTTGTACTCCGCGAGCGACGACCCGATGTCCTCCATAATCGGGGCATTGTCGCCCGCGAGGTCGATCCGCGTCTGTCCGGGTTGTCGGGGGATTCCGGCAGTGATCACCACTACGTCCGAGCCCGCGGTGTCCTCGTACCCGCCCTGGACGACCTCGGTGTTCGAGTCGTAGGCGATGCCGTGGTTCGTATCCGCCGCCTGTCCGACCGCCTCGTCCTCCTTGTCGGGAATGTCGACGAAGACGAGTTCGTCGACGATGTCCCGGAGCGCGAGGTTGTACCCGGTCGCCGCGCCGACCGTCCCGGCGGCACCGATCACACTTACTTTCGTCATATCCGGTACAGTGGTCGGTCGCGCCGGATTAAACGCTTCGGGACTGTGATCCGAGCGGCGACGTTGTGGGTCGCGTCCGGTCGACTTCGGACCCCCTCCGACCGGTCGCCACTCACCGGACGACGGCGACGTCGCCGGTCCGGTCGTGCTCCAGTTCCTCGGCCACTGCCGCGGCGGTCTCGCCGTCGAACGCCCGCTTGAGGAGGTGAAGCGCGAGGTCGATCCCGCTCGTGATCCCGCCGGCCGTCACGACCGACCCAGCGTCGACCACCCGCCGCTCGACGACTTCGACGCCTGCCGCCCGGAGGTCCGCGATCGCGCTGCGGTGGGTCACCGCGGGCCGGCCCTCCAGCACGCCGGCGCGTTCCAGCAGCATCGCGCCGGTGCAGACCGACGCCACCTCCGTGCCGGTCTCGTAGTGCGCACGGATCGCGTCCGGCAGATCGCCGGCCTCAACCTCCCGCCGAACGCCGCCGCCGTCGTCGTTCCACCCGCCGCCCGGGACGACCAACAGGTCTGCCGCGCCGGCAGCGCTCGGCGGGGGAAAAACGCCGTCCGGGACGACGCAGAGCCCCTTCGACGCGGTGACGGTGTCCTGTTCGGTCAGCGTGACGAGCGAGACGTCGCAGTCGGCGCCGACGTTCGAGGCTGTCCGGAACACCTCGTAGGGGCCGATGGCATCGAGTTCGTCGAAGCCGTCGAAGATCGGGATGTGAACGCGCATACCCGGAGGTCGGGCGCACCCGTGGTAAATCCAGGAGTCGGATGCCGGTGCCGACCGGCGCCGGGACCGTCGGTGGGGAAGGCAGTACACCGTCCCGCCAGCAGTATCGCGTAGTCCGGTGTCCCGCGGTCGATGACTCTCCAGCCGGCTGACAGCGCCCTCTGGTGCGTGGAGACGCTGCTGGAAGGTAACGACCTCCCCGCGGCCGACGTTCGCTCGAGGCCCGAGTGCGTCTCCGCCGCCGTCGGGGACGCCCGGATCGATCGCGCCCAGGCCCCCCGATTCGCGGGACCCCCCGGTTTACCGACCTCTGTCCCGCGTCGGCGGTGTGTACGCGGCAGTCGGTCTGACTCTCGAGCAACCCGCCACGGCCATCCCGGCAGTGTCCCCACTCCGCTGCAGCGACGGGGCGGAGACGGGCGCCGAACCACTGTCGGTCGCTTCGCTCTCCGGTTCGAATTCCCCTGCCGGTTCGCTCGTCCCGTCAGTTCTCGTTGCACGGGCGCGACGGGATTCGAACCCGCGACCATCGGATTAGAAGTCCGACGCTCTGTCCGACTGAGCTACGCGCCCTCGTCGGAACCCTCACGCCGGTAGGTGAAAAGAAACACGGGTTCGGGGCTGCCACCCCGAACGGAACTCGTAAGGTCGGGTGCCGTGAATCCGGGAGTAATGAGAGTCATCGGCACCGTCGGGCTCCCCGGCAGCGGCAAGGGCGAGGCCGCCGCCGTCGCTCGCGAGGCGGGCGTTCCGGTCGTCACGATGGGTGACGTGATCCGGGAGGCCTGCCGCGACCGCGGCCTCGACCCCGCGGAACACCACGGCGAGGTCGCCCGCGCGCTCCGGGAGGAAGCGGGCCCCGCAGCCATCGCGGAGCGCTCGCTGCCCGCAATCGAGGCGGAACTGGCGGACAGCGACACCGTACTCGTGGACGGACTCCGCTCCGACGTCGAACTCGATCGCTTCCGGGCGGCGTTCGGCGACGCATTCCGGCTCGTGAGCGTCGAGGCACCGTTCGAGACCCGGGCCAATCGGCTGCTCGACCGCGCTCGCGACGACTCCGATCTCGACCGCGAGTCCCTCCGGGAGCGCGAGGAGCGTGAACTCGGTTTCGGGATGGGCGAGGTGATGCACCGCGCGGACGTCGTCGTCGAGAACACCGACACCCTCGAAGCGTACCGCGACCGGATCCGAGCGCTTCTTGAAGACGACCTCGCCGCGGTCGCCGACAGCGACTCCGTTCACCTGCGCGGGACCGACGTCGACGCCACCGCAACGCCCGGCCGAACGACGAGCCACGATGGGGGTGACGCGCCGTGATCTACCGGATCGACGCCCGGATCGTCGTGCCCGTCAACGACACCGAAGTGACCGACCGCGTCGAGGACGCCGTCCGGAACCTCTTCCCGGACGTGGAGTTCGAACACACCGGTGGGGAACTCGTCGGCGAGACCCACTCGCTGGAGCGATTCTCCGAACGCCTCCGCGACCAGGAGATCCTCGACACCGCCCGCCGAGAGTTCTTCAAACACGTTGACGACGAGGGGTTCAGATTTTCGGTGAAGAAGCAGGCCGCGTTCAAGGGCGTGATCAACTTCTCTGTCGGCAACCCCGACGAACTCGGCGACGTCGAGGTCGCGGTGACCGTCCACGATCCCGACGTGGAGTCGTACGTCGACCACGTCGCGCCGCCGACCGAGGACGGAACGCCGCTCGACGTCGACGAGTAGCGTCAGCGTGGACGCCGCTACCTCGGCACGAGCAGCACCACCAACGCGACCGCGATGAACACGACCTTCAGCGCGGTGTTGACCACGATCACCTTCGACCCGAACCGCGGCCCCCAGATCCCGTACTGAAACGGGATCGACCGCTTGAACGTCGACACCGCAAACGAGACGATCCCGCCGAGCAGCATCGTCGCCACCGCAGTCCGGGGGGTGAACGTCTCCCCGATCATCGGCGCGATAGTGGCGGCGCCGGCGGTGGTGTCGAACGCGAACACTGCGATCACCGGAAGCGACGCCCCGGGGAGCCCCAACAGCGCGGTCAGCGGCTCTGCGACCCCGGTGACCGACTGGAGATCCTGCGTCTCGACCAGCAGGGTCACCAAGACGTAGACGACCGCGAGTCGCGGAACGATCCGCTTCAGCTTCGGCCAGGTCTTCCCGGCGGCGTTGCGCAGAATCTCCCACGCGTTGTCGGGTTCGTTCGACCCCTCGTCCGCTGCGGTCCCACCGTCCGGCGCGCTCTCGGGGCGGTCGGAGTCGTCGCTCGTCGACGTCCCGTCCGTCGTCCCGCCGGGTGCGGGGCCCCGCGGCAACAACGCTGCCCCGGCAGCGACGCCGACGAGCGTGATCGCGGCCGCAATCGCCGCGCGGGCGCCGACGTAGAGCACGCCCGTTTCGACCCCCAGGATCGGGATCAACACCGGGGCGTAGAAGGTGAAGATGTGCTGGACGAACCCGAAGAACGTGTTCATCGTAACCGCGATCAGCGTCTCCACGTCGCCGAGTCGTCCCGACTCCCTGAAATCGGCGAGCATCCCGTAGCCTGCCGTGGTCGATGCTGCGGTCGTGACGATCGCGGTCCCGACCTCGTCGGGGAGGTTCGCCGGCCGGGTGAGATACTTCGAGAACGCCGCGATCCGCTCGACCAACCCGAACCCCACGGCGACGTTCGCGAGGAAGACGCCGACCCCGATCAGGACCGCGATCTGCGCGACTCGCGGCGCCACCTCGACGAGAACGGGCACGACGACGTCGACGAACGCGACCGGTTGCACGCGCGAGTGTCCGCGCTTCACCGACTAATCGGCATCGGTTCCAGTAGCAGAGCCGTCACAGCACGACCTGGACGGTCGCGACGAGTACCACCACGCCGAGCACGTCGCAGACGTTGGTGACGACCGGGATGACCACGTCGTCGGGATCGAGTCCGAGTCGGTAGGCGACGTACGTCACCGTAACCGTGACTACGACTGCCAGCACCGCGAGCCCGAGTCCCGACGCGACCGCGATCGTCACCACCGTCTCCGGTGCCAGCCGGGCCCCGCCGGTGAGCGCGGTCAGCACCCACGCCCCGAGTCCGACGACCGGGAACAGCGTGAGCGCGAGCGCGACGGTCGCCACGGCGTTGCCCGAGAGGTGCTCGTTGCCCGGATCGAACGACAGCGTCCCCAGGTGGAACGCGGTCGAGAGCCGCGCGGCGAGGATGCTCCCGAGGTTGCCCGCGGTCCCGATGGTGACTGGGACCAGCGCCAGGAGCGTGGGGTATCGCAGGAGTTGCGCCTCGAACCGCCCGAGCACCAGCCCGCTCCCGACCTCGACCAGCGTCAGCACGAGAAGCACCGGTAGCATCGCTCGGGAGATCGCGCGGACGGTCCACTCCGTCGCCACTCACACCACCCCACCGACGAACAGCACCAGTCTGACCGCCCCCAACAGAAAGAGCACGCCGAAGACGTCGCCGGTGGTGGTCACGAGCGGCCCCACCAGCGTATCGGGATCGCGGCCGCGCCGGTAGCCGGCGAACACCGCCGTAACGACGACCGCCGAGAGCGCGACGCCGGAGAACGACCCGGCGAGAACCGCGATCGCGACGAGCACGGGCAGCGGCGCGACCGGGTCACCGAGCGACGTGAGGATGGTAAATGCGGCCACCGCTGCGAACATCGACGCCAACAGCCCGTTTGCGAGGGCCGCGGCGACCGCCGCCCGGAGCCGTTCGTCGCCCGCGCCGACCCGGGGTTCGACGAGACCCTGGTGGAGTGCGGTCGAGATCCGTGCACCGAGCGACCCGTAGACGTTGCCTCGGGTTGCGAGCAGCGCGGGGACCAACACGAGGAGCCCGGGCACTGCGCGGAGCTCCCCACGCATTCCGCCGAGAACGACGCCGGCGAGTAGACCACCGACGAGGCTGGCCGAAAGCGCCGGAAGCGCCTCGCGGTAGGCCTCGCGGGCGGCGTCCCGGACGGTCATACGATCACGGTGACGTCGTGGGGTAAAAAGTCGGACTGTTGCGGACGGCGCCTAGGGCTGCGAGTTCGGCCGACGAACGACTGCCACCGCGGCAGCACCGCCCCGGACTACCCGAACGGACCCAGGCCGCCACCACCGCCGCCGCCGAGGCCGCCCATCCCGCCGCCCCCGCCGTTCTGGAGCTTCTTCATCATCCGCTGCATATCGCCCTCGCCCATCCCCTGGAACTGCTGGATGGTCTGTTCCATCATCTTGTGTTGCTGAAGGAGTTCCTGTACCGTCTCTTCTTCCTGGCCGGCGCCGCGGGCGATCCGCCGGACCCGGGAAGCACCGATCGACCGTGGGTTTTCCAACTCGTCGTCGGTCATCGAGTCCATAATCACGTCGAAGGCCCGCATCCGATCCTGGGTGACGTCCATGGCGTCGTCGGGGAGCTCGTCCATCATCCCGCCGCCCAGCCCCGGAATCATGTCCATCACCTGATCCAGCGGCCCCATCTTGTTCATCGCCTCCATCTGCTTTTGCATGTCCTTGAGGGTGAACGACCCCTCCATGATGTCTTCGGGCTCCCAGTCGTCGTCCTCGCCGCCGGTCTCCGCCATCGCGCGCTCAACCCGCTCGGAGAGTTGCTTCAGGTCGCCCATCCCCAAGAGGCGGGAGATGAACCCGTTGGGCTCGAACCGCTCGATGTCTTGGACGGTCTCGCCGGTCCCGAGGAACGCGATCGAAGAGCCCGTCTCGTTGACTGCCGTCAGCGCGCCGCCGCCCTTCGCGGTCCCGTCGAGTTTGGTGACGACCACGCCGCCGATCCCGATGGCGTCGTCGAACTCTCGGGCCTGCTCCTTTGCGCCCTGGCCGATCGCGGCGTCGAGGACGAGCAGCGAGCGGTCGGGATCGACCGCGCTTTCGATCTCTTCGATCTCCGCGATCAGATCGTCCTCCAGCGCGTGGCGACCCGCAGTGTCGACGATGTGGACGTCGGCCTCGGCGGTCTCTTCGAGCCCGTCACGGGCGATTTTGACGGGGTCATCCTCATCAGGGTCGCCGTAGAACGACACCTCCGCGCGCTCGCACATCTGCTTGGCCTGGTCGTACGCACCCGGCCGGAAGGTGTCGGTCTGAATCACGGCCGGGCGGAGCCCCTTCTTCGAGAACCACCACGCCATCTTGGCGGCGCTCGTGGTCTTTCCAGAGCCCTGCAGCCCCGCGAGCAGGATGGTCTGTGGCTCCAAGGGAACCTCGGTCGACTCGCCGACCAGGTCGACCAGTTCCTCGTAGACGATCCGGAGGACGTGATCCCGCGCGGAGGTGCCGGCGGGCGGCTCCTCGCCGGTCGCACGCTCTTTGATCGACGACGAGAGGTCCATCACGAGATCCACCTCTACGTCGGCCGAAAGCAACGAGCGCTGGATCTCCTTGATGATCTCCTCGACGTCCTCGGCGTCGAGGCGGGACTTCCCCTGTAGTGTGTCGAGACTGCTGCGGAGGGAACTCCCGAGATTGTCGAGTACCATTACCCGAGACTACGCCACCAGTCGGGTAAAGGCTTTGTCCGCGGGTCGCCCACCCCGGAGACGATGGTGCCCGTCCCAGACCCCGCCACGTATCTCGCGTTCTGTGCCGCGGCGGTCACACTGATCCTCACGCCCGGCCCGGACACGATGTACGTCCTCGCGCGGGGGATCGGGAGCCGCCACGCCGGCGTCCGCTCGGCGTTCGGGATCGCGACAGGCGTGCTGGTTCACACGACGGCGGCGGCGCTCGGGCTCGCGGCGCTGCTTCGGACGATTCCCGCGGCGTACCGCGTCGTGAAGTACGCCGGCGCACTCTATCTGATCTACCTCGGGATCCAGGCCGTCCGGAACGACGAGTTCGGCGCCGTGGGCACGGATGCGGCGGCTCCGGGCGACGCCACGGCCGGTGCCGCGGCGGGGAGCTTCCGGCGCGGCGTCCTCGTCAACGCCCTCAACCCCAAAGTGGCGCTGTTCTTCCTGGCCTTTCTCCCCGGGTTCGCCGGCTCCGGCCCCGACGCCACGGCGCGGATGCTCGTGTTGGGGGCGACCTACGCCGGACTGACGGCGATCTACCTCTCGGGCGTTGCGGCCGCGTCCGGCCGTGTCGGTCGGGCACTCTCGTCGGCGACGACGACGGCGCGGCTGAGCTGGGTCGGCGGTGGCGCCCTGATCGCGCTGGGCGTCGCGCTGGCAGTCGGCTGAACGCAGCGCCGCCACACGTCCGATCGCAGCGACGGACGAACCGCTACTCTCCGCCCACCAGCCGCTCGACCAGGCGCTCGGGATCGAACCGCTCGATGTCGTCGTACCCCTGGCCGACGCCCAAAAACAGGATCGGCCGGCCGGTGACGTACGCGATGGAGATGGCCGCGCCGCCGCTGGAGTCGGCGTCGGCCTTCGTGAGTACCGTCCCATCGATCTCGGCGGCGTCGTTGAATTTCTTGGCGCGCTCGACGGCGTCTTGGCCCGCGACCGCCTCGTCGACGAACAGCGTCATATCGGGATCGACCACGCGGTCGATCTTCTCCAACTGGGCCATGAGATCGTTGGAGGTGTGGAGCCGACCGGCGGTGTCACCCAGCACGACGTCGACGTCGTTGGCCTCGGCGTACTCCACGGCGTCGTACAGCACCGCCGCGGGGTCGCCACCCTGCTGGTGGCTGATGAGCTTCGTCCCGAGCGCGTCGGCGTGCTCTCTGATCTGCTCGTTGGCGCCGGCGCGGTAGGTGTCGCCGTTCGCGAGCACGACGTCCAGTCCCCGCTCTTCGAAGTAGCGCGAGAGCTTCGCGATGCTCGTGGTCTTCCCGACGCCGTTGACCCCGGTGAACACGATCGTGACCGGCTTCTCCGCGTTCCGGATCCGCTGGTCGAAGTCGAACTGCCCGACGCTGATCACGTCGTAGAGCGCGTCGTGGAGCGCAGTCTCGACGAGCTCGCCGGTGGTTTCGACCTGTGCGCGAGTCTCGCCGATCATCTTCTCGCGGATGGTGTCGAGGATCTCCTCGGCGACGTTCATCTCCACGTCGCTCTCCAAAAGCGCCATCTCGAGGTTCCACAGCGGGTCTTCGAGGTCCTCCTCCTCGATGATGATCTTCCCCGTGGCGAACGCGGCCGCGCGCTTGAGCCGGCCCGGTCCCGACGTCTCGTCGCCGTCCTCTCGGAGTGCTGCGGCGGCCTCCTCGGCGGCGAGATCAGCATCCTCGCCGGGGTCGGCGTCACCCTCGGTGCCGGCGGCGGCCGATCCGTCGCCCTCGAGGTCCATACCGTCTGCCGGGCCCGACGTGCCGTCGGTGCCTTCGGAGGGCCCGTCGGCCGCCGAAGATTCGTCTGCGTCGGCCGCTGCGGGTTCCTCTGCTTCCGCTTCGGCCTTCTCCTCGGCGGTCTCCTCGACGTCCTCTCGGAAGCTACCCAGCTTGTCCTTCAGCCCGTCGAACATATCCGGTCCCTACTCGCCGTCGCCCTGCTGCATCTGCTGCATCTGCTGTTGTTGCATCTGCTGTTGCATCTGCTGGGCCTGCTGCTCGAGTTCGGAGCTCTCGTCTTCCAGCTCCGCGACCTCCTCTTGGACATCTTCGATCCGGTCGTCGAGGGCGTCCTGCTTCGTCCGCAGGGCGTCGGCGGCGTCGTCGGCGCCCTGTTCGGCCGCGAAGTCGCCACCGAGGTCGACGATGATCTCGTCGATGTCTTGGACCTCCGCACGGATGTACGCGCCGCCGCCCAGCGGCATCTGGACCGTCGACCCGGTGTCGAGGGTATCGATGGCTTCGATCGCTTCGTCGATCTCCGCTTGTTCGGTCTGGAGGTCGTCGATCTCCGCCTGCAGCGCCTCGATCTCCTCGTCGATTGCCTGCAGCTCCTGGGAGAGCTGCTGAAGCTGCTGTTGCCCGCCGCCCATCATGCTGTGGCCTCCTCGGCGGCGGCGACGCCGTCGATCTCGATCTGCGTGCGCTTGAGCCCGTGTTGGCTCCCAATGTTCGCGTACACGCGCTCGCGAGCGACGTTCTCGTTCGGCGCCCCGACGACCGTGTCGAACTTGCTGTAGCCGTCACGGCTCTGGAATCGGCCGCTCACCGCGTACTCACTCATACCCTGTGGTACCCGAGCAACGGGGAAGTATCTTCCTACTCGGTGCTTCCGCGAATCGACGCGGTTGCGGCGTGAAAACGCGACTCACAGGGATGGAGACTACGAAACTGTGGAGGCGTGCCGCCTACTCCAGATACCCGAGCGCGTCTTCGATCCGGGTCAGCTCCGGCCCGGTGGTGTCCTCGCCGGCGACGTACCCGGCGTCGGTGGCGACCAGCCCCGACCCGACGAGCGGGGCACCGTAGTTGACGGTCCCGATGTCAGCGCGGACGTCGAGTTGGTCTTCGATCGCTTCGATCTCGGGCTCGCGGGCCTTCGGGTGGCACAGTATGCCCTCGTTTGTCGCAACCGCGGCGGTCCCAACGGTTCGGACGTCCGCGATGTCACCGCGCTCGACGGGGACCTCGAGCGCCGACTCCACGACCTCGACGGCGTCCTCGGAGAGGTCCGGATGGACGTACGCGCCGTAGTCGTTCGCGAGCACGACGTTGCCCGCGGCGTTGATCCGGCCGGGGAGCTCCGTCACAGGGACCCCCGCAACCGACTCAATGGCCTCCTTCTCGCGTTCCTTCGCCCGGCTCGTGACGAGAAGGCCGCTCTCGTTGCCGACCACCAAGGCGCCGACGGTTCCGGAGCCGCCAACGGTCGTCGCCACCGGGGGCGCGTCAAGCTCGTCGCTCATCGCGTCGACGACGTCGCTGTCGGCGTCGGAACGAACGACGAGAACGTGGTCCGTCGCACGGGCGAACACGCCGACGTAGGGCGACCCGGCGAAGGAGGCGCGGAGCACGTTATTCGGCCGGCTCCGCCTCGACGATCGACTCGCCGTCCTCGTCGAACCGGGCGGCGCGAACGCGGAGCTTGCTCGGGGGCTTCTGCTTCCCGCGAGCCCACACCGTCTCGTTGAGCGAGGGGTCCAGCCGGACTGCCGCCTCGTCGACGCTGAAATGCGTCGCGAGGTGTTCTCGGATCAGTGCCATCGCCCGCCCCGCCCGCTCGTGGCCGGGGACGGCCTTGACGTCCCGGAGCGGCACCGTGACGACGCGCTCTTCGAAGTCGCTTGCACTCATCCTTACTCGTCCGTGTCGCTACGGCGCCAGTTGCGTCGCTTGGGGTTCCGCGTGACCTCCATGTCCGTCTTCATCATCACCCACGCGGGAACCCGCGCGTTCTGTCGCTCCAGCTTCGCGAGCCGCTTCTTCTTCGCCTTCGATTTCTTGCCCATAGTGATCGCTCATACCCCCGCACAGCATAAAATCCTGTTCCTTCGGTGGCGGTGCGGTTCGAACGAGCCTGACGTCGTTGCAGCGAGGCGGGCCGAGCGCCCGAAACGGGTCGGCGGCCGCCCCGCTCGGCGCGGAGGTGGTCGTCCTCGGCCCGACTCCCGACTGCCCCGCCGCGCCCTGACGGGCCCACTCCCGCTGACCGCGTCGGTAGCATCTTATCCCCGGATACGCTATCTCTACGGGCAATGTCAGACGAGGTTATCCGGCTGCTGCAGAAGGCCTACCAGGACGAAATCGAGACTGTGATGAACTACATGACCAACTCCATCGTCCTCGACGGCGTCCGCGCCGAGGAGATCAAAGAGTCCCTCCAGCAGGACGTCCAAGAGGAGCTCACCCACGCCGAGCAGCTCGGAAATCGGCTGAAACAGCTCGACGAAAACCCGCCGGGCTCCACCGCGTTCGAGGCGACCCAGATGAGCCTCCAGCCGCCCGAGGACACCACCGACGTGCTCTCGGTCATCGACGGTGTGCTCGAGGCCGAGGAGGACGCGATCGGGACCTACCGCGCGTTGATCCACGCCGCGGAGGCGGCCGACGACCCGGTGACCGAGGACCTCGGGGTGACGCTGCTTGCCGACGAGGAGGCCCACCGCACGGAGTTCCGCGGTTACCGCAAGGAGTACAGCACGGAGTAGTCTGCACGGGACGCCCCCGTCGCGCCCGCGAGCATCACAGAACGGTGCCCACGACCGCGACCCCGACGAGCGCGGCCGCGACGCACAACCCGACGGCGTCGGCTCGCCCGAACCGGAGTTCCGGCAGAGTCGGGTTACACGCGAAACACCGCGCTCGGAGCGCCAACGCCAGCCGATCAGCCCGCCCTAGCGCCCGCCGAATCCCCGCGGCCGCGACAACCTCCATCCGCCGTCTGATCCCCCGTTGGCCGCCCAGCCGGGCCGCAGACGCCGCCCGAATCCGCCGGAGATCCGCCCGTAGAAGCGGCAGGAACCGGAAGACAAGCGCCACGCCGACACCGAGAAGCCGGCCCGGGCGGCCGGGCACCAGCCGCTGGATCGCCGCCCGGGAGTCACGGACCGGAGTCGTGTGGAGGTAGACCGCCGAGACAACGAGGACGAGCAGCACCCGGTAGCTCGCGAACAGCGGGCCGATCGCCGCCGCGGGGTCGACCTCGACCGTCCACGCCCGCACCTCCACGACCGAGACCAGCGGCCCGGCCGCCAGGAACGGCAGCGCGGGGCGGTAGCTGCGAACCGCCCGGAGGGGAGAGAGCCGACCGGCCGCGAGGAAGGCGGCTGCGACGACGGTGAACGCAGCCAGTCCCCGGGGAGTAGTGTAAACGAACGCTGCGGCGGCGAAGCCGGCCTGTGCGAGGAGCTTCGTCCGCGGATCCAGCCGGTGGGCGATCGAGTCGCCGGGGGTGTGGCTCAGCATCGTCGGTCCGGCGGCGCCGTATCCGAACGGTCGCCGTCGGTGCCCGCGCTGTCGGTCGGTGCCCGCCCCCAGTCCCCCGGAGCACGCACTCCGTACGTCGGCACCGACGCCGCGGCCTCCTCCGGCGGCGCGTCGACGACAACTCGGCCCTCGGCCATCGCCACCACCCGGTCTGCGAGGTCGAGAACGTCCCGAAGGTCGTGAGTGACAATCACGATTCCAGTGGCGGACGCCACGAGGTCCCGAAGTCGATCGAGCACCGACGCCCGCGCCGGCGCGTCGACTCCGGTGAACGGCTCGTCGAGAACGAGGTGGTCCGGCTCCATTGCGAGTGCGCCGGCGATTGCGACCCGCTCGCGCTCCCCTCCGGAAAGCTCGTCGACCCGATCGTCGGCGCGACCGTCGAGGTTCACCGCCGCCAGCGACGCCGTCACCCGGCGGTTGATCTCCGCGCGATCGAGTCCGAGGTTCTCCGGGCCGAACGCCACGTCGGCACCGACGGTGGCAGCGACGAGTTGGTCACGTGGCTCCTGGAACACCATCCCGACGGCCGTCCGCGCGGCGACCAGGTCCGATCCAACCTGACGGCCGTTCACTTCCACCACCCCCTCGTCGGGCTCCAACAGACCGTTGAAGTGGCGGACGAGCGTGGTCTTTCCGGAGCCGTTCGCGCCCGTCAGTACGACACATTCGCCGTCCGGGATCGACAGCGACACGCCGTCGACGGCGACGACGTCCCCGTAACGGTGGACGAGATCAACGGTTCGGATCACGTGTGGCCCGTCCGGCGGCCGGCGTATCCGCGAGTGTGCACCATCCCCTCAGGCTGCCGCGGCGGCATCACTTCGGACGATTCCCACGGCGGCGGCCATCTTCACCGCCTCGAAGGGGATGAACGCGACCGCGCTCACCGCGAACGCCTCGATCAGGCCGACGTTCTGTACGACCGCGAACCCGACGGTTCCCAGAGTGTAGATCGCCACGGTCCCGGCGGTCATTCCCGCAACGAGTCGGGCGGTTCTGATCGTCCCCGGGTCTGCCAGCCCGTCGAGTCCGTGGACGACGGCACCAACGAGCGCCGCCGCAACGGGATACGACCAGAGGAACCCAGCGGTGTACCCCGCCAGCGGCCCGAGCCCCGCGGACCCGCCGGCGAAGACTGGTGCGCCCGCCGCCCCCGCGGCGAGGTAGAATCCCATCGAGACGCCGCCCCACACCGGTCCCAGGAAGATCCCCGCGAGAAACACCCCGAGGACCTGAAGACTCACCGGGACCGGCGAGATCGGATTCGGAAACGATACGTACGCGAACGCACCGGTGAGTGCTGCGAACAGCGCCGCGCGAGCGACGTTGTTCACCACCTCGTCCCCGACAAGTTCGACCGACTCCGCCTCTGTCGCCATACCGACACTTGTCTCGTAAACCCGCTTCAATGATTCGGTTTACGACGGCAAGGTTTGTACGTCGCCCTCCCGTATCCCCGATGGATGGACGACAAGACGGCCGAACTCCGTGATCTCTTCGTGGAGGCCACCGGCGAGGAGGCAGTGACCGAGCGACAGACCGCGGGCCGGGGGTCGCTGTCGACTGCAGAGGCTGACGCCGACGCGGTCGCAGACCGTCTCTCGGACCTCGTCAGCAGGATGGCCGACCGCTATGAGTTCGGCTCCGACCTCTCGGAGTCGGACCTGTGTCGCGTTGTCCGGGCGTTTCTCGACCCCGATACCCTCGAGGGCGCGGCGTCGTGGTCCGCTGACGCCGACGCTACGGTTGCGGAGTCGCTCCAAGCCGACGCCGACGCGGAAACGGTGTTCCGTACGCGGATGGATCTCCACCTCGTCACCGACGCGGACCGCGACGCACCGTTCTCATATGCGACGCTCCGCGCGCTCGTCTCGGCGGCGGCATCGACCGACGACGCCGCCGATACGGATCGCAACGCCGACGCCCCACGCGACGATGCGGCGCTCGCGGCGGCGCTCCCAGCGGACGACGTGGATCCGGCGACGGTCGGTCGGTACCGCCGGGTCGCCGAGGCCGACCTCGCCTCCCGCCGAGTGAACCACCGGTACCGCGACGCCTTCGCTGACCTCCTCACCGACGCTGACCTCTCTTCTCGGCTCGCGTCGGATGCCCGCCGCGACGGGTTGGCGGAGGCCACCGAGGACATCGAAACCGACGTGTCGCTATAGCGCTCGGAAGATCGATCTCGGCTGCCGAAGACTCTTATCGGAGGGGCGCCCTACTCTGGTGCGATGGCGCAGGCCCCCCAGGACCCCTCGGACGTCACCGACCGGTTCATCCAGTTCTACCGGAAGTACTACCGCGACGAGATCGGGGCGCTCGCACAGAAGTACCCCAACGAACAGCGGTCGCTGTACGTCGACTACGACGACCTCTCGACCTTCGATATCGACCTCGCGGAGGACTACCTGGCGAAGCCAGACCAGATACAGGAGTACGCCGAGGAAGCGCTTCGGCTCTACGACCTCCCTGCGGACGTCAAACTCGGCCGCGCCCACGTCCGGCTCGCGGGCCTCCCCGAGACGGTCGACATCCGGAACATCCGGGTCCACGACGACCATATCGGCCGGCTGATCGCGGTCCAAGGAATCGTCCGGAAAGCCACCGACGTCCGGCCGAAGATCACCGAGGCGGCCTTCGAGTGCCAGCGCTGCGGGACGATGACGTACATTCCGCAGAGCGACAGCGGCTTTCAGGAACCACACGAGTGTCAGGGGTGTGAACGTCAGGGACCGTTCCACGTCGACTTCGACCAGTCCGAGTTCGTGGACGCACAGAAGGTCCGCGTCCAGGAGAGCCCCGAGGGGCTGCGGGGCGGTGAGACGCCGCAGAGCATCGACATCGACCTCGAAGACGACGTGACCGGCCGAGTCACCGCCGGCGACCACGTCACCATCACCGGCGTACTCCACATCGAACAGCAGACCTCGAACAACGAGAAGACGCCCATCTTCGACCTCTATATGGACGGCGTCGCCGTCGAGATCGAAGACGAGGAGTTCGAGGATATGAACATCACCGAAGAAGACGTCGCCGAGATCGTCGACCTCTCGAATGAGCCCGACATCCACGAGCTGATGATCGACTCGGTCGCGCCGTCGATCTACGGCTACCGCGAGGAGAAACTCGCGATGATCCTCCAGCTGTTTTCGGGCGTGACGAAGCACCTCCCCGACGGCTCGCGGATCCGCGGCGACCTGCATATGCTTCTCATCGGGGACCCCGGGACGGGGAAGTGCGTCGCGGGCGACACGCTCGTGACGCTCGCGGACGGCTCCGAGGTTCCGATCCGCGAACTAGTCGAGGAGAACCTCGACGATCCGAAACCGGTCGACGACGGTGTGTGGGACACCGTCGATCTCGATGTCCCGTCGATGGAGCCCGACGGTTCTCTCACGACTCAGCAGGTGACGAAGGTCTGGAAGCGCGAAGCGCCCAATCGGATGTACCAGATTCGGACGGCGAGCGGACGGAAGATCGAAGTCACGCCGTCGCACCCGCTGTTTGTCCAATCGAATGGCGAACTCACCGCCAAGAAAGCAGAAGAATTAGCGGAAAGAGAGTTTGTCGCGACACCTCGCACGCTACCGCTGACCGGGGACGATTCACTTGATATCAGTTACTGTCGCTCGAAGTCACACAACGCCGTCTCGCTTGATTTACCCGATCAGTGGACAGACTCCCTCGCGCGGCTTATCGGATACATCATCGCAGAGGGGGACGTTGAATCGTATGACGACCACACGGGAAGCGTTCGAGTCACGAACAACGACGAGGAGATTCTCTCCGACACTGCCGGCGCACTCGATGCTCTCGGACTCAACTACTCGGTCTCTGACCCACGAGAGGGGAAATCTACAAAAACAATCCGTTGTAGCTCTGGGGAGTTCGTCAGTTTCCTCGAACATCTTGAACCATCGATCTTGAATCCTTCAGCCGATCAGCGGGTTCCTGATGCGATACACGGAGCCACGGCAGAAACGAAAGGAGAGTTCCTCCGAGCATATCTCGATGCGGAGGGACACGTCTCGGCAGCGGAACGAGAACTGACAGTCGCATCGATGAGCCGCGAACTCCTCGAAGATGTCCGTTCACTTCTCCTCTCTGTGGATATTTCGTCGTCGATACATCCGCGTCAAAACGGAAGTTACCGACTTCGGGTGAGTGGCGAGTCGTTCCATCGATACGTCGAAACTGTTGGGTTCGTCACCGAACGAAAAACTGCCTCTGCTGAAGCGATCCTTGCGTCAGAAGCTAATACGAACGTAGACGTGATCCCGGGACTCGATGATATAATCAAACGCGTTCGTGAGTCCCTTGCGCTGTCGCAAGATCAGTGTGGGGTCCCCCGAACCACGTACCAGCACTACGAGCGTGGGGATCGGAACCCCAGTCGAGACTCGCTTGAATCAGTCGTCTCCTCGTTCGAAGACCGGATTGAACAACTCGAAGAGATCAAAAGACGGTTAACAAACGCATTGTGGGACGACATCAGCGATATCCGGGAGACTCTGAATATCTCTCAAGCGGAGTTGGCGACCAATCTCGGTGTCGAGCAGACGACGGTAGGTTACTACGAGCGAACAGATGCTATCCCTGATGGCGGTCAGGTTTCGCTTGGATGCGAGGCGATCCACGATCGGATCGAGGACGCCCTGTCGATTGCCCCGGAAGTCGAACGGCTACGCTCGCTCGTCGACAATGATCTACGTTGGGATCGGATCGAATCGATCGAGGCGGTCGCGCCAAACAGCGAGTGGGTATACGATCTCGAGGTGGCTGGGACGCACTCGTACCTCTCGAACAATCTTATTTCCCACAACTCTGCTATGCTTCAGTACATCCGGAATATCGCGCCGCGGTCGGTGTACACGTCCGGGAAGGGCAGTTCGTCGGCCGGTCTTACCGCTGCGGCTGTTCGCGACGACTTCGGTGACGGCCAGCAGTGGACGCTCGAAGCCGGCGCGTTGGTTCTCGCCGACAAGGGAATTGCCGCAGTTGATGAGCTAGACAAGATGCGGTGTGTTACCGGCGATACGCTCGTCGAACTCGGGAACGGCAGCGAATCCTGCATCGACGAGTTGGCGGCCGAAGCCGCGAGGGACGGCACGATAGAGGAACTCCCGAACGGCCGAACGATCCGTGACGTCGATACAATGGTGTGGACGATGGACGGCGACGAACGGCTCGTTCGACGGCCTGTCACGGCGGTCCACGAGTACGACGCGCCGGAGATGCTACATACGGTCACGCTATCTGACGGCTCGGAGCTCACGACGACGGCGGATCACCCGTTCTTCGTCGTCGAAGACGGCGAGCGAGTCGAACGTCCTGCCGCGGAAGTCAAGGCCAGCGACGAGGTGTACGTCCCAGTTGACGAGCAGCCCGTCTCGGCGGACGGCGGAGTTCGATACGATGGGATGCAGGACCACGAGCTACCCGTAGCGGGCGGGATCCGCGGTACTTTCGAACGCAGCGTGTCGACGAGGACTGTCGACAGCGTCCGGCAGGTCGAAGCGGAAGCGAACACCTCCGTGTACGATCTCACCGTCCAGGGCACACACAACTTCGTCGCCAACGGGATGATCATCCACAACTCTGAGGACCGGAGTGCAATGCACGAAGCACTAGAACAGCAGTCCATTTCGGTATCCAAGGCCGGCATCAACGCCACCCTCAAATCACGGTGTTCGCTGCTCGGCGCCGCAAATCCGAAGTACGGCCGGTTCGACCAGTACGAGCCGATCGGCGAGCAGATCGACCTCGAACCCGCCTTGATCTCGCGGTTCGACCTGATATTCACCGCCACCGACTCCCCCGACCCCGAGACCGACGCCAAACTCGCGGATCACATCATAAACACCAACTACGCCGGCGAACTCCACACCCAGCGGACACACGTGCCGAACTCGGAGTTCTCCGACGAGGAAGTCGACAGCGCCACCGCGGACGTCACCCCCGAGATCAAGGCCGAACTCCTCCGGAAGTACATCGCGTACGCAAAGCGGAACTGCTACCCGACGATGACCGATGAGGCCAAAGAGGTCATCCGGCAGTTCTACGTCGACTTCCGCGCGAAAGGTGCCGACGAGGACGCCCCGGTACCGGTCACCGCCCGGAAGCTCGAAGCCCTGGTCCGGCTGTCGGAGGCGTCGGCCCGGCTTCGGCTCTCCGATACGGTCGAGCGCGAGGACGCCG